>JAAIGF010358845.1_pt1 | contig 27389 bp, 33 predicted proteins | sample 6487441 | NCBI WGS metagenome assembly JAAIGF01 (sample SAMN13974129, study PRJNA590717) | phyllosphere metagenome | biome: pepper field; feature: multiple bacterial spot infested pepper fields; material: pepper leaves; isolation source: leaves from pepper fields | host: Capsicum annuum ... | reverse complement strand
CGCGCCTGTATGAAGCCGAGCTCATGAAGCGCGAAGCTGCGGCCAACGCGCAGGCTGCATCCAAGACCGATATCGGCTGGGGCCACCAGATCCGTTCCTACGTTCTGCAGCCTTACCAGCTGGTCAAAGATTTGCGGACGGGCGTCGAAAGCACGGCACCCAGCAACGTTCTCGATGGCGATCTGAACGAGTTCATGGAAGCCGCTCTCGCACACCGCATCAGCGGCGGCGCGAATGTCGAAGTTTCCGACATCGATTGATCTTCGATGTGATCTTTGAAGAAATGAAACCTCCCGTGAGACACTTGCGGGAGGTTTTCGCTTTTTGGTGTCTATGCGAGAGGAAATTCAAATGAAGCAGGCGCTCTACATCGTAGATGTTCAACCAAGCTTCAATCCGCCCGCTGACCTTGTAAGGGGCATTGCTGAATTGGCGGCAAAAATGCCGAGCATCGCCAGCGTGGAGCGCCATGACGAAAGCATCACGCCATTCGAGCAGCAACTGGGCTGGAAGCCGGGCAAGAGCGACGAGTCGCTGATTGCTGCCGACCGCGTGTTCATCAAATATGGCTATGCACCGCCAAGAGAAGCAGTGGATTACCTGCTGTCACTGAAACTCGACCGCGTACTCGTTTGCGGTATTCAGGCAGATACATGCGTACTGGCCGCCGGCTTCGCTTTCTTCGATGCTGGGCTCTACCCGACGCTGGTTCCATGGCTCACCGTCGGCTCGAGCCTCGATCGCTCGGGAGAGCTGGGCGCAAAACTGTGGCGGCATCACTTCCGCGCGGTCCTGAGCGGGCCGGAAGAGCTTCAGCTTTAGGACACGGTCAGTTCGAAGCCTTCTCGATCTTCATATCGCCAAGCTCATCTATTAGGATCGTCCAGGCGTCCGGCTCCTTTTGTGCCGGGTCGGTCTTCAGGTGCACGGTGACGAAGAGCCCGGGCTGGCTCGATGCGCCTGCGGAGCTTTCGGGGCGGACATCGGTCACATAGGCTTTCATCTGCGTGAACTCGTCCAGCTCCAGCGTCTCGATCAGATTTGGGCCGTTGGCGGTATAGGCAATCTGCTGCAGGTAGATTTTTGCGGTTCCATCTATCTGCCGCATCGCGACCACCTTGTAGTAACCGCGCGTGGGGTCGCCCGCCGCTTTCTGGTTATTATCGGATGCTGGTGCCTCGTGTTCCCACATGCCGCTGCTGGCCACGAAGATGGTGGAAACGGGCAGGGCGTCGATATCGGGCGCCTGAGCATGGGCGATACCGAAGCTGCCGATGACGATGGCTGCGGCAAGAAGAGCTTTCATGGGTCCTGTTTTCATCAATTCGTAAATTGCTCTGCAAGAATGCGATCCGACCATGAGCGATCAGGGTCCGATAGAATTCTTGCGGTTCTATCCTGCGACAGCGCGATTTTCACGCTGCGAACGGATTTGACCTCGGTATGGTCTGCCACGGCATTGACCGGGCGCTTTTCGCTCTCATGGACGTGAATTTCCACCGTCACCTTATTCGGAAGCAGCGCGCCGCGCCAGCGTCTGGGGCGAAATGCACTGACGGGGGTCAGCGCAAGAAGCGGCGATTCGAGCGGAAGGATAGGCCCATGGGCAGAGAAGTTGTAGGCCGTGGAGCCGGCAGGCGTCGCCACCATCATGCCATCGCAGACCAGCTCCTCCAGCCTCGTCTTGCCGTCCACATCCACGCGAAGCTTTGCCGCCTGGTGCGACTGGCGAAACAGGCTGACCTCATTCATGGCCAGCGCGGAAAACTCTTTTCCGTTCTCGTCTACAGTCGTCATACGCAGCGGGTGAAAATCGTTTCCGGTTGCGATGGCAATGCGTTCGCGAAGGCCCGAAACCCGGTAATCATTCATCAGGAAACCGATGGAGCCGCGGTTCATGCCATAGACGCGCTTGCCCGAATTCATCGTCTCGTTCAGCACCTGCAGCATGAAGCCATCGCCGCCCAACGCAACGATGACGTCTGCCTCATCAAAGGATGCGTTGCCATATTCGCTGATAAGCTCTTCGCGGGCTGCCTGCGCGTGATCTGCGGAGGATGCGACGAAGGAAATGCTTTTTACTGAACGCGACATGCCGCCACCCCGTTTGATCAGTTCTTGGTACATGAAGAAATAGTGTTGCGACAAGCTCTTTGCCCGAGAGAAACGAAGCGAGTGTGTCACAGGGCGGGCAGCGCAGCACTGTTCCACAGCTTCATGCGCGTCGAGAACAAAAATGCTTGCACGCATTTTAGAGGTGCGGCAGGTTCAGCAAATAGATCGAACCGGCGCAAGGAGCGGATTGTGGCCATAAGTTACAGTATCTACGACGTTTTTACGCGGGAGAAACTGGCTGGAAATCCGTTGGCGGTGGTGTTCGATGCAGATGATCTGGACGACGAAAGCATGCAGGCCATTGCCGGGGAGATGAATCTTTCCGAAACGGTTTTCGTCAACAAGTCCACAAATCCCGCTTACGGCGCAGCCCTGCGCATCTTCACACCGGCCACCGAGCTGCCCTTCGCAGGACATCCGACGGTTGGTGCGGCGATTGCCATTGCGGAGCGAAATCGCGCTTCAAGGGCAGGGGATGCGGATATGGTTTCCGTTCTGGAAGAGAAGGTCGGTCCAGTTCGCTGCGCCATCCGGCTGCGAGCGGGAGAGCCGAGTTTTGCCGAGTTCGACCTGCCACGCAAATCTGCCCGTGTCCAGTTTCCAGTCGATCACGCCAAGCTTGCCGATGCGCTGGGTGTCAGCGAGGCTGCGCTTGGCTTTGAGAATCACGTTCCGTCCATCTGGTCGGCAGGCGTGCCATTTCTCACCGTTCCGTTGCACAATCGCGCTGCGGTGGAGGAGGTGGATTTCGACGCAAATCTTTGGCTGAAATTTGCGCCTCTGGTAGAGGGTCGTATCGCCTCGGCCTATGTGTACTGTCGCGGCGGCGTGCATCACAGCGCGAAATTTCATGCCCGCATGTTTTCGCCGGATATGGGCATTGCGGAAGATCCGGCAACGGGTGCTGCTGTCGCCGCCCTATCAGGCGCCATTAAAGCCTTCGATGGCCTTGCCGACGGGCATTACCCGTTATTGGTAGAGCAGGGCGTAGAGATGGGACGTCCCTCCCATATTCATCTCCACATGGATGTGAAAGAGGGCGAAATTTCCCGCGCCCGGATAGGCGGCCACGCCATCCGTATCGCTTCCGGTCACCTCGACCTCTGACACGTTGACGGCTTCGTGAACGATTGTTGATCGGGCTTTGCCACACTTATTAACGTCCGAGCGCCTTCCACAGGAACAAAAGTAAATTTTTTCCGTTCTTTCTTCCAAGAAGGAGAAAGTGACATGAAGTCGCAAAGCAGTTCCGATAGCCGGAGAGTTATTGAAGCCGCAAATAAGGCTTCTGCAACTACATACAAGCCAATCATCATTCCGTTGAGAGGCACCTATGTAGCGATGATCTTTCGAAGAAGCTGCCGCAACCCGCTCAATACACTGAAGAATTAGTCATCCTGCATTCGGGTTAGCACCAAATAGTGATTATTCACGCGATCGATTAACAACTATACTCGAACCATAAATAGCGAAGGGAGAATGACATGAAGGAAGTTCTCATTATCGCCGCTGCCTTAGGTATTTCCGCTAGTGCGGCGCTTGCAGAATGCGGCGACAAAACAGGGATCAATGCATCGATCCCAGTCGATAGAGAATTCAAGACAGCCAGCATCACACCACCGACCGAGCCAGCCCAGAAGCCGACGCTGATCCTGAAAAAGACGGATCGTCTGCCAGGCGCCACGGCGGCGGTCGTGGCATCGCCACAAAGCGCGATGGAACGCATGTAATAGCAATATAACGGCCGACACCACTCTTTACACTGAAAATCCCGTGCGAAGCAATCGTGCGGGATTTTTGGTGTGTGGCAATCGGCGTGATTGACTATTGTTCGAGTCGCCGCCGATAATTCACCTACGGAGATATTCTGCGCTAAAGCGGGTCACAGAGAATAGGCTCCTCCGCGACCAGCCGCTGTCCAGTCAAGTTGACTAGCGCTGCACAGTTGCCCAAGTCGATTATCTCAATCGGCTCCACTCTTTGTCCGTCACCCTCGCTCGACCTTAACCCACTGCTGTCCGGTTTGGACTCCTAAGTCCTTTATGCAAAGTCAGAGGCTTGAGAAAAGACGGTCAATCCACCCGCACCGTCATCCCGCACTTGATGCGGGATCCAGCCAGACCAAGTCCTTGGTTTAGAAGACTCTTTCGCCGCGCAGACGCGCGTCTGCTGGACCCCGCATCAAGTGCGGGGTGACGGGTGGGGGAGCTGTTCTCACCCCAAACTACCTACCCAGTTTAAACCGAACAGCAGTGGCCGCGACCCGTCCTAGCTTGCTTTCTCGCATGTCATCATCGTTTAATTGACGGCAATTACACGCGACACGCTTTAGGCATCCAGTCTAAGCGAAAGCTGCCGTCCGCCATTTTTCTTCAGGATATAAAGCGGACGTGTCGTTATGACTTCGGTCTTCTTCTGGAGTTCGCGGCGGCGCTCCTGCGCGCGCTCCCTCAAGCTTCTGGATTGCGCGACGAGCGTCAGCGCATTTTCAATGGCCTTCTCTGCTGCTGTCATGGCTGCATCTCCTGATTTGTTCTCTATATGTTCTTATTTTAGAGAAAAGTCAAGACGTGCGAGAATCGGTTGGTGCAAAAGGAAAAGGCCCGGCAGAGCCGGGCCTTTATTCGATGACAGATTGAGTAGCGTCAGGACAGAGGTCGATCCTCTGTGAAACTGGCTTCGGAGACTTGCCCACTTGCGAGTGCTACGATTGCGAGCACCGCATGCTGACGGTCCCAGCCAGCGCTTTCGGCTTTTTCCAATAGGCCACTGATAGATGGCTCAAGGGCAAATTGGCATTCGGCCTGGTAATCCATTGTGTCGATTTTCAACGACGGTGGATTGATCAAAGCGCGCATTCAGCACTCCATTCTGGCGCGGTATCCTGACCCCCATTTTCAGGACACGCGTGAAATTCAGACACCACGAACGCCCGATATCACGCATGACATCAGGCATCTTTGGACACGAATCCCCCAGCACCCGGCAGATTCTGCCATATGGCTGGCGGTGTCAACCGCCGCCCGGTGGTTATACCCCGCTTTCGCGATCCCTGAACGGGCGTCTGCGCCAGATCAAAAGCGCCATGACATAAAGTGCAAACAGGATGAACCAGGCAAGGGGGAAGGCAAGGAACACGGCGGCGTAACCACACCCGCCATCGAAGCAGGAGCCAAGCGTGCCCGTCTCGACCATGACGGCAGTCAGGAAAAAGGAAACCACGCCGCTTCCTGCAACACCTGCTATCAACAAAGCTATATTGGTAATCACTCTCATTCTGCCGGATTATGGCGGGGAATAAGACGTCTTTTTGGAAATTGGGAAGAAGATCGGTTTTTTTAACAAACTGTCCGATAGCGTGCAGTAATCCTGCAACGCCAACAAGCCGCCGCGCGCCTAAGGGCGCTGCCAACTCATTGATATATATAGTCTTTGAGGAGATTTGGTGGGTGATGTAGGGCTCGAACCTACGACCCGCTGATTAAGAGTCAGGGTGGTCTATTTATAAATATTTGTATTTACTTTGGTATTTTCATTTAAGATTGAAGTGTGCGTAAAACTGTGCGTGCGAGGTGAGCTAATAGCAGATGTTTTCGCTGCAGAAAATCACGAACATGTTACCGTTACGCTCGTTAAGACGCCCCTTGATGACCCTAACGCAAAAGGCTCGGACCCAGGGCCCGAACCTTCCGCGGCTTGATGGTGGGTCGAATTTATTCGGCGCGGTGGGGCTGACGAAACACCGGCGGAAGCCATTCCTTGCCGGCAAGCTGCTTTTCGGCTTCGACCACCGCATCAGCCTTTGAAGCCTTTTCGATGGCGCGTATAAGCTGCGGTTCACACCCGGCTTCCTCCAAGACCTCGGCAATCCCCGCCTTGCTCAAGCGACCAAGGAACGTTGCATTCGCCGTCCAATGCGTCCGCATGTCGAGGCCCACGGCCTCGGCGATCTGGTCCGCGTTTGCCAGACGCTGCTTGCTTTGGTCGTGCTTGGCGTCCACCGCATTCAGATTGGCGGCGGTCAGGAACGCCGAGAGCTCCAGCAGTTTGTCGGTGGACTGGTCAAGCAGCCATGTCCACAGGTCGGCAGGTTGGCCGGGCAGGGTGTCACCCCATGCCTCCTTCATCGCCAGCCATGCCCCAAGGGCGCGGGCTTCCTCCCGCTCTTTGATGGACGGAGCAAGCTCCCGGCGCTGGCCCCTGACCTCAACTGCCGCTTCGAAGTGCATGTGCCCTGTGTGGAAGATACGGCCCACCAAGGGATACAGCAAAGCGGCAAGGGCAACTGCCGGACGGTTGGCAAGCTCCACCCGCAAGGCGGCGGTACGGATGGCAGTCAGTTCCTCCACCAGCGCAGCGGAGTAACCCGTCTGTAGCTCCGGGATTAACGTGCTAGTCGCTTCCGCTTGGTCGGCGCAATCGTCCGGTGCGCCTCGGTGCAACTGGTCCAGCGCCCCTTTGTCCTCGGCTTTGACATAGCCTCTGGCAACCTGCGCCGCGCCGAAATGGTCAAGGTAGACAATGCACCCTGCCAGTGACATCTCGCGTGGCTCATACACCTTGGTGGTATTCTGGATCACCGTGATACGGTGTTCGATATCAGCAAGCCGTGCCTCGTCGGTCTCGATGGCGGCGTCACCCTCGGCATAGGCTTCGATCTGCGCCTGCAAAGTATCAAAGCTCTCCCCAAGGCTAGAAAGCTCTGCCTGATCCTCTTCGGTCAGGTCGCGGGTCTGCGGATAAATCCGCCCGTAACCGCCACCATAGATGACCGAGGCATCAAGGGAGGTTCCCACCCAACCCCATCCTTCGGCTTTGATGGGTTCCGCCAGAAGCTCCAAGCCGTCCATGACGAGCTGGGTGAGCAACGGTCGGTCGGTGAGGAAGGTGCTGCTGTCCGTGCTGAACAGGTCACGCAGGATGTTCCCTCCCGCCGCATCGTAGACGTCCAACCCCACGAAGCGAGCAAACCGGTCGGTGCTGCGCACATGTTCACTCGTCAACATCGCACGGAGGGTACGCGGGTCACGGTTATAGGTGGGGCTGTCGAACCACGCCCGCTCCTGCTCCTCGTGACTGTCAGTGATGGCCAGCGCACGTGCTTGCTCGATGGTCATATCGTCCTCACGCATCACCTCCAGCACCTTGGGAGACAGGTTGGCCAGCTTCAACCGCTGGCGCACGGTGATAACCGACTGCCCGAACCTTGCCGCGATGGTCTCCGGTGCCATCCCGCCTTCGGCAAGCTGACGGTAGGACAGGATTTCATCGACGACATGCATGGCTTCCCGCTGGACGTTTTCGGCCAATGATAATTCGGTATGGTTGTCGGTGGTGCGCACATTGCAGGGAATTTGAGCATCCTCCGCCAAGCGTCCTTCCTTCGCCAGCAGGCGCAACGCGGCCAGACGGCGCGAACCTGCCACCACCTCGTATTTCCCTTTCTTGCCTTTGCGCACGGTGAGGTTATGCAGCAGCCCCACGGCCTTGATGCTGTCGGCCAGTTCCGATACCCCTGCGGTCGCGTTGACGCGCCGGACGTTGGCCGGACTTGGCACCAGTCGGTTGAGGGTGATGCGTTCCACTTCGTGCTGGATGCTGACGGTCGGTTCCGACACGGTGACGAGAGCCGTGGTGGCGCCAATGTGCTGAAATCGTTTCCGGCGTCCGACATGACAATTGTAATGGGAATGATCGAACGGGAGAACGACAAGCTGCATAACACGGCCATCGTTGTGCGAAGCCGAACCGTCATGGGTCGCTACCGCAAAGCGTATCTTCTGCGGAAAGAGGCGTTTTTCGCAGCGGGAAGCGAGCCGTTCGTAGCTTCCGTAGATGGACTGACGTTCGGCGTGAATATCTGCCGCGATACGGCTTTCCCGGAAGCTGCCAGCAAGGTAGCGGGTATGGGCGGAGCGCTCGTTGTCTGCCCGGCCAACAATATGCTGCCGAGCGAGAAAGCCGAGGAGTTTCGGGAGGTGCACAATCAGACGCGGGGTGAACGATGCCGGGAAAATAAGATGTGGCTCTTGTCAGCGGATGTGACAGGCGAGCGCGGGGATAAGGTCGCCTGGGGGCCGACCGCCGTTCTTGATCCGGCAGGCGAGGTCGCCGCCCAGCTGCCGCTCGAACGCCCCGGACTTTTGATTTACGATTTGCCTTTAGCCCAGATCAAGACGAAAGGCCGTTCCTGATATGCTGGCGACAAATCGCAGTTCGCGAACACTTAAGCCGGGCGATACGGTCTGCCTCGTCTCGCCTGCGAGCACACCTGAAAATGCGAGTGTCGAAGCCTCCCGGAAGTTTCTGGAAAATCTGGGGGTTCGTGTCGTTGTTGGCGCTCACGCCCTCGACAGATACGGCTATCTCGCAGGACGCGACGAGGATCGCCTCGCCGATATCAATCGTGCCATTGCAGACCCAGATATCCGGGCTATCGTCGCGACGCGGGGGAGGCAAGGGCGCTTACCGCATTGCCGATCAACTGGATTTTGCGGGGCTAAAACGCGACCCCAAGCTGTTTGTCGGGTTCAGCGAAATCACTATCCTCCATCTCGCCATCTGGCAGCAGTGCGCCATACCGGGCATCCACGGCGCGGCATGGCTTCCCGATGCCGCCAACTCGATCTCATCACCGTCCTTTCGCGATGCGGTGTTTACCGCCGAACCTGTCGAGATTGGCACCGCCCCCGATAACCCAACTTCAGTGTTGACGACCACCGGCCAGAGCCGTGGTATCCTTCTCGGCGGCAACCTCGACATGATCGCCACCGCTGCCGGGTGGTGTTTGCCGAACCTGCACGGAACCATTCTGCTGATCGAGGACGTTGAGAAGGGCATCGGTCATATCGACCGCACACTCATGAGACTCGTCAAGTCCGGGTATCTGAACGGCATACGCGGTATCGTGGTGGGGCAATTCACCGGTTTTGCACCATCCAAAGGTGTGACGGTTGTCGATGTCCTTCGCGACCGACTGGCAGATTCGAACGTGCCGATCCTTGGCGGTTTACCGCTGGGGCACGGATCGAACCCGGTGGCTGTGCCGGTCGGTGCAGAGGCCGTTCTCGATGCAGACAAGGGCACACTCACGGTTTTCTAATCTCGCACGTTGGATTGCGCTAGCGACCGAGGGTGTAAACCACCGTTCCGCCGTTGTCCGGCTTGGACTTGGTCGCCTTCCCGTTCGCCAGACCATAGGTCGTTCCTTCCACCATCGTCAGGGTGGCGTATCCCTTATGTGAACGTATTTCAGCGCCCTGCGTGAACACCTCAAGAGCCTTGCTGACCGCCTGCCCCTGTCGGGTGAAGATCGTGAGACTGGTGCCGCCGTTACCACCGCCACGCGCCACGACCTTGCCGTGATCGACACAGGTGGCACCATCGCCATTCAGGACATAATCCTGATTCCCGTCACCATCGATATCGACAACCGTGAGATAATCCTCGGAGAACACCGCTTCGCCGGGAGCCTCGCATTGCGCTTGCCATGCAAGGAACGCCTTGGTGACCGCAGGCGGCATGCCGCTGGGTGCGGATGAAGCCGCTGATGCCGGGACGGGAATACCGGAGCAGGCTAGCGCACCATCTGTGAACGCACACCGGGTAAGGCTTTGGGGCAGGGGAACGCGGAACAGGCTACTTTCCTCTGCTGTTCGGAAACACATGGCCGTCAGCGGTTCGGTTGCCTCTCTCAGATAGTTGAACTCCATCCGCCCGTTGTTGGGTTCGGGCGTGAATATCTGCGGCGGAGTGTGACGGCCGATCTCGACCAGCGCGTGATGCACGGGGACGCCACAGGCGTTGGTAAGGGAGGCTGTCTGCGCCGCGAAAGACGGAACAGTCGGGATGGCAGCAAGCAGAAGAGCTATAATGGAAGCTTTCATAGACATGTTCCGGATTTTTGCGGAGACGATGAGGGAAGGGGCGATAAACTACTGCTTTGCCGTCCACTCACCCTTCCTCAGCATGATGACGACAGTGTCGGTGAAGTTGGAGTTTATGTCTGCACCGCCGGGATTGAAGATGTCGGTCGTGCCCTGCCAGACAGCCCGCCGCCCCTTCACCTCGCATCGCACTTCCAGTTGATTGCCGGGAGCATAATTGCAGTTAATGTTCTCTCTTCTCACCTTGTTCTTGTCGTACAATTCCTCTGTATGCAGGGTCGCCAACCAAAGCGAATAGGGCGCCGGTACCATCGGGGCAGATATGTCCGTTCTGGAGATGAGAAACGCGGCTTTATGGCCTGCGCCTTGAAGAGTGCGTTTGAAGGAGTTGCCGTCGTCACTCGTACCGCAGTCGTTCCACATGATCGGCTCCAGATCAGGGAAATAGTACGTCGATGCGCGGAAACGTCCCGACCATTGGAAGTCGTATCCTCCGCAAGTCGGGCTGATATCCTCTCCCGTTACACGCGACAGATAGAGATTGTCTTGCAGCTCGTCCGTCACCCGCTGGCCGTTGGACGCCTGCGTATAGCTAAGCTTGTACGAGCATTTCCATTCCCGCCTGACCGAGAAGTCGTCACATCGCGCTCCAGTCACGTCGAGATCTTTGTAGGCGGACGCAGCCTCCGCCCCCTGCTTCTCCAACCCGGCCTGAATAACAGCGAGGATATGGTCGTCGCTTGGCTTGATGAGGTCGGATCCTTTCATCGCCACGCCCAGGCAGATACCTAGAACCGCAACAGCCGCGACACCCTGTACGGCGGTGCGCGATCCGGACATATGCGGTTGAGCACGCATGCGGTACGAGCCCACCGCCACCGCCAGCAGGGCGAGGGCGGCGACCAGCCGTATGGCGAAGAGGGAGAGCGAGTAAGCAGTTGGTATGAAATACGGGAAGATGGCGAGTGCCGCGCCAACCCAGAGGAGGGGCGGAAGCAGTTCTAAAAGCTTGGTCATGACGACGTTCCCAGGTGAACAAGATGGATCAAGAGTGCAATCAATTGGGCGCTCCATCCGGCCGTAGCAGAAGCTGTAGCGAGCGCGATTTAGCTGATCCGGACCTATCAAAAATCACGACTTTTGATGGCCTCTTGCGCGCTGCGCGTATTGGCATCGTTCCTGATGTATCGACGCCGGACTATGAACAGATTCAGTATTGCTAAAGTTTATCTATCGTCACAATTTGTGAATCAGACCTACTTGCAAAAGTCGTGACTTTTGATGGGTATTAAATATCAAGTATCCTTAAGCAACCAATGGAATATTAATGGTCTTCAAGGGATTTAAATCGGAGATCCACTTATGCCACATACGAATCCCACTGCAAGGTTCCTCGGCTACGCGCGCGTCAGCACCGAAGCACAAGACCTCGCGTACCAAATCGACCGACTGAGGAAGGCAGGTTGCACAGAGGTCTTTCAGGAGAAGCGGAGTGGCAAGAATCGTGAGGGCAGACCTGAACTTGCTCGGTTACTGGCGGACCTCCAGCCGGGAGATATCATGCTGGCAACCGCGACGGACCGAGTGGCTCGCGATCCACTCGACCTCGTGAACATCCTCAAGGCTGTCAAAGACGTAGGTGCGGGGCTGCGATTACTGGATGAACCGTTCATCGATACCACTTCCGAAATGGCGGATTTGATCGCGTTCCTCGTCGGGTGGGCCGCGCGATGGCAGAGACGGCGAATTTTGGAGAATACGGCACAGGGCAGGCAAGCCGCACGGTTGCGCGGTGTGAAGTTCGGCAGAAAGCAGAAACTTTCAGATATTCAGATTGAACAAATGCGCCAGCTTCGTAGGAAAGGCGTGACCCTTTCGAAGCTGGCGCAAAAGTTCGGTGTGAGCGAAAGCACAGTCGCGAGAATTGGATGTCGATAAAGCTCGTTAACCGATGTCCGGAATATCGTCGATAAGCGCAACGCGTTCGTTGTCGGAGAAGATTTCGATCGAGGAATAGCGTTCTCCTTCCCGCGCCAACGTCCTCTCGAATTTTGCGGTCGCGCATGAGACAACTTGAATCCAGTTCCCAGGCTGTTGAACCAGGTGCAGATCGAGGATCAGTGCTGCCGGATTGATGCCCTGTGGTTCACGCATACTTAGGTGGGCGATAATTCCGGGGTTGCCCACCACGACATCGCCGCTCACGTGAAGCGTCGGAGGCCTTGGGGGCATGGTATCGAGCCAAGCTTGCCAGTTTTTGCAGTTCACGGCCATCATAGTCCTCCATCGACGCTAGGGTGAGAGCTAGAACATAAGTTCCGGGATTGGTAAGACTTGTCCGCCGACTGCGCCGATGGCCGCCGCCACCTCCTCGGGCGTGTTGCGCACCCGCGTCAGAAGTTCTCCGACAAAATATGCGGAATGGACACCGTCCACAAGTTCGCCCGCTATGAGCCTGACGGGTCCTTGTGCTTTCTCACCGGCGAGCCAGACGGGCTTTCCACCTGGCAATATGAGCTCAACGAGAGCGGGCAGTCCTAGAGACTCGCGGGCCAGATTAACCTGCGACGCTACAGTAGCAGGCATTGCCGTGCAGTATCTCGCGACCTTGCCGATCTGGAGGGTCGTCTCGGCTCCGAATTCTTCCGGCAGTTCGAGGCGTTTTACCGTGTGCCGGATCTGGAGGACATCAGAGGCCTGAAAGTCAGGGATCGCATGTGGGACAATGTCCAGGTTCATGATTGTTCCCCTTACTTGCCTGCATGCTCGGCCACATACGCTTCGCAATCGGCGTAGGAGGCGGGCCCGAACACTTTTCGGTAAACACCGGGCAGTATCGCATCATCTTTCGCGATTAAGTATTCGGCGGTGCCGAGCCGGTTGAAGACGCTGAACTGTCCTACCGCTCCCTCTTCACCGTCTGCGTATGGCACGACGTTGAACGGCATGTCTTCGATTGCGATGATTTCGGTACCCGTTTCCGTTTGCACCGAGATGCGATCCACATCGGCAGGATACGGAATTAACTCCGTATAGGAAAACGAGTCCCCAGCTTTCCGGTCTGACGTGCCGGGGCCTTTGACTAAGAAGGCCCATTGGGGAGGGAAGATGAAAAACGGAAGCTGGAAGAAGTCGTAGGTTTCTCCATCTTCTTTTACTGAGCCAGTCGCAGTGAGATAGGTGATCGGTCCGGCACGTTTTGCTGCTATAGTGGCATTCCCGAAAATAAGTTTCGACATTGTTGCCCCCGTAGATAACTGTACTAAGTATTATCGCCCTAGGACTGTCGGTCAACGGCTTGTTCGCTGTGCGCGAAAATAACAATAATGTTCTACTTTTAAGGGTGAACCTTCGGGGAGTCGGGTAATATTTATCGGTCGCGGCTTTTAGCTTATGATCGTATTCTACAAATATTGCTCTCGTTGGGCGAGTCTGAACTCGAAGCTCCACACCGTTTGTGACGGTGACGGACGGCCAATCATCCTGCTCGTGTCGGAAGGCCACATGAGCGACCACAAGGGTGCTCTTCTCGTGCTCGATGTCTTGCCTCCAGCCGAAGCCGCAAAGTTCTATTCGCCTACGACAAAGTCCTCTACCGTCAGCGCCACAAGGTCGAGAACCTATTCGCCAAACTCGAGGACTGGAGGCGCATCGCCGCACGCTATGACCGATGCGCTCACACATTCTTCTCAGCCATTTGCATCGCAGCCGCAGTCATCTTCTGGCTGTGATCAATGAGTCCTGAGCCTAGGCTTCATCGTGTGAGACATGACACGAAGGTCTCGATAAGATTTCTGCCATCACCCACCTTCATAGGGCCGATACCAAGAAAGAGCGGCGCATCGTCTCCCGCGCGGACCCGGATGCCAAATCCCTCACTCTTGGCTATTGCAGATGCCTCAACATGCGTGATCGAGGCAGAGATATTGGTATATATGCCGCGGATGGTTCTCACGCATCGATCAGATATATCAACGACGCTTTCGTCTGAGTTGTCTGTTTCCAATACTAGTTCAACTAGAGGAAAGGTTGTCAGCTCCTGTTCGCGGCCCAGAGACTCAATGACCGCATACGCGATAAAACCCTCCTCCTTGTTGAAGCACAAAAGCATCTTATGATGCCCGAATAGGTTATCGCGTTCGCCGCGAACATACATCCCTCCAGGGACAGCCTGTATTGTCCAGGTTACCGGAGTTTCTCCGCCTGTGATCACTCCGTGTTGGGTTAACTCGTCGATGCTGAGCACCTTAATGTTGTTACTTGGTGTAGCGGAAGCGAGTTCCAGAAAGGAAGCTGGAACACCCATATCCGTGACGAACCTTGCAATCTTTGCAGATAATATCTGGGATCGAGCGATATGTTCGGGGGACGGATTTCGGAAGGAAAACTGGCGGACGCCGAACCGTGAACCGCCTTCGTGGTAGCGAAGACGTCCACCAAGAAAAACCAAAGTTGCGGCGCTCATACAAGAACCATCGGTTCTCTTTCGCTTTTTCAAAAGTTCAGATTCTTGGTCATGATCGAGCACATATTGGCCTATGTGCGTCGAAAACCACCTGTCCCGCACGATCCGCCCGATACTCAGCGCGGTATCGACATCGCCGCCAGTTGAGTCGATGTACAGCGAGGTCCTGGGAGGGACTTCGGCATTCTGCAAAAACTCTACAAATTTTTCATCGTCTCCGATTTCGATCGGTCCAAAAGCATTCACGCAGTAAAACCCACCAAAGAATTCCTCTACAGGTGTCTGCGGAGCCGTGTATTCGAATTGCATGGGTAACCCCGTTGTAATTGACCGAGCGGCCCCTCGTATTCACTTATTGAAATTCGGTGGGTCGCTACTGATTTGTCTAAAGGTCCGCGCTAGTCGTCGCGCTCTCGGTCGTCGGCATCGCGGATCGCCTGTTCAATAGTTGCCACCTGCTCCAGCCGCGTTTGGTCGCCACTGTGCTTGATCTTAGCGAGTCGGGAAAGCGCGGTATCCCAGTCGTAGAAGAGATCCACCGAGCGCCTTTTTAGCGGACGGTAAACCTTGTCAGAGACGGACAACCCGCGAACCTCCAACAAGAACGAGAGCAAATTGGCGTCGTCCTGTACATAGTCTTCGACCCACTTTTTCGGTACGTCATCACCCGCTATTTCGCGCCAACTGTAGAGGACGCCTGACAGGCCAGGTTGGGAGCCAAGGGCACCCGTTTCTGCTGCTTGTTGCAACCGCTGATGAAGCACGAGATTATACTTGTCGAGTTCCTCTGATGTTAGGAATCGTTTGTCCTCGCCGCGGGACTGGTCCCCAAATCGCCCATGACTGTAGAGTTCTGTTCGGAATAGCTCGCTGACGATCCAACTCAACGCCCGACCTTCATTAAAAATGTGATCGAGAACTTTCTGCGCTTGGACCGGGTCACGCTCCCGCAGCGTCTGTACAAGATCGCGGGTTACGAGCCGAGCCTTATCGGCTGCGGATAGCGCAAAGAAGCGGGGATCGGCGTTATTCGCCAAGTCGAAATCCGTCACGTCGGCAATGGCAGTCAACCATCCACTCATTTGAGCAACCGAGAGCTGGCTGATGAATTGGATATCGAAACGCTTAAGAATATGTTCAAACCAGTTTTTGCCGACTTCGCGGGGTGCGTTGATGTGCTCAACGAGCTTCTCAGCGAGGAGAGCAGGATTCTCGTCTGCTAAGCGGACAAGATCCGCGATAGCCCTGTCGGACAGCACAGTTCTCGGTCCACTCAATGCAAAATAAAAGCGGTAATGGCGCGGGCTACCCAAACGCTTATGGGTGACGTAGCTCGCGATTTTGCTGCCGTTCTCCGTCTGAAATACCCGATCGGCTGGCTTTTCGTCATGCTGCAAACCTGGAATAAAACTCGCTATACTCCAAATCGACCTTGTGGAGTTGGCTACGGCCGAGGGCAGAATTTCGCCGAGCGTTCTTCCCATTTCCTCAATGTCGTCTTCAGGAACTGTCGCATCGCCTGTGGAAATCACTGACCGGACAGACAGGTAATTTTCCAGCCAGCGGTAAAGCGGAGGATTAAGAATTTTGATCAAACTGATGCGGCACAGGTCCGCAAAGTTAATATCGCTTACTAGGTTGCCGAAGGTGAACTTGATCATGTTCATGACAAGCTTGACCTCTCGCGGCGTACGAAGAGCGGCGCCCTGCTGGTCGACGGCATGTTGAATATCGCGCGCCTCGTCTTCGTCGGGCTCACGTTTCATGACTTCCCGGAAAACCGCCAGCGCTTTGGTGCGGAGCGAAATACGGAGGTCGAACGGTTCGGGCAGAGGGATGGAGAAGGTGAGTTGGACGACCTTCTGCAAGAAAAGATCTCCATTTTCAACGTGAAGACCCACCTGCAATGCATGGGCAAGAACGGACCTGTCGTAACACAGAATGTAAGCGACCTGGGGGAAGTCGGCTACGGAACGCACGAGGCGGATAACCTCAACGGCTTGGGCAGGCTCCAGACGATCCAGGTCATCAATGAAAACTAGGAACTGGTGATTGAACTGACGGAGTTTGTCCGAGATGAGCTTTTTGACCTCGGCGTCGGTGGGGCTGCGTCCTAAGCTCTGGAGATATTCCGCTCCCTGCCCAAGGCCTTCGCCAATGACCGCTGCTGGAGGATAGAAGATCCCAGCCACTTTGGCGATAGGTGCCAACCGCCTTCCGGTTCGTGCGCCGTAATCCCGGAATAGATTGACGTAAGTGACCGCCTTCTTCTTTCCTTTCTGGAACCAACCTGACGACGTTGCCTCTTGGGCCTCAAGGATATCCGCGATGGCACCCGTCAACTCGCCCACCAAATTCCCGGTGTCGCCGGTGAGCCAGGGGGCAAGGGTGATTACGTGCAATTTGTCTCGATCGAGTTTGGACAACTCCATCTGGAGAAAGTTGAGGAGGCTTGTCTTCCCCGAGCCCCATGGACCTTCAATCCCAATCACCATGCCGTCGGAAGTTGTCGCGCCTGCGAGGGATGGCGCCAGCTTCTTTGCAATATCGAGAAAGCCGAACTCGTCGGCTGACGTGGAGTCTAAAGGACGGTCGGTCTCAGATGCGAGGGAACTCATGGCTGGCTGTCCCATATCGGGGTTGCTCTGGTCCTTTTTCAGGAACACGATAAACGCTATTGCAATTGTCACGATTCAAAGCAGCGTTGCAATTATGAACATCCTGCTGTGACTTAAGATTGAGCGATTTTCTCATGGCCTGGAGCTATCGCGGGATCCAGTATCGCACGTCGAATATGCTATGTGATGTTCCGGGAAACATCCTAGCGGTTATGCCGTTGTGAACAACCCAGCGACCATTGAGAGGCCCTGGCGGGATACCTTTTCTTCCGTGACGGCGATTTGTGGTCCGTGCTATAAGGAGGGGACGGATCATTCCACGAACGTGAGGTACTTATGGCAAAAGAAACAAAGGTCGCTCGCAGTGCTTTGTCAGGACGGTTCTTGACGCAGCCGATTGGAACGAAGAAGGCAGCGAAATTCGCCGAGGTCGAAGGCATGAAGAAAAGCCTTGCTAGCAGCGCGTTGTCGCAGCGTGTTTCGTCGCAAGGGCTGAAAGGCGAGGCCTATCGCAAAGAGATAGCAAAGTCCTTCAAGAAGGCCTGAAGTCTTTGCGGTACAACGCCATTGACGATCCGCTATGCTATCCCGGCACCCATATTCTTCGGAATATCGAAGGTATCGAAGATCAGGCCGAGTTAGATGAGTTCGAACAGTTGATGTTCGACTCTCGCTCCGAAGAGGAGCTTCCTGAGGGTAATTTGGATTTCGCGCACTTTTGCGCGCTCCACCATCATTTTTTCCAAGATGTTTATGAGTGGGCAGGCCAGCCACGCACGATCCGTACGGGTAAAGGCGAAAATTGGTTTTGCTATCCAGAGTACATCGTATCGCAAGCAACAAAGCTGTTTGCCGAATTGGCTCGTCACAACTATTTCTTAGACGTCGCCGACAAAGCTGAGTTTGCCAAGGCAGCGGCCTGGTTTCTCTCTGAACTGAACGCCATCCATGTCTTCCGAGAAGGAAACGGCCGCATCCAGTTGGTCTTTCTTACGCTACTTGCGCGTCATGCGGACTTTGAACTGGATGAGGACCAGCTGCGTCCCGAGGCCTTTTTGAGTGCCATGATTGCAAGCTTCGACGGCGAGCTGGATGCGCTGGAGTCCGAGATACAAAGGCTTTTATAGCAGCCGGAAAGTCCACGTCGAAGAGGAAAGGGTGGGCGCATTAGCTGCGCCCCTTGCCAATACGTTCGTCAGTAGCTTTGACGCTGCGGACCACGACGCGACCGTCGAGCGGGATGGCGTTCAGCGTCATGCTGAACCCTTGACCGTCGGCATGCTGCCATGCTGCCCCGATACGGGTCCAGAAGGCATCTTTGCCTTCGCCGTCCACGACGAAGACGTGGTGGGTGGGTCGGGTTGCGGTGGTGGGTTTGCTCATGTCGGGTTCTCCCGTTGGTTCATCCGGTCACGCCTCTCGCGACCGGTCGCGGTGGCCACGGCCCTGAGCAGGGGCGGACCGCAACGGAGGGTCCGGCCGAGGCTCCCATCGGGATACGGCTGGATGCCTTGCGGTACGACCCGCAGGGACTAACCACGACCACTTCCGGTCGCAGGCGTGACCGTACCAACGGATGCCTGACACGCACCCGCCGCCGCCCGCACCATCCTCCCAGCAAAAACGTGCCGAAGGCTCCGCTCCGGACACCCGTCGCCCGCGCTCCGGCCCGAACGGAGCAGGGGTGGGACGTGTCGTGAGAGCGTCGGCAGATGGCCCCGGCAAGCCCTGTCGTAACCGGCTTCCCGCAAGCCTGTGCTCGGGAGACCGCTTGCGGCGGCACACGGCTTGCGGGTTGGCGGAGACAGGGCAGGGTGCCATAGTCCTGCCGACGGGCTCAGGACACGGTCCCGTCACGCGGAGTGAAGGGCGGGACAGGTCGGATGTCCCACATCCGACCGTGCGGGCGGCGGAGGTCCGTCACTCCCTTATTCATCAGGGAGTGACGGACCTCGTCCCAACCCAGGGCAGCAGCCACTTGCACGCAAAGGATTCCACATGACAGCAGAATGACCGGTAGGCACCGCTCCGCTTCGCTGATCATTTTCAGCGCACGCCACTGGAAATTACCGGCGGGTGGCGTTCATTGTCCCGCCAGATCAGGACTAAAGCTGATCCATCTCACCTCACCGTTTCCCCAGCAAAAGGAGGGCGACTTATGCCCGCTTCATGTATTCGCGCGCCGCCGCAGCGGTATCCATTCCCGGCACGTATCCCGTCAACCGGACTCGTGCCGGACGCCCAACAGGGCATATCACGCAGACCAGCCACCCGGCTGGTCCGGGAGGCTTCTGACCACGAAAGGATTTGACTGACGCATTCCGGCTCGCGCCGCGAATGACCTTCGCGGGGTGACCTGATCTACGGACAGGCCATCAGCCATCAACACTCACCGCCCCTCATAGGGAAGGAGACATGATGGATAATCTGACCATGGACCTTGTCCGGCTGGCCCAGCGCAACCGCGATGGCTCGTTCGGCACCCAGACCAATCGCCGGCGCGGACTGACCGCAATGGCCAACGACCTCAGCGACCTCGGCTATAAGTTGCCAAGCGCTGCATCCCTTAAACCCAAACATATTGAAGCACTGGTTGAGCGCTGGCTCGACGCCGATACGACCGACGCCAGCATCCGCAACCGGCTTACCTGGCTGCGCTGGTGGGCGGAGAAGATCAACAAGCCCAATGTCGTGAACCGCGACAACGCCAGCTATGGCGTTGCCGAACGCGGCGAGATCACCCGCAACCGCGCTCAGACCCTCGACCCGGCCAAATACAACGCCATCGAATGCCCGTACATCCAGGCCTCGCTGCTGCTGCAAGCGGCCTTCGGCCTGCGCCGGGAAGAAGCGATGAAGTTCCAGCCGCTGACGGCTATACGAGCCGACCATATCACCCTGAAATCCAGCTGGACCAAAGGGGGCAGGGCGCGCACGATCCCGATCACCACGCTGGAACAGCGGCAGGTGCTCGAACACGTCATGCGGCTCGTGCCCGGACAGGGCAGCCTCATCCCGGCTCACCTGAGCTACGTCGAGCACCTCAAACGGTTCGAATACCAGACCTTCAAGGTGAACCTGCGCAACACGCACGGGTTCCGGCACGCGTATGCCCAGAGTCGTTACAAGGTCCTGACCGGCCAGCCGTGCCCGCTGGCAGGCGGCAAGGCTTGGGCCACGATGACTCAGCAGGAACGCGAGGCCGACCGCGCCGCGCGGCGGCAGATATCCGCCGAACTGGGTCACGGTCGCCTTAAGATCACAGACATCTATCTGGGGAACGCGTTCCAATGAAACGCGCCGAGGGCAACCGCATGATGGCCGAGAGGTACCGCAACCGCTACGCCAAAAAACTGTTCAACCCCGCCACCATCGCCACGGCTATCGATGCCGTGGCGATGGAAGGCCATCGGCAGTACCGGGTGGTTCAGGAAATTCCGTTCGACCTATCCGAAACGGACGCCGCGCACGAACTGGAGGAATGGTTGAAGGACCAGAATTTCGCGTACTCTTGGCGACCACGTTACCTTGAGCGGGATGCGTTCAGGCCGTCGATTGCGACCGAGCATCCAGAGCTAGTGATTGCTTGGTGATGGCTTGGTCGGATTGAAATACTCGCTCTGAATGAGATCCTTGCTGTAGCTCAAAAGCCACATACACTGAAATTGCTGGTAGTAATAATCGCATTTACAACAAAAAGCATCATTGTCGAGATGACAGTGTAAAATCATTGGAGCAGAGTATAGAAGCAATAATATCAACTGCCCTTTTATCGCGGGCAGTTAGCCCGATCTGGGCCTAACTGCTTAGGAGTTCCTATGGGACAAAAGCCTTCGAAGAAGCGGAAACAGACGGTTTCCGACTTTCAGCCTCCTGTATCGCGGCTTGCTACCGAAGAAGAAATTGCTTTGGCTGCTAGCTACCTCAATCAAATGAGCCGTCGGGGCTATGGCGACGCCGCCGAACTGAATATTTCTTCCAAGCAGAAAGCGTCAGTGGCAAGGTCTGCTGCAATTAATGCGCTAGGGAAATGAGATTTTGCAGGTGAATTTTGTACGACCAATACATACAGATTCAGAGTATCGCCACGCGTAAAGACCTGTTCGAGTTCATCTATCAAGAGGCAGCCGATTTGGCTGCCTCTAAGTTTGAATGCCGCTGGGAATACGTAGATGACGGTGCTTATTTAGAACGAGCGCACTCGAAATTTGTTTTAGACTACAGTCGGTTTATCCAGCAGTACGGTCAATTAAAGTCTTGGGAACGCGATGTTAGTCTTGCAATTAATCTCCTTGTGAGAGCGACGGCCAGTTATCCAATCGTATCCTACCTAGGACCCAAATTTCGTGAAGATATTGATGCAAATGGCCGCCCAATTTCCTTACATGTGGTGAATGGCCAGATTGTTAAGGAGAAGTTGAATTACGTTATAGCGTATACTTTCGGTGTAAAAATACTATCCTTGGAAATGCTTAACTATCTTGTAAGGCGTGGATATTACGAGCCGAATATTGAAGAGCTCAGAAACATCAAGACTTCTGAGGTGTTCGAATACGTTAGACTCATTGAAGCGGATGCAAAATCGAACTTCAAACATTTGGGCTTTATAAGAGGAGACCTTCGCGTAACCACTCGCATTCGCAATCTACTCAAAAAAAACCTTCCAGCGCGGGAGTGAACTCAGAATTCTTGTTTCATCGGCTGGGGGCAGTCATTTGGGCAATACCTTCGATCCACTCCACGGTCTGGGCAAAGACCTCAGTATCCTCTCCAAATGGCTCGCCTGGTCGTTCAAGGCCGGACGCCTCATCAAGGCGCGCAACGCGCGCAAACAGGTCGAAGAGCTGTACGGCCCCGAAGTCGCGGACGCCGTCGAAGCGGCCGTCCGCTCAGGCCGCAACCCGGACCCCATCATCGAACGCGCCAGACGCGACCTTGCCGACCGGCAGGAACGCGAAGGCCAGCTTGCCGATCCGCCACCGCTCTACGGCTCCGCCCGCTGGCCGACATTAGCCGATCTCCAGCCCTATCTCCGCGACAGCGACGCCTTCAACGATCCCAGGTCGATCCTGCTGGGCTCCTACATCCACGACGACCCCGCCAAACCCACGTCCTACGTCCATTGGGACGCTGACGGCCACTTGCTGACCATCGCTCCGACACGCTCCGGCAAGGCGCTCACGACGATCATCCCCAATCTTCTCAGATACCAAGGCAGTTGCGTCGTGCTCGACCCCAAGGGCGAACTTTACGACGCCACCTCGAAATGGCGCAGCAGCCTCGGTCCGGTCTACCGCATCGCGCCGTTCAGCACCGACCGAACCAAACCCACCCACCGGTTCGATCCGGTCAGCCAGATCGCGAGCGAGGCGGACGCCCGCGCCATCGCGCAACAGATGTTCCCGCCCGATCCCAAGGCGTCGTCATTCTTTGCCGACGACGCCGAAGGGTTCCTGACGGCCGTTATCCTCTACGTCCGTCACAACGCGCCGCCGAACCGCCGCAACCTGACCACGGTCAGCCAGATGGCGGCGCTGAAAGGCGCGAGCCTACTCCAAGCCGTGCAGAAGATGGCCTCCTTTCCTCCCTCGGCGAGCGCCGCCAACGCCCTTCTGGACAAGGACCCGCAACGCGGCCTGAAGGTCTTGCAGGACACTTTGACCAGCAAGATCAATCGCTGGCTCGACGCCGAGATCCAGGCCAGCACCGCAGGCAGCGACGTAGATTTCAGAAGCCTGAAGGACGGCACCGCCACGGTCTACATCGAGATTCCGTTTCCTATGATGAAGACCTACGCGGGCTGGCTCCGTGTGGTGCTCAAGGCGGCACTCGATTCCATGATCGCCAATCCCAAAATCCCCGAGATCCCGGTGCTGTTCGTCCTCGACGAGTTCCTCAACATCGGCCCGTTCCCGGAGTTCCGCGATGCGATCCGCACCCATGCCGGGGCAGGGGTGCGACTGTGGTTTTTCCTTCAGGACATCCATTCCATCGAGGAGCACTATCCCGGCAACAGCTGGCGACCGTTCCTCAACTGCGCGGTCAAGCAGTTCTTCGGCGTGAACGACCACGACACCGCGACCATGATCGGCAGCTATCTGGGGCATAAGACCCATGCGATCCGCACCACCAGCGCCAGCGCGAACGTGTCGTCGCACCTGGGCGGCTGGTACGACACCGCCTCCACCAACACGGGGTTCTCCATGACGGAGGGCGTTCAGTTCCTGGGCCGTCCGTTGATGACCCCGGACGAGATCCGCGAACTCCTCGGCGGCTGGGCCGCCGACGGTTGGCGTCATGGCATCATCGATATCGCGGGCACACGCCCGTTCAAGGCGCAGATGGTGGTCCACACCAAGAGCGCAAATTGCAGGGATCGAGTGGGCACGTTTTCATCGGGGGATGACAATGACAGGACAGGAAGTACGTTCGGTATGGCATAGTTCGGTTCCAACATGGCTCGGCCTCGTGCTGGGAAGCTGGTTTGGGCTTGCATGGGGTAGCCTGATCTCGGCTCCGGTCGGCATAGGGTTCGGCGTCGCCGCAGGCAGCGCCATGGGCGGGTTCCTGGCCGTGCCGCTATGGGGCACGTTCTGGGGACTGGTCGGCCTGGGCGGCCAGCGCGATAACGCCGTCGCGGCGCGTGATACGACCCAGCTTAAGGAGGACGACCCGCTGGCGCAGCGGGTCTACGTGCTCGCGTCCCGACTGGGCATGGCCACTAAGCCATGGGTCGCGGTCATGCCGCACAACAACGCCTACGCCATCGGCTCCAGCCCGGACAGCGCCCTGGTCGTGATCGGCCAGCCGCTGATCGACAGCCTCAGCGACAGTGAACTGGATGCGATTATCGGTCACGAACTCGGGCATATCGTCAACAACGACATGCGCCGCATGGGGTTGGCCCGGTCCTTCCAGAACGCGCTCACGTGGTACCTGGGGTTCTCGCATACCCTCCAGCGGTTCGGGCGCTGGCTGCTCACGTGGATGTCGGAACTGTACATCCTACGCCTGTCACGCAAGCGCGAGTACTGGGCCGACGCCTTCGGCGCGGCGCTGACCAGCAAGGACGACATGATCCGTGCGCTCGAAAAGCTCCATGCCGGTCCCGCACTGAGCGGGTTCGAGAAGCGCTACTCCCGTTTGATGGTGAGAGGATTTGCTGGCGGATCGCTGCTGTCCACCCATCCCACACTGGATGAGCGTAAGGCGGCTCTGCAAAGCGAGCGGTATCTCCGGAAGGTGACGAGGCCGGTAGAAGCTGCGGGTGAACTGGCCGTGCCAGCGGGGCTGCCGACGGCGGAGGAGATTGCTTATGTCAGGACATAAGGCGATTCAAGCAACGCGAAGCTGCCGGTGGTCGCAGTTCGCACTAATTGCTAGCCTGTTCCTCATGTCGGATGCGCAGCAGTCCAAAGCCGAGATGTTTCGACTGGAGACGTTCGTGGATGCAAGCGACGACAGCTGTAAGTATTCGATTTCCCGCCCGGACTGGAAAGCCAGGGTGAATGATCTTCTCAGGGATATTGTTGAAACCAACATCCAACATGTGCGGCTGGTGCAGGATGGCAGTATCGTCCTGTCCAATGTTGGCCGAGGTCATATGGTCAAGTTCAAGACTGTCTATAAAGGCATGGCAGTCGACGGGAACGGCGGCGGTGAAATGGTCCATGAAATTGTTGAGGTCGAAGGACTCGCATTCATGGGAACGGACAAGCTTGTCGTAAAGGTAACCAAATCTAATTCCCCACTCAAAACCTACCTTTCGGGTAAGTTCATAACATGTGAGCCTATGTCAGTTCCTGGTGACATTCCGCTATCGCTGGATGACATGAAGAAACTAGAAATCAATAAAGTCCGGCAGGCTGAGTTGAAATTCGGCGACGCGGTGGATGATCTGAGCCGGATCGGCGTAAAGGCGGTTTCCGAACCGCTGGGAAAGATCGCCGGTTTCGTTGTGGACGATACAATCGGCCAGAGCTTAGAAGAAAACAAGGCGAGACGACATGAGCGACTTAACACCAAAAGCCTTTCGTTTGTGGAGAAGGAGCGGGCCGCGAATGCGGAGCGGACAGCTATCTGTAATGTTTTATGGGGTAGTGGCGGCTGCTAGCATCTTTGCCACCACACCAGTAGAGGCTATGGACGACAAATCATTCGCCTGTATGACCATGCAGTACTGGCTATCCAGAAACGCCATCGAAGAAAGGGATGTCTTCAGCGACATCTCCGAAAAATGCTCGCTAAGTGACGAGCAGATGGATGAAGTGGGAGAATTCGTGGAGACGGTTGAAGCGGTGTCTTATGGCGGAGGTCGTGAGTTTTTGCAGGGTGTTTACGGACCAGAAAGAGCGAAACTATTTGAAGACGTTACGCGAGAGACTATTCGTGTTATCGAAATTTCGAACGCTAATCTGATGAAGAGGATGCCGATACCCTGAGCCGCGCGGATCTCTACCTGCCGGGTCATGGTGTTAACAGCGCTTTAGGTTAGTAATGAAGATGAAGCAGTGGTGGAGCCGCAAAACGGATGAGTGGACCTATCGCTATTTTCCGAAGCTCGTGGACATCCTGGTTGCGGGCTCAACAGCACGGGCACGGAATCTGCTGAGGAACAAATGCTTGCGAATCCTTATCGACAGCAGCGTCCTTGGCCACAGCATCACGCATGAGACAGCCTGGATATCCACTGGGCCAAAGAAATGGGGCTATACAGATATTCAGACAGGTTATGCCGCGCGAATAGGCGTCTACGGCCCTGACAGTGACTCCGATATTTACCAGAACGTAAAATACCTGCCGGGTCTCGCCCACCTTGTCAAAAAAGGCTGTCTTGAGTTTTGCACCTCGGCAGAATTACAGGACGAACTTTACCGACAACCCACAGGCAGGTTCAGAGGCTACGGCAGTTTTGATCACGCTCTTCTGTCTGATGTCGGCATGGAAAGCGTTGATGGCCACGCCGACTTTGTCATGGGACCTCGATGGATGGGATTGCCTGATCGAAAAGAGCAGCAGCAGGCTCGTCTAGCGAGCCGTAATGACCCTCTCTACCTGGCATTGGTCGGCGTCATGGGTCCAAAGAACAACTTAGATGCATGGCACATCTGTACTGCCGAACGCCATGACATGTATTGCTTCCTGAAAATGGATTTCAAGCTGAATAGGATTGTAAAAGCAAATGCGCACCGCGAACCGTTCCGCACCCTACAAACGCGCATCTTGACGCCGCAGGATTTGGCTTCTGAGCTAGGCCTCATGCCTATTGCCCCACAATTGTTCAGCTACCATGACGCAAGTTGGTTTGTCCGCTCTGATATGCACTGGCCGGATAACAAGAGACGTCGCTCACGATCGCGAAAGGATACTGGCGATTAGATATGGAAAGCATCCACGAAGCTTGATTGCATCATGAATCGAGCTATCGGCGATCTACGTCATGGCCGACGATAGATCTTAGCAGTTCCGAAAGCTCGACCCGGTTGAGGTTCGCTGAAGCAGCCTTCAGGAGGTAATCGAAATTCACTTGAAGCCAGCAGTTCCGCCGTGGGTTGAGAAGTATCACATCCGTCCAGACGTGCTCAGTGGTTTCAACTGTGGCCGCGTACTTGAGGAGCCAGTACATTAAGACCTGCCGGAAGTCGCCAGCCACAAAATTCCGGTTTGTGTGTTTAACCTCAATCAGGTGCATCCCTAGCGAAAAATCGCCGTGACCGGGCGCGATCCAGCCTAGGCCGGGAATCCGCGGAGCGATTTCCACGCGGGAACCAGGATCATGCACCTCAAGTTCATGTAGCATGGTGACAAGATTAGCGGCAGCTCGTTCGGCTACTGCCATATCGAGTGGAGAGAGAGCTACGGGAATTTTGGCATCGAAGTGCCTTCGTTGTCTGGCAACCGCAAGCGGAAGGCACTCTTCCCATGACGGCGCCGCATCACCTCTCAGGATTAATTCGGCTCGAACGGAAGCGAGCTCGAACAACATGGCTTTCTGAAGCGGGCTTTGCTCGATCATTGTTTCGGGTACCGGCGAGATCCCCTCAATGCGTCGTAAACCCTTGTTGAGGGATTGGACCAATCCTCCACTCAAGCGCGGAAACAGAATGTCCAGCACGCCCGGAATATCTCGCGCTACGGTTCTCGGGTCACGAAGCGGCAACCGACTACTGGGCATTTTGCATCCACTCTAAATAGCAGGATGCGAATGACGGACCCATGCTGGGCTCAAACCCAAGCCGCCAAGCCTGATCAAGGGATCTTCTGAGTTGTTTGCGTGAATATTCCCCTTCATCCCCAAACCTTCTT
>JAAIGF010093466.1_pt1 | contig 27414 bp, 22 predicted proteins | sample 6487441 | NCBI WGS metagenome assembly JAAIGF01 (sample SAMN13974129, study PRJNA590717) | phyllosphere metagenome | biome: pepper field; feature: multiple bacterial spot infested pepper fields; material: pepper leaves; isolation source: leaves from pepper fields | host: Capsicum annuum ... | reverse complement strand
TTCGTCCTCGGCGGTATCTCGTATGTAATCGCCTACCTGATTCCCGTCGCGCTCGGTCTCAACCTGACGACTCTCGTCGTCGCCGTGTTGGTGTCCGCAGTGGGCACGGTCTTCTGCGGCGAGCCGATCTTCCGCGTCTGGGTCAACGAAGCGTTCCCCACGCTGCTCCGTTCCACAGGTCAGGGCCTCATCTTCGCCATCGCTCGCGTCGTGCCGGCGCTACTCCTAGCTCCGATTCCGGTTCTGCTGACGGTCTCTGTTGACGGCTTCCTGATCGGGCTGTCGGTGGTAGCCGCCGCAGGCACCGCAGTCGGATGGTGGGGAGTGCGGAGCGGGCGCCTCATCAACGAGTTCCACCATGAGACCGACTCGATCGCCACGGCCGCAGCGACCAACCGCGGCACGGCATGACCTTGAACGCTTCGTCGGCCGCCAGAAGCGCCATGCCCAGATTTCTCGTGAGTGGAGACGTCGCAGCCGGATTCGAGCCCGTCGCGGACGCATTCGCCAAGAACTTCACCGACCGCGGCGACACCGGAGCCGCCTGCACCGTCTACCAGGACGGCGTCCCCGTAGTCGATCTCTGTGCCGGAACCTTCCGCAATGGTCCGTGGACGAACCGCACCCGCAGCGTCCTCTTCTCCGTCAGCAAGGGCGTCACGACGATCTGCTTGTTGATGGCTGCCGACGCCGGGAGCATCACCCTCGACGCACCCGTCGCCGCCTATTGGCCGGAGTTCGCCGCTCACGGCAAAGGCGGCCTGACTGTGCGGCAGCTCCTCGCACACCGGGCGGGGCTCGCTGCACCCGCCGTCTTCCTCACGGTCGATGATCTCCGCGACTGGGCATCGGTCACTCGGGCGCTCGCCGCTCAGAGCCCATCGTGGACGCCCGGCAGTGCACACGCTTACCACGCACTCACCCTTGGCTGGCTAGCTGGCGAGGTGCTCCGCCGCGCCACGGGCCTCCGGCCCGCCGGGTGGTTGCGCCAGCACATCGCAGAACCTCTTGGGCTCGGACTCGCCTTCGGCGCCGATCCCACCCGCGACCCAGACTTCGCGCTGCAAGAGGAACCGCTTCCCACCACGCAGACGCCACCCTGGGGGCCGTCAGACCCGATCCTGGAGGAGCGAGTCATAGGTATGAACGGTGCGATTGACGCCGCGAATCTCTTCGCCACTGCGAACACCCCGGCGTTCCTCGGCTACGAAAGCCCGGCGGCAAACATCGTCGGCACTGCGCACGACATCGCCCGCCTCTACGCCGCAACCATCGGCACCGTTGACGGCACTCGATTGCTGAGGCCAGGAACCGTTCGCGATGCCCGCCTCTCGCAGTCGACGGGGGCGCCGTTCCTCGGCGCCGACGCCGGCCACCGGTGGGGGACCGGATTCATGCTCGATTCCGCCGTACGCGGCATGGCTGGCACCGGCAGCTTCGGCCATGACGGCGCGGGCGGGCAGCTCGGCTTCGCCCACCCTGAGTCCGGCATAGCGCTCGGTTACGCAACGGCCCGCCCCGGTGGATATCCCGACGATCGCGCAGAAGCGCTGTGCCGCGCACTGCGAACCGTCCTGTAAACCGGACCGCCCTCGCAGCCGCCATCCCATTCACGACTACCTACGAAATAGAGCATCCATGTCCGTCGACCCCTACCTCGAACCGTTCCTCGATACAGCCACGCCGTTCCCGAGCCAGATTGCCGATTGGCATGCGTTCCGCGAGCAGGAGATCGGAATGTCGAACATGCTGATCGCACAAGTCGCTCAGTCCGGTCCCGACGTCCGGGAAAAGAGAACGGTGACGATCCCCGTCACAGACGGTGACATCGCGCTCAACATCTACTGGCCCTCCACCGACGGTCCGCATCCCGCGCACCTGTACTTCCATGGGGGCGGCTGGATCGGCGGTTCCATTCATTCGGACGCCATCGACATCACCTGCCGGGAACGAGCGGTTGGTGCAGACTGCGTAGTGGTCGCCGTCGAGTACCGCAAAGCACCAGAGCACAAGTTCCCCGCTGGATTGCAGGACGGCTACACGGCCCTCGAGTGGGTCGCTGGCCATGCTGATGAGCTCGGCATCCGCGCGGATGCCATCACCATCGGTGGCGCCTCGGCTGGCGGCAACCTCGCCGCAGCGATCGCCCTCAAGGCGCGTGACGAGAGCGGCCCTGCAATCCGATTCCAGCTCCTCGAGGTCCCCGCGCTCGACCTGACAGGACAAAGTGAAAGCCTCCAGCGCAATGGTTCCGGCTACGGGCTCGATACGCAGTCAATCAACATTCTGCTCTCGCTCTATCTCCCCGCACCGGAATTGGATGCGCGAAATCCGTACGCCTCGCCTTTGCTCGCCGAGGACCTCTCAGACCTCCCGCCTGCCCTCATCCTGTCCTCTGAATACGACCCGATCGCTGACGACGGCCAGCGTTACGCCGACCGTCTCAACGCCGCCGACGTACCCACGACATTCCACCTCGGACTCGGGCACATCCACATCTCCGGAGCGTTCACGAAGGTCATGCCATCGGCACGGGATTGGAGAGATCGGGCGATCGATGCTCTCCGTTCGGCTAACCGCGACGCCATCGGCGAGTAGGTAAGCGGACCCGCCGCAACACCAAGCCCTGGACCGGACTGAAGACATACGAAAGGCACCGCATGCTGCACCCAAGCGACCGATGGATATGGGACTTCTGGCACGTGCAGGATCAACGCACGCATCACCTGTTCTACCTGCAAGCCCCCGGGGGTGCTGGCCGGCACCCCGGATCCCAGTGATCACCGGGCATCGAGGCGCATCTACGCACACCTGGAACGGCCCCGATGCAGGTGAAACTGCACCAAAATGCAGCACGTTTCGAGGTCGCGCCGTGCCTGCCGAACCCGCAAGCACGTGCAGCGCACAGAGATTTTCACTGCCGCCTGAGACGCCCTCGTCTTCCAAATGCGGCGTTCGATCTCGGGACCGATCGCGCATCCAGGCGAATGCCCCGGACCTCATCGGCCCGGGGCATCCTGCCTTCATCGACTGAAGGGACGTCGCTCTCCTAGAACGCGCCAGTCGTTATCCCCGCCGAACCGGATGGGGGTGTGTTGAGTACGTTGTTGCCTCCCGGCTCCCACGCATCGGCCGAGTTCGGCGAGCCGGCCTCCTGTCGTTTGATGCACTTCCACTCAACCGTGGTGCTGGGCGGCAGATCACTGATCACGCCCGTCCAGGTCGGGTAGGCGCTCGGCTCGAGCTTGATCGCGCTGGTAGGCGACCAGTTACCGAGCTGAGGGACGCTGCCGACTACGTAGACCGACTGCCCCGGGGAGGTGTTGCCCCACTCGCACGCGAAGGTGGCCCAGACGGGCTCTTCCCCGAGCGTGAAGGCGAAGCTCCTCGCCGTCGTCACGCTCGCGCTCGGCGCCTTCGCCACGACCATGTTGCCGCCGGCGTTGTACCAGCCGCTCGTCGCGGCATCGAAAGCCGCCTTGTTCGCGTGCTCGGTCAGCGGCGTGTCGCCAAGCGTTACCGAAGCCGCCTGATCTCCGTCGGTGACGAGCTGCACGACCGTCGGACGGCTCGAGGGGGCACCTGCGTGCGTCCCGCTCGCTGCTCCGATCGTGACCGTTGCCACGCCCCCGACGACGGACTGGCCGATGACGGTCTCGCGGACCGCGCCGTCCTCGTAGGCGACCGTCTCACCGTCGTCCTCATAGAGGGTGAAGTCGGTCGGCGTCGCGTCGGCGTAGACCGTCGCGATGAGTTCATCGCGGGTCGCCGCGTCCGAGCGGTCACCGACGATGTTCTTCGTCGCGTCGTCCACGAAGGCCTCCGGGATGATGGCCCCGGCACGGGCGTATGCCGGGAGGGTGAAGATGCCGCCGCGCCAGAGCGGCACGTCCTCGATCCACTCCCCCGAGCTCGAGTGGCGCTCATCCGTGTGCAGGTCGATCCAGTCACCAGCCGGCAGGTAGACGTCGCGCTCGCGCTCCCCCTCACCCGCGACGATCGCGACCATGAGGTCCTCACCGATCATCTTCTGGTGCCCGATCTCGCGCACCGTCTGGTCTTCCTGGTAGTGGAACACCAGGGGCGGAGCGATCGGCTCCCCGAAGCGATTGGCGCGGTGCGCCAGCGAGTAATAGTACGGGGCGAGCTCGTAGCGCTGGCGCAGATTCGCCAGGTTGGAAGCGGTATCACCGATCGCGTCCGGACTCGTCTCGTAGCAGTTGCAGAGGTTCTCAGTGTGCGGACGCAGCGGGGTGTCCAGCCAGGCGCTGTTGGCGAACCACTGGGTGTAGAGCTCGTCGAGGTCGGCGTCGAGCATCTCGCGGCGGAAGCCGCCCACGTCGGAGCCGTAGTAGTCGATGCCCGACATCGACATGTGCAACTGCGTGTTCTGCTGGCTGGCGAGCGCGTCCATCGTCGAGCCGATGTCCGCCGACCACATGGCCACGCCGTGCCGCTGGATGCCGCCGGCCGCCGCGCGGCTGAGCAGGAACGGGCGAGCGTCCTCGTCATTCCGCTCGTAGCCGTCGGCGATGCTCTCGGCCCACAGCAGGTTGTAGACGTTGTGGTAGTCGGCGTGCGCGTGCTTGCCCGGCAGCCCCCCGGCCGTCCAGTCGTTCGCGTCGTACATCTCCGGCTCGCCGAGGTCGAGCCAGTGACCGGTGACGCCCGCGTCGACGAGGTGCTGGCGCTGCTCGTCGTGCCAAGCGGCGCCGGCGGCCTCCTGCGTCCAGTCGATCATGCCCCCCTTGCCCCACCAGGGGTTGCCGGTCAGGTAGGTTGGCGCGCAGGTAGAGCAGCCAGCCCGGACGAGGTAGCCGTCGGCAGCCATGTCGGCGTGCTCGGGCAAGTCCCGGCCGATGTACGACTCCTCGATGGGGATGATGCCGATGCCGTCGGCCGCGTACGCCGCGAGCTTGCCGGCGGGGTCGGGGAACGCGCTCGTGTCCCAGTCGAGGGTGCCCATGCGCGTCGCGTCCGAGTTCGCGGTCACGCCGCCGAACCACTGCACGTCGAGCATCGCCCCGTCGACCGGGAAGCCCTCATCACGCAACCCTGCGATGGTACCGTCGACCTCCGCCCAGTCGTCGTAGCCGAACTCGGAGACCCACAGGCCGAGCGCCTTCTTAGGCGGCACCGGCGGGAGGCCCGTGAGTTCGAGGTAGTCGGTGCGCAGGTCCTGCAGGTCGGGCCCGGACATCACGTACCAGCGCAGCTGGTCGCCCCAGGTGCGCATCGTCCACGGGTCGCCGGTGAGGTTCCACTCCTGCTTGTAGACGTGGTCCATGAACAGGCCGTAGTTGGCCGTGTCCGGGCCGACTGCGAACAGCACCGGGATCTGGGTGTTGCCGACGGGTCCGTTCTCGGCGTCGTAGACCATCGCGTTGCCGTAGGTGCCTCCGGGCGTACGCACGCGGCCGACCCAGTCACCATCGGCGCTGCCGCCCTGCAAGAACTGCTGGCCGAGGCCGTAGGCGTGCTGCATCGACGCCTTCGAGATGTCGAGGCCCTTCCACGCCTGGCCGAGGTCGGCCGGGCACGCCTCGTGCAGCAGCAACTCGGGCGAGCGGGTCGTGTCCACGACTTCCACGCAGAGCGACGCGTCGACGGTGACTCGAAGGTCGGCGGTGGTGATGACGGATGCGTTGCGCGCGTACTGCTCCGGTCCCGCGTAGTCGGTCTTGTCGATCTGGTCGGTGGTGAAGAGGGGCGCGCTGGTACCGGGCGGCGTGCCCGAGCCGGCGAGCTCGAAGTGCACCAGGTCGTCGTCGAGGACCTCGATGACGAGGTAGGAGGATCCGGCTGTGAACTGAGCGCGCTGCACGCCCAGGGGCGCCGCCTCGGCCGGTTCGGACGGATCCACTGCTACGGCTGTGAGAGCACCGGTGGCAGCGAGCACAGCGGCGAGCCCCAAGCGGAGCGCGCTAGAAGCCCGACGACGGGCGGTGGCCGGTCGGCGTGCAGGGGACATGCTGGCTCCGTTCCGTGCAGGCGCGCTCATCGGGCGAGCACGAGATGGTCGAGGTTGATGCCGCCGGAGCTGCCGGTGGCGTAGGCGATGCGGATCGTGTGCCGACCCGCAGAGAGCGTTGTCGTGAGTGTGGCGGCGCCCCAGTCGGCCCAGCCCGAGCGGGCGGGCAGCGACAGGGTGCCCGCGGCGGCGCCGTCGATGCTCACGCTGCGACTCGCCGCGGTGGTCGCGCCGTTGCCGTAGCGGAACACGAGGTCGTGGCTGCCGGCCTCCTCCACCCAGACGTCGAACTCGACGGCATCGCCGCTCGTGGCGAACTGGTCGACGAAGCCGGTGCCCGTGTAGCCGGCGTGGTCGGTGTTGACCCCGACGCCCACCTGGTCCGCAAACTCTGCCTCGTAGGCGGCCTTGTCGATGCCGCTCAGCAGCACGGTGCGCGCGCTCGTCGCGGCGCCGGTCTTGACCATCGTCAGCTGCTGCTCGGCGTCCCAGTACCAGCCGGTCGAGGCCGTGGCGAGGGCCTGCGCCCCGGCGACCTCGGTGAGCGCGGCGCCGCCTAGGGCGACGGCGCTCGGCCGGGTGCCCGAGACCTGCAGGGTGCTGGCAGTGCCGAGCGGCGGCACCGAGACCTGCACGGTGCGGGCGTCGCGGTCGGCGCTCACAGCAACGGTGCGGTGCGCATCCGCCGCGTCCTCGTAGTAGTCGTACGAGCTCTCGCCGGCGGGGTAGATCCTGAAGGCGAGGTTCTCGAGGGCGTCGACGTCGTTGCCGATGGCGCCACCCAGCTCGTAGTCGTCGTTGAGGTTGAGCGGCAGCACCGCGCCGGCGCGGGCGTAGACGGGGATGCTGTCCACCCCGGCCGCGTAGCTCTTCACCCCGCCGCCAATGGCCCGCCCGCCGTTCCACAGGTCGTACCACTCGCCCTCGGGCAGGTAGACGTCCTTGACGGTCTGCCCCTGCTGTGTGATCGGCGCCACGAGCAACTGCGATCCGAAGCCGTACTGCTGGTCGTAGGCCGCCGCCGCCGCGTCCTCCGGGAACTCGAGGCTCATCGAGCGCATCATCGGCACGCCCGTGGCGGCGCTGCGCTCCGCCTCCGTGTAGAGGTATGGCACGAGGTTCATCCGCACGTTCGCGAACTTCGCGAACGTCGGCACGATGCTCGTGTCGCCGGTGCGCGCCTGCACGTTCCAGGGCGTGCGCGCCTCGGACGGCGAAGGGTCGGCCTTCTCGGAGTGGTACTGCATGATCGGCGAGAAGGTCGCCTGCGCGGTCGAGCGCAGGTAGAGCTCGGCGGTCGGGAAGCTGCCGGTGAAGCCGGCGAGGTCCCACGCCCAGAACGGCACGCCCGACTGCCCGGCGCTCTGCCCCGCCCGCACGGCCTCCTGGAAGGCGCCGAAGGTCGAGGCCTGGTCGCCGGCCCAGAAGATCGACTCCGCCTGACCGCCGGAGGTGCCGGCGCGACTGAAGATCGCGCCGTCGCCGCCGGTGGCATCCTGCACGAAGGCGTTGTAGGCGCCGGTGTACTCGTTCGGGTAGGCGTTGTGCATCTCGTCGCCGCGGCGGCCGTCGGCCACCCGCAGGCCGCGCCCGAAGAGCGCCTCGCTGCCGTCGGTCTTGAATCCGTCCACGCCGATCTCGTCGATGAGGTACTGGCGCTTGCTCATCCACCAGTCCGTCGCGGCCTGGCTCGTGAAGTCGGGCACGGTGCTGTCGCCGAACCACTGCCCCGTGGGGATCCGGTACGGCGCTCCGGCGGCGTCCTCGACGAGGTAGCCCTGCGAAGTCGCGTGGGCGCGGTCGTTGAGGTGCTGCTGCGGCGCCGTCGACGGGTTCGACGTGAAGTTCTCCTTGAGCACCGGGATCTGCCACAGCAGCACCTTCACGCCCTGCGCGTGGGCGTCGTCGACCATCTGCTTCGGGTCGCTCCAGGTGCCGTCCGTCGGGAAGGACAGGTCGTCGAGGCCGAGCGGCGCGCTGCCGTCGGTCGGCGTGTAGGTCGCGTCCTTCCAGAGGTAGAAGGTGGCCTCGTCGCTCCACTGCTCGAGCACCACGACGCTGTGCGGGATGCCGGAGGTTTCCACCTGGTCGAGCCAGCCCTCCACCTCGGCCTGGGTGTTCCACTCGTTCGCGGAGCCCCAGAGCCCGAAAGCCCACTTCGGCGGCAACTGGGGACGCCCCGTCACGGCCGTGTAGTCATCCACGATCTCGGCCGGCTCGCCTGCGAAGAACTGGTAGGTGAGGCTCGAGTCGAGCGCGCCGCCCGTGTCGACGGTGAAGCCGGCCATGTCGTTGCGATGGGTGGCGAGGTTAAAGATTGCGTACCGGGTGCTCGGCACGTGGATGCCGTAGCCGGCAGAGTTCGTGAAGAACGGCACCGAGTAGTAGGTGCGCCGTGTCGCGCCCTGGTCCTGGTACTGGTTGTAGACGTAGTTGTGCACGTCCGTGCCCCGGTGGTCGAGACGGTCGTAGCGCTCACCGAAGCCCTCGAAACGCTCGCCAATGGGAGTGAGGAGGTGATCCTCGATCTTCGTGACGGTCGTCGCCCCGTCGCTCGCCCACCCGATCGTGCGGAACTGCGCGGGATCGTACTGACGGGTGATCAGCGTGGTCCCATCCCCCTCGTAGACGGACAGACGGTACGGGCTGCGCTGGATGGCGAGCACGAGCTCGTCGGTGGCGATCCTCACCTCGGAAGCCGTCTGCGTCAGCGTGTAGTCGCTGAGGCCCTCGAGTTCGAGCCCAGTACCGGTCGGCGCGATCTGCACGTCGAAGCCGTCGGCTCGCGGGAAGGCGAAGCGCACCTTCGGATCGAAGTCGCCAGCGCTGTCGCCCGTGCCGATGTCGACCGAGGTGCCGTTGTCGGTGACGGAGACGACATCGGTGACCGTGCTCCAGGAGGTGGTTGCGAACGCGAACGGACCGACGCTGCGGGCGCCCTGACCGTTGACATCGGCATCGACCGTGTACTCGACCAGGTCTCCGCGGTCGAAGTCCCCGAGGTCGATGCGCCAGTAGGAGTTGTTGCCTGAGTTGTAATCCCACGCCGCCCCGACGGGGGTCTGCGCGATGCCGTTGAGCGTCCAGGTCACCCAGACGCTCTGGCCGGAGGCGATGGGCCAGGTGGTCGCTTTGATCGTGACGGCCTCACCGGCCATCGGGTCGCGCGGAGAGCGCTCGGTCGGCTCGGTCGAGTAGAGCTCATCGATGCCGGTGGGCGCGTGCCACACCCCCTCGAGCACGTTCGCCGATGCAGCAGGCGCGGGTAGGAGAGCGGCGAGGAGCGCCGCGGCGAGGACGCCGACGATGGCGATGGCACGCCGCCGAAGCGGCGGCAGGGCAAGACGCTGTTCCCGAGCAGACATGAAACCCCTTTGTTCAATGCTGTATTTAGTGCTGAATATCGCCGCACCTCCCGCACACCGTCAACCCCTGCCGCACATGATGAACATCTGACGGGCACGGGACCAACTGGTGGTTGACGAGATGCACCACCCGGCATATGGTTCGTTCAGTCCTGAACAAAGGGGTTCGCAGTGGCACCACAAGCCGCACGCACCGACGTCTCCCGATCGGCGGTGCTCGCGCACATCGGCGCGCAGGGTCCGACGTCCCGAGCCGAGCTCGCGCGTGTTCTCGGGGTCTCCCCCGCGCTGATCACCCAGCTCACGCGTCAGTTGATCACCGATGGCCTCCTTACCGAGCTCGAGCACAGCCCGTCGCAGGGCGGGCGCCCGGCACGGCTGCTCGGCCTCGATATCGATGCAGGCCGCGCGGTTGGCGTGAAGATCGTCGCCGACCACCTCACGTTCGTGGAGGTCGGCATCGACGGCGGCGTCGCTCGGTCTGCCACTGAACCGTTCGATGCGGCGGCCGGCACTGCCATCGCCAGCCTTGTGCGACTGCTGCGTGCCTTCATCGGCGGAGGCAGCGACCGTCCGCTGCTCGGGATCGGAGTCGGCGTGCCGGGCGACGTCGACGACCAGGCCAACGGCACCGTCGACTCCACGCAGCTCGGCTGGCAGCGCGTGCCGCTCGGTGACATGCTGCGCCGCGAGCTCGAGCTGCCCGTCATCGTCGAGAACAACGTCAACGCTCTTGCCATGGCCGAGGCCCTGCACGGCAAGGCGCGTGGGCGCGAACACGCCCTCGTCGTCACCATCGGCACCGGCATCGGCGGCGGCATCCTCGTCGACGGCGCCGTCCTGCGCGGCCGCAGCGGCGGCGCTGGCGAGGTCGGCCACATCCCTGTCGACGAGGACGGGCAGATCTGCCAGTGCGGCGCCCGTGGGTGCCTGGAGTCGATCATCGGTCAGTCCGCGTTGCTCACCCACGCGCGAGCCCTGGGCATCATCGGCGACGGCGCAGGGATGGATATGCTGCACGCGCTCGCCGATGAGGGCGACTCCCAGGCGCAGGCGCTCTTCTCCCAGGCCGGCCACCTGCTCGGTCGCGTGCTGGCGGGCGTGGTCAACCTGCTCGACCCGGAGATCGTCATTCTGCTCGGCGAGGGCGTGGCCGCTTGGCGGCACTGGTCATACGGCTTCGAGCCCGCCCTGCGCGCGGCGCTCATGCCGCGCAACCGAGGCGTCGAAGTCGCCGTCGAGACCTGGCAGGACGATCGGTGGGCTCAAGGTGCCGCCGCCCTCGTGCTCGCAACCCCCTTCGACGCGCAGGGCCGCGCGGGCGAACAGGGTCGGCTCGTCCGAGAACGGCTCGCGGCAGTGGGAGAGGCAACCCGATGAGCGTCGCGTTGCGCGAGAGGCCGCGCCTTGCCTCCCCCGCCGGCAACGGTTCCGGTCGGGCACCCGCGCGACGGGCATCGCGCCGCCGCACCACGCTCATCGCGTTCGCCTTCCTCGCGCCGAGCGCCATCCCTCTCGCGCTCTTCACGATCTACCCGATGATCGGCGCGCTCTGGACGAGCCTGCACGAGTGGAACCTGCTCGCCCCGATGGAGTTCGTCGGCCTGGATAACTACGCCGCCCTGCTGCAGGACGAGCTCACCCAGCGCGCCTTCCTCAATACGCTCTACTACCTCGTCGGTTACCTGCCGCTCGTCTACATCGGAGGTCTCGCGCTGGCGCTGGCGCTGAACAGCCGGATCCCTGCGCGGGCATTCCTGCGCGGCGTCTATTTCCTGCCCGTGGTGACGAGCTGGATCGTCGTCGCCCTGGTCTGGCGCTGGCTGCTCAACCCCTCGGTCGGTGTGGTGAACGTCGTGCTCGGCTGGGTGGGGGTCGATGGTCCGGGCTGGTGGACGGACCCGACCTGGGCGATGCCCTCGATCATCCTCGCCTCGGCGTGGAAGGACCTCGGCTTCGTCATGATCATCCTCCTCGCCGGTCTGCAGGCGATCCCGCAGGAGCTCTACGAGGCTGCCCGCGTCGATGGTGCGGGGCCGTGGCGCCGTCTCGTCAGCGTGACGCTGCCGATGCTGTCACCGTCGACGTTCTTCGTGCTCGTCATCTCCCTCATCAACGGCTTCCAGGTCTTCGATCAGGTGTACGCGATGACGGGCGGCGGCCCAGCAGGCTCCAGCACGGTCGTCGTGCAGCAGATCTACGACCTGACCTTCCGATACGGAGCCGCCGGCGAGGCGTCCGCGCTCTCGTGGATGCTCTTCGTGCTCGTGCTCGCGATCACCGTGGTGCAGATCATCGGTCAGCGGAGGTGGGTCAACTATGCGTAAGTCACCCACGAAGGCGCTGCGACGCATCCTGCTCACCGCGGTCGTCGCGCTCGGCGCGGTCGCCATGTTCTTCCCGTTCCTCTGGACGATCTCGACCTCGCTGTCGTCCGGTGCCGGCCTCGATGCGACGCCGGACCTCATCCCGGCGGACCCGTCCTTCGCCGCGTATGCCGAGCTGTTCGAGAACACACCGTTCGCGCGGGTCATCCTCAACTCGCTCGGCCTGGCGGTGGCGACGACGGTGTTCCAGCTCGCGACGAGCTCGCTCGCCGCCTACGCCTTCAGCCGGCTGCCGTTTCGAGGCAGCGGTGTCGTCTTCGCGGTGTACCTGGCGACGATGATGGTGCCGATCCAGGTGCTCATCGTCCCGCTGTTCGTGCAGATGCGGGACCTGGGCCTCGTGGACACCTACCTCGGAGTACTGCTGCCCGGCGTGGCGAGCGCGTTCGGTGTCTTCCTGCTCCGGCAGGCCATGAACGGCGTGCCGCGGGAGCTCGACGAAGCGGCGACGCTCGACGGCGCCGGCCACATGCGCATCTTCGGCACGATCGTCCTGCCGCTGGTGGGCCCGTCCCTCGCGACGCTCGCGGTGTTCTCGTTCATGAGCAGCTGGAACAGCTTTCTCTGGCCGCTCATCATCCTGCGCTCGAAGGAGTTGCAGACCCTCCCTCTCGCTCTCGCCGGTCTGCAGGGCCAGTACACGACCCAGTGGGACGTGATGATGGCCGGCTCCGTCGTGAGCGTCCTGCCGATGCTCGCCATCTACCTGTTCGCGCAGCGCTACGTCGTGCAGGGCGTGGCCAGCACCGGCATCAAGTAGCAGTACCCGACCACACCACCAGCAGTCCGGATCGAAGGAGATCACGACCATGGCACGCACAGCAGCACCCCTCGTCGGCATCGGCGTCCTCACCGCGGGCGTCCTCGCACTGACCGGCTGCAGCGCCGGCGGCGCGGAGGGCACCGACGGCGAGGTGACCATCACCTACACGAACTTCATCTCGAACGGCGGCAATGAGGACAACCTCCAGGCCATCGTCGATGCCTTCGAATCCGAGCATGAGGGCGTCACCGTCGAGGTGACGACGCTCCCCTACGCCGACTACTTCACCGCGTTGCAGACCGACCTCGCCGGCGGCACCGCCTCGGACGTCTTCGACCTCGAGTTCGCCAACTACGCGGCGTACCAGGAGAGCGGCGTGCTCGCCGAGCTCGACGTCGACACGAGCGTCTACCAGGACTCCCTCGCCGACGCCTACGCGACCGACGGCACGCAATATGCACTGCCGAGCTCCTTCTCGAACGTGGTGCTGTTCTACAACAGCGACCTCTTCGACGCGGCCGGCCTCGACTACCCGACGGCCGACTGGACCTGGGAGGACGAGCAGGCAGCCGCCACGGCCCTCACCGACGCGGGCGCCGGTGTCTGGGGCGACTACCAGCCGATCAGCTATCACGAGTACTACAAGGCGGTCGCACAGGCCGGCGGCGACTTCCTCAGCGAGGACGGTTCGAGCGCCGCCTTCGACTCGCCCGAGGGCATCGCCGCGGCCGAGTGGCTCGTCGGCAAGAGCGGCACGACGATGCCGACCACCGAGCAGGGCGCCGGCACGCCCGACTTCGACAGCGGGCTCTTCGCCGACGGCAAGCTCGCCATGTGGCACAGCGGCATCTGGATGTTCGGCTCGCTCGCCGACGCCGACTTCGGCTGGGATATCGCCGTCGAGCCGGGCGACGCGCAGCACGCCAGCGCACTGTTCTCCAACGCGGTCGGCGTCTCCGCCGGCACCGAGCACCAGGAGGAGGCGACGGCGTTCGCCGAGTTCCTCACGAGCTCGCAGACGATGGTCGACACCCGCCTCGAGGCCGGATGGGAGCTGCCCCCGGTCGCGGACGAGGCCGCGCTGAGCTCGTACCTCGACCAGGGTGCGCCGGCGAACCGCCAGGCCGTGCTCGACTCGCTCGACGAGGTCGCTCTCGCTCCGTCTATCGGTGACGGTCAGGCCGAGATGCAGGACATCGTCACCGAGGAGCTCTCCGAAGCCGCTGCGGGTCGCAAGACCGTCGAGGAGGCTGTCGCCTCCGCCGCCGAGCGGGTGAACGCGCTCCTCGGCTGACCGACACCCGGCGGGGCGGGCCCGAAACCGCCCCGCCATCCCTCCTCGACAGGACATGATCATGACCACCATCCCGCGCGCCGCGCTCGGCGCTCTCCTCGATCGCTCCCGCGATGTCATCACGAGCCTGCAGGAGCCCGGCGGCGCCTATCCGGCGAGTCCCACGTTCTCCGCCTACCGCGGTTACTCGTGGTTCCGCGACGGGGCGTTCATCGCCGACGGTGCCTCGGCAGCTGGCGAGATCGCCTCGGCCGAGGCCTTCCTCGACTGGTGCGCTCGCACGGTGCTGCAGCATGCCGGGCGCATCCGCGAGATCGTCTCAGCTTCCGAGGCGGGCACTCCACTGGCTGACGAGAAGATGCTTCCGGCCCGTTTCACCTTCACCGGTGACTTCGGTCGCGACGACTGGTGGGACTTCCAGCTCGACGGCTACGGGACCTGGCTCTGGGCCGCGGCCGCGCACGCCGAACGGCACAGCGTGGACCCTGCGCGTTGGCGCGAGGCTGCGGCCCTCACGGTCGACTACCTGCTGAGCTCATGGCAGCGCCCCTGCTTCGACTGGTGGGAGGAGCACGACGAACATGTTCACATCTCGACGCTCGGCTGCATCGTCGCAGGACTCCGGGCCTCGGTCGACGGCGGCCTCGTCGACGGCGAGCGCGCCGCGCGCGCCCGCGACGGCGCCGAGGAGGTGCTCGCCTTCATCCGCGAGCACGGCGTGGCGAACGGCCACCTCGTGAAATGGGTCGGCTCGTCCGAGGTCGATGGCAGCCTCAGCGCGCTCGTCGCACCGCTGGGTGTGCTGGAGCCTGACGAACCGCTCGCCGCCGCGACGCTCGATGCCGTGACGCGCGACCTCGAGTCGGGCGGGGGCGTGCATCGCTTCCGCGCGGACGTCTTCTACGGTGGTGGTCGCTGGCCATTGCTCTCCTGCTTCCTGGGGCTCGCCCGGGCCGCCCGCGGCGAGACGGATGAGGCCGCACGCCTACTCGTCTGGGCCGCACGCACCGCCACCGAGGACGGTCTACTCCCCGAACAGATGGACGGCGACCTGCTCGCGCCCGATCACCGTCAGGAGTGGTTGGATCGCTGGGGACCCGTGGCCACGCCGCTCCTGTGGAGCCACGCGATGGTGCTGCGCCTGGCCGCCGAGCTCGGCGCCGACCGGCGGGAGGAGGCCGCGTGATCCGCCACCGACCGCTCGGCTCCGGCCACCCGTACTCGGACGACACCGAGCAGCGCTCCCCGATCCACCCCGTCGCCGGCGAGCCGCTGCGGGTCGGCGTGCGCACCACCGGCGACGTCGATTCCGTCACCCTGGAGCTGATCTCGGACGGCGGCGCGGCGCGCACGATCGAGCTCACCCCGGTGCCGCGTTCCTCGCGTGGCCAGGCGGTCGACGGCGGCCATCTCGCGTCGGCACAGGCCCGGAAGGCCCGCCAGGCCGGCGGTTGGGAGATCGTGCTCGACGCGCCCGCCGCAGGAACCCGGCTGCGCTACCGCTTCGTCGCAGAGGGCGCGCGCACCGAGCGCACGCGCTGGTTCGAGACCGCCGTCGCCGGGTGGGCGCCGGCACCGGATGGCATCCTCGCCGTGGACGGCGACGCCGTCGACATCGTGCCCGGCAGCCTCGAGGCGCTCAGCGACGGCGAGCGGGTGCGGCGCATCCGCTTCGCCCTGCCGCTGGCCGACGGCGAGCGGGTAGCGGGCTTCGGCGAGCGCTACGACGCGCTCGAGCACCGGGGCACCGAGCTCGACTCGGTCGTCTTCGAGCAGTACAAGAGCCAGGGCGCGCACCGACGCACCTACCTGCCGATGCCCTTCGCGCACGTCGTGGGCGGCGCCGGCTGGGGCTTCCACGTGCGCACGGCGCGCCGGGTGCGCTTCGACATCGGGGCGGAGCGCCCCGACCAGCTCATCATCGAAGCCGACGTGGACGCGGCGGCCGACTCCGACGTCGCGCTGCAGCTCGCTCTCTACGGCGGCGCCCCGACCGCCGTGCTCGACGCCTTCCTCGCGGAGGCGGGGCGCCCGGTCGAGCTGCCCGGCTGGGTCTTCGGCCTCTGGGCGAGCGGCAACGAGTGGAACACCCAGGCCGAGGTCGAGCGCCAGATGGCGCTGCACCGCGAGCACCGCATCCCGGTACGCAACGTCGTCATCGAGGCGTGGAGCGACGAGCGCAGCTTCACGATCTTCCGTGACGCGCAGTACGCGGTGAGGGAGGACGGAGGACCGATGCGGCTCGCTGACTTCACGTTCCCCGCCGAGGGCGCCTGGCCCGACCCGAAGGGCATGGTCGACCATCTGCACGCCGAGGACATCAAGGTGCACCTCTGGCAGATCCCGCTCGTCAAACTGCGCCCGCACCCCACGGGCCAGGCAGCTGCTGACGCGCGAGCCGCCATCGCGGAGGGGGTCATCATCCGCGAGGAGGCACCGGATGGCACGCTGCGGCCGTACCGCAACCGCGGCTGGTGGTTCCCGCTCGCGCTCATGCCCGACCTCACCGACGAGCGCTCCGCGACGTGGTGGACGGAGAAGCGCCGTTACCTCGTCGAGGAGGTCGGCATCGACGGGTTCAAGACCGACGGCGGCGAGCATGCCTGGGGTGCTGAGCTCGTCTACCGCGACGGCACCCGTGGCGACGAAGGTAACAACCGCTTCCCGGTCGCCTACACCGCGGCCTACGGGCGGCTGCTCGAGTCGGCCGGCAAGGCGCCCGTCACCTTCAGCAGGGCCGGTTACACGGGCTCGCAGGCGCACGGTGCCTTCTGGGCCGGCGACGAGAACTCCACTTGGGAGGCATTCCGCTGGTCGATGCTCGCGGGACTCTCGGCCGCCGCCTCCGGCATCGTCTACTGGGGCTGGGACATCGCCGGCTTCTCGGGCCCGCTCCCGGACCCGGAGCTCTACGTGCGCGCGATGGCCGCGAGCGTCTTCGTGCCGGTCATGCAGTACCACTCGGAGTTCAACCACCATCGGCTGCCGTCGAACGACCGCACACCGTGGAACATCGCCGAGCGGTTCGGCGACCTCGATGTCGTCGCGGACGTACGCGCGCTCGTCGAGCTGCGCGAGCGGCTCGTGCCCTACCTCGTCGAATCGACACGGCAGACGATCGCCAGCTCCATCCCGCTCATGCGGCCGCTCTACTTCGACCACCCGCACGACGCGGCGGTGTGGGAGCATCCGGTGCAGTGGATGCTCGGCGACGCCCTGCTCGTGGCACCGGTTCTCGAACCCGGCGCCCGGCTGTGGAGCGTCTATCTGCCTGCCGGCGACTGGGTCGAGGCGTCCACCGGTGAGCCGTTCCGGGGCGGCCGCCTCATCGAAGTCGATGTTCGCGAGCGCACCGACGTGCCATTGTTCGTGGCCGCGGAGCGCTGGGAGTCCTTGCGCTCGGTGCTCGCCGGCTGACGGCCCTCGGAGCGACTGCGCTCGACCCGTGCCCCGCTCGCGGCGCGCTCCGGTCGGGGCGAGGCCGCGTCGGGCCATCTCCGGAAGCAGCACCTTGGAGGTGAGGGCGCCAGGGGCATCTCCCCTGGCGCCCCATCATCAGGCTTACTTCAACTGGACTGAGGTTCCGGTGACTCATCGACCAATCCCTTGGGGAGGTCGACAAGTCACCGGAACCTGCAGCGGCCTCTCGGGCAACTCGACACATCTACGTTCGCCCTGTTCACGATGTCGTTTTCTCGCGAGAGAGAAATTCGATAGCTGTGATTATCGGCGGTGTCGGTCGATTTGGGGCGAACCAACGTGGTGGCGCGCCAGCGAGCGCATTCAGAGGTTTCGTAATACGCTGCCGAGATGAGCGCAGAGAGCACCGCCGCAGGCGCGCTGACCGGGTCAGTGGCGAAGTACGCCGGCGGCCGGCCGATGCGGGGCGCGAGCGTGGCGAGGGTCGTGCCGGTGCGGATGAACGACGACGAACTCGAGGATCTCGACCGAAAGGCCTTCGGCGCTGATCTCTCGCGGTCGGAGCTGATCAGGCGGGCTGTGGCGGCCTACGGGGCCTGATCAGCCCAAGAGGGTCACAAAGCGTGCGCGGCGGTGGCGATCGCCGTCCAGACGCGCATGCCGATCTGGCGGTCGTAACCGCCGAGCACCGTCCACGCGGGATGGCTGCTCGCTCGCAGATGCCGGTGCACGAGGCGAACGCGCTTCCGCTCCTTCGCGGTGAGGCTCGCGAGCTCGAGGGTTCGCACCGGGTCCGCTGCGGCGCAGAGCACGGCGATGTCCTCGAGGTGCCGGTCAGGGTTGCGGGAGTCGACTTCGTAGGCCGCTGCCTTGGCCATGATGGCGCCGAGGGAGTCCGGGACTTCGATCTGCGCCGACTGATCGCCGGCGGTCATGACCTAGGTGTCTCGTCGCTGCAGAGTTTGGGCGGCGCCCGGAGCGCGCAGCAGCGGCCGCAGGCTCCACCGCGTCGACTCGCGCACGTCGCGGGCAACCATCACGTCGACGACATCGTCGCCGCGATTGAAGCGGTGGATCGGGTTGTTGCCGGAGGGCTCGATCGGCTTGAATCCCAGACCGACGAGTGGGCCGGCGATGTCGCTGAAATACTCCCCGGGGTATCCGCTACTGTTCTGCATGACGGAAGGAATCCCAATGTGCCGAGCGGTGACTTGTAAGACGTGCGGGAAGACGACGTGGGCCGGATGCGGTCAGCACGTCGACAGCGTGATGCGAGGTGTGCCGAGCGCCGACCGCTGCCGCGGCCATGAGGATGAGCCGAAGCGGCCGGGCTTGGTTGCCAGGCTCTTCGGCCGCGCTTGAGTCGCCGGCCATGACTCGGACGATCATCGTGGGCGGCGTCGCGGGCGGCATGTCCGCAGCGACACGACTGCGCCGGCTTGACGAGACGATGGAGATCGTCGTGCTCGAGCGCGGCGAGCACGTGAGCTTCGCGAATTGCGGGCTGCCCTACTTCGTCGGCGGCGTGATCGAAGATCGATCCGCGCTGCTCCTGCAGACCCCGTCGTCGTTGCACAGCCGCTTCGCGCTCGACGTGCGCACGCGGCACGAGGCGATCTCCATCGATCGGACAGCGCGCACGGTGCTCGTGCGCAACCTGACCACGGGCGATGAGCAAGCGGAACCGTACGACCACCTCGTCCTCGCCCCCGGCGCAGCTCCCCGAGCGGCGTTCCCCGTTGCACCCGGCTCGGTCCCGGTGGTGACCCTGCGCACGGTGCCCGACGTCGATCGCATCGACGAGGTGCTGCGGACCCAGCAGGAACCCGGCCGAGCGATTGTGGTCGGGGCCGGTTTCATCGGCCTCGAGGCCGTGGAGAACTTGGTGCGACGCGGTCTCGGCGTCGTGCTGGTGCAGCACGGCGCGCAGCCGCTGAGCCCGCTCGACCCTGAGATGGCCGGACTGGTCGTCGCCGAGCTCCGCCGCAACGGCGTTGAGGTGCGCACGCACGCCGAGGTCGTCAGCATTGGAGCGCGCACCGTCCACCTCGACGATGGAACTGCGCTCGAGGCCGACCTGGTCATTGATACGCGCGGAGTGCGCCCGGACGTGCGCCTCGCCGAGCAGGCCGGCCTCGAGCTCGGCGCCGCGGGAGGCATCGTCGTGGACGGCTGGCAGCGCACGAGCGATCCACGCATCCTCGCCGTCGGTGACGCCGTCGAGAAGACCGACGCGGTCTCCGGCGACGCCTCCCTCATCACCATGGCCGGGCTCGCGAACCGGCACGGGCGCTCCGCTGCCGACACCATCGCCTTCGGCGCCGACGGCCCGGACGCCGCAGCCCCAGCGCTCGGCACAGCTATCATCGGCGTCTTCGATCTCACCGTGGCGATGCTCGGCTGGAGCGAGCGGCGCCTGCGCGCTGCAGGGCGCGCGCATCGCGTGCTCCACACGCATCCGTCCGACCACGCCGGCTACTACCCGGGCGCCGAGCGGATGGCGATGAAGCTGCTGGTCTCCGCCGAGGACGATCGCATTCTGGGCGCGCAGATCGTGGGCGGCCGCGGCGTCGACAAGCGCATTGACGTGCTCGCCGTCGCCATGCACGCGGGCCTCGCCGCGAGCGCGCTCTCCCGGCTCGAGCTGGCCTACGCGCCGCAGTACGGCTCGGCGAAGGACCCGATCAACCTGCTCGGCTACGTCGCCGAGAACAACGCTAAGCAACGCACCGGGACGATCCAGTGGCACGAGCTCGACGCCGCCCTGACGGCGGGTGCGCATCTCATCGATGTGCGCTCTCCAGACGAGCACGCCGCCGGAGCGGTCCCTGGCAGCATCAACGCCCCACTGGACACACTGCGCGCCACCGCCCGCAGCTTGCCCGACGGCCCGCTCATCGTGCACTGCCAGGTGGGCCAGCGAGGCCACACCGCAGCACGCCTGCTCAGCCAACTCGGGCACGACGTCCGCAACCTGGACGGCGGCTACCTCACATGGTCCGCCGCCCGCATCCTCGCATCCCAGGAGTCCGCATGACCCAGCCCGATCCCGCAGAACTGCGCCGCGTCGTCAACCGCCTCAAGCGCGCCCGCGGGCAACTTACGGCCGTCATCGACGCCATGGAGACCGGTGTGGATTGCCGCGACGTCGTCACCCAGCTCGCCGCAGTCGGCAAAGCGATCGACCGAGCCGGATTCGTCGTGATCAGCACGGCCATGCGCACTTGCCTTGTCGACGGCGAGAACAGCGACGAATCTGCTGTCGACGAGGATCAGCCGACCCTGGATGAACTTGAGAAGCTCTTCCTCAGCCTGAGTTGACGGAGCTCGAACGCACCGCCGACACATCGAGTCTTCAGCCTCGGCCACCCGGCTCCAGACACCAACATCCGTCGACGAAGCCGTCGCCCGCTCGAGCCTCGCCGGGTTTCAATGGTGGTCGAGGATACCAAGCGCTGTCTGCAGAGCTTTGACGACGCCTGCGAGCTGGTCAGCTCCCATTGCACCCGGCGCGCCCAGGGCGACTCGCAGCGCTGGGCGCCCTCCTGACCACTCGATGAGCAGTTCCGCCGTACCGCTCAGGGACCGGGCGATTGAGCAGGTGCGAACCTCCGGGTGCAGACCGCGGTGTGCACCTGTCGGGGTGTTCACGAGCAGCTCGCTGTCGGACACCCGAATCTCGCCGTGGAGGTCACCGATGGACCATGCGAAGAAGAATCGATCTGTGCCGAGGACCGCACCATCCATCTCGTCGAACATCGACATGCTTCTCAGCGCCTGAGATTGATGCATTGGTTCACTCACTCTGTCCGCTTTCTTCGCCATCCTCGTGATGGCGCTCACGACTCATCGACAGTACGGGCGGAGGAAGCTCCGAGCGGTGGGCGGTGGGGGTGTCCAGCTTCGAGTACCTGAACGATCAGGTGGGCGCCGCCGAAGCAGCGCCCACCGCGCCCGGTGAAGGGCGCTCGAGAGGGTGCATGCGATCCAGAGGTGCACCTGCCCAGGCGGGGTCCCGAGCTCTCGAGTTTGGGAGTCATGGTGGATTCGATCGACTGGGCGCTTCGTTCGAGCGATGCAGTGTTGTGTCCGCTTCTGAGCAGCCGCAAGCAAGCGTCGGCAGCGACTTGGCGTGAAACTGGCCTTTGTGCTGAGCAGCGTCATTTCGGTCCGGAGGAGATCGCGGCAGCTCGGCGTTCGAACGCATGCCGGAGCCGAGCAGCCCAGCCAGCCCTGTCCGGCCCCCGTACCGGTCCAGGCAGGTCTGCGTCCCAGCACCGCCCATCGTCGGAACGGCGTTTGAACGCCCATTCCCGTGAGCGACGGACTTCGATCAACCAGCTCGCGGCTCCCTGTGTGGCAGGCTGCACCGTCACCAGCCATCCCCGCTGGGCACAGGGACGATCGCGCACCAACGGGCGGGTTCGCCTCATGACCGTCGCCAGCTCCTTGGCTGCGCTATCGATCACAGGGATCAAGGCCTCAACGAACATCGTATGAACATCGAGGCGCGCCTTGTCTGTTGCAGCACCAACGTGACTTGGCAATTGAGACTCATGCGACATAGGGCGACTTTCGAGTTGTTGGCGGCAGCACGACGCTGCGCCGACCAGACTTCCCGGCTCACCTCGTCAGAGGCTAGAGCCCATCGCTTGAACGCCAACACCCCCGAGAAGGGGGTCATCCTCACGGGATTGGGCCACGATTACCCACCGCTGCCGGGGCAACGAGCACCACCGACTTCACTTCAGCGAGCGATCCCGAGCGCGGCGCACTCATTCGGGGCCCTGGTTCACGAACTCGCGCGCGATCGCGGCCGCAACCGCCTCGCGCAGCGGACGCACGCTCTCGACGTCCCACGCCTCGGGGTCGAGGAACGACCACTCGACGAGGCGCTTCGGGGTGCCGGGCAGCTGCAGTCCGGGCTTCATGGCGACCACGACGTCGGCGTTGTCGATGTCGGTCGCGGTGACGGCGCGGGGCGTGTTACCGGTGATGTCGATGCCGAGCTCTGCGACAGTCGCGGCGATCGCCGGGTTCACGGTGTCTGCGGGTGCGAAGCCGGCGGAGTCGACCTCGTAGCGGTCGCCGGCGAGGTGCTGCAGGAGGGCGGCGCCGAGTTGGGAGCGGCCGGCGTTGTGCTTGCAGAGGAAGAGGACGGTGGGGTTGCTCATGCGTGGTTCTCCTGGGTGATGGTGCGGCTCCACTGCTGGGTGGCCGCCTGAACGGCGTCCCACGGTGAGCCGAGGGGCGGGGTGTACGAGAGGTCGAGGTCGCTGACTTGCTCGACAGTGAGGCCGGCGAACAGGGCGGTGGCGTAGGTGTCGACACGCTTGGCGGTCTCGGTGCCGAGGCGTCCGACGAGCTGCGCACCGAGGAGCCGGTGGTCGGTTTCGTCGCCGGTGATGCGGATCGTGATGGGCTGCGCGCCCGGGTAGTAGCGCTTGTGGTCGTCAGCGACCGCCGTCGTCGTGCGCGGGGTGAAGCCGGCTGCGAGCGCCTCGTGGTCGCGGAGGCCCGTGCGGGCGGCGACGAGGTCGAAGACCTTCACGACCTGGGTGCCGACGCTGCCTACGAAGCGGGCGGTGCCGCCGATGGTGTTCTCTCCGGCGACGCGCCCCTGCTTGTGGCTGGTGGTGCCCAGCGGCAGGTAGGTCTCGCCCAGGAGTCGGTGGTGGGTGATGATGCCGTCGCCGGCGGCCCACACGTTCGGCAGGCCGGTGCGCATGTGCTCGTCGACGACGACTGCGCGGCCGGCGCCGAGGCGGGCGCCGGCGCGCTCGAGTAGGTCGGTGTTCGGGCGCACGCCGACGACGACCAGCACGACGTCGGCTGTGCGGGTGATGGGCTCACCGTTCCGGGTGCCGTGGACGGTGAGGCCCGTTGCGGTCTTGTCGATGCCGGTGACGGTGGTGTTGGTGAGCACGTCGACGCCGTGCTCGTCGAGCTCGGTGTGCACGAGCGCGCCGAGCTCGGGGTCGAGGGTGGAGAGCACCTCGCTGCCGCGCTGGATCTGGGTGACGGTGAGGCCGCGGACGGTGAAGGCTTCGGCCATCTCGAGGCCGACGTAGCCGGCGCCGACGATGATTGCGGACTTCGGGTCGCGGTCGTCGAGGAACCGCTCGAGGGCGAAGGTGTCGCCCATGGAGTGCATGACGTGCACGCCGTCCCCCGGGGTGAGCTCGCCGAGCCCGGTGATGCCGGCGTGGGCGGGCAGGGCGCCGGTGCCGACGATGAGCTCGTCGTAGTCGATGGTCGAGAGGCTGCCGTCCTGGTCGCGGACGGTGAGGGCGCGGCCGGGCACGTCGATGCTGGTGGCGAAGGTTTTCAGTCGCAGGCGAATGCCGGCGGCTTCGAGGTCGGCGTGGGTGCGGTGGGCGAGGGACTGCCAGGGCTGCACCTCGCGGGAGAGGTAGTACGGGATGCCGCAGATGGAGAAGTTCGGGTAGGCGTCGGCGACGATCACGGTCACGTCAGTGGTCGGGTCGAGTTCGCGGGCGCGCAGGGCGGCGGAGATGCCGGCGTCGCTGCCGCCGATGATCGCGAGGTGCATGAGGGTTGGCCTTCCAGGTGGTCGGTCAGTGGGTTGCGGTAGCGGCCGGGGTGCGGTCGCTCGAGCGGGTCGGGAACAGGAACATCGCGAGGGCGGCGCCTGCGGCGCCGCCAAGCAGCTGCGCGGCGATGAATGCGGGGGCGTTGGCGGGGGCGATGCCGGCGAAGGTGTCGCTGAACATGCGACCGATGGTCACGGCGGGGTTCGCGAATGAGGTCGAGGAGGTGAACCAGTAGGCGGCGCCGATGTACGCCGCGACCGCCCACGGGGCGTGCGCGGTGCGGCCGGTGCGCACCAGCGCGCCGATGACGAGCGTCAGCCCGGCCGTCGCGACGACCTCCCCCGCCCACACGCCGGCGCCGATGCGCTCGGTGGTTGCGAAGCCGGCTGGTACCTCGAAGAGGGCGTTCGCCAGCAGTGCGCCGATGATGCCGCCGACGATCTGCGCACTGATGACCGCGCCGGCACGCCGCCACCGGCCGGCGACTCCCCCGATGCGACTCGCGTTGACGAGCGTCACCACTGGATTGAAGTGCGCGCCCGACACCGGTGCGAACAGGAGGATTAGCACCGCGAGCGCCAGCGCGGTCGCGATGGCGTTCTCGAGCAGCTGCAGGCCGACATCATTCGGGGAGAGCCGGGACGCGGCGATGCCGGAGCCGACGACGACGAGCACGAGGGCCGCGGTGCCGACGAGCTCGGCGACGACGGTCCGCAGCATGGCGGGACGGGTGGGTGCGTGGTTCATGACGGTCCACATCTTGACGACTTTGACTCGCTCAGTCAAGATTGAGTCAATGGACGGTGAGCGAAGTGAACTGGAAGTGCGGGCTGCTCGGCATGCGGCGCTAGCGGACCCTGCGCGGTTGCGGATCGTCGATCTGTTGACGCTCGGTGACCGGTCGCCGAAGGAGCTGCAGGAGGCGCTCGGCGTCGCCTCGAACCTCATCGCGCACCACCTCGGGGTGCTCGAGCGGGAGAGCATGATCGTGCGCACCCGCTCGGAAGGCGACAAGCGGCGCAGCTACGTGCACCTGGTGCCCGATGCTGCATCCGGCCTCGGCCCATCCGCGGCGGCAGCGGCGCGGCGGGTGCTGTTCGTGTGCACCGGCAATTCCGCACGTTCGCAGTTGGCGGCGGCGATCTGGGCCACCCGCAGCAGCATCCCGGCGACCTCCGCCGGGACGAAGCCGGCTCCTGCCATCGCGGCCGGCGCCGTCGCGGTCGCCGAGCGCCACGGGCTCACTCTGCAGGGCGCTCCCCCGCGGCACGTCGATGACGTTGCTGCGGAGACGGACTTCATCGTGACCGTCTGCGACAGCGCCCACGAGGCTCTCGCTGGAATTGACGCGTTGCACTGGTCGGTGCCGGCGCCGGGCTCGGCGGGCACCGATCTCGCCTATGACAGCGTGTTCGACGACCTCGCCACGCGCATCGACGCTCTGGCCGGCCGGCTCACGCCCGCCTGAGCATCACCGCACCGGCTCAGACGTTCGTGATCGCTCCGGCGAGCACGCTGAGTGCGCCGGGCACGAGGGAGTAGTACGCCCAGGTGCCGCGCTTCTCACGCGCGAGGAGGCCGGCATCGACGAGCACCTTGAGATGGTGCGAAACCGTCGGTTGACTCAGCCCGACCGGCTCGGTGAGGTCGCACACGCACACCTCGCCCTCGCCGCTGGCCCCGACGATCGACACCAGGCGCAACCGAGTCGGATCCGCGATCGCCTTCAACGTCCGGGCGAGCTCGGCCGCGGCGTCCTCCGCCAACGGCGCCCGCTTCGGCACCGCGCAGCACGCAGCCTGGGTCGGGGTGACGTCGAGAACGGTCATGCCGTCATCATCCCACATATTGACATCCATCGATATAGACGGGCATGCTCATGCATCGACGCTGATCGATGTTTGGAGGTCGGGATGACGATGACGCTGACGGTGCCGCCGCGGACGAATGAGGCGCGCCTGAGAGGGTTGCCGGTGGTCGTGATCGGTGCCGGCCCGGTGGGGCTCGCTGCGGCGGCGCAGCTGCTCGAGCGCGGCGTCGAGCCGCTCGTGCTCGAGGCCGGCGACACCGCTGGCGCCGCGGTGGTGCAGTGGGGCCACACGCGGCTGTTCTCCCCGTGGGAGTACCTCATCGATCATGCGGCCGCCCGCCTGCTGGATGCGGCCGGGTGGGAGTCGCCCGCGGCGTCCGCGCTGCCGACCGGGCATGAGCTCGTCGACGACTACTTGAGGCCACTGGCGGCGACCGTCGAGCTCGCGCCGCGGATCCGGTACGGCAGCAGGGTCGTCGCGGTGTCGCGTCAGGGCATGGACCGCACCCGCTCGACCGGCCGCGCCTCCACCCCGTTCCTGCTGCGCACGATCAGCGATGGCGTGGCCGGCGACGTGCTGGCGCGGGCCGTCATCGACGCGTCCGGCACCTACGCCATCCCGAACCCGCTCGCCTCGAACGGCCTCGACAACACCTCCGGCGACGCCGACCTCCGCGACTTGGTGGCGCCGGCGCTGCCGGACGTGCTGGGCGCCGACCGGGGCCGGTTCCTGAAGCGTCACACGATCGTCGTCGGCGCCGGCCACTCGGCCGCGAACACGCTCTTGAAGCTCGTCGACCTCGCCGCTGGGTCCCCGTTTACGCGGATCACCTGGGTGATCCGGGGGGTGAACCCGGCCCGTGTCTACGGGTCGGACGGTGATGAGCTCGCTGAGCGCGGCAAGCTCGGCGGGCGCGTGCACGACCTGGTGCGCAAGGGCCTCATCAACCTCATCGAAGGCTTCGAAACCGACCGGCTCGAGCGGTACGGCGATCAGGTGCGCCTGGTCGGCCGGCGCGGCGGCGCCGCGGCTGGCGTGCTGGGTGATGTCGTGGTGAACGCGACCGGGTTCCGCCCCGATCTGGCGATGCTGCGCGAGGTGCGCACCGCGCTCGATGACATCGTGGAAGCGCCCCGGCTGCTCGCCCCGCTGATCGACTCGAACCTGCACTCCTGCGGCACCGTCTACCCGCACGGTGTCGTCGAGCTCGTGCACCCGGAGCCGAACTTCTTCATCGCCGGTATGAAGAGCTACGGCCGCGCCCCCACGTTCCTGCTGCTGACCGGCTACGAGCAGGTGCGCTCCATCGCCGACGAGCTCACCGGCAACCACGCCGCCGCCCGCACCGTGCAACTGACCCTGCCGGCCACCGGCGTGTGCAGCACCGACATCGGCAGCGCCAGCGGCGACGCCTGCTGCAGCACCGACCCCGCACCCACTGCTGTCGCGACGCCGACGGTGCTGCCAGGGTCGATCCCCAGCTCACGCCCCGAACTGCGTCTCGGCGAACTGAGGCATGGCGGCACCTGAGGTGCACGGGCACCCTCGGTCTATCGCACACTCGCCCTGCGTGTCAGATTCGTCCGAGCAGCTCGAGGTATTCGTCGGCCATGGCGACGTGTCGAGCGAGCTTTTCTCTGGAACATGCACCAAAAGTGCACCGGATCACTCCGGCGAAAGCAGAAAACCCCCGGATGACCAGGGGTTCTCAGTGGCGGTGACGGTGGGATTTGAACCCACGGTAGGGGGTTACCCTACACAACTTTTCGAGAGTTGCACCTTCGGCCGCTCGGACACGTCACCGGGATCGAGCATAGACGAGACGGAGGGCCGGCGCCAATCGGCGCCG
>JAAIGF010061925.1_pt1 | contig 27470 bp, 23 predicted proteins | sample 6487441 | NCBI WGS metagenome assembly JAAIGF01 (sample SAMN13974129, study PRJNA590717) | phyllosphere metagenome | biome: pepper field; feature: multiple bacterial spot infested pepper fields; material: pepper leaves; isolation source: leaves from pepper fields | host: Capsicum annuum ... | reverse complement strand
GCGCCTGGACGCCAACTTCTTCCAGCACCAGCCGTACCTGGACGAGTTCAACAAGAGCCGTGGCACCAGCCTGGTCAGCGTCGGTGGCGTGCACGTCGAGCCGTTCGGCGCCTACTCCAGCAAGATCAAGGACCTCAAAGAGCTGCCGCAAGGCGCCAACGTGGTAATCCCCAACGACGCCACCAACGGCGGCCGCGCCCTGCTGCTGCTGCAGAAGGCTGGCGTGATCACCCTGAAGGATCCGAGCAACATCCTCTCCACGCCGAAGGACATCGCCGAGAATCCGAAAGGCATCAAGGTGCGTGAGCTGGAAGCCGCGACCCTGCCGCGCGTGCTGACCCAGGTCGACCTGGCGCTGATCAACACCAACTACGCCCTGGAAGCCAAGCTGAACCCGACCGAGGACGCCCTGGCCATCGAAGGCAGCGACTCGCCGTACGTCAACATCCTGGTGACCCGCGAAGACAACAAGGACAGCCCGGCCGTGCAGAAGCTGGTCAAGGCCCTGCACAGCGATGAGGTGAAAGCCTTCATCCTGGAGAAATACAAAGGCGCGGTGGTTCCGGCGTTCTGATTGCCGTTACCGCTCCTGCTGCAGCCGATGCCGCGTAGCCTCAAGCTAGGCGGCATTTTCATTTCTGCGGTCGGGGTTTCTCACTCAGCGCGGGTAAATCGCAGCACGCCGGCCAGCCTGGAACCCGAGCTGCCGGGATTGTCCTTAGGATGGGCGATGCCGTCGCTGACCGGCACCTCGGCGAAATCGAACGGGCTGACGCCTTCGAGGCAGGCGGCGTTGACGCCATACTGATCCGGGTTGGAGCGGCGCTGATGGTGGGTGTAGATACCGCAGCGCGAGCAGAAGAAGTGCTGGGCGCTCATGGTATTGAAGCGATAGACCGTCAGCAGGTCTTCACCCTGCAGGAAACGGAAGTCGGCCAGCTCGGCCGAAACCGCCACCGCCCCTCGCATGCGGCAATAAGAGCAGTTGCAGCGCCGTGCGCTGTGCAGGCCATCGCTGAGCGTCACCTGAAAGCGCACCCCGCCGCAGTGGCAGGCACCCTTGATCTCGCCGATATCCTTGTTCATCGGTCACACCTCCGCTCGACTGAAAACTTCATCATAGGTGGGTTCAGCCAGGCATTGCAGCAGCCAGTCCAGGGCGGGCTGGCGCTGGGCGCGGCGCAGAATCGCCACCAGCTCGCGGTGGAAGGTCAGCTCGCCCAGTTCCAGCACGCGCAGCGTCTGCGGCCGCTGGCACCACAGGCCGGCGCGGGGGATCAGCGACACGCCCAGGCCGCACTCGACCATGCGCACGATGGCTTCCAGTTCATCCAGTTCCAACGCCTCGTGGGGCGTCAGCCGTTGTTCGCGCAAGAAGCGCTCGACCTGGCGGCCGCCGAAGGAACGCCGGTCGTAGCGCACGAAGGGCTGTTCGCGCAGCAGCTGCAGCGGGTCATCGCCGGTCATGCCGGGCGGTGCGATCAGCACGAAGGGCTCGCGGGCCAGTCCGATCTGCAGCAGCTCCTTGGGCACCTCGAACGGCGGGCGGATCAGCACCGCCAGGTCCAGCTCGCCGGCATCCACCTGGCCGAGCAGGTCGAGGGAAACGCCGGGCACCAGTTTCAACTCCACCCGCGCGGCCTGGGTACGAAAACGCACCAGGGCCTCGGGCAACAGCCCGGTCTGCACGCTGGCAATCGCACCGATCCTCAGTTCGCCCTGCCATTCCTCGAGTGCAGTCGGCAGCGCCATCTGCGCATACAGGCCAAGCATCTGCTCGGCCAGCGGCAAGGCGTGGCGCCCACCAGCGCTGAGTACCGCACTGCGCCCACTGCGGTCGAACAGGCGTACACCGAGGCTTTGCTCAAGCACACGCATCTGCGCGCTGACGGCGGACTGGGTGAGGCCCACCCGCAGGCCGGCAGCAGCGAAAGTGCCGTAGCGGGCCACGGCGACGAAGGTTTTCAATTCGCGAAGCATTGATCGATTTCTTTTGAGCTGGACGGCAAGAATATTCGCTTTTAATCAAAATTCTTGCATCTAGAATCGACCGATACCGACCTGAGGAGCGCTCACATGGCATTGTCCCCGTTTCACCTGGCCATTCCCGTCTACGACCTGGCCGCCGCCCGGCATTTCTATGGCGAGGTGTTCGGCTGCGCCGAAGGCCGCAGTAGCGATCACTGGGTGGACTTCGACTTCTTCGGCCACCAGTTGGTGATCCACGAAGCCCCGAAGATGCCGCACCAGGAGTCGGCCATCAGCAACCCGGTGGATGGCCATGACGTACCAGTGCCGCACTTCGGGGTGATTCTCGACTGGCCAACCTGGGAAGCCCTGGCGCAGCGCCTGCAGGCGCGCGAAACGGCGTTCGTGATCGAGCCTTACATCCGCTTCAAGGGCCAGGTCGGCGAGCAGGCCACCATGTTCCTCCTCGACCCCTGCGGCAACGCCCTGGAATTCAAGGCGTTCAAGGACATGAGCCAGCTGTTCGCCAAATAGATTGGGAGTCGATGGGTTTCACCTACGCGGCCCGACCCATCCTGCGGATCTGCGCGGACCCGTAGGATGGGTGAAACCCATCAATGCAACCAGCGGTAATCCGTATCCCCTGCAATTACTCCCCCGCCGCCATATCCACCTCCTGCGCCCACCCCCAATCTTGCGGATACACGCCACGCTGCACATACGCGTGAAACGACGAATGCGGCCAATCACGCACCCGCTCCACCAATCCATGCTTGACCGGATTGTGATGGATGTAATCCATATGCCGCCGCCAATCCTCCTCATCCCGGATAGCATGTTCCCAGAAGCGACGTTGCCAGACGCCACGTTCACCTTTGTCGATCTGGCTTTGGCGCAAATCCGAAGGGAGCGGAATCTGTCGGGAGAACTCACCCTTGATCCGTCGCAGCCGATTGGAGAAATCGCTGTCGCCTTCAGGTAGGCGCATCAATAAGTGGCAGTGCTCCGGCAGCACCACCCAGGCCTGTAGTGCGAAGGGCGCGCGTTGCTGTTCCTGGTGGATGCTCTGGCGCAGAGCGTCGATATGGGAGACCAGCCAACCCTGACGACGATCGGCGAGAACCAAAGTGAAGAAGTAGATGCCGCCTGCGCGGTAGTGACGACGGTAGTTGGTCATCAACGTTCCCTTCCTTGGGACGTTTTGGGTGCAGTGATGGAGCTGATGGGTTTCACCTACGCGGCCCGACCCATCCTACGAGCTGCCAGATAAAAAATGGGACCCGATGGGCCCCATTTTTTATTCGCTGCCGACCAGCCCCGGTAGCTGCGCCGCCAGCTTGTCGACATTGATCGGCGCGCGGATAAAGCCGCGCTGGGTGCCGTCCGGGCCGATGATGGCGAGGTTGCCGCTATGGTCGACGGTGTAGTTTTCCTTGCTGGTATCGGCCGGAATGTAGGGAATGCTCACCGCATTGGAGAGTGCCTGGATGGTGTCCGGCTCGCCGCTCAGGCCCATGAAGCCGGCATTGAAGTAGCCCAGATACTTCTTCATCTGCTCCGGCGTGTCGCGGGCCGGGTCGACGCTCACCAGCACGATGCGCAGGTTGTTCCACGCCTGCTCGGGGATCTGCGTGCGCAGTTGGCGCAGTTGCGCCAGGGTCGCCGGGCAGATATCCGGGCAGAAGGTGTAGCCGAAGAACAACAGGCTCCACTGGTCCTTGAGCTGGCCGGTGGAGAAGGTCTGGCCGTCCTGATCGAGGAAATCCAGGGCGGGAACCTGGCGCTGCTGGGGCAGCATGACGATGCCGGCGTCGAGCAGCGCGGCAGCGTCGTTGGACTTGCCGCGCAGGGCCTGGCTGGCGATCAGGCCGAGCGCCAGGGCAACGGCAGCGATAAGGGCGAATACGATGAGGTGCTTGCGAGTCATGGCGGCCACGCTGGTCAGGGTGAAGGGTATCGCCCTGTATGGCCCGATGCCCCGGCTTCACGGGGAAGCTGTGCCTGGGCGGCACTGGGATCGGCCAGCTGGCGATGCGCAGCGGGAAAAGGTACCAGATACGCACCACCAGGTGGCCGTTTACGCCTGCGGCGGGCTGTCACGCTGGCAGCCGCCGCAGGCCTGCCTCAGGCCACCGCGCGGCGCATGCTCAGCGCACGGCCCTCGAGCCGACGGGTCAGACCATGACGCTCGATCAGCAGCGCACCACCCTGCTGCTCGGCGGCACGGCCCCAGTCATCGAGCAGCTCCATGCAGGCATGGTCGACATAGCTGAGGTTGTCGAGCGGCACGTGCAGGCGGGTGGTCGGCGCGATGCCTTCCAGCACGCTGGCCAGGTGCGGCACCTTGAGGAAGGTCGCCGAGCCGGTCAGGCGCAGCTCCGCTTCGTCGGGGCCGGTGTGGTTGAGCGTGACCTTCAGACGCGAAGCCTTGCCGGCCAGCTTGACCAGGGTCAGGGCGAAACCGATCAGTACGCCGGTCAGCAGGTCGACAGCGACGATGCCCAGGGCGGTAGCGGCATAGATGAACACCGGGGCGCGGCCATAACGGCCCAGGCTGCGGATGGCCTTGATGTCGACCAGTTTGAAGCCGGTGTAGACCAGCACGCCACCCAGGCAGGCGACCGGAATGCTCTGCAGCACCGCCGGCAGCAGCATGACGAAGGCCAGCAGCCAGGCACCATGGAAGATGGCCGACATACGGGTGCGGGCGCCGGCCTGGACGTTGGCCGAGCTGCGCACGATCACGCCGGTCATCGGCAACGCGCCCAGTACGCCACACAGCATGTTACCGATGCCCTGGGCAGACAGTTCACGATCCAGGTTGGAGCGCGGGCCGCTGTGCATGCGGTCCACCGCCGCGGCCGACAGCAGGGTTTCGGCACTGGCGACAAAGGCCACCACCACCGCGGCCAGGATGATCTGCGGGTTGGCCAGGTTGAACAGGTCAGCCGGTTGTATCCAGTCGATGGCATCGCTCAGGTTTGCGGGCACCTCGACCCGCGCCACACCCAGGCCAAGCCACAGGCTGATCAGGGTCATCAGCGTCACGCCGATCAGCGCGCCAGGCAGAAAGCGCAGGCCCTGGGGGCGCAGCTTGTCCCACAGGAACATGCAGCTGATGGTGCCGAAACCCAGCAACGCCGCCGCCAGGGCACTGCCGCCGCCGAGGCCGGGGATGGCCTGGCGCAGGGTGTCGGGGAACGCCAGCAGATTGTCCAGGCCGGATGCCTGGGGCTTGACGTCGAACATCACGTGAAACTGCGACAGTACGATGAGGATGCCGATACCGGCGAGCATGCCATACACCACCGCCGGAGCAGTGACGCGAAACCAGCAGCCCAGGCGCAGGCGACCGGCGATCAGCTGCAACAGGCCGGCGAGCAGCAGGATCGGCCCAAGCATGGCGATACCGTGGGTACGCACCAGCTCGAACACCAGTACGGCCAGGCCGGCCGCCGGGCCGCTGACCTGCAAGGGCGAGCCGGCCAGCCAGCCGACCACCAGGCCACCGATGATACCGGTGATCAGGCCTTTGGCCGGCGGCATGCCGGAGGCGATGGCGATACCCATGCACAGTGGCAGGGCGACGAGAAATACCACGATGGATGCCAATGCATCCCGGGGTAGAGCGGCTTTGAATGAAGCGAGGGTCATGGTGCGGTCTCCTGCAGATCCGGCGCACAAAAAGTCATGACGATGAGCGAGGGCTCACCATCAGCAGGTGTAAGGCAGTCAAAACCCAAGAGGCCTGTTGCCGGGCAAGCCAGCAACAAGCCCGAAAACGGCTGTCGATTGTGGGCGGTTAATCCGCGGGTCGATTCATGGCCACCGGGTGACGTCCTGTCGTAAGTGTTCACGAGGCCAGGTAGCGGGCTCGCGGGCTGGCGCTAGGGGTGGTTTCGCCATCGAGGGGCAGGAACTCGCCACGCTCGGCGTCGTACGCCTTGATGGTGCAGTTCTCGATGTCGTAGACCCAGCCATGAATGAACAGCTGACCGCTGGCCAGCCGTGCCGCTACCGATGGGTGGGTGCGCAGGTGATCGAGTTGCGCCACCACGTTCTCTTCGGTCAATACGCCCAGGGTGGAGTGATCGGCGCAGCCACAGTTATCGGCCACCACGGTCTTGGCCACTTCTGCGTGGCGCAGCCAGGCCTTGACCGTCGGCATGCGTTCGATGCTCTGCGGGTTGAGCACCGCCTTCATGGCGCCGCAGTCGGAGTGGCCACAGATGATGATGTGCTGCACGCCAAGGCCCATCACCGCGTATTCGATGGCGGTGGAAACGCCGCCGTTCATCTGGCCGTAAGGCGGCACCACGTTGCCGACGTTACGGGTCACGAACAGCGAACCGGGGTCGCTCTGGGTGATCAGCTCGGGAACGATGCGCGAGTCCGCGCAGGTGATGAACATGGCCTGCGGACTTTGCTGGCGGGCCAGTTTGCTGAACAGCTCACGCTGCTCGGGGAAGACATCGTTGCGAAAACGCTGAAAGCCATCAAGCAGGGTCTGCAGGGCCTCGTCTGCACTCTGCTTGCCGGCTGCGGTGGGTGTGGCGGATCGAATGGAACGGATGCGCTCGCTCATGGTGCCTCCTGGTTTTCAGTCGTGATATTGACTTGCCATCTAGTGGCAGTTTGCTTCGTGACCATTTGGTCACATCGCAGACGAACTTAACCATAAAGGCTTAAACCAACCTTAATCGCAAGAAATGCGGCTGGTATCGGCAGCGTATTTGTAACCGCATGCCACGCTGGCCAGATCACGGGTACGCAGCAGTAAACCGCTCTAGAACGGGCTTATGATGGCCCATCTAAAAACGTGCAGATGACTTGCGTGTTACAGCGCGGTGCCGTTCATCAGCAATCAGGCACGAGGGGAGGCAACAGCCGCTGCAAGACCGGCAGATAACCCGCACACGCCGGTGTGCGGGTTATCTATGGCGTGCCTACAGCGATCAGCCGCGGTGACGGCCGCGGAAGAAGTCGATCAGGCCCTGGGTGGAGCCGTCCTCGGCGGCGACTTCGTCGCTGCCGACCATGCGCGAGTAGACGCCCTTGCCCAGTTCCTTGCCGAGCTCGACACCCCACTGGTCGAAAGCGTTGTTACCCCAGATAACGCTCTGCACGAACACCTTGTGCTCGTACATGGCGATCAACGCGCCAAGGCGACGGGGGCTGACGCGCTCCATCACCAGGGTATTGCTCGGCCGGTTGCCGGGGATCACCTTGTGCGGCGCCAGGCGCTGCACGTCGTCTTCGCTCATGCCCTTGGCGCGCAGTTCGGCCTCGGCTTCCTCGCGGGACTTGCCGAGCATCAGCGCCTGGCTCTGCGACAGGCAGTTGGCGTACAGCCACTGGTGGTGGTCGGCCACCGGGTTGTAACTGCTCACCGGGACGATGAAATCCGCCGGAATCAACTGGGTGCCCTGGTGCAGCAACTGGTGGTACGCGTGCTGGCCGTTGCAGCCCACACCGCCCCAGATCACCGGGCCGGTAGCCACGCTGACCGGCTGGCCATCGCCGCGCACGCTCTTGCCGTTGGACTCCATGTCCAACTGCTGCAGGTGCTTGGTGATGTTACGCAGGTAATGGTCGTACGGCAGGATGGCGTGGCTCTGGGCATTCCAGAAGTTGCCGTACCACACGCCCAGCAAGGCCAGCAGCACCGGCATGTTCTCCTCGAACGGTGCAGTCTTGAAGTGCTCGTCCATGCGGTAGGCGCCGGACAGCAGCTCCTTGAAGTTGGACATGCCGATCGACAGCGCAATCGGCAGGCCGATGGCCGACCATAGCGAATAGCGCCCGCCGACCCAGTCCCACATCGGGAAGATGTTTTCCTCGCGGATGCCGAAGCCGACCGCCGCCTCGCGGTTGCTCGACACGGCGATGAAGTGGCGATACAGCTCGGCTTCGGAACCGCCCTGGGCCAGGTACCAGCCACGCGCCGCCTGGGCGTTCTTGAGGGTTTCCAGGGTGCCGAAGGACTTCGACGAGACGATGAACAGGGTGGTCTCGGCGCGCAGCTTGGCCACCAGTTCGTGGAACTCGCTGCCGTCGATATTGGCCAGGTAATGGCAACGCACGCCGCGCTGGGCGAACGGCAGCAGCGCCTCGGAAACCAGCTGCGGGCCAAGGAAGGAGCCGCCGATGCCGATGTTCACCACGTCGGTGATCGGCTTCTCGGTATAACCGCGCCACAAGCCGTTGTGGATGCGCCCGACCAGCTCGGTCATCTGCTGCAGCACGCGCTGCACCTCGGGGATGATGTCGACGCCGTCGACCTCCACCTTGTCGCCCAGCGGGCGGCGCAGTGCGGTGTGCAGGGCCGGGCGCTGCTCGGTGTTGTTGAGCAGCTCGCCGTCGAACAGCGCGCGGATGCCCTTCTCCAGCCCCACTTCACGGGCCAGGTTGACCAGCAGCTCGCGGGTCTCGGTGTTGATCAGGTTCTTTGAGTAATCCAGAAACAGCCCGCAGCCACTCAGGCTGAAGGTCTCGAAGCGCTTGGGGTCGGCGGCGAAGGCCTGGCGCATGCTGAAACTGGCGAGGCGCTCGCGGTGGGCAACCAGGGCCTGCCAGCTCGGCAGTTGGGTGACATCCAGCGATGAAGAAAGGTACGGCATGAAGACTCCTTGGTTCGGACCAGCCTCCTGGCCCTGCGAATTCGATTGCATGCCGTTGAATGCGCGGCGGTGGCAAATACTGCGTTGAAAATTGCCTGAAGCGCCTCCATCCCCTCAACGGCCTGTTATTGCACCAGCTCATGCCGATACGGCAGTTGCGGGCCAACCCGTGAACAGGTCAGCGCCGCCGCCTGCACGGCAAAATCGAGCATCGCAGCGAGCGCCTCGCGCGACAATGCCGCCAGCCCAGCCGGGCTGTCCAGCCCGTGCTGCACCAGGTAGGCGATGATCGCCGCCTGGAAGGTATCGCCGGCGCCCACGGTGTCACGGGTGACCATCTGGCGTGCCGGGACCGACCAGTGCCCGTGCTGCCGGCTGAACACGCTCGCCCCTTCGCTGCCGCGGGTCAGGAACACCACCTGGCAACGCAGGGCCAGCCAGCGCTCGATGCTCGTCGACGGGGAGACGCCGGGATACAGCAGCTCCAGGTCCTCCTCGCTGACCTTGATCAGATGCGCGTGGGCGGCAAAAGATTCAATTCGCTGCCGCCAGCGTTCGATATCGGGCGCCGGATTGAGGCGCACGTTGGGATCCAGGCTGATCAGCCGCCGCCCGCTCTCGCGTTCGACCAGCGCCAGCAGGGTGTCGCCAACCGGCGGCACCACCAGCGAATAGGAGCCCACATGCAGGCCGGTCACCTGCTCATCCAGCACCGGCAGGTGCTCGACCAGCAGCTGGCGATCGGCGCAGCCTTCGCCGCGGAACATGTACTGCGGCGAGCCCTGGGCATCCAGGGCGACCATGGCCATGGTGGTCGGCGCGTCACTGGCGACCAGGTAACGGTCGCTGACGCCCTCCTCACTCAGCACCTGGCGCAGGCGCTGGCCGAGGTAGTCGCTGGAAATACCGCCCAGCAGCGCCGACTCGACGCCCAATCGGCGCAAACCGACCGCCACGTTGAAGGGCGAGCCGCCGGCCAGGGCCTTGAAATTCAGCTCGCTGCTGCGCTCGCCGGGGTTGCAGAAGAAATCGAACAGGGCTTCGCCGCATACCAGGTACATGGGATCTCCGCGTCACGGAACAGGCGCATTCGCGCTGGGAAAGGACCGGCGGCAGCGCCACCGGATCGGATTATTGCAGCCGGCGCACCTGCTCGCGATAGCGCTGGTAGACGCCCTCGTAGGCGCGGCTGCGCAATTCGTCGGGCTCGGCGCCACGGCTGTGATCGAAACGCACGCAGCGCTCGCACAGCGCATCCAGGCTCAGTACCTCGCCATGTTGATGGCTGACGCACCAGGCCGCCTGAATCGCCGCGCCAAGCGCCGCCGCCTCGGTGTGCTGCGGGCAGGCCGCCGGAGCGCCCATGATGTCGGCGACGATCTGCCGCCAGGTCGCGCTCTTCGCGCCACCACCGATCAGGCGGATGCCGTCGCTGCGAATGCCACTGGCGCGCAGCAGGTCGAGGCCGTAGCGCAGGCCGAAGGTGGTGCCCTCCACCACCGCGCGGCAGAGGTTGGCGCGGGTCAGGTTGTCCGCCGTCAGGCCATGCAGGCTGGCGGTGGCCTGGGGCAGTGCCGGCACCCGTTCGCCGTTGAGGAACGGCAGCATCAGTACGCCCCCGGCACCGATCGGCGCCTCGCCGACCAGGGCGCCGAAGGTCTCGACATCCAGGCCCAGCAGGTCGCGGATCGCGCCGCTGGCGTTGGTCAGGTTCATGGTGCAGATCAGCGGCAGCCAGCCGCCGGAGGACGAGCAGAAGGTCGCCACCTGCGGGTGCGGGCTGACCTGCGGTTGCTCGGCATAGGCATACACCGTGCCCGAGGTGCCGAGGCTCATGGTGATCGCACCCGGGGCGATATTGCCGGTGCCGATGGCGCCCATCATGTTGTCACCACCACCGCTGGCCACCAGCGCTCTGGGGTTGAGGCCCAGGCGCTCGGCGATCTGCGGGCGGAGGGTGCCGACGCAGCGGTCGGACTCGATCAACTCTGGCAACGCCCGCACCAGGGCGCCCTGCGGATCGATCAGCTCCAGCAGCTCGGTGTCCCAGGTGCGCGTACGCACGTTGAAATAGCCGCTGCCGGAAGCGTCGCCGTACTCGGCGCAGGCACGCCCGGTCAGCCAGTAGTTCAGGTAGTCATGGGGCAACAGGATGTGGGCGATGCGGCCGAACACTTCAGGGTGATGATCACGGGTCCATAGCAGTTTCGACACCGTGTAGCCCGGTGCGATGGCCACGCCCAGCCGCTCCAGGGAGCCACTGTCACCGCCGAGAAATTCCAGCAGGTGGGCGTTCTCGACGGCCGACTCGGTGTCGCACCACAGCTTGGCCGGGCGCAATACCTCACCCTTGGCATCGAGCAGCACCAGGCCGTGCTGCTGGCCGGACACGCCAATGCCGAGGATCTCGCTGCCCGCCACCCCGGCCTGCTGCAGGGCCTGGGCGGTGGCCTGCTCGAAGGCCAGCAGCCAGTCGGCCGGATCCTGCTCGCGGCGCCCATGGGGGCCACTGATCAGCCGGTGCGCGGCGCTGCCCTCGCCAAGCACCTTGCCGCTGTGGATATCGAGGATCAGCGCCTTGGTGCCCTGGGTGCCACAATCGATGCCGAGGTACATGGTTCAGTCACCCAGAAGGGTCTGCAGGGTGCGCGTCACGCCGATCTTGCGCAGGCTGTCGTAGCACAGCTCGAAAGCGGTGATGAAGGCCGCCGATTGCGGGATGGCATTGCCGAAGATCACCTCGACACCCAGCACGCGCTCGCGCACCTGGTCATCATCGGCGACCAGCGCCTGACAGAACTCGGCGCGCGGGTCGGGAATCCGGTAGCTGGTGCCGGTCTCGTCGACGCCCTTGAGGTACAGCGCCCAGGCCGCGACCACCAGAGCGGCGCGCTCCAGCGGCCGGCCGTCCTCGATCAGCCGGTTGAGGGTCGGCACGATGAACTTGGGAAACTTCGACGAGCCGTCCGAGCACACACGCTCGAGCTGGTCGGCGATGGCCTGGTTGGAGAAGCGCTCGATCAAGGTGTCCTTGTAGCCTTCCAGGTCGATGCCCGGCACCGGCGCCAGCTGCGGGGTCACGTCCTGGTCCATGAAGGTGCGCACATAGCGGCGGAACAGAGGGTCGTTCATGGTTTCGTGAACGTAGCGGTAGCCCTTGAGAAAGCCCAGGTAGGTCAGCGCCAGGTGGCTGCCGTTGAGCAGCTTGATCTTCATGTCCTCGTAGGGCGTGACGTCGTCGGTGAACTGCACGCCAACCTTCTCCCAGGCCGGCCGGCCATTGACGAACTTGTCTTCCAGCACCCATTGCAGGAACGGCTCGCAGACCACCGGCCAGGCATCCTCGACGCCATGGCGCTCGGCCAGCTGCGCGCGGTGGGCATCGCTGGTCATCGGCGTGATGCGATCGACCATGGCATTGGGAAAGCTCACGTGGCTGTCGATCCAGGTTGCCAGCTCGTGGTCGGCCAGGTGGGCGAAGGCCAGCAGCGCCTTGCGGGTCACCGCGCCGTTGTGCGGCAGGTTATCGCAGGACATCAGGGTGAACGCCGGGGTGCCGGCAGCGCGGCGTTTGGCCAGGGCCGCGCAGAGGAAACCGAACACGCTGCGCGGCGCTTGCGGGTGCGCCAGGTCGTGCTGGATGTCCGGCAGGTGGGCCATGAACTCGCCGGTACTGTCGTCGATACAGTAGCCGCCTTCGGTGATGGTCAGCGAGACGATGCGGATCGCCGGGTCGGCCAACTTGTCGATCAGCGCCGCCGGCGAATCCTCGGCCAGCAACATGCCGTTGATGGCGCCGACCACGCGCACTTCCAGGCCCGGCTCGTCGCCGAGCACCAGCATGGTGTAGAGGTGATCCTGCGCGGCCAGCGCCTGCTGCATGGCACGGTCTTCGCGGCGCAGGCCAACGCCGCAGATGCCCCATTCGCGGGCTTCGCCGCGGTTGAGCAACGCTTCGGTGTAGATCGCCTGGTGGGCGCGGTGGAAGCCGCCGACGCCGATGTGGGCGATGCCCTGGCGCACGGTCGAGGGGTCGTAAACCGGTACTTCGACTTCCGGGGCCAGTGCAGCGAGATTCTTGCGATTGAGTTTCATGGGGCGATTCCTGCGCGTCAGGCGGCCTGGCCGGCCTGGATGCGTTTGTCGATGGCCAGGCCATCGGCGTTGAAGACGTGGCAGTGGGCCGGGTCGAAATCCAGCGCCAGGGCTTCGCCGTAGGCCGGCGAGAAGTCGCCGCGCACCCGCACGGTGAGCTCCTCCTCGCCCACGCGCACGTGGCAGAAGGTGTCGCTGCCCAGGCGCTCGCTGACATCGGCGGTGGCCTGCAAACGGCCCTGCCCGGCCGGCACCACGTTGAGGTGTTCGGGGCGGATGCCCAGGGTGACCGGGTCGCCGTTGCGCAGGCCGGTGCCGGCCAGCGGCAGATCCAGCGCGGCGCCGCAGCTCAGGCGCAGCTGGCAGCGCGCGCTGTCGACGCCCTCCACCTGGCCGCGCAGAAAGCCCATCTTCGGCGTGCCGAGAAAGCCGGCGACGAACAGGTTGACCGGGTGGTTGTACAGCTCCAGCGGCGAGCCGACCTGTTCGACGCGGCCGCCGTTGAGCACCACCACCTTGTCGGCCAGGGTCATGGCCTCGACCTGGTCGTGGGTGACGTAGATCATCGTCGCCTTGAGCTCCTTGTGCAGGCGCGCCAGTTCCAGGCGAGTCTGCACGCGCAGGGCAGCGTCGAGGTTGGACAAGGGTTCGTCGAACAAAAAGATCTTCGGGTTGCGCACGATGGCGCGGCCGATGGCCACGCGCTGGCGCTGGCCGCCGGAGAGCTGCTTGGGCTTGCGCTCCAGCAAAGCGCCCAGCTCGAGGATGCGCGCGGCGTTGGCGACCTTTTCCTCGACCTCCCCCTTGCCGACCCGGGCCAGGTCGAGGGCGAAGGACAGGTTCTTGCGTACCGTCATGTGCGGGTACAGGGCGTAGGTCTGAAAGACCATCGCCAGGTCGCGCTTGGCCGGCGCGGTGTCGGTGATATCGACGCCATCGAGGGTGATGGTGCCGCTGGAGACTTCCTCCAACCCGGCGATCAGGCGCAGCAGCGTGGACTTGCCACAGCCGGACGGGCCGACGAACACCACGAATTCACGGTTCTCGATATCCAGGTCGATGCCCTTGATGATCGCCGTGCCGTCGAAGCCTTTCTGCAGGTTGCGGATTTTCAAATCAGCCATGGAATCAACCCCTTGTTATTTGACGGCGCCGAACGACAGGCCGCGCACCAGCTGCTTCTGGCTGATCCAGCCGAAGATCAGGATGGGCGCGCAGGCGAGGGTCGAAACGGCGGAAAGCTTGGCCCAGAACAGGCCTTCGGGACTGGAGTAGGACGCCACCAGCGCGGTCAGCGGTGCGGCGGCGGAGCTGGTCAGGTTGAGCGACCAGAACGCCTCGTTCCAGCACAGGATCAGCGACAGCAGCATGGTCGAGGCCAGGCCGCCGCGGGCGATGGGCAGCAGCACGCGAACGATTTCCTGCCAGGTGGTGGCGCCATCCAGCCGCGCTGCCTCGAGGATCTCGCCGGGGATGTCCTTGAAGTAGGTGTACACCATCCACACCACGATCGGCAGATTGATCAGGGTGTAGATGACGATCAGCGCGATGCGCGAATCGAGCAGGCCGAACTGCTTGGCCAGCAGGTAGATCGGCACCAGCACGCCCACCGGCGGCAGCATCTTGGTGGACAGCATCCACAGCAGCGTGCCCTTGGTGCGCTTGGTCTCGAAGAACGCCATCGAGTAGGCCGCCGGCACCGCGATGAGCATGCACAGCAGGGTCGCCGAGAAGGAGATCAGCACCGAATTCCAGGCGTAGGCGAAGTAGTCGCTGCGCTCGTTGATGTGCAGGTAGTTCTCCAGGGTCGGCGTGAAGATGAACTGCGGTGGCGTGGCGAAGGCGTCCAGCTCGGTCTTCAGGCTGGTCAGCACCATCCAGAAGATCGGGAAGAAGATCAGCGCGGCCACGGCCCAGGCCAGCGTGCCGACCAGCACGCTCTGCAGGCGACGGGATTGTTTTAGCGTCAGCATGCTCTGCTCCTACTGCCGGTCGGTCAGGTTCTTGCCGATCATGCGGATCAGCACGATGGCGGCAATGTTGGCGATGACCACGGCGATCAGCCCGCCGGCGGAGGCCATGCCCACGTCGAACTGCAGCAGCGCCTGGGTGTAGATCAGGTAGGCCAGGTTGGTCGATTCATAACCGGGGCCGCCGCTGGTGGTGGTGTAGATCTCGGCGAACACCGAAAGCAGGAAGATGGTTTCGATCATCACCACCACGGCGATCGGCCGTGCCAGGTGCGGCAGGGTCAGGTGCCAGAAGATCGCCAGCGGCCCGGCGCCGTCGAGCCGTGCGGCTTCCTTCTGCTCCTGATCCAGCGACTGCATGGCGGTCATCAGAATCAGGATGGCGAAGGGCAGCCACTGCCACGACACGATGAGAATGATCGAGAACAGCGGGTGGTGCGCCAGCCAGTCCACCGGCTGGGCGCCGAAGAACTGCCACACGGCGGCGAGAATCCCCGAGACCGGGTGGAAGATCAGGTTCTTCCACAGCAGCGCGCTGACCGTGGGCATGATGAAGAACGGCGAGATCAGCAGCACCCGCACGATGCCCCGGCCGAAGAATTCGCTGGCCTCCAGCAGTGCGGAGATCAGCACACCGAACACCACGCTGATCAGCAGCACGCTGCCGACCAGCAGCAAGGTGTTGCCGGCGCCGGACAGGAAGGCGGCGTCGGTGACGAAGTATTCGAAGTTTTCCAGGCCGACGAAGTCGTTTTCGCCGGGGTACAGCAGGTTGTAGCGGATCAGCGAGAAATAGATGGTCATGCCCAGGGGCACGATCATCCAGATCAGCAGCAGAACCACCGAGGGGCTGACCAGGAACCAGCCGGGCGCCAGGCGTCGCGATTTACGCGGCGGGGCCTCGCGGGCCTGCTCTGCAGGGTGTTCGATTGTGTTCATCATGTCTCCGAAAGACAGTTCTACGGCGAACGACGCTTGCGTAGGAAGGGTGAGCGGCGCGGTATGGCGCTTTCAACTGCCGCCACGATTGCGGGGCGCCGCGTAACCCACCAGGCGATCGTCTGCGTTGCGCCCATGGTGGGTTACGGCGCCACGCCTATCGCATCACACGCATGTCATGCGATAGGGCGCCTAACCCACCCTACGGGTTGGCTACTTCGGATACCCGGCGCGCTTCATTTCCCGTTCGGTGCTCTGCTGGGCAGCCTGCAGCGCCTGCTCCGGCTTCATCTGCCCGGTCAGGGCAGCGGCGAACAGCTTGCCGACCGCAGTGCCGATGGCCTGGAACTCGGGGATGGTCACCAGCTGGATGCCTACATACGGCACCGGCTTGGCGCTCGGATCAGCCGGATTGGCCTTCTTCAGCGAGTCGAGGGTGACCTTGGCGAACGGCGCGGCCTTCATGTAGGCATCGCTGTAGGTCGAGGCGCGGGTGCCTGGCGGCACGTTGGCGACGCCATCCTTCTCGGCGACCAGCTCACCGTAGGCCTTGGACGTGGCCCAGGCGCTGAAAGTCTTGGCGGCGTCCTTGGACTTGGAGCTGGTGGGGATCGCCAGCGCCCAGGAATACAGCCACGAGGCGCCCTTGTCGGTGACCTGGGTCGGCGCGAAGGTGAAGCCCACCGAGTCGGCGACCTTGCTCTGCGACTTGTCGGTGACGAACGAGCCGGCCACGCTGGCATCGACCCACATGGCGCACTTGCCGCTGTTGAACAGCGCCAGGTTCTCGTTGAAACCGTTGCTCGAGGCACCCGGCGGGCCGTACTTGTTCATGGTGTCGACGTAGAAATTGAGCGCGTTCTTCCACTCGCTGCCGGTGAATTCCGGCTTCCACTGCTCATCGAACCAGCGCGCGCCGTAGGCATTGGCCACGGTGGTGATCAGCGCCATGTTCTCGCCCCAGCCGGCCTTGCCACGCAGGCAGATGCCGTACTGGCCCTTGTCGGGCTGGTGCAGCTTGCCGGCGAACTCGGCCATCTGCTCCCAGGTCGGCTGCTCGGGCATCTTCAGCCCGGCCTGCTCGAACAGGTCCTTGCGGTAATAGGTGATCGAGGCTTCGGCGTAGAACGGCAGCGCGTAGAGCTGCCCCTTGGCCGACAGGCCTTCGCGCACGGAGGGGAACACGTCATCGAGGGCGTAATCGGCGGGCAGGTCCTTCATCGGCTCCAGCCAGCCCTTCTCGCCCCATAGCGCCGCTTCGTACATGCCGATGGTCAGCACGTCGAACTGGCCGCCCTGGGTGGCGATGTCGGTGGTCAGGCGCTGGCGCAGCACGTTCTCTTCGAGCACCACCCACTTGAGCTTGATGTCCGGATGCTGTTCTTCGAAGGTCTTGGCCAGGCGCTGCATGCGAATCATGTCGCTGTTGTTGACCGTGGCGATGGTCACGGTCTCGGCAGCCTGGGCGCCGACGGTGAGCGACAGACAGGAAGCGGCTACAAGTACTTTGAGCGTATGGTTCATGGTCGTGAACTCCTCTCCCTGGCCGCATGAGCCTCAGGAGACATTATTGTTTTTGTGGGCCGACCCGGATTACACCCCTACGCCTGGACGCAAACAACGCCTCGACTGCACTGTAACCGATACTTTTTTGCACTGAAGATGCGGCACTCAACGGCGACGCAATGACCCCGACACCTCAAGAACGGGCCTCCGGCAGTAATTACGGCGAATGAGAGCGGCAGATTCAGTACAGGTTTTGCGCAGTGACACGCTGGGTGACCAACCGGCGATAGCCGCTGGGCGTCATGCCCTTGAGCTGCTGGAAGCGCCGGTTGAAGTTGGAAATGTTGTTGAACCCGGACTCGAAACACACTTCGGTCACCGGCTTGTCGCTCTGGGTCAGCAGCTCGCAGGACTTGCTCACCCGCAGGCGATTGACGAATTCGACGAAGCCGCGTCCGGTGGCCTGCTTGAAGAAGCGCGAGAAGTAGGTGGGCGTCATGCCCAGGTATTCGGCCACTTCTTCCTGGCTCAACTCCTGGGCGTAGCGCTGGAAGATGTAGTCCACGGCGCGGTTGATGCGGTCGACATGGTGCTCGTCGGCCAGCTGCGCAGCGGTACGGTCGGAGAGCAGCTGGTACGCCTCGCAGCCGGCCAGCAGCTCCATGAGGATGAAGAAATGCCCCAGCCGGGTCATGCCCTGGGAAGCGGCGATGCGCTGCAGCAACTGGCGCGCCTCGGCGATGGTGTGCGGGCAGCGGAACTCGATACCGTACTGGGCGCGGGCCAGCAGCGGCTGCAGGTCCTTGAGTTCGGCGAATACCGCGGTGCCGCTTTCCAGCACCTCGTCGGTGAAGTTGACCAGCATGTCGCGCTCGGCCACCGCCTCGCCCGGTGCCATCTGGCTGATCCAGTTGTGCGGCAGGTTGGGGCCGGTAAGAAACAGGGTATCGGGGGAGAAGTTGCCGATGTAGTCGCCGATGAACACCTTGCCAGCGCTGGCGACGATCAGGTGCAGCTCGTATTCCTTGTGGAAATGCCAACGCACCAACGGGCTGGGAAAGCCGTGCTGGCGATAGATCAGCGAATGACCTTCGTGGTCATCCATCAGCTCATAGGAAGGGTCGAGCGTTCTCTGCGTTCGGGACATGGCTGGGCGGCATCGTCTTGTTCTTGTCGGTGATTGCCGGTTGGCCGCGCTTCAAACGCAGGCCAACCGACCGACTAAAGACCCTAGCACAGTCCCACGGGTTCGCTGGTTCAACTCAGGTGGTAGATACCGTCTTCGGCCCTACCGTGCAATCGCCAAAGCGGGATCGAAAGGCTTGCCCGATTTCAGTACGCCGTAAGCGATGCCCAGCAGCTTGCGCATCGCGGCGCAGACGGTTTGTTTGCCTTTCTTGCCTTTGGCTCTCAGACGTTCAGCCTGTGCCTTGATAGCGGGGTTATAGGTGAGTGCCGTGACGGCCGGCAGATACAGCGCCGTCCTCAGCCTGGACGAGCCCGTGCGCGAGATGCCAGTGTGGCCGCGGTAGACACCAGATTCCTGCAGCCGTGGATCCAGACCGGCGAAGGCCGTGACGGCGCGTGCATCGGTGAAACGTTGGATATCGCCGAGTTCAGCCAGTATCAGAGCTGCGGTCTTATCGGCGATGCCATCGATGCTCACCAGCAAATCGCGTTTGCCACGTAGATCCGGATCATCGTCGATATGGCGCTTAATCTGCTCGAGCGTCCAAGCAATCTGTTCATCGAGCCGTTGCAGGACGGCTTGAATTGAGTTCTGGACAGTGGCCGAGCTGACATCGAGACGATTGAGCTCCATCTGCCGCAACGACTGAAGATCCTCAAGACGCCGGGTCAGTGCGCGCAGCTGACGCACGGACAAAGGCTCCGGCTGCCAGGTACGCAATTGATCGACGTGTAGCTGGCCATAGGTGGCGATCAGCTTGGCGTCCAGTTTGTCCGTTTTGCTGCGCTGCAGTTGGCTCTGCGCATAACGGGCGATCTGCGCCGGATTGAGCACCGCAATTCGATAACCCAGGCCATGGAAGTGCTCGGCAAGGGCCTCATGGTAGATGCCCGTGGCCTCCATCACGATCCAGGCGCCAGACTCGGCATAACGCTGCAGCCAGTCGGCGAAGACCGCAAAGCCAGCCCTGTCATTGCTCAGTTTGCTTTTAGTTCTGTGCTTGCCGTTAGGCAGCAAGATCGCCAGATCGAAGGTGCGCTTGGCGATATCAACACCCACTACCGCTGTCATGATCTCTCCTCCTCAGCGTTTCACCGATCATCACGTCATCCTGTCCAACCTTGCTGATGCGAGCTCGAAGCTCTGGATACCGTTCGGACTTGGCGGATGAGTGTGGAGGAGCGCAGCGCAATCTACGACGCAAGCTCAAGGCTTAAGGATGGATACGGCTTGCAGCTCCTCCCCCGATGATCAGTCGGGAACCATAGCCTCACCAGGAGGCTTTGGTCGAGATACAAGGATGGGTCGGGCCGCGTAGGTGAAACCCATCGGCAATTGATGGGTTTCACCCATCATACGGATCTACATTCTGTGGGAGCGCGCCATGCGCGCGAATCGCGGGCATGGCCCGCTCCCACAGGCGTAAGGTGGACGACGCGTCACCTACGCAGCTCGCACTATCCTACGAGCCCTCAGCCCTGCGGATAACGGGCGCGCGGTGTGGCCATAGGCAGCGGGCCGTCACCGATCTGGCGGAACTCGCCGGTCTCGGAATCGTAGGCCTTGATCTGGCAACTTTCGATGTCGTACACCCAGCCATGGATGAACAGCTGGCCGGCTGCCAGGCGCGAGGCCACCGACGGGTGGGTGCGCAGGTGGTCGAGCTGGGCCACCACGTTCTCTTCGGTGAGCACCCCGAGGGTGGTGTGGTCGGCGCAGCCGCAGTTGTCGGCCACCACGGTCTTGGCGACTTCGGCGTGGCGCAGCCAGGCCTTTACCGTGGGCATGCGCTCCAGGGTTGCCGGGTCGAGTACCGCTTTCATCGCGCCGCAGTCGGAGTGGCCGCAGACGATGATGTGCTGCACGCCCAATGCCGCCACGGCGTATTCGATGGCGGTGGAAACGCCACCGTTCATCTGGCCATAGGGCGGCACCACGTTACCGACGTTGCGGGTCACGAACAGATCGCCCGGCTCGCTCTGGGTGATCAGCTCGGGAACGATGCGCGAGTCGGCGCAGGTGATGAACATGGCGCGCGGCGACTGGGCATGGGCCAGCTTCTTGAACAGCGCCTGCTGCTGCGGGAACACATCCTGACGAAAGCGCAGAAAACCATCGACCAGATGATCCAGCGCCTCGGCGGCCGATGCCGCGTTCTTATCGGATTTGCCATCAGCAGGACGACGATTACCAGGCATAGCATTACCTCGCTTACGGATGGGGGGCGGCGCATGCAACAGCGCACAGCGTCCCAGCCGGCAGGATCGCCGGCAAGGGATCGGAGGATTTGACTGTGACAAAACCATTCAAGACACGTCGGCGCGATAAATCCTCGCGCGACCGCTGATATCGACCGTGGTTTCGCCGTGTCGTGCGCCATGCCGACAATCCCGAACTGGGTATCGCCGCACTCAACGCCAGGCTACAAGAGCGCGAGCCCAGCCCGCCGTGCGTAGCGACACCCGGCAACCGACTCGCTCAGAACAAGCCCATCTGCTGTCCCGGCGGCGCGAATTGCGAACAATCCAGCACCGCCCGCTTGCTGCCGTCGTAGCCGTAGCGGCGCCGGGCCAGGCGAAAGCGCTGGGCCAGCAGCTCGGCGAAGTGGCCCTCGCCCTTCATCCGTGCGCCAAAGCGGCTGTCATAGTTCTGCCCGCCACGGGACTGGCGGATCAGGCTCATCACGTGCTCGGCGCGGTCGGGGAAATGGCTCTGCAGCCACTCCTCGAACAGATCGGCAATCTCCAGCGGCAGGCGCAGCAGCACGTAGCCGGCCGAACTGGCCCCGGCTTCGCGCCCGGCTTCGAGCAGGCGCTCGAGCTCCATGTCGTTGATCATCGGGATCATCGGCGCGGCCATCAGGCCGACCGGCACGCCGTGCTCGTGCAGGGTTTTCATCGCCCGCAACCGGGCCTTGGGCGCGGCGGTGCGCGGCTCCATGATGCGTTTGAGCTGGTCATCCAGAGTGGTGACGCTGAACGCGATGCTGACCAGGTTGCGGCTGGCCAGTTCTTCGAGCAGATCCAGGTCGCGCAGGATCAGCGCGCTCTTGGTGATGATGCTCACCGGGTGGCGGTAGCGCAGCAGGATTTCCAGGGCCTGGCGGGTCAGCTGGTGCTCGCGCTCGATGGGCTGGTAGCCATCGGTATTGATGCCCAGGGCGATGGGCGCCGGCACATAGCCCGGCTTGCTCAACTGCTCCTCGAGGCGCTCGGCCAGGTTGGTCTTGGCGATCAGCTTGGTTTCGAAATCGATGCCCGGCGACAGGTCCCAGTAGGCGTGGCTGGGCCGCGCGAAACAGTAGATGCAGCCATGTTCGCAGCCCCGGTAGGGGTTCACCGAGCGGTCGAAGCCGACATCCGGCGAATTGTTGCGGCTGATCACCGTCTTCGCCCGTTCGTGGCGAACCTCGGTGACGAAGGTCAGCGGCGTCTGTTCCTGATACCAGCCGTCGTCCTCGGCCTCGCTGCTGGTCGGGGCGAAACGGTTGTGCGGTTTGCTGGCGGTGCCGCGCCCGCGCGGCGCTGAGGTCGGCTTCATGATGCAGGCTCGATAACTGTATATAAATACAGTATTAGGATTTGCATCCTCAACACAAGCCACGCTCGTCGCGCGAGTAGCCTGAACCGTTCGTCGCCTGGTGCGGTCGCATCTGCACACACCTTTGCATCCCTGCCGTGCCGGAGCCCGCATGCCGCCCGTATCGACCTCTGCTCTGCCTCGCCTTGCCGTGGCCTTGTTGGCTTTCGCATTGCTGGCTGGCTGCGCCGACGAGCCGCCACCCGCGCCGAAGAACCCGCGCGTGAAGGTGGCCACGGTCAGCCAGGTCGATTACGCGGCAGACGCCACCATCACCGGCGACATCCAGGCGCGGGTACAGACCGACCTGTCGTTTCGCGTCGGCGGCAAGATCACCGAACGCCTGGTGGATGTTGGCGATACGGTGAAGGCCGACCAGATGCTGGCGCGCCTCGATCCGCAGGACCAGCGCAACGCGGTGCGCTCCGCCGAAGCCGCTGCCGAAGCGGCCCAGGCCCAGGTCAAACTCAGCGCCGCCAACCTGTGGCGCCAGCAGCAGCTGCTGCCCAAGGGCTACACCAGCCGCAGCGAATACGACAGCGCGCTGGCCAGCGACCGCAGCGCGCGCAACAGCCTGGCCGCAGCGCAAGCACAGCTGGCCGACGCCCGTGAGCAGGCCGGTTATACGGAGCTGCGCGCCGAAAGCGACGGGGTGATCACCGCCCGCCAGGCCGAGGTCGGCCAGGTGGTACAGGCCGCCACGCCGATCTTCGGCCTGGCCCGCGAGGGCGAGCGCGATGCGGTGTTCAACGTCTTCGAGGCGCTGCTGGTCGAGCCCGGCCAGCCGCTGCGCGTCAGCCTGCTGGACAACCCCGAGGTGAGCGCCAGCGGTACGGTGCGTGAGGTCAACCCCCAGGTATCGGCACAGAGTGGTACGGTGCAGGTCAAGGTCGGCCTGCAGCAGGTGCCGGCGGCAATGACCCTGGGTTCTACCGTCAGTGCCCATGTCAGCAACCCGGCGGTGCGCAGCGTCGAGCTGCCTTGGTCAGCGCTGACCAAAGCCGAAAGCGAGCCGGCGGTGTGGCGCCTCGCCGAGGGTGACATCGTGCAGCTGCACCCTGTGCAGGTTGGCCGTTACCTGACCGACAAGGTGATCATCCGCGCCGGCCTGCAGGACGGTGACCGCGTGGTGGTGGCCGGCGGGCAGCTGCTGCATCCGGGCCAGAAGGTGGAAATTGCCGAAGCCCGCGAGCAGAAGCAGACCCGGGAGCGGCAGCCATGAATCGTGCGATCCCGTTCGTGCTGATCACCGCGCTGCTCGCCGGCTGTGCCGAGGACGAAAAACCTGCGCCGATCCGCCCGGTGCTCTACACCGAGGTGCAACAGCAGAACGAGCAGATTCTCGGCCGTTTCGCCGGCAATATCGAGGCGCGGGTGCAGAGCACCCTGGGCTTTCGTGTCGGTGGTCGGGTCGCCCGCCGCCTGGTGGATGCCGGGGCCGAGGTGAAGGCCGGCACCACCCTGGCGACCCTCGACCCGACCGACCAGCAGAACGCCCTGCGCGCCAGCGAAGGCGACCAGGCACGCGCTGAAGCGCAGTGGATCAATGCCCAGGCCAATGCACGCCGCCAGCAGGAACTGTTCGACCGTGGCGTCGGCGCCAAGGCCAACCTGGAGCAGGCGCAGACCGAACTGAGCAACGCCCGCAGCAACCGCGAGCAGGCCGAAGCGGCCACCCGCCAGGCCCGCGACCGTGTGGACTACGGCACCCTGAAAAGCGACTTCGATGCGGTGGTCACCGCCTGGCACGTGGAGGCCGGCCAGGTGGTCGGCGCCGGCCAGGAGGTGGTCACCCTGGCCCGCCCGGACGTGCGCGAAGCGGTGTTCGACCTGCCCGTGGAGCTGGCTGACGGCCTGGACGATCAGGTGCAGTTCAACGTTGCCTCGCAGCTCGACCCGAGCATCGCCACCCGTGGTCGGCTGCGCGAACTGGCGCCGCGCGCCGACGCCGCCACCCGCACCCGCCGCGCCCGCCTGACCCTGGAAGACACGCCGCCCGGCCTGCGCCTGGGCACCGCCGTGGCCATCAGCCTGACCCGCGCCCAGCAGCCGCGCAGCCTGCTGCCGGCCAGCGCCGTGCAGGAAGTCGACGGCCAGAGCCGCGTATGGGTGATCGACAGCAAAGCCAGGACCGTTCACCCGCGCAACGTGCAGGTGGTCGGCCGCGAAGGCGAACAGATCAGCGTCGAGGGCCTTGCGGCCGGCGACAAGGTAGTCAGCGCCGGCCTGAGCGAACTCAAGGACGGCCAGCAGATCCGCATCGACGAGGGCGTCGCACCATGACCCAGCAGACGCCGCGCAAGAACGGCTTCAACCTCTCGGACTGGGCGCTGCGCCACCAGTCGTTCGTCTGGTACCTGATGTTCGTGTCGCTGCTGATGGGCGTGATTTCCTACATGAACCTGGGCCGTGAGGAAGACCCGGCGTTCACCATCAAGACCATGGTCATCCAGACCCGCTGGCCTGGCGCCACGGTCGACGAAACCCTCAGCCAGGTCACCGACCGCATCGAGAAGAAGCTCGAAGAGCTGGACTCGCTGGACTACGTGAAGAGCTACACGCGCCCCGGCGAATCAACGGTGATGGTCTTCCTGCGCGACACCACCAAGGCCGATGAAATCGACGGCATCTGGTACCAGGTGCGCAAGAAGATCGACGACATTCGCGGCGAGTTTCCCCAGGGTTTGCAGGGCCCGTCGTTCAACGACGAATTCGGCGACGTGTTCGGCTCCATCTACGCCTTCACCGGCGACGGCCTGAGCATGCGCCAACTGCGCGACTACGTGGAGCAGGTGCGCGCCGAGATCCGCAGCGTGCCGGACCTGGGCAAGGTGCAGATGGTCGGCCAGCAGAACGAGGTGTTCTACCTCAACTTCTCGACCCGCAAGCTGGCCGCCCTGGGCATCGACCAGAACCAGGTGATCCAGAGCCTGCAGGCGCAGAACGCGGTGACGCCCTCCGGGGTGATCGAGGCCGGGCCGGAGCGGATTTCCGTGCGCACCAGCGGCCAGTTCGCCTCGGAAGCCGACCTGCGCAACGTCAACCTGCGCCTCGACGACCGTTTCTACCGGCTGACCGATATCGCCGAAATCACCCGTGGCTACGTCGACCCGCCGCAGGCCCTGTTCCGCTACAACGGTGCGCCTGCCATCGGCCTGGCCATCGCCATGCGCGACGGCGGCAATATCCAGACCTTCGGCAAGGCCCTGCATGCGCGCATGGACGAGATGACCGCCGAGCTGCCGGTGGGCGTTGGCGTGCACGTGGTGTCCGACCAGGCCGAAGTGGTGGAAGAAGCCGTCAGCGGCTTTACCCGCGCGCTGTTCGAGGCGGTGCTGATCGTCATGCTGGTGAGCTTCGTCAGCCTCGGCATTCGCGCCGGCCTGGTGGTCGCCTGCTCGATCCCGCTGGTGCTGGCCATGGTGTTCATGTTCATGGAATACAGCGGCATCACCATGCAGCGCATTTCCCTCGGCGCGCTGATCATCGCCCTGGGGCTGATGGTCGACGATGCGATGATCACCGTCGAGGTGATGGTCACGCGGCTGGAGAAAGGTGATTCGCTACACGACGCCGGCACCTTCGCCTACACCTCCACGGCCTTTCCGATGCTCACCGGTACCCTGGTGACGGTGGCCGGCTTCGTGCCCATCGGCCTCAACTCCAGTTCGGCGGGCGAGTACACCTTCACCCTGTTCGCGGTGATCGCCGTGGCGCTGCTGCTGTCCTGGCTGGTGGCCGTGGTGTTCGCCCCGGTGATCGCCGTGCACATCCTGCCCAAGCGCCTGCAGGCCAAGGAAAAAGGCCCGGGCCGCATCGCCCGCGCCTTCGACAGCGGCCTGCTGCTGGCCATGCGGCACCGCTGGTGGACCATCGGCCTGACCATCGCCCTGTTCGCCGCCTCCCTGGGCGGGATGACCCTGGTGCAGAGCCAGTTCTTCCCGGCCTCGGATCGCCCGGAGATTCTCGTCGACCTCAACCTGCCGCAGAACGCCTCGATCAACGAGACCCGCGCCCAGGTCGATCGCCTCGAGGCCAGCTTGCAGGGCGACGAGGACATCGCCCGCTGGAGCACCTACATCGGCCAGGGCGCGCTGCGCTTCTACCTACCCCTGGACCAGCAGCTGCAGAACCCCTTCTATGCCCAGCTGGTGATCGTCGCCAAGGATATCGACGCCCGTGATCGCCTGGTGGCCAAGCTCAACAAGCGCCTGCGTGAAGACTTCGTCGGCATCGGCAGCTTCGTGCAACCGCTGGAAATGGGCCCGCCGGTAGGCCGGCCGATCCAGTACCGGATCAGCGGTCCGAACGTCGACCAGGTGCGCAAGCACGCCCTGGAACTGGCCACCCTGCTGGACAAGAACCCGGACATCGGCGAGATGGTTTACGACTGGAACGAGCCGGGCAAGGTGCTGCGCATCGATGTCGCCCAGGACAAGGCGCGGCAGTTCGGGCTGTCTTCCGAGGACGTCGCCAACCTGCTCAACAGCGTGGTCAGCGGCACCACGGTCACCCAGGTGAAAGACGACATCTACCTGATCGACGTGATCGGCCGCGCCGAAGACAGTGAACGCAGCTCGCCGCAAACCCTGGAGAACCTGCAGATCGTCACCCCGCGCGGCGTGGCCGTGCCGCTGCGCGCCTTCGCCACCGTCGGTTACGAGCTGGAGCAGCCGCTGGTATGGCGCCGCGACCGCAAGCCGACCATCACCCTCAAGGCCGCGGTGGTCAGCGATATCCAGCCCACCGACCTGGTCGCCGACCTGGCGCCGGACATCCAGAAATTCTCGGATGGGCTGCCGGGCGGCTACAGCGTCGCCACCGGCGGCACGGTGGAGGAAAGCGGCAAGGCCCAGGGGCCGATTGCCAGCGTGCTGCCGCTGATGCTGTTCCTGATGGCCACCTTCCTGATGATCCAGCTGCACAGCGTGGCGAAGACCTTCCTGGTGTTCAGCGTGGCGCCCCTGGGCCTGATCGGCGTGGTGCTGGCCCTGGTGCCAACCGGCACGCCGCTGGGTTTCGTGGCGATTCTCGGTGTGCTGGCGCTGATCGGCATCATCATCCGCAACTCGGTGATTCTGGTGACCCAGATCGACGAGTTCGAGCGCGCCGGCGACTCGCCCTGGCAAGCGGTGATCGACGCCACCCACCACCGTCGCCGGCCGATCCTGCTGACCGCCGCCGCCGCCAGCCTGGGCATGATCCCCATCGCCCGCGAAGTGTTCTGGGGGCCGATGGCCTACGCCATGATCGGCGGCATCTTCAGCGCCACCCTGCTGACCCTGCTGTTCCTGCCGGCGTTGTATGTGGCCTGGTATCGGATCAAGGAGCCCGCCGACGAGCAGCGCGAGGATGCACCGGTTCGGGTCGAATGACCTATCGGGTGCTGTCAATAAGATCGGCGGTGCTCGATAGGCTTTTCGCGGGCATGGCCCGCTCCCACGGAGTGCACCTGCGTACCTTTGGGAGCGGGCCATGCCCGCGAAAGATCTCGCAGGCGACTCAACCCTCGAGCCAGACCGCATTCCAGAACGGATAGTCGCCCACCCGCCTGACCAACCCAGCCCTCAGCGGATTGGCCACGATATAACGCGCCACACCCTG
>JAAIGF010155588.1_pt1 | contig 27479 bp, 24 predicted proteins | sample 6487441 | NCBI WGS metagenome assembly JAAIGF01 (sample SAMN13974129, study PRJNA590717) | phyllosphere metagenome | biome: pepper field; feature: multiple bacterial spot infested pepper fields; material: pepper leaves; isolation source: leaves from pepper fields | host: Capsicum annuum ... | reverse complement strand
GTTGTGCTCCACCATCGGGACGTGTTTGTAGGCGGCCGCGTGATAAACCGTGGTCACGTCCCAGGAGCGCATTAGCTCGAGCTGGCGTTCCTGATTGCGCACTGTGCCGAGAACGGGCACCAGTCTAACCGGCAAAGACTCACGACGGATTCGCTGCTCTAGTTCACTATGAATGGAGTACAGGTTGAATTCGCCATGCTCAAGCAACAGTAAGGTTTTCGGGCCAGAGCCAAGTATCTGTCGACATAGCTCGGAGCCAATCGAACCTCCAGCGCCAGTCACCATCACGACTTGGCCACGAATACAGCGCTCGAACAATTCGCGCTGAGGAGGTACCGCGTCACGCCCCAACAGGTCGGCGATGTCCACTTCCTGGACATCCTCGACCTTCACCCGACCGCTGGCCAGATCCATAAAGCCCGGCACAGAACGGACATGCAGTGGATATTGCTCCAGCAACTGCAACACCGTTCGCCGACGCGAGCGAGACACGGACGGCAGCGCAAGCAGGATCTCGACAGCACCGGTATCCTCGATCATCTGCTGGATATGCCTAGGCGAATACACTCGTAAGCCCGCGATAACGCGGTTGGCGATATTCGGCTCGTCATCAATGAATGCTACTGGCCTCATCGCGCGGCCCATACGAAGGGCAGCGGCCAATTGATTACCAGCCGAACCTGCCCCGTAAATGGCGACAGGCGGCAAACCGGCTTCGCGGTTGCTCAGCTTGTAGGGTTGATCGGCGGAGAACCAGTCGCCCATAAAAAAATGACGCATCGCCAAGCGCAACCCACCGATCAGCATGATGCTCAGCCACCAGTAGTTGAACACCATGGAGCGAGGGATAACTGCACCCGTATCGTCACGCCAATAAATGACCAGGGCCAAAATCAGTGCGGAAAGCGAAACGGCTTTGGTAATGGCAATCAGCGCTTCGTTGCCGAAGTAACGCAGCACGGCGCGGTACATGCCGAAACGGATGAACAGGGGGATGGAAACAAGCGGAGCCAGCGCAAAGAGCCACAGGTGACCGTCCAGCGGGTGGATCTGACTGAAGTCGCCCAACCGCACCACAAATGCCAGCCACAGGGCGGCCCAGACCAATACGACATCGACAGAGACCTGAATCAAGCGTTTCTGGCGGCGCTGCAACCCCACAAGTCGAGTTCGTAGCAACTCGGCAAATCTCAACACAACAACACCTCTTATCCCTGGAACAAGCCACTGCCAACGGAAGAAGCCTGACAGCGCAAGTGTGAACAGGCGTGCAATCGCCCTATCCTCTTATTTAATTCGCAACCTGGTTACTCAAAACCGTACCCGGAGCGAGCAGAACGCCGTCCTCAACGACAACTTGATAACCGGCACAACATCCCGCCTGCAGCCATGCCCTGGCTCCCACTTTTACGCCTCCGGCCAGTTGCACGCCAACCCCCAGATGAGCGAATGCGCCCAACACCGCATCATGGTCAACGGTTGCATTGGCGTTCACGATAGCGCCACGCCCAAGAACGGCGCCCACTCCCACCATTGCCATGGCCATCACAGCGACACCAGGACCAACCTCGGCGTCAGCGCTAACGAAAGCCCGCGGGTGAATGACCGTCGCAAGCGTTACTCCGGCAACCTCAATCAGCTGACTCCACTTTTCGCGCAGCGCATTATTGCCCACAGCAGCAATAGCTGCACGACCAGTACTGGCATGAGTCGCAAGGTCATCAGGTTTGCCAACTACCGCTATCCCGTAAAGCTCGCTCAACTCAGGCCAACGGTCATCCAGAAAACGAACTGCCTGCCACTGGCCGGAAAGTAGCGCCGCTTCGGCAACCGCCCTGCCGTGCCCACCAGCGCCCAGTATCAGCAATGTGTTCTTCATTTTGACTCCAGTGCCCCGGCCTTGAACCTGGCTGCCAGAAAGACCAGCGGAAGATAAGCGATCAACAAACCGATAGCACCATCCACGCCACCGAAGCCGACCCACAGGGCGATAGGGAGCAGCCATAACAGGTTGATGGCGGTAACCGCCAAGGTGACAGGCAGATGGCGGCCGTAATGGCGCGAGGCATATTGATAAGCATGGCTTCTATGGGCCTCGTAAACACGATCACCGCGCAGAAGCCGGCGCAACAACGTGTAGGTGGCGTCGACAATGAAAACACCTAGCAGTATCAACCAGGCCCACAACAGCTCAGGCGACGCCGCCGCGGCCTGCAGCGAAAGAACGCCAAGCGTGATCCCCAGAAAACCGCTCCCGGCATCACCCATGAAAATCCTAGCGGGCGGAAAGTTCCAGATCAGGAAGCCGAGCACCGCAGCAGCCAGGGCCAGCACGGTCAGCAATGCCCCGTGGGTATCTCCAAGCCAGGCATACAGCAACGCGCCGCCGATACAAACACTAATGGCCTCCACACTGGCGATACCGTCGATGCCATCCATGAAGTTGTAGAGATTGAGCAACCAGACCAGATAGATCGCTGCCAGCGCATGGCCGACCCAACCGAGATCGACCACCGTGCCAAATAGACTTATCGCCGGCAGACCTCCCAGCCAGAACAGCGCCCAGCCGGCAGCCGCAAAATGCCCAAGCAAACGCCAGCGAGCGGCGATGTGCCCGTGATCGTCGAGAAAGCCGATCACGGCCACCAGCCCACCCGCGCCACACAAGGCGAACGCAACGGAACTGTCTACCTGGGCAAGCAGGGCCAGGCCAAGCACGGCAAGAATGAAGCACACCACAATGGCCACACCGCCACCGCGGGGCGTGGGTACCGAGTGAGAGCTACGGGCGTTGGGGATATCCATAAGGCTGCTGGCCAGTGCATAGCGTCTCAATAGCCAGGTCAGCAGACACGACAGGCTGGCAATGACCAGCAAAACAGTGATCAACAAGTAACTTCTCCTAACCCCTACCAATCATGGTGGGTATTGCCGGTCAGCCAGCCTCGAAAGCTCGGGCGGTTTTGCGCAATGCATCATCGACGCTAACAGGCGGTGCCCAAGCCAACAGCTCACGGGTTTTGCCAATATCCACCTGCAGGGAACCGCAGAGCCGCTGTGCGATGGCACGCCTGCCCAGCATTGCCGCACCGGTTTGCAGCAGGCTGGCGGGGACCGGTAACAGCCGTGCCGGCCGGCCAAGCGCCTTGCCCATGCGCTGCAACAGTTGCGTCGTGGATAGATCCTCACCGTCACTGACCAGGAATATCTGGTTGGCCGCCGCAGGGTGATCGATACAGGTGGCGATCAGATCCACCAGGTTGTCCACGGCCACCAGGCTGCGCTTGTTCCCTGTCGCCCCCAGCGGCAGCGGAATGCCTTTGCGCAACCAGCTCATCATGCTGCGAAAATTGGCTTTCACGCCGGGGCCGTAAACGAGCACCGGCCTGATGATCACCACTTCCATGCCGGTCTCGCTCGCAAGCGCCCGCAAGCCCTGCTCGGCCTCCATCTTGGAAACCCCGTAGGGGTCCTGGGGGGCCGGCGTATCGTCTGCACGATAAGGATGGCCGAGCTCGGTGCCCTCGCCATTGACCTTGATCGAACTGATGAAGATGAAACGCTGCACGCCTGCAGCAGCAGCCTGCCTGGCCAGGCTCAGGGTGCCGTCAACGTTGGCCTTGCGAAACTCCACCAGGGGGTCGGCAGCCGTGTCGTTCATCACATGAACGCGAGCCGCACTGTGAATGACGACCGCAGCGCCCTCCAGCGATGCGCGCCAATCGACATCCACCGCCAGCCCACCTACCAGCCGGTTGACGACGCCAGCTGGCGCCTGGGCCAGAGGCGTACGCGATGGCGCGATCAATCCATAGCCGTCCTGATGCAAACGTTCGAGCAATGTGCGGCCAACGAAACCACTGCCCCCGGTGACCATTATTCGTCTCATCACTGTTTTCCGTCCCTGCGTGTGCCCTGCCGGAACAGGCGCTCCAGATTAGAGAAGATCTTTTCCTTGGCGAATTGATCTTCGTAATAGCGCTTGCCCGCCTGCCCCATCGCAACACGTTGCGCGTGAGTCATGGCGGCCATCTGCTGCACGATTCGGGACAGCCCATGCTGATCGCCCGAGGCACAGGCAAGCCCCGCTCCCGACTCTTCGATGACGCGTGCCGCCTCGCCACCGATCATCCCGAGCACAGGCTTGCCCGAGGCGAGATAAGCCTGAACCTTGCCGGGAATGGTCTTGGCGAACACTTCATTGGTTTTCAAGGAGACCAGCAAGGCATCGGCCGTGGCGAATAGCCCCGGCATGGCTTCCAGCGGATGACGACCCAGCAATAACACGTTGTCGAGATGACGTTGCGAAACCTCGCGCTGCAGCCACTCGCTCATGCGCCCGTCGCCAACCAGTACCCAACGAACCCTCACGACATCGCGCAAGGCTTCGGCCACCTCGAGAATCGCCGGGAAATCCTGCGCCTCGCCCAGATTGCCGGCGAACAGGATGGTGAACTCGTCCGGCGAACGGGCCAGCAAAGGTGAGCCCCCGTCAGGCAATTGGTTAAACCCGTCTTCGGCCCAACTGGGGAAATACACCAATCGCTCCGGCTCGATAGGTCGCGTGCAATAGGAGCGGACACTGTCTATGAAGGCGCGTGATTGGAGCAGCAGGTAGTCGGTACGGTTGTAGATCCACGACACCATCTTGCCGACGAGCGCCAAGACACGGTCATCATTAACGACCCCGACGGCACGCAAGGTTTCCGGCCACAGGTCAAGAACCCAGACGCTGACCGGGGCCTTTTTCAGCCTGCCGATCACCAGCGCCGGAATGGCCGACATGATCGGCGAGACGGCATAGACGAATATGCCGTCGAACTGCCTGCCGCGCAGCTTCCAGCTACCCAGCAACGAACCACTGATCACGAACGACAGGTAGTTGAGAGCGAGCGTCAAACTACGCTTGCCACGCGGCATGAACGGTACGCGAATTACCTCAGCTCCCTGATAACGGGCGAACTGCTCCGGCGCCTTGCGATAGGCCTCGAATACCTGGCCTTCAGGGTAGTTCGGCAAGGCCGTCAGCACGGTAACCTCATGCCCCCGGCGCACCAGCTCTTCGACCATGTCATTGACACGCATGTTCTCAGGCCAGAAATACTGGCTGACGATCAATATCTTCAGTTTTCCCTCTCGCATACGTGTCAGTCGTTCCGTTTCCAGACGGTACGCATCACGTAATCGCGATAGCTATGAACGATGCGTACGACCTTATCCGCCACGTTAGGCATGCTGTAATCGGCCACCAGGCGCAAGCTGCGCTGGTCGCCACGGCCTTGCGATTCGAGCACCTGAAGCGCTTGCAGCACTCGCTCGACTTCGAGCCCGACCATCATCACGGCGGCTTCTTCCATGCCCTCGGGGCGCTCATGGGCTTCACGAATGTTCAGCGCCGGGAAGTTCAGAATCGAAGACTCTTCCGAAATGGTGCCACTGTCGGACAACACCGCTTTGGCGCATGCCTGCAGCTTGTTGTAGTCCTTGAAGCCCAGCGGCTTGAGCAACCGTACATTGGCATGGAAGGTCACGCCCAATGCATCCACACGTTTTTGGGTGCGCGGGTGAGTGGACACGATTACCGGCATGTCGTAGTGCGCGGCGATCTGATTCAAGGTCTCGGCGAGCTTGCGGAAATTTTTCTCGGAATCGATGTTCTCTTCACGGTGCGCGCTGACCACGAAGAACTTGCCCTCCTCCAGCCCAAGGCGCTGCAGTATATCGGAGGCTTCGATGCCTTCACGGTAGTAGGTCAACACCTCGAACATCGGGCTGCCAGTCTTGATCACCATATCCGGCGACAGCCCTTCGCGCAGCAGATAGTCGCGAGCGATGGTGCTGTAGGTCAGGTTGATATCCGCCGTATGATCCACGATCCGCCGGTTGATCTCTTCCGGCACGCGCATATCGAAACAGCGGTTGCCTGCTTCCATATGAAAAGTGGGGATCTTGCGGCGCTTGGCCGGAATCACCGCCATGCAACTGTTGGTATCGCCCAGCACCAGCAACGCATCCGGCTGGACTTCAGCCAACACCTTGTCGACAGCGATGATCACGTTACCGATGGTCTCGGCGCCCGTGGCACCCGCGGCATTGAGAAAATGATCAGGGCGGCGAATGCCCAGATCGTCGAAAAATATCTCGTTGAGCTCGTAATCGTAATTCTGCCCGGTATGGATCAATACGTGATCGCAATGCTCGTCCAGCTTGGCCATCACGCGGGCCAGGCGAATGATTTCCGGGCGGGTGCCAACGACCGTGGCAACTTTCAATTTTTTCATGGTTTCACCTGGCAGGCGTAGGTATCGGGGTGCGCACGGTCGAAGATCTCGTTAGCCCAGAGCATCACGATCATTTCATCGTCGCCAATGTTGGTGATGTCATGTGTCCAGCCGGGCACGGTTTCGACGATCTGCGGGCTATCACCCTCAGTGACTACTTCATGGTACTCACCCGAGGTCATATGGCGAAAACCAAAGCGCGCACGCCCCTTGATGACCAGAAATTTCTCGGTTTTGGTGTGGTGATAATGGCCGCCACGGGTAATCCCCGGATGCGCGGTAAAGAACGAGAACTGCCCGCAGTCAGGCGTCTTCAGCATCTCCACGAACACGCCACGGGGATCGCCGTACTTCGGCACTTCGTAGGTGAAGTGCTCGGGCGGCAGGTAGCTCAAGTAGGTCGAGTACAGGGCGCGCACGAAGCCGTCACCCACCCGATCCGTGACCAGGGTATTGCGACTTTCCTTGAAGCCACGCAGGCGCTCAGCGATTTCACCAACACTGACCCGATATTGCGGCTGCACTTCAACGCCGGCCTGCTCTCCTGCCATCAAGGCGAGGAAGTGGGCGATCACGTCATCGATATACACCAGGGTGATAACGGCAGACGGATCGTTGATCTGGATGGGCAAATCGCGAGCGATTTTGTGGCAGAAGGTGGCCACTGCCGAGTTGTAATTCGGCCTGGCCCATTTGCCGAATACATTCGGTAAACGCAGAACATGCACCGGGCTACCGTGCTGCGCCGAGAGCGCCTGCAAGGCCTCCTCGGCGCCACGTTTGCTGGCACCATAGGGGTTATCCAGCGCGGCCTGGCTGGAAGAGGTATAAACAACCGGAATCTGCCGACCGCTGGCCTCGATCGCCTTGCACAGTTCAACGGTCAACTCGGTATTGCCCTGCCCGAATTCCGCAGGATCCTGAGGGCGGTTCACACCTGCCAGATGGAAGATAAAGTCCGCTTGAGCCACACGCTCGCCAAGCACCTTCAAGTCATCGGAGCGACCGAATGTGAGAATCTCGACATCTTGATGCTCCTTGAGATGAACAATGAGGTTCTTGCCCACAAAACCGTTGGGACCAGTGATCAGGACCCTCATTTCTACTCCTCTGGTGCAGCGTCTTCGCCACGCTGGATGGCGCGCATGAAATTCAACTTGAGCAACAGCTCCTGCATACCCTGCACATCTAGGCGCTCGGTATTGTGCGAGTTGTAATCCTGCATATGGGAAATGCGCTCTTCGCCCTGCTCCACGAACTTGCTGTAGTTCAGGTCGCGCAGGTCCGGCGGCACACGGTAGTATTCGCCCCGGTCTTCGGCGCAGGCCATCTCCTCGCGGCTCAGCAGCGCTTCGTAGAGCTTCTCGCCGTGGCGGGTACCGATCACCTGGATGGGATGGTCGGGCTTGCCCAGCAGGGAGGTCAGCGCTTGCGCAAGCACTTCGACGGTCGCGGCAGGTGCTTTCTGCACGAACAGGTCGCCATTGCGGCCATGCTCGAATGCATACAGCACCAGGTCGACCGCATCGGCCAGGGTCATCATGAAGCGGGTCATGTTCGGGTCGGTTATCGACAGCGGCTTACCGGCACGAATCTGATCGACGAACAGCGGAATAACCGAGCCGCGAGAAGCCATGACATTGCCATAGCGGGTACCGCAGATGACCGTGTCGGTATCGTCGAGGTTGCGCGACTTGGCGACCATGACCTTTTCCATCATCGCCTTGGAAATACCCATGGCATTGATCGGGTAAACGGCTTTGTCGGTACTCAGGCAGACCACGCGCTTGACGCCATTCTGGATGGCAGCTTCCAGCAGGTTCTCGGTGCCCAGCACGTTGGTCTTGACCGCTTCCATGGGGTGAAACTCGCAAGACGGAACTTGCTTGAGCGCAGCCGCATGAAAAATGTAATCGACACCACGGGTCGCATTCAGCACGCTCTGGTAGTCGCGCACGTCGCCAATGTAGAACTTCAGCTTGGGGCTGGCGTAATGCTTACGCATGTCATCTTGCTTCTTTTCATCCCGGCTGAAGATGCGAATCTCAGCGATATCGGTTTCGAGAAAACGCTTGAGTACAGCATTACCGAACGAACCAGTGCCCCCGCTAATAAAGAGAGCTTTGTTTTTAAACATTTGAACAGATCCTGTTCTGAGGTGAGCTCACAAGATAACCCATCACTTTAACGATCTCCCCCCTTTAAAAGAGACCTGAAACTATCAACCCAGCGAAACAATATTCTTCTCTCAACCTTCCTGAAATCTTCTAATGAATCAACACTTTGCTTCTGTTCAAAAAAAACAGAATCCTGCGCAATGAATCTATTAACGACCAAATCCTCTCCATTTAGATCAAATGCGTAGTCAGAATCATCTGCAGACAAGACATCATTGTCGACCGCCTCTATAATTTTTGACACTTCAGCATTGAAATTATATTTATTCTCGTAGATGGACACCGGCTTAATAAAATCAACGTACTGCGAAAACCTTTTATGAAAACAATAAAGGAAGCGTAAAGATTTGCGTACAACATCTTCATCATTATGATTATCAAAAAAACGTAAGTTATCTAACTCATCGATAGCATGAACTTGAGCAGAAAAACCAGAAGTGCTATACCACGAGGGAGAGAGACCCACAACCCTCTTACCGAGCAAACCAGCCTCAATTCCAGCTGTACCATATTGAACAATAACGATATCAGCTTCTTTTATTAAATCTATGGTATTCACTTTACTTGTGCTTGGTATGACAATCGCATTGTTACGCACTGCCCAATCGGTATAAACTCGCTCCGATTTAGAACCATCCAAACTAACACCAATATTTTCACTCCAGTTTGGATGACTTCTTATCACACAATTAGAACGGTCGACGCCAAGTCTTTCCAAAATAGCTTCAACACCGTCCAAAGGATGATTCCATTCAGGAGTCCACGCCTCTACACCTTTAAACTCATGGTTGCTACTAGGAACTATCAGTATTTTATGAGGACTTTCTACAGGCCAACTAGCTTGCAATGGCTCAGTATTATAAAGTCTCCAAACCAAATTTTTCTTATTCAACATCTGATTAGCTATTTCAGCAGAAAAAATAGCCTGAGACTGAGTCAAAGGCTTATCAATAAATTCACCGATTATTCTATGCAGCGATTTCAGAGACCTACAATCATCATTCACCTCAAGGGCAACACCTGGATAAGCTGCCTCGAAAGTGACATACGGAACCTTTTTCGACTCACAAGCCTTTAAAACGGCTCTAGGCATATCGAGTCGACCATTAAATATAAAAACCAAGTCTAGGTTATTATCATCAATCCACTTCAAAGCATTTGGGTAAACTATCTCAGCCAACGGTTTTAGTTTTTCTTGGGTGCCGAGAACCTCCTCAGAACTACAGTCCTCATCCGTTTCTATCCTATGCAAAGTATAGGAAGAGGATGCAATTATCTCGAACTTGAGCTCATCACTCAATTCACGCCGTAGCCCACCATCAATACTTGTAATATTGCCCACAGGAAAAGTGTTAACACCACCAACATAACATTTCGCGCACTCAACAATCTTGCTCGTCCCCTTTATCATTCGGTTATAGCAATAAGGAACAGATGAATTACATTTAAGAAAAAAATTCTCATGCCCCTGCCTTGAAAACAACTCAGATAAAAAAATCATATTCTGAATGCTTCCGCGATACGGATAGAGCATTGCATATCCTATTTTCATAGAACCTCATCAAAGATATACTTTACGACCACACAAAGCCATGTTAGCTATAAAAAAAACCAGCATAGAGAACAAGACAAATGAATAATAAGAAAAGCCATAGGCGGGCAAAATAGGTGACAGGATAAGTATTGGCATTGTAAGAAAAACCAATCCCGCCCCTAAAAAGCCTAGTTTCTTGTAGGTATTGACATGATACAGCACAAGACCGAATAACAGGCCGAAAAAGACAGCACCAATAATTAAGCCTAGCCATCCAAAGTCGTAATAGATTGATGCCGGTAGAGAAACAAAAGCGCCGGTATCAGCAAAGGCACGCTCGTTTAAACCCAGATCAATTAACCCCAGCCTATCCATGATAACAGTAGGAGCAGAAACAATAGAGTGATACCCATCATAGTGGGCCAATCCGTAAACAGCTTGAGAAGTCCACTGCCCATGAAACAAATACATGAAAGAGTACAACAGAAAGCAAATTATATCAGAGTGAGCTTCTGTGAAAAAGGAGCCGTCAGGCACACCATACATCTCTAAAATCCCTAGATACAACAACTCCTGGATACTAACATCGCCAATAGAGGCACTAGATTTAACTACCACAAAAACATAGTAAGAAACAAAAACACAAAAGAAAACCGCCGGAAGAAAAAACTTATTAAACAAGACATCAAATCTGATCTTGTAATCACCAACGCAATACAACACATACAAAAACACTAACAACAGAAATATGTTACTTCTACCACCATTAAGATAAGCATGACAAAAAATAGAAAAAGTAGAAACCGCCATTAACAAATACCTTATTTTAATATACCTAAAATATCTCACAGAAAAAAACACTCCAATGTAGGCAAAAGGAATAAGCAGATTTCCTATTACACTGAAAAAGCCACCTCCCTCAGAAGCCACCCATTCATATCTAGCGGCCCTCAATTCCTGGTCAAGATAGTTAATACTCCTAACAAAAACGCGATCATAAAAAAGGAAAGAAGCACCCAATAAAGATACGACAACCAGCACCCAAGAATTCACATTTACCCAAGTATGATTAATAGGCCATTCACTCATACTTGACGAATCAACTTGGTGCGGCCGCATATAGAAGTATGTCAGGAAACCTAGAGAAAGAACTAGAAAAACAAAAATACCGCTTGACAAGAACAAAAACAAATAATCCTCACTCACAGATTTCCCCGGGAAAAACATAACAAACCCGATAGCTAGCAAGTGCGGAAATAAGATCGAAAGAACTAACTTCCTAGTCATACAACTTCCTAGAATCACAAGCACAGGAAATAGATGCAAAAATATTGCACTGACCTAGAACAGTATCTCTTACAGCCATATCATCTCACCATGTCCGATATTGCTCATTACAAGGTAAAGCCGTCATCTACAATCAAATTCTGACCCACCATATATTGAGACTGTTCAGATAATAAAAATAGCACTGCACCTATAACGTTCTCAACATGCAACATTCCCCTGCCATGCGTCCGTTCTCTATATTTATTTAAAAATTGTTCTGGTTGGTCATCAAGCACTCCCCCTGGGCTAACGCAGTTAATTCTAAAATCACTATCACCAATATACTTAGCTATATACTTACTTAAATGAAGCAAGCCAGATTTTATAGCGGCATACTCGACTGGCATTGTCATAGGAGTATCTTTATAAATAGAGAACTCCGGCGCTACAACACCATAAATTGACGAGATATTTACTAAAGAAAAAGGTCTTCTTTTAACTTTAAAATATGCAGCGCACTGTTGAGAAAAAAGAAAATAGCTTCCTAAGTGCAGGGATAAGTTTTCATTAAAACTATCCAACGTCACATCAAAAAAATGCGCACCATAATTCTTATTACGTGGATATGTGCAATTTACTGCGCCATCAATACACGACTCTTCAGAAAATATTTTTTTTACATCTTCTAAATTTGCAATATCGAACTTACAAAACTCTACCAAAGGCGAGTTAATATCAACACTCAACGACGCCAATGACACTTTAGCTTTTTCTACGTCAATATCAGCCACAATTACTTTAGCACCTTGTGCAAGTATGCCGCACACTAACTGACGACCTAGCAAACCTCCTGCACCAGCTACAAGTATCGTTTTACCATCAAGTAGACTCTTCATTCACATCTCGCTCGACAAGATAGCTTCAGCTAGTTTAAAGTCGTAAATATCATCAATATCTACAGCCCTAGATTTCGGGATTTCGATGCTCGAAACTTTTCCGGAAAACAAGCCATAGTTCTCCAAAATAAATTTTGGCGTACTAACATATACTGCAGTTGTTATATCAAAAACTGCGGGCGCATCTTGACGACGCACTATTTCGGCTTGAGATTTACTCACCAACTCAACGCACTCACTTTTGTTATACACAACCATATTAAAATAAGGGCTTCTATTCGCCGGTGTTACCGCAATGCAAATATCTGATTTTTTCTCCTGCAGCTTTAGGAGAGCGGCATCAATATCCTCAACACTCCGCAAAGGACTGGTCGCGGGAAGACTTACGAAATAGTCAAAGCTACCGTATTTGGCAATTACCCATTCGATAGCATGTCTCCATGCAAGCCATTCAGGTGTCCCGTCTTGGGCTAGCTGAGCCGGACGATCAATAACAATAGCATCATGTTCTCTTGCGACCCTTACTATGTCCGAATCGTCTGTAGAGACAAAAATCTTATCGATATTCCTACAAGCCTTTGCAGAATCTATCGAATATTGCAATAAAGGCTTACCAGCTAATTTTTTAATATTTTTACCTGGCAATCCTTTCGAACCACCTCGAGCAAAGACAAATGCATAAGCGCTCATAAGACTACCTTTTCAAGGCTAGCAACTTTATTTCATTAATTAAAAAAACTGTCTGCTGAGCTTCTGAAAGTGTTATGCAGTTATTTGACTGACCATATACTTTGCATTCGAAATCGTTGAGCATGTTCAGATACATTTCATTCCCATCCCAGAGACTACCATCAAATACCATATTGCAATCATCAGCGGTAACAATCACGACCTGATTATTTAACAAATCCCATTCGATGACGCCTTTGCTGCCGATAATCCGGCATTTTCTTCTTGCTTTAGGCTGCAGAAAGTCCAGATGGAACGATACAACTATACCGCCATTAGTAAGTGTCAAAACATCCGCAGAATCTTCAACATTCAAGCCTAACTCTTCTGATGAACGCAATATAGCCGAATGTGCTGTCAACTTCCCAAATAACCATTGCGCGTAATCAAATTCATGACTCAACTCTAACAATGCACCACCACCAAGTGCCGCGCTGGCTGAAACAGTTTGCCTATAATCTTTATCAGCGCGCCAATCGGGTAAATACTGGCCAATCTCTACAAACACATTATAGATAACACCGACAGTATTATTCTCGATGAGAGCTTTTACTTTTTTAATACTCGGCAAATAACGCAAGCAATAACCAACCGCAGCCACCACACCTGTTTCTTTGGCTACAGCGGCAACTGCCTGCGCATCCTTAACACTTGCTGAAAGCGGTTTTTCAATTAGCACAGGAATACCTGCTCTCAGAAAAGCAATTGCGTGCTGAACATGAAAGGTAGCTGGCGAAGCCACAATAGCCATATCTAGATTATTTTTTAAAACCTCATCGAAGCTTGAAAAATACTGATCTGCATTCTCTATAGCGTCTAGATTTTTCCTTCCGCTTGCTGAAACAGCAAAAATCTTTGCGTCTGGATAGAGTTTTCTTAGATTAGCTCTATGCCTATTGGAGATATTGCCCAAACCAACTACTGCAATATTATTCATTGCCGCGCCTATCAATGAGATTAAAATGAATCTCAATATCTTTTTGCGCTTTTTGGTAATCTTTCATTTGACCGATGTCAAGCCAGTAGTCATAACTTGTATAAGTACCTACGCGCTTACAATTAATCCTGTGTTGCTCAAGTAAAGTCGGCATATCGATACGATGACTTCGCTGCACACTAGAAACGATGTCTGGATTCAGGACGTAGATACCTGTATTTATTTTATAGCGATATGTAGGTTTTTCTACCATGCTAGTAATAAGTTGATCCTCGGTTTCTATAACACCAAAAGGCACCCGATGTTCATCTTCACGCACACACACAGTAGCGTCAAAATTTTGCACTTCATGATGTCGTAGCAGCTCTGAGTAATTTAGCTTGGTTAACACATCGCCGTTCATCATGATAAGTGGCAGCGTTGGCAGGTTTTGGGGTAGCAGACCAATAGCACCACCAGTTCCGAGAGGGGTATCTTCATAAACATATTGGATGCTGATATCAAAACGACTACCGTCTCCAAAGTAGTTGCGGATAACTTCTGGGAGATAGTGTGTAGAAATATAAAAATTGTGAAATCCGTAGCTTATAAACTGGTTAATAATGTGTTCAAGCATAGGTTTATCACCAACCCGCAGCATGGGCTTAGGGCAGTGATCAGTGAGCGGTTGTAGGCGCGTCCCGAACCCTCCAGCCATTATGAATACAGGATTATCGCGACGCTCAGGCTGCATTGCCTGGTGCAATGTTTCCAGGCTGATAACGCGATTGTAGCTATCTAAAATAGGGATCGCAGTCAGGTCATGTTGATTCATCAATCGAAGGCGCTGTGCGCGGCTACTGCTGGCGGTCACGCTAACTGGCTTGACATTCATTATACGACTGACGGGGTCTTGCATATTCGCATCGGCCAACAGCGCACGACGTGTATCACCGTCGGTAACGGTTCCTAATAATTTTTGCTCTTCATTACATACAAGAACAATACGAAGCGAGCCTTTATCCAATGTGCGCATGGCTTCACGAATCGTGTCGTTAGGGGATAACACAATGCATTTCCAGCTTTTCATTGCTATTTATTCCCGCAGCGTTTTTTTTGTATCGAATCGTAGTTCATATATTTACTACTTACTTATTCTGCAAATCGAAAAATACTTTTTTTAGATTTTTTCCTACTCTCAACTTTTTTATGATACTTATCACTTTTTCGCTTGGACACCCTTCACCATAGGGATTTTCCGTTTCAGATAAAACACTTTGGAACTCTAGCGAATATAGTTTCGTTAATGCTTGACTTATAGATTTCCGAAACGGCTCACAATCAATTACACTAGACGCCTTAATTCTACCTTTTTGTCTTTCACCAATATTTATAGTACCAATTTTGAAGCTTGGCGCTTCCGTCAGCCCGCTAGAACTGTTGCCGACAACTGCATCTACATGACGTAGGGCACTGAGGTAACGTAATTGACCAAGGGAAGTAAAAGCAACCGACTTGTGCAGATTGGCGCTGACATATCTATCAATCATCTGATTGATAATACGCCCCTCGATATCGCTGTTTGCTTTAGTGAAAATCAGATGAGTGTTATCTAGCCTATCCAAAGCAGCTAATAATTCAGAAAATTGAGCTTCAGCAGTAGCTCGTTCCAGTGTCACGGGATGGAATGTCACCAACAGATTTTTTTTAGCTAATTGGAATGAAATGGATTTTTCAAATTCATCCTTTCCAAGCAACGAAAGACGTTGAACGCTTTCGACCCCCATGCCACCAACTGTGAACACCCGCTCGGGGTGTTCACCTAACTGAATTACCCGATTTCTGTATTCTTCTGTAGCTGTAAAGTGTAAATAACTCATTTTAGTTATACTATGACGAATGGCCTCATCAAAAGCGCCTTCAGTGGTTTCTCCGCCATGTAGGTGAGCGATAGGTATCCGGGCAATCAATGCCGCGCTGGCGGCTGAGAAGACTTCGTAACGATCACCTAATATTATAAGTAAATCTGGTTGAAGCTCCTCGTAGGCTTCAGCAAAGCTGATTTGAGCCAACCCCATAGATTTTGATATACCAATAGGCGTATCAGAAGACAGCAACATTTCTATTTTTTTGTCTATGGAGAACTCTTTCTCAACTTCTTTATACGTCAAGCCAAACTCGGGGCTTAAATGCATGCCGGTAACAATTACTTGCAACCTCAGCTCAGGGTCACTGCCGATTCCCTTCATAAGCCAATAGAGCAAGCCATATTCGGCACGGGTACCAGTGACAACGCAGAGTTTCATATCAACTCATCCTCTTTGTAGTCTTTTTGTGCTCTGGTACCGATAAACTCATCCCACCGCACAGGACTGATGCCTGTCCCCGGACGCTTTACCGTAATATTTGCTTCGGTGAGAATCTCGCCTTGCTTGATATCAACCTTAGCAACCAGTGATTTACGTGCGACCGCTTTATTTTTTTCTTCGCTGGGACTGGGTCTTTTAATCGAGCTACCTAACGCGAGTTCAATATTACGGATGGCACTAACCATGGCGATAAGCTCATCAGGCTCCAAACTAGCCTTGTGATCTGGACCAAGTAGGCTTTTGTCCAGAGTAAAATGCTTTTCAATCACGCTAGCACCTAAAGCAACAGCAGCAATAGGCACTTCTATACCACTTGTGTGGTCACTGTACCCATATGCCAAATCAAATGCTTGCCCTAAGGTTTGCATAGCTCTTAGGTTTACATCCTCCATCGGCGTTGGATATTCGGTGTTGGCATGCAAAATTTTAATGTTTCCCCTGCGAGTTCCTGCACTTGTAAGAACCTCAATAGCCGTTTCTATTTCTCCAAGGCTAGCCATACCGGTTGAGAGAATAATCTGCCTCTTCAAACTCCCAATGTGTCGCAAATAAGGTAGGTTAGTTATTTCGCCGCTAGGCACTTTGAATGTGGTCAGCCCAAGCTCATGAAGCAGATCAATACTATCGTGGTCAAAAGGTGTAGAAAGAAACTCTATATTTTTGACTTGGCAGTAAGCAATTAGCTCTAAGTGAGATGAACGGTCGAGCTCGAGCTTTTTTATCATCTCAAACTGATTTTCTTCAGAATCAGTAGTTATTTTTTGGTACTCAGCTTTTTGGGCGTACTTACTGACTAGCATATCAGCTTTAAAAGTTTGGAACTTTACTGCATTAGCTCCAGCCAAGCAGGCCACATCGATCAACTGTTTGGCCATCACTAGCGAGCCATTATGATTGACACCTGCTTCAGCAATTATGTAAGTTGAAATGGTATTTATTGCCTTCATTTAGTCAAGCACCCCGCCTTGATAAAGCCCGCAAGGTGGGCTTCCTGTTTACTGGTAGAGTTACTACCTACAAAAGTATTTTCCCCTACCACCACTCCCCCATTGAGTACGCTGGCGGTTGATATGTGACAGTGATCTTTTACCTGAACGTCATGCTCTATCAAAGCTTTACTGTTGACTATGCAATTTCTTCCAACATTTGCATTAGCATTTATCAAGGCATGATGCATAACCACTGTACCTTCGCCTATTTGTGAATGCCGGGAAACATAGGCGTGTGGTGAGGTAATGACAGGCAAGTTATAACCAATCTCTTTAATTTTTACATATAACTTAACGCGCAAATTATTGCTTCTTATATGCCCAACCGTAATGACTGCATTCTTACAATTATAAAATAGCTCTCTCAACTGATCGTCACACGCGATAACTGGGTAGCCTAAGACCTGCTTTCCTATGTGCTCTTTCAGGTCAACTATACCAACAATGTCATACCGCCCCTGTTGCTCGATGACATCAATGACACTTCGACAGTGCCCCCCCCCTCCCACCAAAAGGATACCATCAGAATTATTCACAGCAATTCCTTTGCCAAAGCAGAGCTTGGTAAGTTGATGAGATGTGCCTCTGCCTGCTCTGCGTTGGTTAGCTCACCTTTCAGACAATGTTGATACATCGGTAGTCGGTGCATGAGTTGCCATACTGGGCGGGTCATCACGCCTTGGGCATTGGTCTTCTCCAGTAGTTCATTGCGGGCTTTTACACTTGGACAATAGATGGCGTTGAGCCAATAGTTAGATTGCCCATAACTGGGCTCTTTAACAAAACGATAATCACTGCCGGCAAAGAACTCATTATAGATGCCAGCAATACGACGCTTGCTGCTTAGGCGCGCGTCTAATTGTTCCATTTGCGCACAGCCCAAAGCAGCATTTAAGTTTGGCAGACGATAATTAAACCCGGGTTGATCATGGTAGAATTCGTAAGGGTGAGGCTGCTTGGCAGTGGTTGTAAGATGCTTGGCTGCTCCGCCATCTTCAGAATTACGGCAAAGCAGCATGCCCCCACCGCCTGTGGTAATGATCTTATTTCCGTTAAAACTCAAAACACCAAAGCGTCCGATAGTGCCTGTATGCTGGCCTTGGTAGTAGGAGCCCAAACTCTCTGCAGCGTCCTCAATTAGACATAAATTCCATTTTTTGCAGAGGCCATGTAACTCTATTAATTGAACAGAGTGTCCGAAGGTATGCATCGGCACTAGGGCTTGAATACGCGCTCCAGTAGTCTTGTGCCGACATTGACCATCAGAATCTAGATGAGCATTTTCTTCTAACCAAACGCGGGTTGCTTCGGGGCAAAGACCAAATACCTGCGGCTCGATGTCGATGAAAACTGGCTGCGCGCCTAATTGATGAATAGCATTGCATGTTGCAACAAATGTAAGTGCCTGGGTAAGCACTAGATCTCCCGCTCTTACATTTGCCATGTGAAGGGCAGTATGAAGTGCAGCAGTACCATTTACCGTAGCGATTGCACGCGGACTGTGAGTGAACGCTGCAATGTGCGCTTCAAACTTATCAACAAACGCACCCACGCTAGATACAAATGTACTATCAATGACTTGGTTCAAGTACTCTTTTTCATTACCAATAAAAGCCGGCACATGCAACGGAATAAACTCTTGCGTTTGATAGAGATCACGTACAAATTTAACAAGCTTGGAGTGCATGGTAGACTCACATTTTACTATCAAGATATTTGCCAGTTTCCTTGTGTCCAAAGTCAGGAATCATCTGAAAAAACAGTTCGACCAGATCCTGTTTACTCCATACCTGATTGGCCTTCATATTCTGGATGCTGGCGCTGAACATATTAAGGCGATCTTCATCAAACTCCGGCTGATTCCTAATAACACCCAGGTTAATGAAACGCTGCATATCAAGAGTTTCACTGCCTGTAAAAAACTCTTCAAAATCTTTTTCGCCTGTGGTGTCACTGGTGGTAAATAAACAAGGCCACTGTTTAGTTTGCTTATCTTTCAATTCAGGAGCATTTGAGAAAAAACTACGCGCCTCCTCTTCATTCTGACAGATGTAAGGCTCATATCCTTTTGATCTCAAGTACTTGATCGCTATATCTGCAAATGTAATCAGATGGAGATCTTCGCTTAATTTAGGGAAAAATATGTCACGATTCTTACCAAAAATACAGCTCATCAGGCACAGTTCACCAGACTCTTCTGGCGTTACGAAGTAGCGTTTTATATCGTTTGGCGCAACAAGCGGCTGCTTCTTCTCCAAACGCTGATTAAATCCGTATAGCAAGGAGCCATCGGAAAAGGCAACATTAGCAAAGCGGGCAGTGGAAATTTCGATTTCGAGGCTGCGTCGCATCAGGAACATTTCCATGATACGTTTGGATGCGCCCATCATGTTAACTGGATTGGCGGCTTTGTCCGTGGAAACACAGAAGTATTTTTTCACACCCGCGGAAATACTTTGCTTTAATGTTTTTTCCGTATTAAAAACATTGATATCGACCATACGCATTAATGTATACGGATCTTTCTCGCTTCGGACATGTTTCAAAGCTGAGAGATTCAGCACATAGTCATACTGACCATCAGCTTTAAAAAAAGCGTCGTACTCAATTGAGCCAATGTCTAATGCAAACGTTTGGAAATCACCATCAATATAACCGTAAGAGCTGCGCACATCTCGCACAAGCTCAACCAGGTTATTCTCACTGAGATCTACTACGTGGAGTTTCAACGGACGACGCTTGAATATTTCTTTGACCACTGCCTGACCAATAGATCCAGCCCCTCCAAGCACTAAGAATCTAGAAGTAGAGACGACCGCTGCTAATTGATCATTGTTTGCATTGATATCAATATCGAACAGCTTTTTCTCACGCCCTATAAGACCCAAAATACTCATATCACCACCTCACCCGGTTGAATTCTAAAAGAATAAGCGCACGTTTTATATAAAAAAACGAAACCATAAACAATACATAGCGCAACAGGTATTGCATACAAGGAGCTGTACTGGCTTAGTATAAAAACACTGAAAAGAAAAACTGGGACACTTAGGATGTTCGACAGAACAATATCTCTATCTTGACCTTTAGCATATAAACCATAGTGAGGAATATAACTAAAAACCTGCAAAATCGACATAATCACCAAAATATAAAAAACACTAATGTTCTCAATATAAACAGGCTTTTCCAGCAGCAGAAAAAACCAATTTGAAAAAAAACATACGACGCTAACGAAAAGAATCGACATCAATACAACTTGAATCAACATAGATCTAAAGCTTTTCAAAAAACCAACTTCATCACCACTAGCATGACAAGCTAATAGCCTGGGATACGAAAATGAGAATATCCCCGCATCCATAAAGGTAATCATTGCAGAAGTTATAGACATATAGAACACATAGGCCCCTAAATTACTCTCCCCTTGTAGCGCTGAAAACCAGTAGCGGTCTATAGTCGTAATAAAATTCACACTCAATGACGCAAGAAACAGTGGCAAGCAAATCTTCATGCCATTCAAAACCCAATCCCACTCGACTCTTCCGAGCGAATTATTTTTTACTGTAGAAATTCCAAGTAACACATAAACAGACAAACTCAGCCCTAATAAACCGCCAATGCACCACCCTACTAGTATGTACTCGACACTTCGATACTCTGGGTAGAAAAACATCACTCCAACTAAAGCCAAAGCCCAAAGGCCTTGACGTAAAAACAGCGCTACACTGGAAGCTAGCTGATACTGCAGCGCGATCAATAGTCGCATAGCCTCTTGATTCAGATGTTCCAATATAACCAATAAGAAAAATAACGGAGCGAGTCGCCAAGGAAGCAAACCAAAGAGAAAGAGCAGTATAAGAGCGGGCATCACAAAGACATATAGCACACCATGCATGAAAGCTTGATTCTTCAGCTTCTGCGCTCGGTCTCTTATATTGGTACGAACCAGTTCACGGGAGCTAAATGTATAAAACTCAAAGCCAAGTGGGTATATAGAGTAAGCAATAGTAACAACAAGCAGGCCATATATACCAAGAGCACTTGGCTGTAGATACTTTGCGAGTACAAAAATTAACAAAAACTTGCTCGCTAGCGTCGCCCCCCTGAGACCTACGTTGAGCAGTCTGATCATGACCCCGGAATTATTCATTAAAAATATTCTGACTCATCTAGTGCTCCGTATTTCTTACAGGTATTGAGAACCAAATATCTAGAAATTTTATCCATACCATACGTCATCTATTCTCCGAGGCTCGCCAATGCTCGACTATTAAGAAACTCGGCCTTTCTCTTTTCCATTAGAAACATTGTTAGACTTAGCTTTTCAGATGACTATCTGAACGGTATTTAGATCACTCCGCAGATAAGTCGAAAGCTTCAGCCATATCCAATTATTGAGACTCAACCTTTCTATCCATAATTCTTGAATGTCCACACACACCAAAATCTATCTTTATCAATAACTCTGATGCTGTATCTTAGCGAATCAATATCTCTATCGAGAAGGGCCAGCAACTACTCCAACGCCAGCCTCCTCGTGTTCGCTGTTAGTTAATCATGCTTTCCAGATAGGTTTCTTCAAAACCCACCCGGATGAAGTATCGTCCCATAGATGGGGAGTACGAAACTCTTCAATCACTTCAAGGAATCTCTCTTGGGTAATACCCATGTACTCCAAGCATTGTTTTTGATATATCTCAGGAAACTCTCCGTCAAATCGCTTGATTAGCGCAATCGCCTCATCACGAGTTATGTCACCATTTCGGACTTCTTGAGCCGCATCATACGTTGCTCGACCAATACCGAATTTTGTGTAAGTAGTGTAATAATGAAGCCAGTCGATCATGTCATCAAGAGAGCTATATTTACTGAAACTGCCCTCCGTGCGGAAATCGTTTGGCATGAAGTCTGAGTTTTCTACTGAAAAATAATAAGTCTCTTGAGGATGCCATTTTAGGTAGTACCCCAGATAATGTACCTCGGTACCGACTTTCTCGATCCGGTAGGGATCCACCGGTAGATATGCTTCAAGATCTGCTAGTGTAAATTTATACTCTTCCATCAATTGCTGAGCACTGACTCCACCCAAATATAAATCCGCCATCTGATTCTCAGCGCTGTAATATTTTGGATCTCGAGTCGGTTTGTCATTATCCTTAATAGCATTGCCGTATTCAGCTTCATTTTCACCGAAGATTACCAACGGAATATCAAGCAGCGCCGACATTTTTGGTGCTAGATTCTTCTGCCCAAGAATAAAAGGTTGAAATGGATGGCAGAGCTTCTCGAATGCTAAGCGTGTCAAAGTTCGGTGTACTTTTTTGTTCTGGTTATAGGTGTAATTTGCGAAACCAGCGTTGATCCAAGCATCGAAATTAAAACGTCCAATTTCGGTATAGATGGCCGGTGGCCAAGTCACCAAAATTGGGTTCATCCCATATTTATACTTGAGCACATGTGCGGCCATTACGCTGTCCTTGCCGCCACTGCCGGGAACTACCACGTCATAGCGGCCATCCGAACGGCGATGCCGATCGCACAACTCCTTCAACTCGCGCTCACGATCAGACCAGCTGATGTTTTTTTTCTTTTCGGCGAAGTTACACGCATCGCACACGCCATGCTCGTCAAAGACTATCGCTTTTTTGGCCTCACCCGGCTTGTTCTTAAACTCCACTGTGGAGGACGGGCGTTGGTTATTCATCGCGCATTTTTTACAAAACTGGATGTCCAGCGGCAGGCCGTAGCGGCCATAGAGTACTTGATCAGTCATACCAGGCTCACAGCGAAAGGTAATTTTGGAAAATCCGAATCCCGGCCCTGCGGCTCTTTTCCGGATGAAACTGCACACCGAATACGTTTTCGCGTTGCACACCGGCTACAAATTGATGGCCTGCATACTCGCTTAGTGCAATGATGTCAGTGTAGTTTTGCACCTCAAAGGAATGCATGAAGTAGAAGCTATCTTCACCTTCTACCCCATTAAGCAACGATGAGTCGCTTTGAACGATTATCCGGTTAAAGCCCATATGGGGCACAACGCCCTTACACTGCATAGACCGTACTTCGCCACGAATTAACGCTAAACCTGCAGTTTCGCCATACTCGAAACCGATATCGCAAAGAAGCTGCATACCCAAGCATATACCCAAGAGTGGGTTGCCTGCTGCAACCCACTCTTGAACGGCATTAGCCATACCGGAGGCATTTAACTCAGACATTCCGTCCTTGAAGCTACCTACACCCGGAAGAACCAATTTATCCAGCCCTTTGAGATCCTCTGGGTTCTTCACCACTCTTACTGCGGCGCCAGCAAGCTCCAGCGCACGGATCATGCTGAATGTATTACCTGCCGACCCATAGTCAATAACACCGATATGCTGAATCACAGGGCAACCTCCACACCGTTATCCTTGAGGTGACGTTTGATCTGTCCGATGTCGGTCTGACCATAATGCAGCATGGACGACACAGCGATTCCACTAGGTTTTGCCCCCACAGCAACGTCAAGGATGTGCTGAAGACTGCCTGCTCCGCTGGCTGCTACTACCGGAATTCGCACAGCATCTACTACCGCACCAATCAGCTCAATATCAAAACCGCGGCGGCGCCCATCAGTATCTACCGACTGCAACAAGATTTCGCCGGCACCGCGCGACTCAGCCTCACGAACCCACTGAAGAAGATCACGACCGGACGGGATGCGTCCGCAATCGCTATAGCAAGTCCAGCCACCTTGCGGCAGACGCTTGGCTTCGATATTCAGAACCACTGATTGACTACCGAACACTTGCGCCGCTGCATCAATAACAGTTGGATCAGCCAAAGCCCCCGTGTTAATTGCAACCTTGTCTGCGCCATGATGGAACAGGCGGGTAAAATCATCGACCGAACATACACCACCACCGACTGCGAAAGGCACCAGCAATGAGCGGGCTGTCTCGGCAATTTGATCAAGGAGAATTTCGCGCCGATACAGGCTAGCAACGATATCGACATAGAAAATCTCGTCGGCTCCTTGCTCATAGTATGCACGAGCCAACTCTTCTGGCTGGCCTACTTTACGCAACCCTTCAAAATGAACTGGCTTCACCACCTGCGGTGGCTTGACATCCAGTTTTGCGATAACCCGCATAGTACACCTCAAAACAATTATGAATTTACGACCTGGTTTCTGCCACAGTAGCGCTTCGGACTGAAACAAACATAGCTGCCGACAACTGCGCCACTGAAAAAAATCGGTATATTTCTACCTAAATTTAACCCTGCAATAACCTTCATTAAAGGCGGCATTATTGCAGCTTGAACTCTGTGTACAGGTGGAGTGAAAAATGCGTAGATAGCCGCAATAAGTGCCACAGCCGCCGTGATATTGATAATCAGCCAGGTTTTCATCCAGGATTGATGAACGAGCTCGAGCAGATCGATATCATCCCTCTGCTGGTGGGTGCTAGGGGTTTGCGGCACGGGCTCGATCATCCTGCGTCAAAGTGGGCATTAAAAATTTTTAGGCCGAGGCTCATGTTTCACAGTAAAGCTGCCACCGAACTCGATTACCTTCTGCCTGAAAGGCACGTATTCTAACCACTCTTCATGAATGAATTCTCCCCCTAATTAACCGCATGGTTCTGCTGCTGACTCATCGGGGCCCAAGGCTTTCGCCCCTATAGCTCTCTTGCTCTGTGCCGATCCCCAACGCTTTCGGCAGCTCCACCTTGCCCCCCATGCACCAACCGAATTTCTTTCGGCTACTCCTTCATCCCCATCACGAAACGCACCAACCCCGTCTATTGGCATGCGCAAAGCACCCATCAATGCGTTACACGCCCGTATAGATTTAGTAGAGCTGGACGCCAAATTCCACGTAGCCGTTGCGCGGGTCAAAGCGCTGGATGATATTCCCTGCATGCCTCTGACCTAGCAACCAACGAACAGGACGTCGCGCCGCAGGTAGCCGAGCTGGTCTTCAGGTAATTGACGATTCGGCCGCTGTAGCAAGCACATGCAATTGTCAGCGATGACGAAGGCGGGTATCAGTGCTGTCCCATTGTCGACCAAGGAGAGCTTGATTAGCTGCTCCAGGCACTACCGGCGGGTGCCGCGATCCTCGTGCAGACGGTCGCCATAGGCACCTTAACGGTTCGTTGGACGGCAAACCGCGTGAGCGGCATGGCATCTTCCAGCACGATATGCAGCAGCTTAACAGAGGGAAGACAATCAGCGTGCTTAGCCACCAAGGAGGAACCCGATGGCCCGACAAATTTACAGGTCTCCCTGGCCTGGCCCATGGTGAACAATATTTGAAAAGGTCATGCATTACGTTAATCAATCAGTAACGATGAGCACCTCAAAAGATCGCGAGGAAGATCAGAGGGCAGTTTTGCGCTTACCGAGCATCAGGCGCACGAGCGCAATGAACAAACCCAGCATTCCTCCCAATACAATACCCAGCGTCAGAATCAATGGACGCCTGGGCTTGACCTCCATTGCCGGCTGTGAAGCACTCTCGACACGAAACAAAGACTCAGCTGCGAGGGTTTGCTCAACGCCTGACGCTTGGAAATAGCTGTTTACTTGCAGCAGGGTGGTTTCGGCAGCGTAACGAATCAAACCATCCAGGTAGGCTTTAGCCAGCGCACTGTCGGAAGATTCTACGCGTATGGTAGCAGGCTCATCGAAAGGCTTTGCCTCTCGCCCCTTCTTGATGTGCAACTCTACAGAAGCTTTTGAATAACCAGCTTTGGTATCGAATACTTGGCGAACCTCTGTCGATGCCAGGTTGGCCAAGTATAAACGGAAGGCATCATTGCTAAGCGCCATACCTTGTGTGAGAGGAGAATTTACACCATTGCCGGCATCGACCTTGAATTGCCCAGCGATAGAGCCATACAGGTTGATGGGAGCTGGAGCCAGCATTGCAGAGGAGACGTATATCGGCTTGCTAAGGACGCAATACGCAGCAGCGATTGCAATTGCGAGCACAACAACCGAAAGAATCAGCGTCTTTTGTAGCCATAGCCCCTGAAATAGCTCGACTATGTCAATTTCATCCTGACGATTCCCATCACTATACTGCTGGTTATTTTTCACCAAACCATCCCTTGCAAGCATTCAATGATAGGCATTTTGCCAGCTTTATTGATCAATACAAAATAAAAGGGGCTTAGAGGGCCTATTGACGTTTCAGCGCGGGTCGCGATGCTGCGACGCTACACTTCTGGTTGGCCCACTTAGCCCACTAAATCTCAAAGCTTTATGCCGACATGGGTATGGTAGATGCCGCAAGCCTGCTCGAAGCCAGCGCAGCCATTACCTCTTAGGCAAACGGACTCAGCCGCGGACGAACGTGAAACCTCAATCTCCCCCGGGTTAAGACCCATCTGCATCAATAATTAGGGACAAGTCTTCTTGCGCGTAGCGCGTCAGCAACCCCTGTTGCAAAGCGCTTTTTGCCCCTGGCTCCCCATGCACCAACCGAATATACCCCGGCCACTGCTCCATCGCTGTCACAAACCCAACCAACCCCGCCTGATCTGCATGGGCCGAATACCCACCGATGCTGTGCACTGCTGCACGAATGTCATAGCGCTGCCCATCGAACTCCACATAGCCATTGCGAGGGCCGAAGCGCTGGATGACATGGCCGGGTGTGCCTCTGGCCTGGTAGCCCACGAATAGCACGTCGTGTCGCGGATCGCCGAGCATGGCCTTTAGATAATTGACGATACGACCGCTGGAGCACATGCCGTTGCCGGCGATGACGATGGCCGGCCGGGCGCTGCTGACCAGGTGGTTGAGGATCTTCTGGTGATCGGCGTGGCTGTCGACGGTGATCAGTTGCTCGAACGCCAAGGGCTTTCTGCCGGCCTGGACGCGGGCCTGGGCTTCGTCGTTCCAGTGGTCTTTGAGTTCGCGGTAGGCCTGGGTGAAGCGGCTGGCCAGGGGGGAGTCGAGGATGATGGGTAGGCTTGGCCAGTTGATTTCGAGCTGGGCATTCGCTGGTGCTTGAAGATTTTCGCGGGCGTGGCCCGCTCCCACAGGGGGCTCTGAGGCGCGGGCTGGGGTATCTAGTTTTTTGCTGTGGATGATGTCTTCGAGTTCGTAGAGCATTTCCTGAGTGCGGCCGACGCTGAAGGCGGGTATCAGCACGGTGCCGTTGTTGGCCAGAGCGTGTTCGATGACCTGTTCCAGGCGTTGGCGGCGGGTGCTGCGGTCTTCGTGCAGGCGGTCGCCGTAGGTGCTTTCCAGCACCAGAATATCGGCACGCTTCGGTGGTATGCAGGGCTTGAGGATCGGTGCGCCCGGGGCGCCGAGGT
>JAAIGF010373767.1_pt1 | contig 27512 bp, 25 predicted proteins | sample 6487441 | NCBI WGS metagenome assembly JAAIGF01 (sample SAMN13974129, study PRJNA590717) | phyllosphere metagenome | biome: pepper field; feature: multiple bacterial spot infested pepper fields; material: pepper leaves; isolation source: leaves from pepper fields | host: Capsicum annuum ... | reverse complement strand
GTTCGAGACCAGGACGTTGATAGGCTGGGTGTGTAAGTGCAGTAATGCATTGAGCTAACCAGTACTAATTGCCCGTGAGGCTTGATCCTATAACCCTGATGGTTGTAGCGTTCTGTGCCCCTCGCAATCAGATTCGTGGCACCACGCAAGACACACAAATACTTGGCTGACGTCAGACTGCAGAGACTCTCTGCGGCGACGACAGCACTGCTTCTTTCAAATTGGCTGGCCCGCCCTTAACCGCGTGCCGGCGACAAGTTACGCTTGACGACCATAGCAAGGTGGACCCACTCCTTCCCATCCCGAACAGGACTGTGAAACGCCTTTGCGCCGATGATAGTGGACGTACGTCTGTGAAAGTAGGTCATCGTCAGGCATTTATTCCCATGAAGCCCCGTATCCGCAAGGATCCGGGGCTTTGTGCTTTGGGGCGCGCGAAAGCATGGCGTCGCGTCTGCGCCACCCTTTGCGCGCCGATGTACGGCTCTCACCACGCCCGTTGCACAACATCGCCGCTGACCACGAGTTGCAGCGCCGGAGTTCTTCGCGCTGCCACGCATTGGCGTTACTCTAGGCGGACTTTCCCTGTCCGCGTTGCCGTATGCACATTCGATTCGAACCTGCCCAGCCTGACGACGTCACCTTTTTCTGGTGGCTGTACCAGGCGTCCTACCAGACCGTCATCGTCGATCAGTTCGGTGGCTGGGATGAACAAGAACAACAGCTCGCGTTCCTGCGCAAGTGGCAGCAGGGCGGCTTCCAGCGCATCGTCGCGCAGGACCGTATCGGCGGTCTGTTGTGGACGCAGGAGCACCCCACGCACCACGAGATCCTGGAGCTTCAGCTGTCACCCGCCCTGCGCAACCGCGGGCTGGGCACGGCCATCCTCAAGCGCGAAGCCGAGCGTGCGCATGCTGCCGGCAAGCCCCTGCGGCTGAGTGCCTTGCTGCGCAGTCCGGCTTGCCAGCTGTACCTGCGCCTGGGCTTTCAGATCATCAGCCGCACCGACAACCAGTACCACTTCGAGCTGCCGCCCGCGGTTGCGCCACAGTCGGGCGGGAGGCCCGCCGGCCAGGCGCGATGAGCGAGTCCGGCAAGCCATCCGGGCGCGGCGCGGCTGCCGAGCCAAGCGCTGCCCCGGCACGACACGCGAGGCCCGCGAAGTCGGTCAAGCCGGTCGAAGACCGGCATTTCGTCACGGCGCTCGCGCGCGGGCTGGAGGTGTTGTCGTGCTTTCGCACGGGGCGACGCCTGCTGGGCAATTTCGAGCTTGCGCAGCGCTGCGGCCTGCCCAAGTCGACCGTCTCGCGCCTGACCATGACGATGGTGCGGCAGGGCTATCTGATCCAGGATGCCGCCAGCGGCAAGTTTCGCCTGGGGGATGCCATGCTGGCGCTCGGCAGCGTGGCCATGGCCCAGGCAGAACTTGGGCCCGCCGCACGTCCCCTGATGCAGGTGCTGGCCGATGAGTCCCACGGCATGGTGTCGCTGGCCATCCGCAATCGCACGTCCATGGTGTACGTGGAAGTGTGCCGCAGCGAGCTGTCGCTCAATGCGTCATTGACCGTGGGGTCCCGTCTGCCCATCGTCACGTCGGCGATCGGCCGTGCCTATCTGGCCGGGGCAGGGCATGACGAGCGTGAAGAGATCTTGAGCCAGGTGCGCCAGCGCAAGGCCGACCTGTGGCAGCAGGCGGTGGTGGCCGCCGAACACGCACTGGCCGATTACCAGACGCTGGGGTGCACGACCTCGTTCGGCCAGTGGCAGCGCGGCGTGAACGCGATCGCAGCGCCGGTGCTCAACGAGCGCGGGCAAGTGATGGGCGCGATCAACTGTGGCGGTCCGGTGTCCGAGATGTCGCAGGGCTACCTGCTCAATGTCGTGCGGCCGCGCCTGCTCAGGATGCTGGGCCAGTTGCGCGATCGCCTGGGCTAGGCAGCACGACTGTTACGCGCGATCAGTGCGCTGAACCGCCATTCCGACCGTCGTCAATGCGCTGATGCGCCATCGGCGCACGCCCAGCCGTGGTCAGTACGGTGACACGCCATCACCGCGCAGCCCCCAGCCGTCGTCAGTACGGTGCAACGCGATCAGTGCGCGCCGAACTCTGGGCAAAGTGGCGAAACGCGATCAGTGCGCGCCAAACCCCGGGCAGGGCGGTGATACGCGATCAGTGCGCACCGAACCCTGGGCAGGGCGGTGACACGCCATCAGCGCGCGCCAAACCCGGTCAGCACGGTCTGGATGGTGCGCAGGATGATGAACAGATCCAGCGCGAACGAGCAGTGCTTGATGTAGTAGAAGTCCAGCTCCATCTTCACGCGGGTCGCGTCCGCACTGGCCGTATAGCCTTGCATGACCTGCGCCCACCCGGTGATGCCGGGGCGCACGACATGGCGGTAGCTGTAGAACGGAATGTCGCGATCGAACTGCTCGACGAACGAGCGCTGTTCCGGGCGCGGGCCGATCAGGCTCATCTCGCCGCGCAGGATGTTGATGAACTGCGGAATCTCGTCGATGCGCAGCTTGCGGATGATCGCGCCCACGCGCGTGATGCGGGCATCGTTGCGGCTGGCGAACTGCGGATCGTCCGATTCGCGCGTGACCATGCTGCGGAACTTGTAGATGCGAAACGGCCGGTTGCCGCGGCCCACGCGCTCCTGCAGGAAGATCACGGGGCCCGGCGATTCCAGGCGGATGGCGATGGCCGTGACGAGCGCGAGCGGCAGGGTAAGGGGCAGGGTGAGGAGAATCAGCGCGACGTCGATGGCGTGCTTGATGTGCTCGTAGGCCGGCGAGGGCAGCAGGGCGCCCATCTGGTTTTCGGAGATCTTGCTGATACGCACGCGTCCGGTCAGCGACTCGAACATCTGGCGCGCCTGGTACACGGGGATACGCGCCAGCGCGCACTGCGTCAGAAACCGCTCCCAGCGCTCGTCCGGCAGGGCGTCCAGGTCGGCGACGACGGCGTCATAGCGCGCATCGTCCAGCGCCGGGCGGTCCAGCACGCGCACGTCCACGTTGGGCACGGCAGCAATTTCCAGCGCATCGCCAAACGGCACGAGCGCCAGCTTGGGGCGTTGCACGCGACTGCGCAGCCGATAGTCCAGATAACACCAGACCATAGTCAGCACGCCGCTGACCAGCATGAAGAGCCGCGACATGTTGGCATGCAGGAGCAGTGTCACCAGCATTGCCGCGCCGAAGATCAGCATGACCTGGGGGGCGATATGCACGAGTGAACGCGCACCAGGATATCGGAACATCACGTGCAGGGAGCGGTGCGAGGCGACATACGCGATGCTGGCCACGAGCATCGCGTAGTACTGGCCGTCGTTCGGTGAGGTCAGGCCGTCCACGCCCCACAGCAGCCAGGCAGGCAGCACCACACAGAAAACCCCACCGATCAGGAGCGAAAACAGCCAGGACAACAGCACCAATTCGTGCAGGCGTCGGTGGCGACGGGTCAGTGGGCGATTCATGGGCTGCGGCTTGGTCCACCAGGCCGACGGCCGGGGCGTGCGAATGCGATTGTGCGATTGTAGGCGGTCTCTTTGGGCTCAACACAAGTCAGCGTGTCAGGATGCGACGATAATGGTTGTTTTTTGGTCTAGATCTCACGCTATGGCGCAAACGCTTCTCGTTACCGGCGGTGCGGGCTACATCGGCACCCACACGCTCGTCGAGCTGGTCGCGGCGGGCTGGCAGCCCTTCGTCTTCGACAATTTCAGCAACAGCTCGCCGGCGGCGCTGGAGCGCGTGACTCGCATTACCGGCCAAGAGATTCCGTGGGTGGCGGGGGATGTGCGGGACGCCGAAGCCCTGGATGCCGTCTTCGCACGGTGTCGCGACGCGGGTGCTCCGGTGACCTGCGTGCTGCACCTGGCCGCGCTCAAGGTCGTGGGGGAGTCCATATCGCGTCCCGTGCGCTACTACGACAACAACGTGCACGGCACCCTGGTTCTGCTGGAAGCCATGGCACGTGCGGACGTCAAGCGCATCGTCTTCAGCTCATCGGCAAACGTGTACGGCAATCCCGAGTCACTGCCCTACGACGAGTCCCACCGGATCGCGCCGACCAATCCGTACGGCGGATCCAAGGCGATGATGGAGCAGATCCTGCGCGACGTCGCAACGTCCGACGCCGACTTCGGTGCGGTGGTCCTGCGTTACTTCAATCCCATCGGCGCGCATCCGAGCGGGCTGATCGGCGAGGATCCGCGCGGCATTCCCGACAACATCTTCCCCTTCATCACGCGCGTGGCGGTTGGCCGACTGCCGCAGCTGTCGGTGTTCGGTGACGACTATCCGACGCCGGATGGCAGCGGGGTGCGCGATTACCTGCACGTCGTCGACCTCGCGCGCGGGCACGTCAAGGCGGTGGAGCGCGCGCTGGCCGAACCCGGCTGGCTTGCCCTGAACCTGGGCACAGGTCGCGGCACGAGCGTGCTCGAGCTGGTGGCTGCGTTCGAGAAGGCGAGCGGCATCAAGATCGCCTGCCGCATCGCGCCGCGGCGCCCGGGCGACATCGCCGAGGCCTGGGCCGCGCCCGCGCAGGCGGCTGCCGTGCTGGGCTGGACCGCCGAACTGGGCATCGAGGACATGTGCGCGGACGGCTGGCGTTGGCAGTCGCAGAATCCGGACGGCTACGCGACGGGCGAGTGACGCGGTGACGCGGGTGTCAGCGGCTGGCCCACCGGTGCGCGGTGGGCGCCCGCTGCGCCCGCCGGTGGCAGGCACCCGGAAACTCAGCTGCCCGCCCACCTGCCGGGCCGCGCAGCGGCCTGGCCGCCTGCACGGCCAAGCCGCACGGAGGCTTGGCCATCCACCTGGTCGCGCAGCGGCCCGTCCGCCGACTCGGCCGAGCCGCGACCTGGCCACCCACCAGGCCACCCCCCGGCCAGGCATCCCCCAACCCCACCTGGCATGTCGTTTGCAATCGCCACCCGCTCGCTGGGGGCGCGGACGTGCTCCGCCGTACGCAAGAAACGCGGCGTCGACACTGCGTCACGCCCGCCCGCGCCTCTGGCGATCTGCTATCTTTATGTCACTGGAATATCTATCCACCAAGGAGTCATGATGGGCAATTCCCAGAAGTCCACCGCAATGGCCATCGATATCGGCATCTCCGAAGCCGACCGCGCCAAGGTCGCCGACGAACTGTCGCACGTCCTGGCCGATTCCTACACGCTGTACCTGATGACGCACAACTTCCACTGGAACGTCACCGGGCCGATGTTCAACACGCTCCACAACATGTTCATGACGCAGTACACGGACCTGTGGAACGCGCTGGACGACATCGCCGAACGCATCCGCGCCCTGGGCCATTTCGCGCCCGGCACGTATCGCGACTTCGGCAAGCTCTCGTCGATCGAAGAGCCCAAGAACGTGCCCGACGCCCTGGAAATGGTGCGCCTGCTCACCAAGGGCAACGAGTCCGTTGCCAAGACGGCACGCGCCGCAATCAAGGCCGCCGACGAAGCGGATGACCAGCCCACCGCCGATCTGCTGACCCAGCGCCTCGAAGTCCATGAAAAGACGGCATGGATGCTGCGCAGCATCCTGCAGTAAAGCCGACACCTGCCTTACCTTGTTCCGCCAGGAGACACCCTCATGCAATCGATTTTCCGCCGCCTCCCCGTCGCCGCCGCCATCGGCGCGGCCGTCCTGGTCATGGCGTCGCCCGCGCGCGCCGATATCACCATCGCCATCGCTGGCCCCATGACCGGCCCGCTGACCCAGTACGGCGACATGGTCAAGGAAGGCGTCAACACCTTCGTCGAGCAAATCAATGCCGCTGGTGGCGTGAATGGCGAGCAGCTGCGCGTCGTCACGCTGGACGATGGCTGCGAGCCCAAGCAGGCCCCCGTCGTGGCCAACCGCGTCGTCAACGACAAGATCGGTTTCGTCATCGGCCACGTCTGCTCGGGCGCGACGATTGCCGCTGCCGACATCTATGACGATGCCGGCGTCGTGATGGTGTCGCCCTCGGCCACCTCGCCCACGCTGACGGACGGCAAGAACTACGAGATGATCTTCCGCACGATCGGCCGCGATGACCAGCAAGGGCCGGCTGCTGCGCAGTTCATCATCGAGACCATCAAGCCCAAGAAGGTCGCCGTGCTGCACGACAAGCAGTCGTACGGCCAGGGCATCGCCAGCTCGGTGCGCGACAACCTGCAGAAGGCCAACGTCGAGGTGGCCCTGTTCGAAGGCATCAATGCCGGCGACAGCGACTACTCGGCTGTCATCACCAAGCTGCGTTCGCTGGGCGTGGACTTCGTGTACTACGGCGGCTACCACCCCGAAATGGGCCTGCTGCTGCGCCAGGCCAACGAGCAGGGCCTGAAGACCCGGTTCATGGGCCCGGAAGGCGTGGGCAACAACGACATCAACGCCATCGCCGGCAAGGCCGCCGACGGCATGCTGGTGACGCTGCCCGCGGACTTCTCGCAGGATCCGAAGAACGCCGAGCTGGTCAAGGCGTTCAAGGACAAGAACCGCGACGCGTCCGGCGCCTTCCAGATGACGTCCTACGTGGCCGCCAAGGTCATCGCCGACGCCATCACGGGCGCCAAGAGCAAGGACCCGGAGAAGGTTGCCGAGTACATGCACGCGAACACCTTCCAGACCCCCATCGGCGAAGTGCGCTTTGCCGAGTCGGGTGACCTGGAGAAGTTCGAGTTCGACGTGTTCGAGTGGGCTTCGGACGGCACCAAGAAGTCGGTCAAGTAAACTCGGTCTGGCAGTACCCGGAAAAAGGCGGCTTGCCGCCTTTTTCCATGTGGGGCGCCAGTACGCCCCCGCCGCGCGCCTGGCGCGCGGGCTTTCCTTTCCTGTCCTGCGATCCGGGCGGCGCGCTGCCCGGGCTTGCCACGTCCCCGATCTGTCCATGTCCAACGCTCCCGCCAGCCGGCTTTCCCTCTATATCCGTCTGGTGCGCCTGGACAAGCCCATCGGCATCCTGTTGCTGCTGTGGCCCACGCTGTGGGCCGTGTGGATCGCCTCGGGCGGGCGTCCGGCGCTGCACATCGTCCTGATCTTCACGCTGGGCACGGTGCTGATGCGCTCGGCGGGCTGCGCCATCAATGACTACTTCGACCGGGACTACGATCTGCACGTCGAGCGCACGCAGGCGCGCGTGCTGACGACGGGTCTCGTGTCGCCGCGCGAGGCCCTGGCCGTGGCGGGCGCGCTGGCCCTGGCCGCTGCGCTGCTGGTGCTGCCGCTCAACGGGCTGACCTGGGCGCTGGCCTGCGTCGCGCTGGTCATCGCCATCACCTATCCCCTGATGAAGCGGGTCTTCGCGATCCCGCAGGCATACCTGGGGGTGGCCTTCGGCTTCGGCATTCCGATGGCGTTCGCCGCGGTGCAGGGCGGGGTGCCCTGGCCGGCCTGGCTGATGCTGTGCGCCAACATCGTCTGGGCCGTGGCCTACGACACGGAGTACGCCATGGTGGACCGGGAGGACGATCTCAAGCTCGGGCTGCGCACCTCGGCCGTCACCTTCGGGCGCTTTGACGTCGCCGCCGTGGCCGCGTGCTATCTGCTGACCCTGGTGCTGCTGGCCATCGCCGGTGCGGGCTTCGGACTCGGATTTGCGTATTACGCAGGCCTGGTCGTCGCGGGCGCCATCGCCGTGCGCCACATCGACTGGATCCGCGGGCGCGATCGCGCCGCGTGCTTTCGGGCCTTCCTGCACAACACCTGGTTCGGCTTTGCCATCTTCTTCGGCATCCTGCTGGACGCGACGATCGCCTGACGGGCGCGTCGCCTGACACCTTCGGGTTTGCCGCCGCATTTTCCCCCGACATACAATCCGCGCCATGAAGACAGACACTTCCATTGCATTCATCGGCGGGGGCAACATGGCCGCCGCCCTGGCGAGCGGACTGCTCGACCGCGTCGTTCCCGCCAGCCAGGTCCACGTCCTGGAAGTCAACGAGGCCGCGCATGCCGACTGGCGCGCGCGCGGCGTGACGGTCTCGGCCGTGCCCGATGCCCGGCTGGCCGAGTGCCAGGTCTGGGTCTATGCCGTCAAGCCGCAGGTCATGCGCGACGTCGTGGCGCAGACCCGGCCGTGGCTGCGCGACACGCTGGTCATCAGCGTGGCGGCCGGCATCCCTGGTGCGGCCCTGGCGGGCTGGCTGGGCGGCGAGGGCGCGCCCTGGCCGCGGGTGATCCGCTGCATGCCCAACACGCCGGCGCTGATCGGCGCCGGTGCGAGCGGACTCGCGGCCCTGCCCGGCGTTTCCAGCGCCGACCAGCGGCTGGCCGAGTCGCTCATCGGCTCGGTCGGGCAGGTGACCTGGGTCGCCGACGATGACGCCCTGGATGCGGTCACGGCCCTGTCGGGCAGCGGCCCGGCCTATGTCTTCCTCTTCCTGCAGGCCATGATCGACAGCGGCCAGGCGCTGGGCCTGTCGGCCGCGCAATCGCGGGATCTGGCGCTGGCCACCCTGGCCGGGGCGACCCAGCTTGCCGCGCAGTCCGAGGAGCCGCCCGCGGTGTTGCGCGAACGCGTCACTTCCAAGGGCGGCACGACCGCTGCCGCGCTGGCCGTCATGCAGTCGCGCGGCTTTGCCGACATCGTGGGCGACGCCATGCAGGCCGCTGCCGCACGGGCGCGCGACATGGGCAAGGAGTTCGCCGGCTGACACGCCACAGGCAGGCCGTGGCGGTCAACCCCGCCCGGCGCATCTGTCCATCGGGGAGGATGCGCGTTGACGCGCAGGCCGGCCCCCGCCTAACGTGTCGCATCGTGTGCCTACCAGCGCACGCGCGCAGTCCCTGTCCTTGCGACCCGCCGGACACGATCCGGGGCGTTGCCAAATCTTCTCGCGAGTCACCATGGACTTATTCCTCCAGCAGGTCTTCAATGGGCTGAGCCTGGGCGCCATCTACGCGCTCATCGCGATCGGGTACACGATGGTGTACGGCATCATCGGCATGATCAACTTCGCGCATGGCGAGATCTACATGATCGGCGCCTACACGGGCCTGGTGACGCTCACCGCCGTCGGCGTGGGCACCGGGGTCCCGTTGCCCATCCTGCTCGCCGTCATGCTGATCGTGGCCGTGGCGGTGACCGGCTGCTATGGCTTTGCGATCGAGCGCGTGGCCTATCGGCCCGTGCGGGGCGGCCCCCGCCTGGTCGCCCTGATCTCGGCCATCGGCATGTCGATCTTCCTGCAGAACTGGGTGGCACTTGGGCAGGGCGCGCGCGACGCCGCCGTGCCCTACCTGGTGTCGGGCTCGGCCAACGTCGAGTTCGCCTCGGGCTTCGTGGTGACCGCGCCGTATTCGCGCATCCTGATCATCGCCGTCACCGTGGTGCTCATGATCGCGCTCACGCTGTTCATCCGCTATTCCCGCATGGGCCGCGCCTGCCGTGCCTGCGCCCAGGATCTGCGCATGGCCAACCTGCTGGGCATCGACACCAACAAGGTCATCTCCTTCACCTTCGTGCTGGGTGCCATGCTCGCTGCCGTGGGCGGCGTGCTGATCGCCCTGTCGGTGGGCAAGCTCAACCCCTTCATCGGCTTTCTGGCCGGCATCAAGGCGTTCACGGCGGCCGTGCTGGGCGGCATCGGCAGCATCCCTGGCGCGATGCTGGGCGGCGTGCTGCTGGGGCTGGCCGAGACGATGGCCGCGGGCTACATCTCGTCGCAGTACAAGGACATCGTGGCCTTCGGCCTGCTGGTGCTGATCCTGCTGTTCAAGCCGACCGGGCTCCTTGGCAAGCCGGAAGTGGAGAAAGTCTGATGGCCGGCCAACTCAAGCAAGCTTCCATCGCGGCCATCGTCACCGCGGTCCTCGTGGCGCCGGTGTTCGGATTGCGCCTCATGCGCGACGGATTCAACAACGTCCTGGAGACGGACTGGCCCTTCATCCTGCTGTCGGCGGCCATCGTCTTCGTCTTCCAGCTGGTGCGCCCGGCGGTGGCCAAGGGCGCCCGGCGCATCTCCCTGCCGGTGCTGCCGCCGCTGCGCGCATCCCAGCACAAGTGGGTGGTGATGTTCGTGCTGGCCGCGCTGCTGGTGTGGCCGTTCTTCGGCACCCGCGGCTCGGTCGACCTGGCCACGCTCGTGCTGATCTACGTGATGCTTGGCCTCGGGCTGAACATCGTGGTGGGCTTCGCCGGCCTGCTGGACCTGGGGTTCGTGGGCTTCTATGCGGTGGGCGCCTACACCTACGCGCTGCTCTACGAGTTCGCCGGTTTCGGCTTCTGGCAGTCGCTGCCCCTGGCCGGCGCCATGGCCGCCCTGTTCGGCTTCATCCTGGGCTTTCCGGTGCTGCGCCTGCGCGGCGACTATCTTGCCATCGTGACCCTGGGCTTTGGCGAGATCATTCGCCTGCTGCTCATCAACCTCACGTCCATCACCAACGGCCCGGACGGCATCTCCGGCATCCCCAAGCCCACGGTCTTCGGCATGGAGATGACCCGGCGCCCGCGCGGTGACGAGGTGTCGTTCCACCAGTTCATGGGCTGGGACTTCGACGGCTCGCACATGGTGATCTACCTGTACCTGATGGCGCTTGCGTTGGCCGTGCTCACGCTGTACGTGTCCAACCGGCTGATGCGCATGCCGGTCGGGCGGGCGTGGGAAGCCTTGCGCGAGGACGAGATCGCCTCGCGCTCGCTCGGGCTCAATCCCACGCGCATCAAGCTGTCGGCCTTCACGCTCGGCGCGATGTTCGCGGGCTTTGGCGGGGCCTTCTTCGCCGCGCGCCAGGGCCTGGTCAATCCGGAATCCTTCACCTTCATCGAGTCCGCGCTCATCCTGGCCATCGTCGTGCTGGGTGGCATGGGCTCGCAGCTGGGCGTGATCCTGGCCGCGGTGTTCCTGACCGTGCTGCCCGAGCTTGCCCGGCAGTTCGCGGAATACCGCATGCTGCTGTTCGGCCTGGTGATGGTGTTGATGATGGCCTGGCGGCCGCAGGGCCTGCTGCCCATGCGCCGTCCGCACGTGGAGCTGAAGTCATGAGCGCAGTCCCCCTGAACGATCGCCCCGGCGCCGCGCCGGGCGCCGATGTCCTGCTCGAGGTGAGCGGGTTGAGCATGCGCTTCGGTGGCCTGCTGGCGGTGGACGACGTGGGCTTTCAGGTGATGCGCGACGAAGTGTTCGCCATCATCGGCCCCAACGGCGCGGGCAAGACCACGGTGTTCAACTGCGTCGGTGGGTTCTACAAGCCCACGAGCGGGCGCATCGACATGGCCGGGCAGTCCATTGCCGGGCTGCCCAGCCACAAGGTCGCGCACCATGGCCTGGTGCGCACGTTCCAGAACGTGCGCCTCTTCAAGCAGCTCACGGTGCTGGAAAACCTGCTGGTGGCGCAGCACCGGCGCGTCGATACGCGCCTGTGGTCCGGCCTGCTGTCCACGCGCGCCTACAAGCGCAGCGAACAGGAGGCGCAGGACCGCGCGGCGGCCTGGCTCGACCGCATGGGCCTGCGCGAATTCGCCAACCGCGAGGCAGGCACGCTCGCCTACGGCCACCAGCGCCGGCTGGAGATCGCCCGCTGCATGGTGACCGAGCCGCGCCTGCTGATGCTGGATGAACCCGCCGCCGGCCTGAATCCACATGAAAAGCGCGAGCTCTCGCAGCTCATCGATCAGCTGCGCCGCGAGCACGGCGTGGCGGTCCTGCTGATCGAGCACGACATGAGTCTGGTCATGGGGATTTCCGACCGCATTCTGGTGATGGAGCATGGCCGTCCCATCATGATCGGCGCGCCCGAGGCCGTGCGCACGGACCCGCGCGTGATCAAGGCCTATCTGGGGGAGGCGTAATGCTGCAACTGCGTGACGTGTACACCCACTATGGCGCGATCGAGGCGCTGTGTGGCGTTTCCATCGATGTCCATCAGGGCGAGATCGTGACCCTGATCGGCGCCAACGGCGCGGGCAAGACCACGCTGCTGATGACGGTCTGCGGCACGCCTCGCGCGACCCGTGGCCAGATCCTCTTCGAAGGTCAGGACATCGCGACCAAGCCCACGCATGAAATCATGCGCAACGGGATTGCGCTGTCGCCCGAAGGACGCCGGGTCTTCCCGGACCTGACCGTGACCGAGAACCTGCAGATGGGCGGGTTCTTCCAGAGCGCGAAGACCAACGAGGCAGGCATCGAGCATGTGTACTCGCTCTTTCCGCGCCTGAAGGAGCGGGCAGGGCAGCGCGCCGGCACCATGTCCGGTGGCGAGCAGCAGATGCTGGCCATCGGCCGCGCGCTGATGACGCGTCCGCGCCTGCTGCTGCTGGACGAGCCCACCCTGGGTCTGGCGCCCATGATCATCGCGCAGATCTTCGAGATCATCCGCACGATCCGCGACGAAGGCGTCACCGTGTTCCTGGTCGAGCAGAATGCCCACAAGGCGCTGCAGGTGGCCGATCGCGGCTATGTACTGGAAAGCGGCCGGGTGGTGCTGTCCGACACGGGGCAGAACCTGCTGGGCACGGAGGCCGTGCAGCGCGCCTACCTGGGCGGCTGAGGCGGCACGGATGCGCCAGGGCCGCCTGCGAGTGCAGGCCGCCTGGCGGGTGCACGCATAGGCGCGGCGCGCCGTCCGGCGCCTGCCGCGCCCGCTTGGCAGCAGCGCACGCCGCCGCAGCGCGCGCCGCCGCGGGGTCGCGCCCAGGCCGTCGCGTCAGCGCGGCAGCGACAGGTCCAGGTCGGGCCCGGCCGGCACGATGCTCGTCGGGTTGATCTCGACGTGGCTCTGGTAGTAGTGCCCCTTGATGTGCTGGAAGTCGACGGTGCCCGCCACACCCGGCACGTGGTACAGCCGGCGCACGAAGTCCCAGAGGCGCGGATAGTCCACGATGCGCCGGATGTTGCACTTGAAGTGACCGTGGTACACCGCGTCGAAGCGGATCAGGGTCGTGAAGGTGCGCCAGTCGGCTTCGGTCTGCTGCGCGCCGCACAGCCAGGGGCCGTCGGCAAGCCGCGCTTCCAGCCAGTCCAGGGTGTCGAAGAGGGGGCGGACCGCTTCCTCGTAGGCATCCTGCGTCGTGGCGAAGCCCGCCTTGTAGACGCCGTTGTTCAGGGTGTCGTAGACGCGGGCGTTGACGGCGTCGATCTCGGCGCGCAGCGCCTGCGGGTAGTAGTCGCCTGCCGTGGCGCCCACCCCATCGAACGCGCTGTTGAACATGCGCAGGATGTCCGCCGACTCGTTGCTGACGATGGTGTCGCGCTGCGTGTCCCACAGCACGGGCACGGTGGCTCGACCGCTGTAGCGGCCATCCGCGTGCGTGTACAGCGCATGCATGGCGGGCGCGTGGTGCAGCGGGTCGGGCACCACGCCCGGCCCCTCGGCAAATGTCCAGCCATTATCGCGCATGAGCCAGTGCGTGACGCTGACCGGGATCATGTCCTGCAGGCCCTTCAGTTCGCGAAAGATCAGCGTGCGGTGCGCCCACGGGCAGGCAAGGCTGACATACAGCCGATAGCGGCCGGGCTCGGCGGCAAAGCCTGCCTCGCCCGTGGGGCCTGCGCTGCCGTCGGCCGTCACCCAGTGGCGAAAGGCGGCGTCCTTGCGCACGAAGCGCCCGTCCTTGCCATTGGCATTGACGGGCGTTTCCGCGTGCCAGACACCGTCGATGAGTACGCCCATGGCGTCGTCTCCTGAAGAAGGCGGGATTGCCGGGGTGCCATCACCCGCAGGAACCGGGCCGCGCGGCAGGTCGGACCGTGCGGCCCGACCGGGGGCCGGGCATCAGCCCTGGCGGCCGCGCACCTGGGCCTGGGTGAATTCGGCCACGTGGCGGCCCTGGAAGCGGGCGCCGTCCAGTTCGTTGGCCGACGGTTGACGCGAACCGTCACCGCCTGCCAGGGTGGAGGCGCCGTACGGCGTGCCACCCGTGATTTCGTCCAGCCGCATCTGGCCCTGGAACGCATAGGGCAGGCCCAGGATGGCCATGCCGTGATGCAGCAGCACCGTATGAAAGCTCAGCAGGGTGGATTCCTGGCCGCCGTGCTGGGTCGCCGTCGAGGTGAACACGCTGCCGATCTTGCCGACCAGCGCGCCGCTGGCCCACAGGCCGCCCGTCTGGTCCAGGAAGTTCTTCATCTGAGCGGCCATGTTGCCAAAGCGCGTGGGCGTGCCGAACAGGATGGCGTCGTAGTCGGCGAGCTCGGCGGGCGTGGCGATCGGGGCCGGCTGGTCCATCTTGAAGTGCGAGCTGCGGGCCACGTCCTCGGGCACCAGTTCCGGCACGCGCTTGACGTCGACCGTCACGCCCGAGACGCTGCGCGCGCCTTCGGCGACGGCGTTGGCCATGGTCTCGACGTGACCGTAGGTGGAGTAGTACAGAACCAGAATCTTGGACATGGACAACCTTTTTCCGTGTGCGGTGAGTGGAGGCGTGAGGTCACTGTACCCAGCTCATGCGCAGGAAGAAAGACGCTGCAGGGCTGCCCCACTGTTCGGTATAGTCGAACAATGCGACCAACCATCGACGAACTCGACGCCTTCGTGCACGTGGTGGATGCCGGCACCATCACCGGTGCCGCGCGCCGCATGGGCATGGCCAAATCGGTGCTGAGCGAACGCCTGACGGCGCTCGAGGCGCGGCTTGGCGTGACCCTGCTGCGGCGCACGACCCGCTCGATGGTGCTGACCGAGGCCGGTGCGCAGTTCGAGACGCAAGCCCGGGACATCCTGGCCCGCCTGGACGAGGCGGGGGCGCAGGCCGGCCAGGTTGGCGGTTCCGGTGCCTTGCAGGGCACGCTGAGGCTGGCCGCCCCCTTGAGTTTCGGCGCGGCCCACCTGGGCGGCATCCTGATGCCCTTCCTGCACGCCAATCCCGGTCTGTCGTGCCAGATCGAACTGGACGACCGCACGGTGGATCTTGCGCAGGGGCGCTTTGACCTGGCCCTGCGCATCGGCCAGTTGCCGGACTCGCGCCTGGTGGCGCGCCGGCTGGGCGAGACCCGCCGCGTCGTCTGCGCCAGCCCGGCCTATCTCGCGCGGCGCGGCACGCCGCGCACGCCGAACGACGTGCGCCTGCACGACACGGTGGGGTACTCGCACACCACGGCGGCCAGGCTGTGGCGCTTCATCGATCCTGACGGGCGCGAAGTCGCCGCGCCCGTGGCGCGCCCGCGCGTCGTCGCCAACAACGGGGACATCATCCGCGAGGCCGGCGTGGCAGGCCTGGGCCTGATCGTGCTGCCGCACTTCATCGTGGCGCAGGCGCTGGCCCGCGGCGATCTGGTCGAGGTGCTGGCCGACGCCATGCCTTCGCCCGAGCCGATCCACGCGGTCTACCTGCCCGAGCGCAGCGTGCCGCCCAAGACGCGGGCCGTCATCGATCATCTGGTCCACGCGTTCGCTCACCGGGTGTGGTGAGCCCGCGCGGGGCATGAAATCTGCTCCGCCGGCTCGACAACAACGATACGGAGGCGCATCCATGGCAGAACCCACGTTTCGTCAGAAGTGGCTGTCCAGGCCCTTGTACCGGTGGGCCGCCAAGGCCTTGCCCGCCATGTCCGAGACCGAGCGCGAGGCCATCCAGGCCGGCGATACGTGGTGGGATGCCGAGCTCTTCAGCGGGCGCCCGCGCTGGGACACGCTGCTGCAGACGCCGCCAGCGCGCCTGTCGGCCGCCGAACAGGCATTCCTGGACGGCCCGGTGCAGACGCTGTGCGACATGCTGGACGACTGGCGCATCCAGTGGGAAGACCTCGACCTGCCGCCCGAAGTCTGGCGTTTCCTGCGCGAGCAGAAGTTCTTCGGGATGATCATTCCGCGCCAGTACGGCGGGCTGGGTTTCTCGGCCTACGCGCACTCCGAGATCGTGCGCCATATCTCGAGCCGCAGCGGCACGGCGGCCGTCACGGTGATGGTGCCCAACTCGCTGGGGCCTGGCGAGCTGCTGATGCTGTTCGGCACGGACGTGCAGCGCGAACGCTGGCTGCCGCGACTGGCCGATGGTCGGGACATTCCGTGCTTTGGCCTGACCAGCGCGGATGCCGGCTCGGACGCGGCCGGCATGACGGATACCGGGGTGGTCTGCCGGGGGACGTGGGAGGGCCGCGACACGATCGGACTGCGTCTGAACTGGGACAAGCGCTACATCACGCTTGGGCCCGTGGCGACGGTGCTGGGCGTGGCGTTCCAGCTGTCCGACCCGGATCGCATCCTGGGCGGCGAGGTGGCGCGCGGCATCACCCTGGCGCTGGTCCGGGCCGACACGCCCGGCGTCACGACCGGCGAGCGCCATCTGCCGGCGATGCAGGTCTTTCAGAACGGTCCGATCCGCGGGCAGGACGTCTTCGTGCCGCTGGATGCCATCATCGGTGGCGAGCCCATGATCGGGCAGGGCTGGCGCATGCTGATGACGGCGCTCTCGGCGGGGCGCGGGATTTCGCTGCCATCGCTGTCGGCCGCGGCCACGGCGCTGACGGCCCACACCACCGGCGCCTATGCGCGGGTGCGCGAGCAGTTCGGCCTGCCTATCGGCAAATTCGAGGGCGTGCAGGAAATGCTGGGCGCGCTGGCGGGCAACGCCTATGTGGTGGACGCCGCCCGGCGCATGACCTGCGCCGCGCTGGATGCGGGACACAAACCGTCGGTGATCTCGGCCATCATGAAGTACCACGCGACCGAGCGCATGCGCGAGTCGGTCAACCATGCGATGGACGTGCATGCGGGCAAGGCCGTCATCGACGGTCCGTCGAACTACCTGGGCTCGCTGTACCGGGCCGTGCCCGTGGGCATCACGGTGGAAGGGGCCAACATTCTGACGCGCAACCTGATCGTGTTCGGCCAGGGCGCGATCCGCTGCCATCCCTTTCTGATGGACGAGATGGCCGCACTGGCCGAGCCCGACGGCGAGCGCGGCCTGGTGGCCTTCGACGCCGTGTTCTGGCGGCATATGGCCCACACTGCCGGCAATGCGGTGCGAGCCTGGTGGCACAGCTGGACGGGCGGCGTGTTTGCCGCGGCGCCGCGGGCCGGCAAGGCGCGCCGCCACTTTCGGCAGCTGTCGCGCTACAGCGCGGTGTTTGCCGTCACGGCCGACGTGTGCCTGGGGTCACTGGGCGGTGCCCTGAAGCGTCGGGAAATGCTGTCCGCGCGGCTGGGCGATGTGCTGGCCGAGCTGTATCTGCTGTCGGCGACACTGAAGCGCTGGCATGACGAAGGCCGCCAGGCCGAGGACCTGCCCCTGGTCGATCTGGCGATGGCGCGCGGCCTAGCCACCATCGATCAGCGCCTGGATGCGATCTACGCCAACCTGCCCAGCCGCGTGCTGGCCGGACTGCTGCGGGTGTCGATGATGCTGTACGGACGGCGCCACATCGGCCCCTCCGATGCCCTGGTGCAGCGCTGCGCCGAGCTGCTGCTGACCGGGTCGGCGACACGCGATCGGCTGGTGGCGGGCCTGGCCCGCGGGCGACCGGGCGATGGGCTGGCCCAGCTGGAGACCGCCTTTGCCCAGGTGCAGGCGGTGGCCCCGCTGGCGGAGCGCCTGCGCAAGGCCGGCGGCCTGGATCTGCGGACGGCGCACGCGCGCGGGATGCTGGATGCCGAGGAATATGCCCGCATGCTGCGGGCGCGCGACGCGGTCGCGGCGGTCGTGGCCGTCGATACGTTCGGGCCGGGCGAACTGGAGGGTGGGGTGCTGGAGCCCGAGGCCGCCGAGGCCGACGTGGCGCGATCGGGGCCCGGGGCGCCGCCCGGCGTCTGACGCCGAGCGGCCTGCGCGCCTTGTCAGAAGAAGACGTAGCGCAACACGAAGAGCAGCGAGACCACCCACATGGCGGGGTGGACCTCGCGGGCGCGGCCCGTCAGCAGCTTGAGCACGGTATAGCTGATGAAGCCGAAGGCCAGGCCGGTCGCGATCGAATAGGTGAACGGCATGGCCAGCGCGGTCAGCGCAGCCGGCGTGGCCTCGGTCACGTCGTCCCAGTCGATGTCGATCAGCTCGCGCATCATCAGGCCGGCGACATACAGCAGGGCCGGTGCGGTGGCATAGGCGGGCACCGAGCCTGCCAGGGGCGAGAAAAAGAGCGCGGCCAGGAACAGCAGGGCGACGACGAGGGCGGTCAGGCCCGTGCGGCCACCGGCCTGCACGCCCGAGGCGCTCTCGACATAGGCCGTGGTGCTGCTCGTGCCCAGCAGCGAGCCGCCGACGATGGCGGTGCTGTCGGCCAGCAGGGCGCGACCCAGGCGGCTCTTCGGGCCTTCGAGCTGCAGGTTGGCACGCTTGGCCACGCCCATCAGGGTGCCCGTGGCATCGAACACCTCGACCAGAACGAAGACCAGGATCACCTGGATGAAGCCGGCGTGAAGAATGCCGGCGATGTCCAGCTGCAGGAAGGTGGGCGCGAGGCTGGGCGGAGCGGACATGACGCCGGCGAATTCGTTGATGCCCAGCAGCATGCTGGTGACGGTCACGACCAGGATGCCGATCAGGATCGCGCCCCGCACCTTCAGGGCATCGAGCGCGGCGATGACGAAAAAGCCCAGGATGGCGAGCAGGGGCGGCGCGGTGTGCAGATCACCCAGGGCCACCTTGGTCGCGGGGTTGGCCACCACGATGCCGGCGCTGCTCAGCGCGATGATCGCGAGGAACAGCCCGATACCTGCCGCGATGGCGCTGCGCAGAGAGCGCGGGATGCCCGCGATCAGCCAGCGCCGCAGTCCGGTCAGGGTGAGGATGACGAAGATCACGCCCGAGATGAAGACCGCGCCCAGCGCCTGCTGCCAGGTAAAGCCCATGGCGCCCACGACGGTGAAGGCGAAGAAGGCGTTCAGGCCCATGCCGGGGGCCATGCCGACCGGCCAGTTGGCCATCAGCGCCATCACGAGCGAACCCAGGGCGGCGGCCAGGCAGGTTGCGACGAAGATCGCGTTGCGATCCATCCCCGTGCTGGACAGGATGTCCGGGTTCACGAAGATGATGTAGGACATGGTGAGGAAGGTCGTGACCCCCGCCATGATTTCGGTCCGCACGGTGGTGCCGTGCTCGCTCAGCTTGAAGAAACGTTCCAGCATGGGTCTGCCTGGTAAGAAGGAAGAGGGCGCACGACCGGCGGGCGCGCCTTGCACGCGTGCCGGGGGCAGGGCCGGTTGTACACTGAGCCCATGATTATTCTCGGATTTGAAAGCTCGTGTGACGAAACCGGCGTTGCCGTGGTGGATACGCAACGCGGGCTGCTGGCGCACGCGCTGCACAGCCAGGTGGCGATGCACGAGGACTACGGTGGCGTCGTGCCCGAGCTCGCCTCGCGCGATCACGTGCGCCGCGTGCTGCCGCTCACGCGCCAGGTGCTGTCCGAAGCCGGTCTCACGCTCGATGACGTGGGCGCCGTGGCCTACACCGCCGGCCCGGGCCTGGCGGGCGCGCTGCTGGTGGGCGCCAGCGTGGCGCGTGCCATGGCCTGGACGCGCGGGCTGCCCGCCATCCCGATCCACCATCTGGAAGGCCACCTGCTGTCGCCGCTGCTGGCCGACCCGCGCCCGGCGTTTCCGTTCATCGCGCTGCTGGTCTCGGGTGGCCACACGCAGCTGATGCGCGTCGATGGCGTGGGCCAGTACACGCTGCTGGGCGAGACGCTGGACGACGCGGCGGGCGAAGCGTTCGACAAGACCGCCAAGCTGCTGGGCCTGGGCTACCCCGGCGGCCCGGCACTGGCGCGTCTGGCCGAGCAGGGCGACCCTGAGCGCATCGCGCTGCCGCGACCCAAGCTGCACAGCGCCGACCTGGACTTCAGCTTCAGCGGCCTGAAGACCGCGGTCATGGTGCGCCAGCGCCAGCTGCAGGCCGAGACGGGCACGCTGCTCGAGGCCGACCGCGCCGATCTGGCTGCGGCCACGCAGGCGGCCATCGTCGATGTGCTGGTGGCCAAGTCCTTGCGCGCGCTGCGCGAGACGGGGCTCAAGCGCATCGTGGTGGCGGGTGGCGTAGGCGCCAACCAGCGCCTGCGCGAGCGGCTGTCGCGCGGGCTGCGCGGCTTGAAGGCGCAGGCCTATTTCCCGCCACTGGCGCTGTGTACCGACAATGGCGCCATGATCGCCTTTGCGGCGGCGATGCGCGTTGAAGCGGGGCTGGCGGACCTGTCGTCGGCGGACGCGGCCTTCACCGTGCGCCCGCGCTGGCCGCTGTCGGCCTGAGGCGATGGCTGCCGGGGGCGGGCAGACGCCCCCGGGATCAGGAGCGTCGGCTGCGCGGCGCGCGGCCTGCGGGTGCGCTGGCCGCCGCGGCGGCCTTGGCCTTGCCCTGGCCGATGCGCGGCTCCTTGCCGGCCATCAGGCGCTCGATGTTGGCCCAGTGACGATAGATCAGCAACAGGCTGATGAGCGTGATCGCCACTCCGATGCGGCCGTGGGCGGTCCAGGCCACGCCGCCGCCGAACACGTAGAAGAGCGGGGCGAAGAGCGCCGCGCAGATCGCCGCGAGCGAGGAAATGCGCAGGAAGATGGCGATGATGAGCCAGGTGGCGACGGTGGCCAGCGCGAGCCAGGGCTGCACGGCCAGCAGCACGCCCAGCGCGGTCGCCACGCCCTTGCCGCCGCGAAAGCGCAGGAACACCGGATAGAGGTGGCCCAGGAACACGGCGACCATGACGAAGGGAACGATGTCGCCACCCGGGTGCGCGCCCCAGCGCAGCGCCGCCCACACGGCGAACCAGCCCTTGGCCGCGTCACCCAGCAGCGTGAGCGCGGCGGCGGGCTTGCTGCCCGAGCGCAGGACGTTCGTCGCCCCGGGGTTGCCCGAGCCATAGGTGCGAGGATCCTGCAGGCGCATGAGCTTGCTGACCACCACGGCGAACGGGATCGACCCGATCAGGTAGGCGATGAGGATGGCGCCCACGAGCAGGACGGGAAACGGCAGGGTCGATGCAGTCTGGATCATGGCATGGGGGCACGGGCAGGGGCGGCTAGGATACACCGCGCGTCCGGGGTGGCGGAATGCGGGCCTGCCCGGGGTCGCGCCAGGGGCAAGCGTCGCATCCCCGCCACGGTCGGACCGGGGGCACGGCCGTTATCGAATAGAATTCTTACCTTTGGTCGGGGGTGCCGTGCTGATTCTAGTTGCGAACGATGATGGTTACTCCGCACCGGGGCTGCAGGCGCTGGTCCAGGCCATCGAGCCGCTTGCCGAGCTCGTCGTGATCGCGCCCGAGGTCAACCACAGCGGTGCCTCCAACTCGCTCACGCTCAATCGTCCGCTGTCGGTGCACGAGGCCGCCAGCGGCTACCGGTACATCAACGGCACGCCATCCGATTGCGTGCACGTGGCGCTCACCGGCATGCTCGATCGCCGTCCCGACCTGATCGTCTCGGGCATCAACAACGGCCAGAACATGGGCGAGGACACGCTCTATTCGGGCACGGTCGCCGCCGCAGCCGAAGGCTTTCTCTTCGGCATTCCGTCGATCGCGTTCTCGCTCGAGAACAAGGGCTGGGCGCATCTGGATGCGGCAGCGCGCATCGCCCGGGAAGTGGTCGAGCGCGCCATCGCGCACCCGCTGCCCGCGCCCACGCTGCTCAACGTGAACATCCCGAGCCGCCCCTACGAGGCGATCACCGGCACGCGCATCACCCGCCTGGGCAAGCGTCATCCCTCCGAGCCCGTCGCCCGCTCGACCTCGCCTTTCGGCGACGAGATCTTCTGGATCGGCCCGGCCGGCAAGGTCGATGACGCGACCGACGGCACCGACTTCCACGCGGTGGCCCAGGGCGCGGTGTCCATCACCCCGTTGCGTCTGGACCTGACGCGCGGCGAACAGATTCCCATGCTGCGTGCATGGGTCGAATCGGCCTGACGCCCGGCCGTCGACAAGGCATGCACGACGGACGCAAACCCAGCAAGGGCGCCACGCCCACCAACAGCAACACGCGCGTGTCGACCGGGCTCGCACCGCGCACGAGCCAGCGCGCGAGCGCGCCCGCCGCGCTGCCGCGCCCGACCAACAGCAACACGCGCATGACGCTGGGGCCGGCGCGTGCAGCCGGCGCGCCCGGCGACCCCGCCTGGCCCATGCCCAGCCGAGCGCCCGAGATCGCGGACAGCCGGCGGCGCGAACAGATGGTGCAGCGCCTGATCGATGAGGGCGTGCAGGACCGGCGCGTACTCGAGTCCATGCGCCGCATGCCGCGCCATGCCTTCGTGGACGAGGCGCTGGCCAGTCGTGCGTACGACGATTCGTCCCTGCCGATCGGCCATGGCCAGACGATCTCGCAGCCGCGCATCGTGGCGCACATGATCGAAGTGGCACGCAATGGGCGCGAACTCGGCCGCGTTCTCGAGGTCGGAACCGGGTGCGGCTACCAGGCCGCCGTGCTGGCCGGGGTGGCGCGCGAGGTCTACAGCATCGAGCGCGTGCGCCCGCTGCACGAGCAGGCGGTGCAGCGGCTGCGCGCGCTGCGCCTGCCGCAGGTGCGCCTGATCCTGGGCGATGGCACGCTCGGTCTGCCGGCCTTCGCGCCCTTCGATGCGATCGTGGTGGCGGCCGCCGGGCTGGCCGTGCCCCGCGCGCTGCTGGATCAACTGGCGGTGGGCGGGCGGCTGGTCGCCCCCGAGGGCGGCGCGCAGCAGCGCCTGATCGTGGTGGAGCGGCTGCCGGGCGGGCACTTCAAGCGTACCGAAGGCGAGGCCGTGCGATTTGTGCCCTTGCAAACCGGGGTACAGTTATGAGATTCGATGAAGCTGTTTCAGCAAGGAGAGTTTTGATGTCGTGTACAGGTCCTGTCCCGACGAGCCCATGGCGCCGCCTGCGTTGGTCCGGCACGCTGGTCGCGGGCGCGTGCCTGCTTGCCGCGTGCACCACGCCCAATCGCGCGCCCGTCGTGGACATGTCTCCGACCCAGCCCGCCGCGCCGACGGTGCAGGCCCCGGCCACCGGCGCCAGCAGCTACGTCGTGCGTCCGGGCGACACCCTGTACTCGATCTCGCGCAGCCAGAACGTCGGTTGGCAGGATCTGGCGCGCTGGAACAACATCACCGATCCTTCGCAGCTGCGCGTGGGCCAGTCCCTGCGCATCGAGGGTGGCACGCCGCCCACCGCCATGGCCGAGGCACCCAGCGGCGTGGTGCAGGTCCAGCCCATCGGCGGCTCGAACGTGCAGCAACGCCCCGTCGTCGGCGGGCCGGTGATCGGCGGCACGCCGGGCACGCCGCCCGATGCGCCTGCCGGAACGCCCGGCGCGGCACCCGGTGCGCCGGGCCCCGTGCCCACGCCGCCGCCGTCGGCGCCGCGCCAGTCCAACGACAGCGGCATCGACTGGCTGTGGCCTGCCAGCGGCCAGGTGATCGCGCAGTTCAACCAGGCGCAGAACAAGGGCGTGGACATCGAGGGCCAGGTCGGTGACCCCGTGGTGGCCTCGGCCGATGGCACGGTCGTCTACAGCGGCAGCGGCCTGCGCGGCTACGGCAACCTCATCATCATCCGCCACAACGCCTCGTTCCTGTCGGCCTACGCCCACAACAGCAACCTGCTGGCCAAGGAAGGCCAGACGGTGCGCCGCGGTGAGCGCATCGCCGAGATGGGCCAGACCGACGCGCCTTCGCCGCGTCTGCATTTCGAGATCCGCCGGGGCGGCACGCCCGAGGATCCCATGCGCTTCCTGCCGCCGCGCTGACCATGACGCCGTCACTGGTCTTCGACCTGGAAACCATCCCGGACGCGGCCGGACTGCGGGCGATCCACGGCTGGGACGACCTGTCCGACGACGAGGTCGTCGACCGGGCCCTGGCCGAGCGCCGCGACGCGGTCGGCCATGACTTCCTGCCGCTGCACCTGCAGCGCATCGTGGTCGTGGGCTGCGTCTTTCGCGACGCCCAGGGCCTGCGCGTGCGCACGCTGGGCCAGCCGGACGACGGCGAGGCCGTCCTCATCCAGCAGTTCTTCAAGACGATCGAGCACTACACCCCGCGCCTGGTCAGCTGGAACGGCTCGGGGTTCGACCTGCCCGTGCTGCACTATCGCGCGCTGATCCATGGCGTGCCGGCGGCGCGCTACTGGGATCAGGGCGAGGACGATCGCGACTTCAAGTACAGCAACTACATCAGCCGCTACCACATGCGGCATTGCGACCTGATGGATGTGCTGGCGAAGTACAACGGTCGCGCCAATGCGCCCATGGATCAGCTGGCCCGCCTGTGCGGCTTTCCGGGCAAGCTCGGCATGGATGGCAGCCAGGTCTGGCCGGCCTGGCGCGACGGGCGTGCCGACGAGGTGCGCGCGTACTGCGAGACCGACGTCGTCAACACCTGGCTGCTGTACTGCCGGTTCCGCCTGATGCGCGGTGAACTGCTGCCCGTCGAATACGACGCCGAAATCCAGCTCGTGCGCGACACGCTGGCCGGCATGGACGCGCCGCACTGGCGCGAGTATCTGGCCGCCTGGCCCGCCGCTGCCTGATCCCATCGTTTCGACCCGCGCCGCGCGCGGGTCTCTTTCCCGATCCCATGCAAGACATTCTCGATATCGAATCGCTCGACCTCGACGCGCGCGGCATTGCGCGTCGAGACGGCAAGGTCATCTTCGTCGAAGGCGCGCTGCCGCAGGAGCGCGTCACCGTGCAGACGGTGCGCCGCAAGCCGTCCTACGAAATCGCCCGCGTCGATCGTCTGGTGCGCGCGTCCTCGCAGCGCGTGGAACCGCGCTGTCTGCACTTTGGCACCTGTGGCGGCTGTGTGATGCAGCACGTCAATCCGCAGGCCCAGGTCGCCGTGAAGCAGCGCGTGCTCGAAGATGCGCTGTGGCACGTGGGCAAGCTCGTCCCGGGGCAGGTCCTGCCGCCCATCCAGGGCCCGGCGTGGGGATATCGCTATCGCGCGCGCCTGGCGGTGCGTCTGGTGCCCAAGAAGGGCGGGGTGCTGGTGGGCTTTCACGAACGCAAGAGCAGCTTCGTGGCCGACATCCGCGAGTGCCACGTCATGCCGCGCCACGTCTCGGACCTGCTGCTGCCGCTGCGCGCGCTGGTCGAGAGCCTGTCGATTCCCGATCGCATCCCGCAGATCGAGGTGGCCGTGGGGGATCGCGTCACGGCGCTGGTGCTGCGTCACCTGCTGCCCCTGACGGACGACGACAGGACGAAGCTGCTGGCCTTTGCCGAGCGTCATGGCGTGCAATGGTGGGTTCAGTCCAAAGGTCCCGATACCATCCACACGCTCGTGCCCGAGCACGAGACGCAACTGGCCTATGCCATGCCCGCCTTCGGGCTGCGCATGCCGTTCCGGCCCACCGATTTCACGCAGGTCAACCACGCCATCAACCAGGTCCTGGTGGCGCGCGCGCTGGACCTGCTGGCACCGCAGGCCGGCGAGCGCATCGCCGACCTCTTCTGCGGGCTTGGCAACTTCTCGCTGCCGCTGGCCACGCGCTGCCAGTCGGTGGTGGGCGTGGAGGGCAGTGCCGCGCTGACCGCGCGCGCGCTGCAGGCGGCGCGCGAGCATGGCCTGCACGAGCGCATGGCGTTTGCTACCTGTAATCTGTTTGAGGTCGATGTCGCGTGGCTGCGCGAGCAGGGCTACTTCGACCGCATGCTGATCGATCCGCCGCGCGATGGCGCGCATGCGATCTCGCAGGCCCTGTCGGCCCTGCTGCCGCACGAGCGGCCCAAACGCATCGTCTACGTCTCGTGCAGTCCGGGCTCGCTGGCCCGGGACGCCTCGATCCTGGTGCACGAGGGCGGCTATCGGCTGCTGTCGGCCGGGGTGGTCAATATGTTCCCACATACAGGCCACGTCGAATCGATCGCGGTGTTCGAGCCCGCCTCGCCGGCCTGAGGCGCGGCCCGCCGCCCGCGGCCGCGGCCGCGGGCGGGGCAGGGCGCAGCGAGCCTTACTTCAGCGGCGGCGTGCTGACCGGCGGCTTGCGCACCGGTGCGGCCTGCTCCAGCGCATAGGCATAGCCCAGCAGCCGGGCCTCGGAGAAGTCCCGGCCCAGCAGCTCGGCGCCGATGGGCACCCCGATCGGGGCCGAACTGCTGGGCGCGGAGAAGCCCGCCGGGAAGGTCACGGCCGGCATGCCCGTGCCATTGGACAGCACCCCGTTGCGCTCGGGCTGGTCCGAGCGGCCGGCCTCGGTCACGAGGATGCTCTGCATCGGATACAGGATGGCGTCGAATCCGGATTGCGCCATCTGCCCCAGCAGCGCGAGCTTGAGCTTTTCGCGATTGAGCATGTTGGCGCGGTACTGGGCGCTCTGCATGCCGTCCTCGATGGCGAATTCCTTCTCGAGCGTGGCCTGGATGGCGGGGGAGGCCGTCCTGGTCTCGATCAGTTGCGCGAACGAGCGGACCGGCGCCTGCTCGGGCAGCGTCTGGAAGTAGCTCTCGAAGGCCGCCCTGGCCTCGAACGCGTCCGTGGCCACCGAGCGGGTCAGGTCGGCCAGATCGTCCATGCGGAACTCGACCACCGTGGCACCTTGCTGCTGCATGGCGGCGGCGACCGAGCGCAGGGCCTGGTTGACCTCGGCGTGGCGGGCCTCGCCGCCCATCAGGTTGGTCAGCAGCCCGATCTTCGCGCCCTTCAGGGCGCCGGCGTCGAGCGCCGCCACATACGACGCCGGATGCTCGCCCACGCCCAGCGCGGTGACCGGGTCCCGGGGGTCGAAGCCGACCATCACATCCAGCAGGCGGGCGGTATCGGTGACGGTGCGGCCGATCGGGCCGATCTCGTCCTGGGTGAAGCTGTTGGGCATCACGCCCTGGCGGCTGATCAGGCCGCGGGTGGGGCGCACCCCGACCAGGCTGTTCGCGGAGGCCGGCGAGCGGATCGACTGGCCCGTGTCGCTGCCCGTGCCGACCAGCGCCATGTTGGCCGCCAGCGCCGCGCCGGTGCCGCCACTGGAGCCGCCCGGGTTGCGGCTGAGGTCGTAGGGGTTCAACACCTGCCCACCCAGACTGCTGATCGAGACGCCACCCCGCGCGAACTCCTGCAGGTTGGACTTGGCAAGGATGATCGCACCAGCCTGGCGCATCCGTGCCACCGTGAACGCATCATGCTGGGGCCTGGAATCCTTCATCGCGACGTTGCCGCTGGAGGTCGGCATGTCGGCGGTGTCGAAGTTGTCCTTCAGGACGATCGGGACGCAGTGCAGGCTGCCCAGCGCCTCGGGCTGCGCGGCGAAGGCCTGGTCGCGTTGCCGGGCTTCGTCCAGCGCGTTCGGATTCACCGTCAGGATGGCGTGCAGCGCCGGTCCCTTGGCGTTGTAGGCCTCGATGCGATCGAGATAGCGCTGGACCAGGGATTCGCAGGTCAGCGTCCTGTCCTTGAAGGCGGCATGCACGCCGGCGATCGTCGCCTCTTCGAGTTCGAACGCCAGGGCGTTCGGCGAGAGGGCGGCGGCCATGAGGGCACCGACAAGCAGGTTCTGCGGCGAGGGCAAGGGAAACTCCTGAATTGAGGCAGCGCGAATGCGCCTGCACCAATTGCAAGATCCACGCCAAATCGTGCGCATTGGGTGGGGGGCGGGCGGTGCCCGGGCCGCGGCCTTCCGCGCGCGGGCGCGTGGCCACGCGCCCGCGCCTTGAGGCCCCGGCCGCAC
>JAAIGF010042345.1_pt1 | contig 27549 bp, 22 predicted proteins | sample 6487441 | NCBI WGS metagenome assembly JAAIGF01 (sample SAMN13974129, study PRJNA590717) | phyllosphere metagenome | biome: pepper field; feature: multiple bacterial spot infested pepper fields; material: pepper leaves; isolation source: leaves from pepper fields | host: Capsicum annuum ... | reverse complement strand
TTTATTCCCGAAACAACGCAAGACACTGGAAGACTGCAAGATATTTTTGCTAAAGAACGAACCTTTGCTGTAGTTGGAACAATAATAACGAGGTTTTGAGAGCGCTTATTGTGTAACCACCAATTTTTATTTGTGACGTAAACTCCGTTGATGGTGAAATTTCACCACGTGATAAACCAGTATAAAAGTCAATATAGCGCGCTTTCAATTGGTAACATTATCAAATTAGAAAGATTAATCTGCAAAGCGCCTCGCGTATTGCGCTTAATCAAAGAGTGAAAAAAGTGATAAAATCGGGAGATTACGACAGGAGGACTTACTTTCTAAAAACCCAATATTTTTGTAGTATAAAGTTGAACCCCAGAGAAACGACTATTTCCACGATGAGCTTTGAGTAAAACGGGTTGAAAAATAGGTAATCAACCAAGAGATAAATACCAGTCGATTTCAACGTGATGCTACCTAGCACGACCAAGACAAACTTCCAAAGTTGATCACCTATGGCTGTCGTTTTATTATCGAAAGCCCAATATCGGTTAATCGAGAAGTTGACGATAGCGCCAAGTCCTCCGCTGATCACATTGGAGCCATGGGCCGAATAGCCCAAAACCTGTAAACAAAACGTATAAATAGCAAAGTCTGATAATCCACCTAAAAAAGCAGAAACCTGCGCCTTCCCAAACGAAAGCATGAAATCGCTCTTCGGCGTATTAAACTTCAGCTTCTGCTTCATGGGCCGGCACGCTTTTATTCTTCTTCTCCTCCCAATCTTTCAGGTCGCCCAAATGCAACAGATTTTTGGTATCAATGCAATTGATGATAAATAAAATAGCGCAAATACCAATAACTAAATAATTAATACTTCCTGGAAAGATCACTTCTGCCAAAAGAACAGCACAAATCACGACGCGGATTTCGGTTGGCCCCATCAAACCGGCATCGATTGTATATTTATCGGTAATGCGGTAGCGCAATTGCGAAATAATCATTGCCCATCCATACAAAGATACCAAAGCAAAGCCCGAATACTTAAAATCATCCGGTGCGTAAAAGACATAGCCCAGACCAATCATCACGGTGCTGATCCAATCCATCACGATATCTAGCGCGAAGCCGTACCATTTTCTAGATTTATTTCTATAGAATGCAATACGTCCATCTAGCGAATCGCCAAACCACTGCACGAAAAAACCAAAAATCCCTAATAACAACAGCGGCCTTGACACGTATTCGGCTAAAAGGAAGCTCACTAAAATCATCAGCGACCCAACAAATCCGATTGCCGTTAATCCATCAGACGATATCCAATTTGGGATACGTGGAACAAGATAGGATATATACTTCTGTTCAGGATTGCTTAAAATATTTGTCCTTTTCCGATCTTCGAAAAGCTTTTTGTTAATCTCTTGACTCATAAGGCACGTTATTAGAACCAGTTGTTATGCTTATACCAGCGTAAACTTTCTTTCAAACCTGAAGCTAAGTTATACTTTGGATGGTAATTTAAAATTTTATTCGCCTGCGAAATGTCGCAGCTCCAGTTTTGAGCGGTCAGTTCGCCCAATCGTTCAGGATAGATTACGGGTGTTTTGCTCGAATTGCGATAAAACCATTGGGAAATCTTCGCAACTTGCCGCACCAAACCCAATGGCACATGCACGCGGAGCAATTTCTTGGCAAAAGTCTCTTTAAATACTTCAGCCATCGCATACCGGGAATATTCTTGTCCGTCAGTAATATTAAAAAATGTCAAGCCCCGCTGCTCACTACTGCATGCACTTAATAACACATCAACGAGATCACGCACATATACGAAAGATAATTTTTGCGGAGCTCTACCAATGTAGGCATCCAACCCTTTATTCATCGTATTAAAAAGAATGAAAAGATCTTTTTCACGCGGACCGTACACAGCCGTGGGACGAATAACCGTGATCGGCTTCGTCGAAAATTTCGCACGAATCATTTCTTCAGCGGCCTGCTTGCTTCGCCCGTATAGCGTAACAGGACGGTAAGCGGCGTTATCCTGAATCGGCTTTTCTGTATACGGCACCGGGCCAATTGCCGCCAGGCTACTGACAAAAACGACTCGTAACGGCGGATTTTTTGCTTGAAAGGCAGCGTCTAACAGGCGTTCGGTCACGCCGACATTGACGGCCATGATCTCTCTTTCCGATTTAGCTTTCGTCAGCGCAGCGGCATGAATGACATAATCATATCCCTCGCTATCAAAAAGTTCCTGCAATGATGCAGGATTATCAAAATCTGGATAAACAAACTGTTGGACAAAAGGTTCGACAGCACGGATAAGACTAGATTTTCTAACGGCGGCGTGCACTTCGTATCCTAGCTTTGCAGCAGTCTCCACAAGATGAGACCCAACGAAACCACTAGCTCCCGTTACTAAAACTTTCTTTTTCATAGTGCTTTTTCGTACAGACGATAACGCTTGTAAAGATCTGCGTTAATCTGTTCTATAGCATGGTTCATCATGTAATTGTGGTCTAACATCCATGAACACTCCGCCGCCTCTATTCCAGAAGGAATAGCATTTTTTATAATACGACCATACAAACAGGCTTCTATGCCTAACTTGCGATAGCCTTCGATCACGCCCAGCATAAGCACCCTGAGCGTTTTAATTTTCTTTAAACCAAAAAGAAGCTTAAAAATACCAAAAGGCAACAATCTTCCACGTTTGACTTTGATAAGCACTTCGTTAATATTCGGAATACCCAAAGCAAAACCGATTACTTCATTATCCTTCTCCGCAACTATGCAATATTTAGGATCGACGATCATTTTCAAATCTTTGGCCGTATGGTCAAATTCCTCATCGGTCATGGGCACGAAGCCCAAATTTTTGTCCCACGCTTTATTGTAAACCTGTTTAATTTTCTTCGCTTCGTTAGCGAAATCTTTCAGGTTAATCTGGCGTAATATTATCCCGGAACGCTTCAATCGTTCTTCCAGCCTATCCAATAACAAGACCGAACGTTGACTAGCTGTGGAAGTCGTTACATAGTAAGCTCTTAAATCAACTTTATCGGCAAATCCGGCATGAGTGATCAGATCGATATAATACAGAGGATTATACGGCATCATCGCCATCGGCGGACGGTCAAAACCATCAATCAACAAACCACAGGTGTCGTTCGTTGTCAAGTTGATAGGACCGACGATCGTATGACCTCCTTTTTCCTTTACCCAATGCTCTGCCGTTTCTAAGAGTTTAGTAGCGACTTCTTGATCGTTGATACTCTCAAAAAATCCAAACTGTCCCTCCAAAACGTTATTGAACGTATTATGGTTATTGTTCCATATGGCCAGTATTCTTCCTACGAGCTTATCTCCCTTAAAAGCTAAAAATGCTTGCGCTTGCGAGTGTTTAAAAAACGGATGCTTCTTCGCTGATAAAAGATCCTGTTGTGCAATGAAAAGCTCCGGAACGTAGTTAGGATCTTTTGCATATAAATCATGAGGCAGGTCAATGAACTGCGCAAGTTGCTTTTTCGATTGAACGGGAACGATCTGTACCATATCAATCATTCATAAAAGATTCGACTTCCAATGTCTTGAAAACTTTCGCCATTTTATCAACAGCTTCGTCGATTTGGTCAAAAGTATGTGTAGCCATTAGCGAGAAACGAATTAACGATTCTTCTGCCGGAACGGCCGGTGCAACCACTGGATTGACGAAAATACCACTATCTTGTAGCATTTTGGTCACGTAATATGTCTTGTCGTTGTTGCGGACGAAGATCGGTAGTATCGGGCTCTCCGTTGAGCCTAGATCGAAACCATTATCCAACAACAATTTTTTAGCATAGTTGGTGTTTGCCCAAAGCTTTTCGATATGCTCTGGCTCTGTTTGGATAATTTCCAAAGCTTTTAGCGTTGAAGCCACCGACGCTGGCGTCATACTTGCGCTGAACATTAACGAACGCGCACGGTGTTTTAAGTACTCGATGGTATCAGCATCAGCAGCCACAAAACCACCAAGTGAAGCCAGCGACTTACTAAACGTACCCATAATCAGGTCGACATGTTCTGTCAAGCCAAAATGGGAAGCCGTACCAGCACCACGCTCACCGATAACGCCCAAACTGTGTGCATCATCACATAAAATAGCCGCATCAAATTCTTCAGCGATAGCGACCATTTCTGGAAGCTTCACAATATCGCCTTCCATGCTAAAAATACCATCCGTTGCGATCAGCTTAAAGCTTTCTTCCGGCAACCTGGCAATCTTAGCGCGAAGATCTTCCATGTCATTGTGCGCATATTTTATCACTTTGGAGAAAGACAAACGACTACCATCGATAATCGATGCGTGGTTGCGCTCATCTAACAATATATAATCGTTGCGCCCGGTAAGGCACGATAATGGACCTAAGTTTGATTGGAACCCCGTACTGAATAAAATAGCCGCCTCTTTACCTACATAACTAGCCAATTTTTCTTCCAGTTCCACATGAATATCAAGCGTACCATTGAGAAAACGAGAACCTGCACAACCTGTACCGTATTTAGCAAGGGCATCTTGCGCAGCCTCAATGATTCGCCCGTCTGTTGTCAAACCTAAATAAGAGTTTGAGCCGAACATCAGCACACGTTTCCCATCTATAATAACCTCCGTATCCTGTTTGGACTGGATAGGTCTAAAATAAGCGTAAAGATTATTAGACTTGATGGGTTCTAGTTCACTCTGTAGGAACTTCGATGTTCTTTCACTTAACTTTCCCTTACTCATGCTGTAGGTATTTCTATTTTTTGTGATGTAATTTCTATAACGTAAGCCGACTTAACTTTTGACTTTAATGTATTAAACGTCAAAAATATAATAATAAACAAAAATATACAATTTCCACTTCTAATTATCCTTCCCGATGCAAAGAACCATCCAAAAGACCATTAAAAATTAACATTGTATATATTCAGCCTAAAAAAAACCGCTGCAAACATACGAAACTCGATTCATTTAACCTCATCTAAAAACCATATGAATATCATAAAATTAAATTATTGTTAAGATATTAGCAATAGTTCCAGATTAAAACTTCGACAAAAATATAAAATCTTTACTTTTGCAGATTAAACAATAGCACATGGGTATTTCAGCACACATCAATATAAAAAATAAACGCGCTTCTTTCGAATATCATCTTCTTGATCGGTACACCGCAGGCATCCGTTTGTTAGGTACAGAAATCAAATCTATCCGCGAAGGAAAGGCGAACATTAACGATAGCTTTTGCAATTTCTTCGAAGACGGACTCTACATCCGGAATATGCATATCGCGGAATATTCGTTCGGTTCTTTTTACAACCATGAGGCAAAACGCGACCGTCAACTCTTATTGACCAAACGCGAGCTTAAAAAGCTTCGTGAAAAGGGAGAAGAAAAGGGCTTTACCATTGTTCCGCTTCGCATCTTCATTAGTGAACGGGGTTTTGCTAAGGTAGAGATTGCCCTGGCTCAAGGTAAAAAAGACTTTGATAAGCGTGACACGATCAAAGAGCGCGAAAGTAAGCGGGAACTCGATCGGGTTATGAAACGTTAACCAACCGGTTTAGCCCTGCGCTTTAAATTGGCCTGGCGTTAAGCCTTCCCGTTGTTTGAATAAGCGTATAAAGTAATTTACATCCGAGAAGCCTGCCGCAAAGCAGGCTTCTTTTACGCTATCTGCCGCTCGCAGTATTTTTTTGGCCTGAAGAATACGTTCGCGTATGACGAACTCCATTAAACTTACGCCAAATTCCGCTTTAAAAGCTCGCGCCAGTGCACTTTTACTCATACCCACCTTCGCACAGATATGTTCGACCGTCAACTTTTCGGTTAAGTTTTCTGCAATATATTGCTTTACAAAATGAAAGGTGGAACTGTTTTTACTTGCTCCGTTTTCTTGCAATACGAGCAGCCCCTGCATCTGCATAATACGGATCATCAATTCTTTGAGAGCCAAATCAGCCAGGGCTTCTTTGTGTATATCATGGCTGAGGCTTACCTGAAAAAGCCGATTAGTCAGGCGTACCAACTCTTCATTGTTACTAAGGTGAAATTTATCCAGTTGGAAAGACCAATTGGCGTCGCTCCCTTTTTTGGGATAGAACTCATTCAGATAGTTCACCACCTCGCTAATCTTATCCGCGCTTACCGTAATGGCAGTACACTGCGTAGGCGATTCTAACCGAGCCTCAGGAAAATCAATCTTCATTTTTGTGTATTCAGGCAATAGTAAAGTTTCACCCGGAAAATAGTCGAATGAAATCTTCTCTTGCAAATGCATCACTTTTTTGCCTTTGATCATGTTGATAATGACCAGATCATTAAATTGCAAGGGCACGAGCGAACTCGCTTCGTAGGTTTCAAAGATATTCAGCTCATGATTTGCCAACGTATATGCGCGTCGGTTTTCGACCAATGTCGTCAGTTCTTTACGGCTCGACAATGGCAACATGTGCAATTGGTTATTGTTGGACATTCTTCCCTCCTACTTGTTTACAGGTTATACTCAAATATAAAGAAACCAACGCGATATACTGACGTATGATCTCCGGATTGTGCTACTATTTGACACAAAAGTGCTATTAGAAAAACCCCTACAAACCTATATTTGTTTTAGCTAACAGACCAATATAAAAATTAAGTAACATGAGTGCAATTAAAAAACCCACGTTCAAAGAACGTTATGACAATTACATCGGCGGCAAATTTGTTGCTCCCGTATTAGGAAAATATTTTGACAATGTATCGCCTGTTGACGGCAAAGTGTTTACACAGGTAGCCCATTCGACGAAAGAGGATATCGAACTTGCGGTCGATGCTGCGCACAAGGCTTTTGAACAGTTCAGCAAAACATCAGCTACCGAACGTAGCATTATGCTAAACAAAATAGCCGACCGTATAGAGGAAAACCTCGAACATATCGCCGCAGTGGAAACAATCGATAACGGCAAAGCAGTACGCGAAACGCTAAACGCCGATATTCCTTTGGCGATAGATCATTTTCGTTACTTTGCCAGCGTGATCAGAGCCGAAGAAGGATCTATCAACGAGTTGGATAAAGACACTGTTTCCATCATCGTGAACGAACCGTTGGGCGTTATCGCGCAAATTATCCCGTGGAACTTCCCGATATTGATGGCTGTTTGGAAATTAGCCCCTGCTTTGGCTGCCGGTAACTGCGTGGTGCTTAAACCTGCAGAAAGCACACCAGTCTCTATCTTGGTGCTTCTGGAGCTTATAGGTGATCTTATTCCCGAAGGCGTGGTTAACATCGTCAATGGTTTTGGATCCGAATTAGGAAGAACATTGGTTACCAATCCTAAAGTTTCCAAAGCAGCTTTCACCGGTTCAACTGCAACAGGCCGCATGGTGATGCAGTACGCCACCGAAAACATCATTCCAGTTACGTTAGAACTTGGCGGAAAATCACCTAATGTTTTCTTTAGTTCGGTCATGGATCATGATGATGCATTTTTGGACAAAGCGATTGAAGGCGCTGTACTATTTGCGCTTAACCAAGGTGAAATTTGCACCTGTCCATCGCGATTACTAATCCAGGAAGATATTTACGATCGTTTCATTGCCAAGGTCATTGATCGCGTCAACCAGATAAAAGTCGGTGATCCACTAGATCCGGCAACCATGATGGGCGCGCAAGCATCCAAGATTCAGAAAGACAAAATCATGTCATACATCAAATTGGGTAAAGAAGAAGGTGCCGAAGTGTTGACCGGTGGGGATGAGAATCAAGTGGGCGAAGGTTTTGAAGAAGGTTTTTACATCAAACCTACGCTGTTCAAAGGCAACAATAAAATGCGTATTTTCCAGGAAGAGATTTTTGGTCCGGTGCTGGCCGTTACCACCTTCAAAGACGAAGCCGAGGCAATCGCACTGGCCAACGACACGATTTACGGACTGGGAGCTGGCGTATGGACCAGAGATGCTCATCAGTTGTATCAAATACCGCGCGCGATACAAGCGGGTCGGGTGTGGGTTAATCAATATCACTCCTATCCTGCCGGAGCACCTTTTGGTGGTTACAAGCAATCTGGTATTGGTCGAGAAAACCATAAGATGATGTTAGATCACTATCGTCAGACAAAAAACATGTTGATCTCGTACGACAAAGAGAAACTTGGATTTTTCTAAACAACAGAAACATATACCGCGCAAATGGGGTTATTCACATAATCCCATTTGTTTTATAAAAAAACAGCGTTATGGCAACAAGCAGATTAGATGTAACCGAAAAAGCCAAAGCACTTATTCAAGAGCTCTCGTCAACCCATGGTGATTTAATGTTTTACCAAGCTGGTGGTTGCTGCGAAGGCACGCAGCCACAATGCTTTGAGAAAGGCGGCTACTTCCCCCGGATGAACGATGCACTTATCGGTCTTGCGGAGGGCTTTGAATTTTGGGTAGATCGCGACCTATTTGAATATTGGAAACATGCGCACTTCACCCTCGACGTGCTTGATGGCTTCGGACCCGGAGGTTTTTCACTGGAAACACCACTAGGCAAAACATTCAAGGTACATTATCGTTTATTTTCTGAAGATGAACTTGCTAACTTAGCACCCGTTCAACGTAATGAATAAACAACGTGTATAATAATTAAAAAATGGCTAAAGTATTTGAATCCCTATCCTTAAAAAACATGACGCTATCTAACCGTCTGGTGGTATCGCCCATGTGCCAATACTCGGCGCTTGACGGCTTTGCAAATGATTGGCATTTAGTCCATTTAGGACAATTTGCCATTGGCAAGGCTAGCGCCGTGATTCAGGAAGCTACGGCAGTAGTTCCGGAAGGCCGAATTTCGTTTTGGGATCTCGGCATATGGAAAGACGAACATATTGAAAAGTACAAACAAATCACGGCATTTATTGCTGCGCAGGGAAGTATACCCGGTATCCAGTTGGCTCATGCCGGACGAAAAGCGAGTGACAACCGACCGTGGGAAGGCAGAGCGCAGTTTGCGCCCGACACGGAATTTGGCTGGCAAACCGTAGCGCCATCGGCTATTCCTTTTCACGAAAAAGATCATACGCCGCGCGCATTAGAAAAAGCCGATATCGCAACGATCGTTGACAGCTTTAAACAGGCCACTTTACGTTCGCTTGCCGCCGGCTATAAAATTATCGAGATACATGCAGCGCATGGTTACCTCATCCACCAGTTTCTATCACCGCTGGTAAATAAGCGGCAGGATGAGTATGGCGGAAGCTTTGAAAACAGAATTCGTTTTTTACTGGAAATTGTAGATGCCCTGCTCCCATTAACGCGAGATGTATCGTTATGGACACGCATTTCGGCAAGCGACTGGGCAGAAGGCGGCTGGGACGTTGAACAAAGTGTGGCTTTGGCCAACATCTTGAAAGATCGTGGTGTAGAAGTCATTGATGTATCTTCGGGCGGTGCTGTACGGCATCAAGAAATTACCGTAGGCCCGAACTATCAAGTTCCGTTTGCCGAAGAAATAAAAAAGGCTTCTGGATTAACGACTGCTGCAGTAGGCATGATTACGCATGGCAAACAGGCCGAAGAAATCTTAAACAACGGACAAGCCGATCTTATTTTAATTGCGCGTGCATTTTTAGATGATCCGCATTTAGTGTATCATGCGGCGCAAGATCTACAGGTTGATTTATCCTGGGCAGATCAGTATGCCCGCGCCAAAGAAACGATAACTAGATCTGTTTAACAAAATGGGCTCGCCTGATCCGTCTTAACTTTCGCTCGTGTCGCGCTCGCTGCTTGCCCAAGCTATTACCGCTGCTGACGCAAGCTGTTAGCTCGGGTTTCTAACCCGAAAAGCATCTAGACACGCAAACAAGAGAATCGCTATAAGAAATTAACAAAAGATTTTTTATAGCGATTTTCATAGCTTCACTTGGCAAAATCAGCATCAGCTTTTCGCATTCTATCGAGCAGAAAATCCGATTTTCGTTTATTCAATAGGTTTTTACGATTCGATTGTTAGTCCATCCAATACTGGAATGGGCTTTTTGTCATCGTCTAGCGCAACAAAAGTAAATGTGCCTTGTATAGCCAGCTCTCTGCCTTCTTCGTACATTTTCTCTAAATAAATCTCGACCTTTACCTTCAAACTGGTACGGCCGACACTCTGCACGCGCGCAATCGCTTCGATAATGCTTCCTGCCGGAATGGCTTTTTCGAAATCTATACGATCTGTCGATACGGTGACGAGCTTTTTACGGCAAAACCGCGTCGCTGCCATAAACGATACTTCATCCATGATGGACATCGCCTTTCCTCCGAACAACGTTTCGTGGTGATTCGTTAAAAATGGAAAAACCGTCGTGCATAGCCTTGTTTCCGCTAGATCAATGCGTTCCGCTAGTGTCATTAGTTTAATATTTTAGTGTTGTAAATCTTTATCCGATTGGTCGACATCTATGCCGATTCCTTTCAAGAGCATAGACGCGTTAAAAACCGTGCATCGACCGTGTTTTAATTTATAGTCGAAAAGCATTTCCGAGGCCTGCACTTGAATATCAAAGTGATAGTTACGCACCTGCCCATTATATTCTTCCTCTAGGGTAGCCAATTGCAAATCATGCGTAGCCACCATGCCTCTGCCGGCCATAGCCATCAATTTGCGGATAATGGCGCGCGATCCCAAATATTTGTCTACCGAGTTTGTTCCACGCAGCATTTCATCAATCAAAAAGAAGCTCTTTTTATCCGCATCGACGGTTTCGAGAATAAACTTCATCCGATCAAGCTCAGCCTTAAATGTTGAAGTGCTTTCGTTAAGCGAATCCTTGATGCGCATATAGGAAATAAGATGATAAATCGGCAAACGGAAAGCCGACGCACTGCACACCGCGCCCGCGTATGCGAGCACGGCATTAATACCAATCGTGCGCAAAAAAGTGCTTTTCCCCGCCATGTTCGATCCAGTAATCAAGGCTATGCGGTGGTTAGTACTATCGTAATCGTTTGCCACGGAAGAGGCCGTAGGGATCAACGGATGAATTACATCTTTTGCGATGATGACAGCCTCTGCTGCCTCATCCTCTATAATAGGCAGGACCCAAGCAGGATGATTACGTTGGAGAATAGCGAGTGAATTTAATGCTTCAAATTCGGCAATCACATCAAAAGCCATTAAAATATTTGCTTCATAACGACTTTTCCAATCCACTATTTTCATCACATATTTGAAATCCCACAAACAGCACATGTTAAGCAATGCGCCGACCAACATGTTGTTTCGTGCGTCTAAACTATTGATCAGTTTGGAAAGCTCTTTAAATGCTGCTGATAACGGTTTACCATCGGTCAACAACTGCTTTTGTAGAGTTTGGTTGTGCAATGCAGTAAATTGTCGTTTTTCGACCATCTCCAAACCATCTGCATAAGCAGCCAACACCTGCCCTATTTTGTCTACCTTGCTCGAAAACAAACTTACTTTGCCGGCCATTGCAATCGTCCATAGCAAATGCGCGATCGCCAACAGGACTAAATAAGACCATATTGGATAGACAAAAATGGCGACCAAGACACCTGCAGCCAGCAATAGCGGCGCCAGCAGCACGTAGACTTTCATAAAGGACGTGCCAAAAGAAAGACTAGAATCCTGGAAATATCTCGCCAGGAACGCCTTCACATCTGTTTTTTGCGAAAGATTAAAAATAAGCTGCGACTGAAAGCGTTGGCTCCATGAAAGATCTTCCGCAATCTCTGCCACTGCCTGCTGGCGTGCGAGAATCGCAGGTTTGCTTGCAGCATGCTCTAGCCAACTGGCTAATACCGAAACGCCCAACGCTGTTGCACATCGATTGATGAGAGAAAAAAGCGAAAATGGACCGAAGATATCAAGATCGGATGTGTAAGGATGTTTTCCGTCTTCAAAGGCTGCGCCAGCATCATACACCGTCGTTCGCGTTTCTTTCAGTGTTATTTCGTTTTCATTTACTTTCAAAAAAGCCAAGCTAGCATCACGCTTCTTTTCCAAGATACTCTGCCGATTGATGAGAAAAGCGAAACTAAGCACGATCAGGATGGTCAGCGCCAACACCAAGATTACATTGTTTTGCTGAAAACTGTAGAATAGCAACGCACCACCGCCGATAATAACAAATAAGCGCGCAAAGCTATTTTGATTGATTTTCTTTGTTAATTCCTGGATTTCTGCGTTGGCTTGATGAATATTATCTTGGTACTGCTGGTATATCATGCGATAAAAATAGGAAAAGCACGTTAATCCCGTGCTTTAATTTTCTATTAAATTTAATTTTTTCACCAAGCCTGGTCACCCACGAGCGGCACAAAGCGAAACGTATCAAGCTCGATCCGTTCAAAATCATTTTCCCCCACACGCAAAATGGTTACCATCTTTTGCGATTTTTCATCGCCTACCGGAATCACCAACAAACCGCCATATTTCAACTGCTTAAGCATGAGCTCTGGCACGAATGGCGCTCCGGCCGTGACGATTATCTTATCGTAGGGCGCATGATCTGGAATACCGCGCGACCCATCGCCCAGAAAAAAATGGGGTTTATACCCCATATAAGGCAGCACTTGAATGGTACGGTGGTATAAACTTTCTTGTCGTTCGATCGTGAAAACCTCTGCGCCCAATTCCAGCAAAATACAGGTTTGATAACCCGATCCGGTGCCAATTTCCAGCACTTTATCTCCTTTTTTCACGTGCAATAGTTCGGATTGGTAAGCCACCGTGTAAGGCTGTGAAATGGTCTGTCCATCGCCTATTGGAAATGCAATATCGCGGTAAGCCTGATTCCAGAAAGTTTCATCGAAGAAAAAATGACGCGGCACTTTACCGATCGCCTGCAACACTCGTTTATCCTCAATACCACGCTTTTCCAGGTTATTTACGAGTTGCTTTCGAGCACCTTTTTCTCGATAATTATCTACAAACTTATACGCCATTGTACCTCAAAAATACCATTGTTGACCCATATTATGCGCAACAAAATGCAAATTGTTTAGGGTCAAGACTATATAAGCCATGCGGTTTCCCTATCTTCGCTGATGGGGCTATATCGGTCTGCACGCACGTTAAAAAGTGCCGGTAGCCACAAAAACACGCAGCAACATGTGTTGGCCAAATCGTTCATATTTCTATAAATAAGCATACTATGAAAAAATTTTTATTTTTAATCGTCTTGATTTTAGTAAGCCGGGCAATGAGCTTTGCGCAACAAGATAGCATACTGCGCATATTGGCTATCGGCAATAGCTTTTCAGAAGATGGCATAGAAAATTATCTGCACGAACTGGCCGATGCCGCAGACAAGCAGATCATCATTGGTAACCTCTATATTGGCGGCGCGCCGCTCGCACTCCACGTGGAAAATGCGACGAAGCAAGCTGCAGCCTACAGCTATAGAAAAATTGAGTTGGACGGTCACAAGAAAACAACAGAACAAGTAAGTATAGCCGACGCGCTGGCCGATGAGCGATGGGATTACATCAGTTTTCAACAAGCTAGTCCGCTATCCGGCAATTATACCAGCATTGAAACGAGTTTACCTACATTGGTAAACTATGTGCGCACCATTGTTGGGCCAACACCTGCTTTTGTTTATCACCAGACCTGGGCCTATCAAGCGAATGCAGATCACGAAGGCTTTAAGAACTACAATAACGATCAGCTGACCATGTATCGGGCGATAACCGCAGCTTCCAAAAAAGTAAACAAACTGGGGTATTTTAAAGCGATCATTCCGGCAGGCACGGCCGTGCAGAATGGGAGAAGTAGCCGAATTGGCGACCACTATACCCGTGATGGTTATCATCTCCAACTGGATTATGGCCGTTTTACGGCGGCATGCACCTGGTTTGAGAAACTATTTCATCTTGATGTTCGCCAAATAGCCTACAAACCCGCTAGTGTAACGAGCGAGCAAGCTGAGATTGCGAAACGTGCGGCACACGCAGCTGTTAAAAAGCCTTATAAAGTGACAAAAATAAAGCTCTAGGAATTTCCTAGAGCTTATTTATTACAGCATTAATCACGCTTTCAAATTCCTGGAGAGCCTGCTTTTCTTTATTGATAAAATCATTGTCGACCAGGCGGCCAACCACTTCTTCCATTTCTTCGTAAGATCCATAAATCATTTGTTTGAATGGATTTTGGTAATCTTTGCTGCGTGCACGTTCGATTTCAGCGCAAATCCAAGTTCTTGTAGCCAAAGCTTCCAATAGCAATTCCCGTATGAAAAGCGAATCCCAGGTATGCAGTTGTCGTTGCTTAATCTCTGCCAACGATACCATAGCGTGCGCAAAACGATCGCTTGGATAGCTGCGGCTCCATTCATGGTAGTGGCTATGTACATCAGCCCATGAATCAATACGCTGCGCACGTAGCTCGTCCAACAAATGATTCAATTTATCTGCCGGAATCAACTGTCCGCCGACGTTGTCAAACGCTACCCTTTCCGACACGATAGATTGCAGTTGTGTCGAGACCGATTCAAAATCACTCTCTTCCAAGGCCTTAATCAATTCCAACGTGCCGTAGTAGCGAATCATCCGTTGGTACACCTGGTACGATTCGCGCGGTTTGGCAAGCAACACTTTCCGCTTCGAAAATTCGACGTTATCCAGCAAAATCGGGTGTTCGGTAAGCGATTCGTCCGACTGCAACAGCGCACGTCCTAAGTCGATCATTTCCTGCCGTGACATGCCCTTCTGTGAAAACGCCATGCCCACTGCCCGCTCGATTTCGGTGAGCGCCTCAAACATCTCGTTCACCGTATCGGGTGCAAGCACGTCGTATTCGATATACTGATTTTTAAACTTCCGTTTATCCCTGGCCTGAAATTTAGAGGTATTACGCATCAGCGCGTACATATTATACAGAAACCAGTAACCAGGCAAGATCACCAAACGATTGGTATCTACCTCGTTACTGACCAAACAAAAAGGAAATTTTATATCCAGCTCGTGCAGAAAATCTCCCTTTACGATAAGCGTATACGATGCGAAACGCGAATTATGCTTCAAGCTGACGCATAGACCAGGCCAAAAGCCCCGCCCCGCGACAATCTCACCATCTGCCGCGCGTGAATTGTGGTTTGACCCCACCGTGGCGCCGGCCGCCATATTGCTTTGTCCTTTGACCAGCGCTGCACACAAAAAAGAGTTGTTATGATGTTGTTCATGCGCCGGAAAGATCAGCGAGTTAAGTACCTCGCAGCAAGAGATCGTCGAATTATCCCCAAGAAACGAATTGATCAACCGCGCTCCATATTTGAGTTGCGAGTTGGAAGAAAGAATAAAACGAACGGCTTTGACTCCGTAAAAAATACGACAGCCATAGCCGATGATTCCATTGACCAATTCACAACCTTCACCAATTTGCGTGAACGACTCTTCTGAAGAATTGATCGTTAAATTCTTGAGCTTATTCACCCCTTTGATATACGCATCTGTTCCGATCTTAACATCTTTGATCGTGTGCGTATTTTTTATCACGGAGCGATCACCAATTTCGCTGTAAAAACCATGCTCTGGCGAAAACTGCTGTTCGGTAATATATTGAAACTGAGCTTGCAGCTCCGCGTCATCGCGGTATCGCGACCATAAGAACACATCGCCAGCTTGCATCCCATCAAAGGGCAGCACGGCACGTCCGCCATTTTCGTTGCACAATTCCAATCGAATACGGCGTTCTTCTACATCGCCATGTTTCAAGATTCCGTTGCCAAACTTAGCTGTACTGCTTGTTTCCATCTCGCTGATATTAGCAAGTATCACATCGTTGCCCACAATAAAATGGGAGATATAACGCACGTGATGCACCGCCACCGTATGACCAAAGTCGCAACTGATCACCGTAGCATGGTAAATACCGCAAGGCAGGCGAAGATCGCGAAAATCCAGGTAAACGTTCTCCATATCGCCGATGCGAACCATTCCATAAAATTTGGAATGCTGTATCTGCTCCGGCAAAAATTTGTCGGTTACCCATACGTCCGCCCAATTGCTGGAGTAATTATCATTTTTCTCCAAGATCCGGATTTCCTCTGCGGTTAATTGCCGGAATGAACCCTCCGATTTAAATTGTTGATTTCGATATCGATACTCACCGCCATCCTGATCTGTAGCAATAAAATTATACCCAAGATCGGAAAGACGTTTTTTGATAATTTTTGACATAGTGGTTTATTCAACAGTAACCGATTTCGCCAAATTACGTGGCTTATCAACGTCCAGTCCTCTGTTTATCCCGATGTAGTATGACAACAATTGCAGTGGGATAACCGAAAGAATCGGTGCGATAATTTCATGCACCTGTGGTACCACCATCACGTCATCCGCCAAGCTGGCAGCTACATTATCGCCTTGCGAAACCACCGCAATCACACGGCCTTTTCTTGCTTTAATCTCTTGGATATTGCTAACTATCTTTTCGTGATAGTTATCTTTTGTGGCCACGAACACCACTGGAAGCTGCTCATCGACCAAAGCAATAGGCCCATGTTTCATTTCTGCAGCCGGATAACCTTCTGCATGGATGTAGGAAATTTCTTTTAACTTCAATGCACCTTCCAATGCAATCGGGAAATTGTATCCCCTGCCAAGGTAAAGGAAGTCACGCGCATCACTATATTTATCAGCAATTTCCTTGATGACGCTATCTTGCTCTTCTAATATCTCGTGCACATATTGCGGCACCTTGGCTAGATCGCCCAACAATTTGTTGAAGAGCGTGCTATCAATCGTCTGTTTCTCCAAGCCTACTTTCAAGGCGATCAAATATAATAATGCTAATTGTGCGGTAAATGCTTTAGTACTGGCTACACCAATTTCCGGACCTGCGTGCGTGTATGCGCCAGCATCTGACAGCCGTGCGATAGATGAACCTACCACATTGACCAAGCCAAAGATGGTAGCACCTTGTTTTTTTGCATTTTCTATCGCCACCAACGTATCCGCCGTCTCTCCACTTTGCGAGATTGCTATGATTACGTCTTTATCGGTAATGATTGGGTTTCGGTAGCGAAATTCTGACGCATATTCCACTTCCACATTGATACGACACAGCTCTTCAATAACGTACTCGGCCAACAGCCCGGCGTGCCAGCTGGTACCGCAAGCCACGATGATGATACGATTAGCAGCGATCAGCTTATCTTTAATCTTATCGACTCCACTCAGCGTAATGGTTTGCTGCTCCGCATCCAAACGACCGCGTAACGAATCAAAGATGGTTTGTGGCTGTTCAAAAATTTCTTTCAGCATGAAATGATCGTATCCGCCTTTTTCAATGGCAGCCAGCTCGATATCCAGTTTTTGCACAAATGGCGTAATCCGTTCGTTACCCAAATTTTTCAAGATCAATTCGTCAGGGCGCACAATAGCCAATTCGTAATCATTGATATAAACCACCTCTTTGGTATAGGCAAGCATCGGCGATGCATCGGAACCGAGGTAATGCGCATTATTGCCAATACCGATCACAAGCGGACTGCCTTTTCTGGCCGCAATAATAGTATCAGGCAAGTCTTGGTCAATCAGTAAGATCACGTAAGCGCCCACCACACGTTTCAGCGCGATACGTACCGCCTCTTCTAAAGAGCAGTCGTTATTGATCTTGATATCTTCGATAAAGTTAAGCAACACTTCTGAATCGGTGTCACTCTTAAAAGTATAGCCTTTTTGCGCCAACTCATTTTTAAGCTGTGCATAATTTTCGATAATGCCGTTATGGATCATGGCGATTGTACCCGAATTGGAGTAATGCGGATGGGCATTTCGATCCGAAGGCACACCGTGTGTGGCCCAGCGCGTGTGGCCAATACCTACCGTAGCCTGGATATTCTTGCCATAGACAAATTCTTCCAAAGCAGCTACCTTGCCTTCTTTTTTGTAAACTTCAAGGGATTTTCCTGTATGCAGTGCTACACCGGCACTGTCGTAACCACGGTATTCTAATTTCTTTAATCCGTCAATGAGGACCGGATATGCTAAGCCGCTACCAACGTAGCCAACAATTCCACACATATGTATTTTAAGTTTATTTGCTAACGGTGTAAATATAAACTAAAAAATACAATGCAATCGGTTGTCTAGTAGGTTTTTTCTGCAAAAATATTTCTTCGTTATTCCCGGCTACCCACGGTCTTGGTTAGGAAAATTGTCGCCATGTACATTTTTTCGCGGCAGTGAAACCGCAAAAAAATAGCGCCACAGGATATTGATGATGATCTCCTGTGGCGCTATGCATGCGGTCGGTAATACCGATGCACTACTTATAATCTTAATCTAGCGAAGATCCATATTCGGGCGATCGGGTTTGCCACTTTCGCGCAGCTTTGTCATAGTACGTGTTTTTATCCGGAAACTCAATGTGTTCGGTATCGCCGACATTATCGGTGTAATACGGTGATAGATCCTTTCCTGCGACCATTTCCGAAAAAAACAAAGCTGTTTTCTCCGCGAGTTGGGGGCGTTCCATTTTCCAAGTCCGGTAAATTTCTTCATACTCTTCCAGCTCGCCCGCTGTATTTCGTTTCAAACGGCCGCCAGTTGCTACATATTTCTTCTTGAAACTTGGCGCCATTCTCGACACCTCAAAATACGTGTAACCATCTTTATCATTCACAAAATATTTATCAAGTTGCATATGATTAGCCTGTGCTCTGTAGACAGAATCAAAGCGTTCTTCAAATTTGGTCTCTTGTTTTGCCCTTTTCGGCAGGTGCCCTGCCAGGCGAACAATCTGATATTTAAATTCAGCCTGCTCTTCTTCATTGAGCTGACTTTCTGGCTTATATCGATCTCCGCTCGCACAAGCATTCATCAATAAGGCCGTAAGACAAAAAAGCATTCCAACAACTAATCTTCTCATATGTTGATTAAAATAAAAAGAAGGTGTCTAAAAAGTGATTAAATTTCGGCATTGCGAGAAGGAGGAACGACGACGCAATCTTATCAAATAAAAATGCAGATTGCTTCGTCATACTTCCTCGCCATGACGCATTTTGAAGTTAATCGATTAACTTTTTTGGACAGCCTCGTTGATAAAAATAAAAAAGCAAGAGTATAAAAATACTCTTGCCTGTATGGTTTTACACCGTAATACTAATAAGCTCTCATTACCGGGTTAAACTCTGTCCAACCTTGTGTCCAGTCGGTAGCACCGAAAGCACCACGATAAGCAACGCTTGTATTAAAACGATTCGCGCGATTCGCTTCGCGGAATTTAGGATAGTTAAAGTTAGCACCCGTCGCCAACGTTCCCGTAGTCACGGCAAAGTTTTGTGTGCTAGGATATTGTGTTAAAATTCTCAAACCTGTACCGAAGAACAAATCAGGGTTAATTCCCAAAGCCTGATAAGCTTGCGGCGTTTGAAAGTTGTTACCAGCTTCAACGGTGTTACCGTTAGTAGTCAAATAAGCGGTAATCGACGCTACAGATGCAGTTGCTTCAGAACCTGAAACTACACCAGCTGTTCTAGCATAAAAAATATTGTTTGCAATCACACCTCTGTCCGCATTATCTACGCTAGCGTTTACATAGTTAGGAAATACAGAAGATTGGTTCATACGGATCGCATTTGGATAGCCAACAAATACCGAGTTGAAAATAGATCCAGCTACGTTTCTACGCAAATCCACCGCATAACGGTAGTTACCACTGATGCTATTGTTTACTTCATTGGTACGAATTGCAGGGCCGATCATCGTAAAGTTAGACGCTACCGCCGTCGTTTTGAAACGAGATAAGTTGTTGTCACCATCGGTATCCCACTCAAAACCGTTTGACTCTGACTGGTCAGCGTAGCTAGGGTAACGAATAGACAAACCGAATTGTAAGTTCCCAGAGAAACCGTTATCAATATCAAAACAGTCATCCCAAGTACCAAATACGATTAAGTGATCACCATTTACGTTACCGCCAAACCATTCGATACCGTCATCACCACCATAAGAAACCTGAATGTGGTTGAATTGCGTTCCACGACCTACACCACCTAATGTAATACCGTTTGTTTCGTTGTTAGGTGTTAACTCAATACCAGCAAATTCTACACGTACGTAAGACATTACACCGCTGTTATCTTCAGCGCTAGTACCGCCATATTGTACGGCCGGCGTGATACCTTCTACACTAGGATTTTCCAAGTTGACAGGTGCACGTCCTAACAGAACAATACCGCCCCAGTCCCCTCTATCGCGATCCCCAACCGCTTGGTTTGACGTAAAGATAATAGGCGCTGTAGCTGTTCCTGCTGCCATAATCTGGCCACCACGATCCACGATCAATGTACCTCTTGAAGAACGCTCACCAGCGATAATCGTTCCTGGTTCAATGGTCAATACTTGACCTGAACGTACGAAAACCTGTCCAGACAGCAAATATTTGTTATTAGCGGTAAGCGTACGTGTAGAAATATCGCCTGATAATACCTGATACTCTCCTTCTGGATCTACAGGTTCTGGACCTGGATCCGAACTACATGCCGAAAAAGTTAATGCCGCTGCAGCAAACAAAGCACATACGGCTTGCTTACTTACATTGTTTAGTAAAAATTCAAATTTCATCGTTTTGCTTTTTAATGATGTATTGTACCTGTTTATATTATTTTCTATTTTATCGTATATGTCAATCCTAGCGTGCATAACGGCCCTCTGCGATAGTTCATGATGACATCATCCACATTGGTGTCAATACGCTGGTCGCGATTGGTATCTTGATAGAATCGGTAAGGCGCGTTGAGCAAATCCTGCACACCAGCCTTTATACTAAACTGTTTGATATTTTTCGTGATGGTAAGGTCTACCGCATTTCTTGGCAACTCGTAAATTGCCGGGAACTGCACGCTGCCGATAGCGTAGATACGCGGACCTACAACGTTGTATGCGCCGCTAACTTGCCAACCTTTTTCATCATCTTGATAAGCTAAAATCAAGTTGGTTACATAAGGCGACTGTCCTTGCATAGGGCGTATACGATCTTGCGCCACCACATCTGCCGATGTGCCATAATCAACTTCAGATTTGATTAAGGAAGCATTCAGGTTAACACTCAATTTGTCGACAAACGCGCTACTTGTTAAGTCACGGAATGATTTACGCACTTCCAATTCCACGCCGTAATTGTACGCGCCACCTGCTGCATTCGTAAAGGTGAATGCCGGATTATCTCCACCTTGTAACAGAATAGCCGTTTCGATAGGATTAGTAAAGCGTTTGTAAAAAGTACCTAAGCTCAAGGTTTCGCCATTACGCGGGTAAAACTCGTAGCGTAGATCAAAATTATCGATGTTTGCAGTTTCTAAATCCGGATTACCGTAACGGCCGGCATCAAATTCAAAATCGTAAAATAAGAAGGGGGCGATCTCCCTAAATTCCGGTCTATTAACGGTGCGGCCATAGCTCGCACGCACTTTGTGCGCATCAGAAAAGGCGTACTCCAAGTTGACAAATCCTAATGGAGAGAATACCGGGTTATCGACATTGACAGGCGTACCGTTATCTAGTGCTGAATTTAAACGTAGAATGTTATATTCAAAACGCAAACCCGCAGAGACATAGAAATCACCTAATGGCAACTCTACTCCAGCATATCCTGCAGACAAAAAGTTGGTTGCGTCGTAACTATCCCTTGGGGATGTTCCTTCTTCAATAATAAATCCGTCTGAGCCAAAATTATCGTTTGCAAAGATTTGATCTAACGGTAAAGTAGCGTAGCCATCAGTATTCACCCCGGATGCACCACGGTAAGAGAAATAGCGTGATCCAAACTTACGACTACGGTAATCTATCATGTAACCGGCCTTTAATAAAATAGGCGATTCGCGATCTTCACTACCAAGTTGCTGCGTGAAATTCACACCGTTGTTTAAGCCTATTTCATTTAGGTCTCCATGATAAGTACCTGTTTCCACCAAATTGGAACTTGGCGGGATAATCATACGATATACGCCATCACCAGCATTGTCCATAGTTCTGAATCGACGCAAGTTCGGCTGCTGTTCATTGAGATAGTTGAAACCTACGACCCAATTTACGGTTGAGCGACCTTCGGCAAAGCGGTGTGTACCTTCCAGTTGTTCTGTAGCAATGCTTCGTGAGCGGTATTGGAACAAATAGTTTCTCCGCATGTTTTCCTCAAACTGAATAAAATCGACACCACTTCTCACCAGGTTTACGTTTTCACCTATTTGGTTAAACAACGATTTCGATTCGATCTTATGGTATGGGTTAAATACATAAGTCAAATTGGCTAGTGCACTTACTCTATTTTCTTTTTCATAACGCTGATCGGTGTAGATAAAACGCGGATCTAATGCCATAGTAGGATTTGCCTCATCTTGCGTTAAGTAGCGCGCAAACTCGCGCTCATAGTAAACAAACGACTGCGAGTAATTCAATGCGGCAAGCAAGCTTAAGCGTTGTCCTCCGAAATTCCAGGCACGCCCCATGCTTGCGCCAAAATTGATATCTGGAATAGCATTCATTTGCCTCGTGCTCAAATCATTGTTCAGCATACGCGGTGCCGAGACGCGGACAGGATCATTAAGTGTAGAATTGCGTAAAGTATTGGTTGATGGAAATGCACTTGGCAGCGGTCTATTGGAATTATCAAAACCTAAAAAGTCTGTGCCCGATATGCGATTATACAAATAGGGCTTAAAGGTAGTTCCTACGCGATAATTAGAACCTAACGAGAATGTCGTAAAATTTTCATTGGCCGGCGCACTTGTAAACACCTTAATTAAACCACCGGAAAAGTCACCAGGGTTTTCGGCAGAGCCCGATTTATTGATTAAAATTCTATCTAATACGTTACTCGGTATCAAATCGAAAGAAAAAGTACGACGATCTACTTCGGAACTTGGCGCGATAACGTTGTTGAACATCACCTGATTATACCGTTCCGGCAAACCACGCACAACTACAAAACGGTTATCCACGATTGTCAAACCCGGTATGCGGCTCAACACCTGACCGGCGTCTCTATCCTGAGATAGCTTAATTTGCTGCTGCGAAATACCACTGACTACCTGATGTGCTTTTTTCACTTCCGCAATCACGGCAGTTTGCGTGTTGGATAGCCTTTTCGCATTAACAACTACCTCAGCTATTTCTTCGCCTTCGCGTTTCAGTTGAAGATCAAGCGTCAACACTTGATCAGCGGTGACCACCACTTCGCTTACCGTGAGTTGTTGGTAACCAACATAAGAGAGCACAAGGTCATATTTACCCGGCTCCAGTGCATTTAATGTAAAAACCCCTGCAGTATCGGTGGAAGCACCGATTGGACTATTCGCTATACGCACACTTACGCCTGTAAGCATCGTACCGTCGTCCGTATCGCTTATTTTTCCACGGATATTACCCGTCTGGGCTAAACAAAAACTTGCAAACAACGTAAAAATAATGAATAAAGGCAGCTTGGTTTTTATGCAACTCATATTGTTTCTTTTCTGCAACAAGAATAGATAAGATATGTTAATACTGTGTTAACAAATTGTTTTTAAATTAACACTTTTAAATCAAGAAATTGTTTACCGAGCATCTGATGAAATTTAACACACTTAAATAGGACATTAGCCGTAAAAACAACCAGCGAGTTATCGTACACCGAACGGCCAATTCAAAAAAAAGTTAAGCCAAATCGTATCAATGATTGTTCTATCAATAAAAAATATCATGCGAGCTATTTGGACAGGAGCCATTGGGTTTGGGCTGGTTAATATCCCTATCAAAATTTTCAGTGCTATACAAGATAGTCAACTTGATCTCGATATGTTGGACCGAAAAGACCTTGCTAACATCCGCTATAAGCGGGTCAACGACAAGACAGGCAAAGAAGTGCCCTGGGATAATATTGTTAAAGGTTATTTGCTAAAAGACAAGTATGTAGTTTTGGAAGAGGCCGATTTTGAAGAAGCATTGCCCGAGAAAAACAAAATGATCAATCTCCAGACCTTTGTGAAAGAGCGGGATATTGATAGCATCTACTTTGATACGCCCTATTACCTCGAACCGCAGAAAGGCGGCGAGAAAGCTTATTCCTTATTGTATAAATCATTGGAAAAAACAGGACATGTAGGGCTGAGTACTTTTGTTATGCGTACGACTGAAAATCTGGCTATTGTGAGGCCATACCAAGGTATGCTGCTACTGAACAAACTTCGATTCGAGGAAGAGATCCGCGAAACTTCCGATCTCAAAGTGCCTAGTTCGCGTATCTCAAAAAGCGAAATGGACATGGCCACCAAACTGATCAAGCAAAACAGTTCAGATTTTGATATTTCCGGTTATCGCAATGCCTATAGTAAAGAATTACTCAAAATTATCAAGAAAAAAGCACAGGGCAAGCGCGCTACAATTCGGAAAATTAATGTGGATAAGGAGCATACCAAAGCATCGGAGCTATTAGCCAAATTAAAAGCCAGCTTAGGCTAGGTTGTTTGTGTTTTGCTAACGAGCGCATTATCAAAAAAAATCAAAATGCGGCTATCGCTTTCCGGAGATTTACCTTTTCGTCGAAGATCGCCTGCCAAGGATCAGGTTTTGTATGGATGCGTTCAACGACGGTTGCCATCGTGAACTGTTGTATACTAAGCTTTTCATCAACTTCATCCCAGGCCAATGGTGTCGACACGGTGGCCTGTGGCTTCGGTCGCACGGAATACGGCGCTACGATTGTTTGTGCGCGTTTATTCTGCATGTAGTCCAGGTAAATCTTGTTTTTTCGCTTATTAGGCGATCGCTCCAAGCTTGTCGTATCGGGATGTTGTTCATGCAGCAATTCAGCAAGCATCTGCACAAAATCTCGCGTGATATCAAAGTCATACTGTGCAGCCGTATGTACGTATATATGTAATCCGGTAGAGCCAGAGGTTTTGATAAAGCTCTTGACACCGGCATGATCCAGTATTGTTTTCGCGGTGAGCGCGACGGCAACAACTTCCTTAAAGTCTACGCCATTTGGATCAATGTCCAAAACGGCAAAAACGGGTTTATTTTTCGTTTTGTAACTGGCTAGCCAGGGATTAATTTCGATCGAGCCCATATTGGCAATCCACAGCAAGGTGGGCAAATCGTTGCAAAGCAAATAGTTGACCGTATCGCCAGAAGCTTCGGAAGTCAGCTTGACCGTCTTCAACCACGACGGCCCGCTACCTTCTACGATATCTTTTTGAAAAAAACTAGCCTTGTCAATTCCGTTAGGAAATCTATTCAGCGAGATCGGCTTATCTTTTAAGAATGGTAAGATAAAGTCGGCGACATGCTCGTAGTAGTTTAATAAATCGCCTTTCGTAAGCTGATCTTGTGGCCAATACACTTTCTTCTGATTGGTGAGCTGAAGCGTTTTACGACCAAATTTCAACTCCCGATCGTTTTGCATAATTTTCACCGGCACCTCTCGCTTAATTTCTCGCAGCTTCTTATCCTTTCGCAAGGCTTTAAAAACAGGATGACGCAGATGACCATCATTTGTCCATGCCGAAAATGCAATCTCGGCAACGAGCGCAGGTTTAACCCAAGTTACCTGGCGTTCGTTTGCGACCGATGTTTCCTGCGGGAACGGCTTGCGCTTTACAATCGTTTTCTGCAATTGCTGGGTAAGTTCTTTTAAAAGTGCATCAGTAAATCCCGTCCCGACGTTTCCAATATAATCCAACCCTTTTTCTCCTTGTACCGCTAATACCAATGCGCCAAATCCTTGTCGCGATCCTGCGGGCGCCGTATAACCGACGACAATCGCTTCCTGCGTTTGTTGCAACTTAATCTTCAACCACAGCGAGATTCGTTTGCCGGATAGGTATCGGCTATTGGCTTCTTTGGCTACAACACCCTCCCATTTGTTTTTCTTTGCTGTTTTCAATACCGTGCTCAACGGTCCTTCATGTGCAGGCACAAAACACAGATTTTTTGCGCCTTGTTTTCTTAGTAAACGCTCGAGCAAATCTTTACGCTCTACCACGGGATAGTCACGCAGATCGTTGCCGTCGAGCATCAGGATATCAAACACGTGATACCGCAAGCTATGCTTTGCCGGAATGGGCTCACCATGTTGCAAAAGTTGAAAATGAGCCAACCCCTTGCTGTCTTCGATCAGCAATTCCCCATCCAGGATCACCTGTCGGTCCCAGTTGGCAAATGCGTCTACGATACTGGGAAACTTGCTATTAAAAGACAGGCCATTTCGCGAAAAAATCTGCGCTTTTCCTCCTGTAAACTGTGTAATCGCACGAAAGCCGTCCAATTTTTGTTCGAATAGCCAATCACTATCCTCGTCTACCTGTTCCGCAAGCACCGCAAGCATGGGCGCTAGCAGGTTGGTCGTGTTCGTTTTGGAACTACTTTCTTTGCTTCTTCTACTTGCATTTATTTTCTTATCCATTTCCGTTTCGGATGATGTGCCTTTCGCCGCCGTTTTTCGAAATGCAACGCCAGCCTGCTTGATGTCATCCGTGATCTGATCCTCTGCATTGTAGTCATCTTCCACAGCATGCTCGTCCTGATGTTTGATCAATAGCCAAGCGTTTTCCTCCTGCGGATTTTTTATTTTAACCAAAGCAAACTCGCCCCGTAGTTTCTTGCCCTGCAATTTAATCTTCAAACTTCCATTTTCCAATGCTTGCAGCAGGTCCGTTTCGGTATCGCCTGTTGCTATTGACGTGTAAAATCCTTGATCGAATATGCTGACCGTTCCAAATCCGTAATTGCCTTTCGGTATTTCGCCTTCAAAACTACGGTAACTTATGGGATGGTCTTCCACCATCACCGCCAATCGTTTGTCCTTTGGGTTTAGCGAAGGTCCTTTGGGAATTGCCCAGCTTTTCAAAACGCCGTCCATCTCTAATCGAAAATCATAATGCAATCTTGAGGCGTGATGTCGCTGCACAACAAAGCGTAGCTTGACAGATTTGCGTGCTTTACGAGCTTTAGGTTCGCTCGTTTTACTAAAGTCACGTTTTTGTACATATTTATCTAAGGCCGACATAACACAATAACAGCAGCTTAGGCGGAAAAGTTTTCCGCTTAAGCTGCTGTTATCCCAGCACTCGCTACCTATGCTATGTGCGCCATGACCGATATATTGTAAACAAAAATCCCTTACCAGTCTTTAGCATAAATCTGTGTTTGGTCCACTAGCAATTGGTCGTCAAACAATATGTTGGCGAGATTTTCCAAAGCAGGTCGCTGATTAGAGGCGAAATTTGATCGCGTAGGATCGAAAGAAAAGATCATATGCGCGCCATAGCCACCGTTCCGCAGATTTGTTAAAGCGGTAGCCGTCGGGTAGCGATTGAGTGCGTATTCACCCGACGACATTCCCCAGCCGCTTCGCGGTAAGCCCGGATAATTGTTGGTCAGATCGTAGCTTTGTAGATAATCATGCAAAGCATAGTCGATATATTCGCCGGCTTCCGCTTGCGGTATGGCGTTGCTGCCGCCGAAGTGTGCCGTGCGCGAATAAACGTAAACCATCACCAGTTTATCAGGCATCGCGAGCTTTGTTTCATAGCACAACCGGGCGGCTGCCTGATTGGAGGGCTGCACAAATCCTG
>JAAIGF010303792.1_pt1 | contig 27583 bp, 20 predicted proteins | sample 6487441 | NCBI WGS metagenome assembly JAAIGF01 (sample SAMN13974129, study PRJNA590717) | phyllosphere metagenome | biome: pepper field; feature: multiple bacterial spot infested pepper fields; material: pepper leaves; isolation source: leaves from pepper fields | host: Capsicum annuum ... | reverse complement strand
TTAAAGTTCAAGGTTTAATGTTTAAAGGATACCCTCGAGAAACAGGAAACTGACACAAAGCTGAAGGCTCCAAAGGAGCCGCCTGGTAATAGCTGAAAACCGGCTAACCCCATTAAGCCCCGCAGGGGCGGCCTGTTTTACTCCATACCCATGTAAGCCAACTACTGTTTAAGCATCTTTATCCCAACAATTGATCAAAATAGTCAAAAAACGAACCACAGAACCTGTAGTTTTGCTAATTGCTAATTATTCATCACTTATTACTCATTACTCATGGAGGATTCTGGAAACAAAATAAAAAGTTTTGTTAATCAAAACAGGAAAAATGAGAAAAAGAATACGGGATGACAGTTCGCCCCTACGGGGCTTATTGAAACGCATGATTTTTAGCTATTAACAGGCTGTTCCTACGGAGCTTTTAGTTTTTGAGCCGTTTTCCATTCAATAACAACATTTTTAGTAGATCATCATATGGCGTGATTTTTAATGCTTAAAAAGCTCGTAAAATCAACAACAATAATTTACGGAATAAATATGATTTTAAGCCTGCCGAAATATTTCATAAGCGGAGAATCTACAGATGAAATAACCATTCCTAGCATCAATAGCATTACAAACCTATGCCCTTTTGCTTCTCTTCATACCAACATTGAAAGCAAGCTGTACCTGACTGATTTTTCCGCCAACTTTTAAGCTTGATACGTTATTGATCATTTTATTACCCATCGGTCGTAGGCTCCAGAGGAGCCTGCTGTTAATAGCGATATTATCCAACCAGACTTAATAAGCTCCGTAGGAGCGGACTGTAGACAATTACCCTATTTCCTTTTCAATCCTTACAGTCGATCCTTTCAAGGACAAATTATATTTAAATATTCCATCCATCTACAGCTCATTTTTAATATTCCGGATTTTAACAATCAGTCAGTAAGCTGTAATTTTACCCATTACCCATTACCCATTACCCATTACTTATGATTTATGATTTATGACCCGTCATCAATTTGTACTCATCAATCCTCTGTAACTGACTCATACTTAAATACCGGTAACAGAATAGCCCCGATTGCCGCGGCATCCTTTTTTTGAAGCGGGAAAGGCCAGGCAAAAAAAGATACAGCAGAAAGCGGGAATAAGCTCCTAGAAAAATTCTTTTCGATGAACAGCGTGAGGCTACAAGATGGATGGATAGGATTAAGTAGATGGATGAATTCAAGTATTGAGAAACTGTCAGTTAAAAGCAAACCCGAAACCTATTATTGTGTTCCGGGCTTTATATGCATCAGATATTAACTTTGATATCCTAATAATTTTCTCATTTGGTAGAAGAATCTTTCGATCAGTCGCAGATCTTCCGTTACAATTTCAGCATTTCCTTTGAGTTCCTTGTCGAAGGGGAGGGTTTTATTATAGCTTGTCTTCAGTCCTTTCGGGAGAAGGACATCAACATAGTAGTTTCCTTCTTTATCGGGAGAAAGAGAAATGTTCTGAACTTTTCCTTCTATAATCCCGTATTCCTGATAGCGGTAATTATCCAGTTTTATCAATACCTTTTCACCGGATATAATTTTTCCTGAATTGGCTGCCGGTACCGACATTCTGCCTACCAACTTATCTTTGTCTTCGGGAAGGATGGATAATATAACATCACCTGCTTTTATAAACTGATTCTCCCCGAAGAATTGCTGGAAACTGGCAATACCGTTTGTGTTGGAAATGATTAAGTAATTCTGTTCCCATTGTTTTAAAGATTTTCTCAATTGCTCAAACAGCTGCAGGGTTTGGGAAGAATAGGTAATTTTATCTTTTTCGGTATTAATGGCGGTTCCGCTTTTCGTTTTATTAAGGTTGGAAATCGCTTCTTCCATTTGTGAAAGGGAAATATTAATATTTTCCAGATTTTGCTGGGCTTGCAGGAATTTAATCTTCTCATTTTCAAGTTCCATGGAAGCGATTACGCCCTGGTTATATAAATCCTGAGAGCGTTGATAATTTTTCCTGGTAATTTCATATTTTGCCTGTTCAAGCTTTTTTTGCTGTTTGGTTGTGGCAATCCTTAACCTGTATTCGGATAGGCTTTGATTGGCTGCTAAATTTTCAGGAGCATATGGTTGAAGTCTTGTAAACAAGGTTTCGTCCTGAAATGCTTTTGCAAACCCGTTATAGTCTCCCTGCAGTTCACCCAGTTTAAAGTGGGATACTTCATTTACAGGAAATGACAGTAACTGATCAGGGGCCATTGAATCTATAATTTTTTTAAGCTTCAGAACATCTTCGTAGTTTGCAGTTGACTGCATCACCATCAATACCTGGTCTTTTTTTACCTGTTGATGCTCTTTAATAAATATTTTTTCAATTTTAGCATTGGTCCTTGCTTCCAGCTTTTCAGGAGGATTCTGAGAGGTTACCACAATCGGGGCCGGGATAAATTCGGGGTACCGGATGACGTAGCTCATCATCAGGATAAGCACCAGAATTAAAAAGATAATGGTATTTCCCCAGCGGATCATCCAGTGGGGTGGTTGGGTAAGAATGTCCTGAACGCTTTCTGAGCGGAGTTCAATATTGTCTAAAACGTCTTTTTCCATATTTAAATATAAGCAATCTCCAAAATTTCTGAAGATTGCCAATGAATTTATTAGATATAAAATGATCTACTGCTGATCAAACATCACAAAACTGCGAAGAAAACATACTTCTGCTAATACATACCCCTCTTTTTTCACACCAAAGCAGATTGCTGCATCCACAATCAAAAGGTTCGCCCGGTAGTGGCGGTTCGGAGGGATGGTATGACCCACAGCCACCGATATCTCCACCTTCTACAGACTTCAATTCTTTTCGTGATAATTTTTTAAGATTTTTCATCATAAATAATTTGTTGATTGGTTCCTACTCTTTAAGCTTTTCGGATGCCGCTTATTCTTTTAATCTAGTTTCCAAGTTCCAGCTGGTTTTTCACTAATCGGTAATATTCGCCTCTCAAAGCGACAAGCTCGACATGGCTTCCTTCTTCTACCAATTTTCCTTTGTCTAAGACGATAATCTTATCGGCGTGTTTTACCGTTGAAAGCCTGTGGGCAATCACAACTGCTGTCTTGCCCTTAAAGAATTGCTCCAGGTTTTCCATAATTACTTTTTCGTTATTGGCATCCAGTGCCGAAGTGGCTTCGTCAAATAAGATATATTCAGGGGATTTGTAAACTGCCCTAGCGATAAACAGCCTTTGTTTCTGTCCGCCACTTACCCCGAGCCCTTCGTTTCCGATTTTGGTGTTATAGCTTAGCGGAAGCTCTTCAATAAAATCTTTAATATTCGCAATTTCTACGGCTCGTCGCAGCTTATTTTTATCAACATAATCTTCACCGACGGCGACATTATTGGCGATGGTGTCATTGAATACATAACCTTCCTGCATCACTACCCCGCAGTGGTCTCTCCAGAATCGTGGGGAAATGTTTTTAAGTTTTGTATTTCCAAGGCGTATTTCGCCTTCAGACGGTTCATAAAACTTCATCAGTAATTTTAATAAAGTCGTTTTTCCACTTCCGCTGGCTCCTACAATAGCTGTCGTTTTTTGATAAGGAATGGTTAAGCTTAAATTTTCAAAAACAGGAACATCCGAACCGGTATATCGGAAAGAAAGATTTTCAATTTCGATATCCTTTCCGGGAAGCTCATGGCTGTACTGCTCATCCTTATTTTCCTCGTCTTCTTTATCATGAATTTCTCCCAGTCTTTCCAACGAAATTTTAGCATCCTGAGTCTGCTTGATAAAATCAATCAGCTGAAGCAAAGGACTGTTCAATTGCCCGATAATATATTGGACTGAAAGCATCATCCCCAAGGTCAGATTTCCTTCCAGAACCAGTTTCGCAGATAAGAAGCTGACCAATATGTCTTTCATCTGATTGATGAAGTTTCCGCCTACCGATTGCCATTGTTCCAGGGAAAGGGATTTTATTCTGATCTTAAAGAGCTTTACCTGCAGGAATTCCCAATCCCATCGCTTTTGTTTTTCAGCATTGTGCATTTTGATCTCCTGCATTCCGTTGATCAGTTCGATTACCTTGCTCTGTTCCTGGGAAACCTGGGAAAACCTTTTATAATCCAGTTCTTTTCTTCTGCCCAGAAAAAAACTGATCCATCCGATATAAGCGGCCGCTCCGATAAGATAAACAATAAACAGCCTGTAGTCATAAAATAAAAGGACGATACTGAATATAATCAGATTGACTAATGAAAACAGGGTGTTAAGTGATGAACTCGTTAGAAGCTGCTCGATCCGGTGATGGTCATTGATCCGCTGCATGATATCTCCTGTCATTCTTGTATCAAAGAAACTGATCGGAAGTTTCATCAGTTTGATGAAGAAATCCGAAATAATGGAAATATTGATTCTTGCCGAAAGGTGTAGCAGAATCCAGCTTCTGATAATTTCAATGCCCATTCTTCCCATAAAGAGCATGATCTGTGCTAAGAGAACTAGATAGATGAAATTAAGGTCCTGATTCTGGATTCCGACGTCCACAATACTTTGGGTAAGAAAAGGAAAAATCAGGGAAAGTAAACTTCCTGCCAACAGCCCTACGGCCAGTTGCACGACAAGCGACTTATATTTCAGCAGATATTTGGAAAGAAACGAAAAGCTGGCTTTGCTTTCCTGGTCATCAAATTCAGTCTGAAAAAATGCCGGAGTAGTTTCAAGGATTAAAACAATACCTTCCTCAGTTTTTTCATTTGCATTTTCACCGATCCAAAGCTTTATAAATTCTTTCCTGGTATAAGTTATTAATCCATATCCGGGATCAGAAACATACACTTTATTATTTTTATCGATTTTGTATACAACAACGAAATGGTTTTTGTTCCAGTGCACAATACAGGGAAGAGGAACTTCCTCGGCAAGAGACTCAAAATTAATCTGGACCCCTAAAGAACGAAATCCCAGATCTTCAGCGGCATCACTTAATCCGAGCAGGCTGCTGCCTTCACGGGTAGTTTCTGAAAGGTTACGAATTTGTTGCAGGGAAATGCTTTTTCCGTAATGTTTGCTTACGATACGAAGGCATGTAGGACCACAGTCTTTAGAATCCGGCTGGCGGTAGAAAGGAAAAGATTTCAATGATTAATTTTTTATTTATAAATAAGTTGCCGCCGGTCTGACGGCAACTATTTCTATTCAATCTTCTGACTTAAAAGTAGCAATATTTATTGCAGACCCTCTCGCAGCCAGATAAAGTAAGATCAGGGGATGAATTCGGATCAGCCTGGCATGCGGCAAGGGTCGTATAACATGCGGTTGCCGCTTCTTGTCTTTGCGCACACTCAATCGAAATTCCTCCTTTTACGGATTTTAAACTTTCTCGTGATAACTTTTTTAGATTTTTCATAAGATCAGTATTTTTTTAGTAGCAATATCTGTTACAATACCGGATGCATAATCCTCCTGAATCCGGATCATTGACACAGTCGCTTTGAGAGATATAGCACATTACGGATGCAGCCTGACCTTCGGCACATTCTTTTGTGATTCCTCCTGTTACAAACTTTAAGTTTTCACGGGATAATTTTTTTAGATTTTTCATAGTAGTCTGTAATTTGTTTTAAAAATCATTTTGAGGGGGATTACAAAGATAAGTTTCCGGGCTTGCACCTGAAATTAATCTGCAGCCTCCGCCAGAACAGCACCATCCCGGACCACAATCACCATTTTCCGGACAAATTCTGATTCCGCCTTTGATAGATTTTAAATTCCCTCTTGAAATTTTTTTCAGATTTTTCATAATTGATTTGGTATTGGTTTAACGACAATATTTATGGCATACCGGTATGCATACTTCATCCAGGTTAGGATCCACATTAGCCTGGCATGCACTATAAGATGAAAAGCACGACATTGTTGCAAAAGCATTGGCACATTCCGGCGTAATTCCTCCTTTTACAGATTTTAGATTTTCTTTTGAGATTTTTTTTTAGATTTTTCATTGTAATTAATTTTTAGATTTCCTACTCTTTTCAAGCTTTTCGGATTCCGCTTTAAATTTGTCCTAATATAGTGAATATTATATATCGAAAATTACTTTAGCATTAATTTTTTCATCTTCCGCTAATTCATCTATAAAATAATAAATATCTTCACGGTCGTACTTATCAGGAAACTGGTAACCGTTGATCAGAATGATAGGAGTGAAATTAAGGCCTGCATTCCTATTCTCTTCAGACATTCCGACAAGAGGAGACAGATCTTCATTGCCTGAAGCGGTTCCCACTTTTTGTCTTATTTTATTCTCATCTTTGTTTTCAAACCAATATTCCACCAGATGCAAAAATTCCTGTGCCGGCTTGTTTTTATAGGTATACATAAAATCTGACATAAGGTTGGTAAATTTTTCATTCTGCTTGTCAGGGGTATAATTAAACCTCATCTGTACGGAGATATCATTCGGGTATTTATCCAGAAGATTTTCCACTATTTTATGTGCATCTTTACAGAAGCCACAATACGGATTGGAAACGATTGACAGATGGAGTTTGGCATCTCTGTTTCCGATAAAAAAGGTGTCATTGTTACTGAACGTTATTTTTTCATTTTCTAACAGCTCTCTTCTGAACAATTCGTAATTTCTTTTGAAACGTAAGTTCTTGGCATTTGATTTCTGAAGCGCTTCCTTATCCTGAAGGGTATTGTTCAGATATAAGACCACTGAAAATACGGCAATCCATAAAATGAGGCTTAATAATAAGGTCTGTATTTCAAATACGACATTTTCAAAGAACAACAGTCCTAATATCAGCTGAGCGATCAATACGGAGATAATCAGAAGGCAGACCCGGCAGAATGTTTTTTCCACAAATCCCTGAATATATAACGAATATCCTATGACAATAAGTGAAGCAAAGTTAAATCCTTTAACGATAAATGAAGTAGCAGGCAGGAATAATCCCAAAACCGTTATCCCAATAAAATAAATTAACGAAAAATCTGAAAATTTAAGGCCGAGGATACTTGTTTTGTCCTGATTGATAATTTTATTACAGGAGTTCACATTTTGATTTCCGGCAGAATCCCCGCAGATACTTCCGATAACGGTGGACGTATTTCCGAATTTCTGATTGAAAATTTCCAGGGAAATATAGACACCAGCCAGAGAAAGAAGGGTAAAAACAGCTTCATACCATGCCAGGCTTATAAGAGAATAGATTAAAATAACGGCAAAAACAGCATAAATCAGCGGTTTATAACTCGTTACCGTTTTATTCTCCACTTTATCTTTTTCAAAAAGCAGAACAAAATCTGTAGATTTTTTATGAAGTTCATCCTTGCTTAAAGTTTTCGCTTTATCAGAATATATCGAATACTGGCTGCCGTTTTTCTTTACTAATGAAAACGAATTATCAACAATAGCAATAAATTCTTCAGGAAGCTCATCCCAGTATTCTTTATCCAGTTCATAGGCATCATTCCGTACACCCATGAAATTAAGGGTATCACTGAAAGCTAATGCCGAAGGGTAGTTGGGATGTGAGTTGAACTGAAAAAGGAACTCCTGTTTATCAAGTTTTAAATAGTTGATGAGTTTGTCCAATAGCATATTAATATTTTTCCTCTAAAATAAGCAGATGTTTGAAAAAAACAAATACTTTTTTCATTTTAATGTGATTTAAGATTATTATATTGCTTGCGAATATTTCACAGGGACTTTAATAGAAGTAAGTGACCTTTTCTTATTTATTTTTAATAAAATCCTGCAAATCTTTCTCTGAAGATAAGCCAACGGTTGATTTTATAATCTTAAAATTGTTATCGGTCAGTACCGTATAGGGAATGGCTCCGTTTAATCTGAAACGCATCTGGATTTTTTCGTAAGCCTGGTCTTTTTCATTGATGATGAATTGCCTCCAGTTCATCTGCTCTTCCTTTAAAGCTTTTTTCCAGGCATTTTTATCCGCATCGATGGAAATTGAAATAAACTCCAAATCGGAATCCTTACGGTTGTAAATCGTCTTCAGTAAAGGAATTTCCTGTCGGCACGGTCCGCACCAGCTGGCCCAGAATACCACCAGATGTTTCTTATACTTAGGATCTAAGATTTCAGATTTTTTTCCGGAAGCATTTTCCAGTAAAGGCATCGCCGTATTTTTTTCATTAAATCTTTTTTTATTGTAGGCGGATAACTTTCTAAAAGATTCGCTCTCCGTAATCTCTCCTTTGAAGAGTTTTACAAATTCATCGATCTGTTGTGGAGAGAAGCTGTTTTTGTTGTAATCGATATTATATAACAGATGATAAGAATAAGGATATTGTTTAATTTTATTTTTTATCAGGAGAATACTTGGTGCATCAAAATTGTTGAATAAGTCACAATCGATATTGTATAAAGCTTTAGTCTGCATTCCTGCAGAAATCTTCGGACTTTTTACGAGTTTGTATTGGGGGCTTAAAATTAAATTCTTCGGTTTAAATTCCTCCAGTTCACCGTTAATCAAAATAATGGAATCGGAAAAAAAATACTGAGATTGACAACCTGATCCTTTATATTTTGCATTCGTCGGAAATGAAAAAGATCTTTTAATTCCAAGTCGATCGATATGTTCAATTCCTAAATATTGCGCCTCGGCAGTTTTTCGGATGTACATTATTTCAAATTTTTCTTTATGGGTTTCTACGCTATCGATGCGATCATTATATTTATCTTTATACAAATAGAGCTTGCCATCCGGCAGATTAGGGATATTGCCGGATATAACAGTTTTGTATTTATTATTACTACAAGATAAAATAAAGAAAGCAATAATTAATGATGACAATAGTTTATAATGCATAAAATTTTATTTAAATAAGTTTGCCAATATTATGGCAAAATTCATATTTTAATTAGAAAGGTGAAGATCTGACTTAACATCTTGATTGGCCGCCATTAGAAGTTACATTTACCTGTCCTAAACCTGTATCACAATAACTTGTTTTAACTGGTACAGATACATCACCCACCTGATGCCACTCAACAGTAGTTACGCACTCTCCATCTTCTAATCCATTCTCCATTATTACCTTGTATAAAGTGAGCACATGCTCTTCTTCCACCAATCACATTTCTCAAGTCTTGCCTCGAAAGTTTTTTAAGATTTTTCATTTGTTTCATCTTTTGAATTAATAATTTGCTTTTGCCATACAATCCCTGACGTGGAATTCAATAATTTGGTTCAAAATATATCTGTACATATACGCGCTGAATTTTTTCAAGCACATTATCAATGTTGGCCCTTTAAAACTAGGGAAAAATATCTCACGTTGGATAGATAAAATTTGCGATTTTTTTGCGATTTTCTTGCAAAATTTGCATTTTGTTTTTTTACATTTGTAGGAAACACAAACTCATGAAACACGAAAAACTAAAATTTCTCAGAAAGCAAAAGGGATTGAGCCAGAAAGAAATGGCAATAATATTATCTACGGATATTTCCAGCTACTGCCGTAAAGAAAATGGAAAATCCAAGATTCATCATGAGGAATGGGAAAAACTGGCCCGGGCACTTGAAGTTTCTGTTGATGAAATAAAGCAAGACGTTTTGGGAATTGTTCAATACGATGATTTTACATTTAATATTCATACCGGAAAATATAACTATCCAAATTATAAAATTCCGGATCCTGTTTTACAGAATCTTTATGATTACATTCAACTTTTAAAAGAACAGAATGAATCTTTGAAAATAGAATTGGAGAACTTGAAGCATAAGTAAGAGCAGAGATCTTAGCCAAATACTTTTTTTAAAGGAAATATACAGGAAAATCAGATCATTATTTCCAGCTGTAAAAGACAGACCGTTATACAGTGTATGTATGTTTCTGTAGATCTTTCAAATTCTTTTAGGATAAACAATTGTTTAATTTAATAGCTTGCTTACGAGTTGATTTTTTGGGTCAGTCATCTTTCTGTCAGTTATTTATCTTCGTTTATAAACATAAGCAATCTTTACTTACTTAACGAAAAGTTTAAAAATTCTTAAAGTTTTCATAAAGTTTTAAAAAACAGATTAAATTTTTTTTTTATTCTAAAATATATTGTACTTTTACAAAGCCTTGAATGAGGGAACAAGTCAAGGTAATAAATTTTTTTTCATCATTTGTGTTTTTAGAATCGTATCGCCTGATACGATTCTTTTATTTTATACCCTTTCATAGTTTAATAAAAGATTAATAAAATAGGAATAGGTAACAGAACCTTCCTGCTGGTTGCTCTTCAGAAAAAGGTTATTCGTAAATCCGAAAAAATCATCCAGCAAGCCCTGATGTTTTAAGACAAATGTTTTTTCATAAGCCCGGTCTCTCTTCATTGGCAGAGAATAATTTCGCAATACCGATTGTATAAACTCGGGATCTTCTTCCACGATAAAGTTCAGAAGGCTTTTTAAAGTAAAATATTCCGTGCTGTAACGCAGCTCAGGATTTTCAGCATCAACTCCGATCAGGTATCCTATAAAATTGGCTTCCTGTTCCCGGGCAAAACCGAGCTGGTGCGAGCTTTCGTGGGCCGAAGTAAAAGGAACATACGTATTGGGCAGCTGTGAATTGTATTGGGCTTCGGCCGTAAAGGGATTATAATATCCTAAAATGCCCGTAAAATTCATTACTTTCTTAAAAAGACTGGGCTTAAAAGAATTGATTCCAGGAGCTTTTTTGTTGGAAATGTTTTCCGGAAGACCGGCCTGTCTGGTGAGAATTTCTTTTTGTACGGCTCTTAGATCTGTGATGACAAAAATTCCGTTCCGGTCTTCTTTCACCAGGCTTCTGGTCCTTTTACACTTTTCCAGATATTCCAGCGCCAGGATTTTTGCTTTTTCGGTGGTGGGTTCTTTTTGACTTGAAAGCTTCTTAAGGATCGGAACCTGAAAATACAGCATACCCCAAAATATCTGATACAGAAAATAAAAAATATTAATTCCGATCAAAATGGCAAGCAGTGAAGAATGCCTTTTCCGTTTTTTAAATAAAGCCATCACGTGATAAAGCAGAAAAGCTCCGATCAGAATATAAAAAAGGTCGCCGAAGGAAAACGGAATCCACGAAAAAATTGCCTGATGGACGTTCTTCTGGAACTCAAAAAAACATTCAAAAAAAGAAACCATCATTTCTGATTTTGAAAACAGGTAGAACAAAAGAAATTGGGCAAGTAATATACCTGCCCAACATCTTTTCTTATGTATTATTTTTGTTTTATTAATGACCACCGCCTTTTGTGATTTTGTCAAGATCAATCCCCTGAGATCTCAGGATTCCGCTTACTCTTATTGCATAGAAAGCAAGATAAGCAAAACAAATTACTCCTACAATATAGCTGAAGTGAATATTAGTAAGATCGGCAACATATCCCTGGATCAGGCTGACAATTCCGCCTCCCATAATCATCATGATCAGTAAACCTGAACCCTGATTAGTATGTTTGCCAAGTCCGTTGATCGCCAGGGCGAAAATACACGGCCAAAGGGTAGAGCAGAATAGACCTACACTGGTAAACGCATATACGGAAACCATTCCGGAAGTAAACATTCCTATCAATAAAGAAGCAATCCCTGCTACCGAGAAAATAAGAAGCATCCTTGCCGGATTTCCCTTACTTAAAATATCACAGATAATCATTGCAATAATAACCAGCCCATATACATAAAAGTGGGAAAGATCATGCTTGGCAATCGCATTCACCAATAAGAAAACGCCGAAAGCCAGGTAAGGCGCCAGGAACCTCAATACTTTCTTAAATCCTGCACTGATATCAAAAGCTTCAACCGCACCGGTCCACCGGCCGATCATCAGGGAAGCCCAATATAGAGAGATGTAAGGGGCTACATCTTTGGTTTCAAAATTTAAGTTTTTTTCCATGTAAGCCGGAAGGTTGCTGGCCGTAGAAACTTCCACGCCAACATAAACGAAAATGGCAATCATACCCATTACAAGCTGAGGATAAGCCAAAGCCGATTTCCGGTGTTCACCTTTTACAGCATCGTCCGTATTTTCAGTAATGGTAGGTGTAACGGCCGGAAGCGATGAAAATTTCAGCATAATGGCAACTAAAACAAACGCTACTCCTAAAATAAGATAAGGAACTTTTACACTTTCGATACTTACATCATTCGTCGCAGCAGCTGCAGATCCGAAGATCGCAAAAGATACGATCAGCGGGCCGATGGTTGTTCCCAGGTTATTGATTCCTCCTGCCATCGTCAATCGTTGGGATCCTGTTTCAGAAGGGCCTACTTCAATGGCCAAAGGATTGGCGACGATCTGCTGTAGCGAAAACCCAAGTCCTACAATGAAAAGTCCTGAAATCATCAATAGGAAAGAATGAAGGTTGGCTGCCGGGTAGAATAGCAATGTTCCTGCTGCAGAAATCAGAAGGCCGACGATAAGCCCGTTTTTATACCCGATTTTATTAACGAGATCTTGCTTTAATCCGGCAGAAATAAGCATATAAATTAAAGAACCTACCGTATATGCTACATAGAAGCAAATCTGCACAAGCATACTTTCGGTTTGGGTAAGATTAAAAGCTTTTTGGAAAACGGGGATCAGGATGTCGTTACTTGCGGCGATAAATCCCCAGAAGAAAAACACCGTTACCAGCGGAACGAATTGTCCCCAGTTGGTTTGTTTGGAATAATTTGACATATTTGTTGAAAATTTCTGAAAACAAATATATATTATTTCTATTAATTATGGTGTTGAAGCAAAGTTTTTTTTATTGTCTCAAATGAAGACAATTTAAGTTCTTTGGGAGATTCCGCAGGAGGAAGAATCCCGTTGAAATAAACCCTGGCTTTTCCGGGATATCCTTTGGATTTATCAAAAGGAAACATTTCCTTTAATCCGATAAATGTAAAGATAACGATCGGTGAATGGTGTTTTGAAGAAAGGGTAAAGGCCCCGTCTTTAAATTCATCCAGAATAACAGAAGTATCATCAGGAACACCGCCTTCCGGGAAAATAACGATGCTGTTTCCTTCCTCCATCTTTTCGGCGCATCTTCGGTACACATCGGCACGGCTCCGCGCGCTTTTCCGGTCCACCATGACACAGATCCTTTTATAGATGGTTCCGAAAATCGGAATTTTCACCAGCTCTTTTTTACCGACGAAGCAGATCGGATGATCACACAGAATGCACATCAGCATGATATCCATAATCGAGGTGTGGTTGGAAATGAAAACATACTGCTGATTCTTATCCAGTTTTTGCTGAGACAGTTTTATAAGCTCGTACCGAAGACCCATTCCGTAGAACATACAGTAACTCCAGCAACGTATAAATACATACGCATATTTATAATGCTTTTTGCTGAACGATAAAATGTAAACCGGGATCCCGAAAAGAATGGTAAAGACAAATGCCAGAATCATCATCCATACTCTCCAGAGGTAATTTAAAATTTTTGTCACTGCTTATCCGTTAAAAATTACTTTTTTCTTTACTGAATAATTCAGGATCGATACTAAGAGAATGGCTGCGATTTTACTGATCATCTCCGGACTTAGCGTATAAACAACCAGATCGATGTTATCCTTAAATATATAACTGTAAAAAATCTGGAAAAAGGTAAGGCTTAATAAAGTAGAGATAAAAGACACCAGCATGAAATAAGCAAACTCCTTTCTTTTCGAATGCTTGCCCCTTTCGAATACAAACCAGATGCTCAGGAAATAATTGCTGATGATTCCGCAGCTTGTCGAGAAAATATTGCTCAGTGGGTAATGGATCCCATGAAAATTGGTTTCCCGCGGAAAAAGGTGAGGCAGCGAGGTGCTGAAAAACTTGAAGCTTCCGATTTCCACAACGGCACTCAGCCCTCCTGCAATGATGAAGAACAAAACCTGTTTCTGACGTAGTATTAAATCTCTCATCCGATTTTTATGATATGCAAATGTATAACTATATGTTAAACACTTAAAAAAAGATGTTAAATATTTTTTTTGATTCGAAATTATTTCTAAATTTAGTTTTCGAAAAGATGCAAGCTTGACCTGATAATAAATTCATTTTCAACTGTTTATGTTGATGGTTTTTCCTTATCTTGTAATGTGATTATAATCATACCACCAAAAATTTTTAACGGCCACCTTAATAATATTTGTATGAAACGTCAAAACAAATACAGAAAATTCCAGCTTCAGCAGCAAAATATTGAAGCTTTAGAAAGAGAAAATACCCGTTTCAAGCGGGTCTACTCCGAATACGAAAATATGTCCAACGAACTCTGGAACCTCGAAAACTCCAGCGGCGAACCGGTACCCGATGATTTTATCAATGCCATGATCCTTCAGACCTCTTACCTGGAAGAAGAGATAGAAGACTGGCTGGTTCAGTTCAACAACAATCAGGCAGAGGTAAGACAGTGATGAAGAATTTTATAATGAATGATTAAAAGAGAACCAAGATGAAGTTTTGGTTCTTTTTTATTTAAATTACTTTTACAGATCAGGAATATTAAATTTTCTTTATAATATAAATAACAATTCCTAAAAACATCCTCACCTATTCCTGCGTTGTGCAGAAAACCTATTATAAAGATAGCAAACGAAAACTTGGATTCGGCTGGGAAATCGGTAACAACTTTTGGAGAAAGACGGAAATACGTTTGGGAATTCTTCATAGATCAGATACTCCGTACAGAATCGGATCGGAACGGTTGTCCTTTCTAATTCTCAGAATGGGAGTCTGGTCAGGAATCTGATGAGCAGAATCTATGATGCGGTTAAATAGGTTTTAAACTCAAAGAAAGCAGAATTGTATCTCTCATTTAGGCATTAAAAAATAGGTTATGGACTTTAATAAATAACACATATGTCATGTCCATAATCCATCTTCTTACAAGATAAATTCATAATTTAGCATCTTTAAACTAAAATGTAAATTATGGTTGCTATTGTGGATAGTGGTTCTACGAAATCGGATTGGGTTATTCTGGATGATTTTAAAAAAGTATTTCTCAAAACGGAAACCATCGGTTTCAACCCGAATTTTATCAGCAGAGAACTTATTGTTCCGGAAATCGAGAGCAATACCAGCCTGACAACCGTTAAAAATTCCATTAAAAAAATCTATTTCTATGGTTCCGGATGTGGCGTTCAGCAAAACTGTGAGACGATCATTGAAGAACTGGGGCGTGTATTTATCCATGCGGAAATCATTGTAAAAGAAGATCTTACCGCTGCAGCTTATGCAGCTTATCGTGGAAAGCCTGCCATTGTCTGCATTTTAGGAACCGGTTCCAATTCCTGTTATTTCGACGGACAGGACATCAGAATCCAGTTACCTTCATTGGGTTTCCTTGTAGGAGACGAAGGGAGCGGAAGTGCGATCGGAAAACAGCTGGTGCGCAGATTCTTTATGCAGAAGCTTCCTGAAGATCTTTCCGTTGAATTTGAAAAAACGTATAACCTCACGGTAGATGAGGCATTGAAAAACATGTACCATACGACCCGGCCGAATGCCTATTTAGCCGATTTCAATAAATTTGTGGTGGAAAGAAAAGACCATCCGTATTTTCAGAAAATGGTATTTGAAGAAATGCTGAATTTCTTCGATTATCAGGTGCTTCCTTATAAAGAATCAAATAATGCTGAGGTCAATTTCATAGGCTCCATTGCTTATTATTACGAAGATATTTTACGTTCTGCTGCTGCAGAGCTTAACCTGGAAGTAGGGCAGATCGTTCAGAAGCCGATCGAGAGCCTGGTCGATTACCATATCCAATATATACTCTAATTTAAATAACAAAATTCATTATATGTCAAACAAAACCCACCGCGACGAAAAAAACTTTAATCAGGCCGCGCTAGATTATCACAAAGCCGAGCCTAAAGGTAAGATCGAAGTGATCCCTTCAAAACCGCACTCATCTCAGAGAGATTTGTCATTGGCCTATTCTCCGGGGGTTGCAGTTCCTTGCATGGAAATTTATGAGAAGCCTGAAACCGTGTACGATTACACCGGGAAAGGAAATCTGGTAGCTGTTATTTCCAACGGTACGGCAGTTCTTGGGTTGGGTGATATCGGGGCGGAAGCTTCGAAGCCCGTGATGGAAGGGAAAGGTCTTTTGTTCAAAATTTTTGCCGATATCAATGTATTTGATATCGAAATCAATGAAAAAGATCCTGATAAATTTATCGATATTGTAAAAGGAATTGCGCCTACATTCGGAGGAATTAACCTGGAAGATATTAAGGCGCCCGAAGCGTTTTACATCGAACAGCGTTTAAAGGAAGAGCTGGATATTCCGTTGATGCACGACGACCAGCACGGAACAGCGATCATTTCAGCGGCAGCGCTGATCAATTCCCTGAAAATTGCCAACAAAAAAATCGAAGAGGTAAAAATGGTGGTCAACGGAGCGGGAGCTGCGGCCATTGCCTGTACCAACCTGTATATTTCTTTGGGATTAAAAAGAGAAAATGTTTTGATGTGCGACAGCAAAGGCGTGATCAATCATAAAAGGCAAAACCTGACGCCTGAAAAGCTGGATTTCATCGTTGAAACGGATATCGATACCCTCGAAGATGCCGTAAAAGGATCCGATGTTTTCGTAGGATTATCCAAAGGGAATGTGATGACGCCGGAAATGCTGCTGGGTATGAAAGAAAATCCTATCGTTTTTGCTTTGGCCAATCCGGACCCGGAAATTGCTTACAATGTAGCGCTGGAAACCCGTAAAGATGTTATTATGGCCACCGGACGAAGCGACTATCCCAACCAGGTAAACAACGTTCTCGGTTTCCCGTATATTTTCCGTGGCGCATTAGATGTTCAGGCAAGAGGAATTAATGAAGCGATGAAGCTGGCCGCCGTTCATGCGATTGCCGATCTGGCGAAAGAACCGGTTCCCGAAGCGGTAATTTTAGCCTACAATGTTCAGAACCTGCAGTTCGGCAGGGAATATTTCATTCCGAAGCCTTTTGACAACAGGCTGATCACCAAAGTTTCGAGTGCCGTGGCCAAAGCAGCCATCGAAAGCGGAGTTGCCAGAAAAACCATTACCGATTTCGAAGAGTACGAAAACAGTCTGCTCGACAGAATGGGAAGGGACGAAAAGCTGGTAAGGATGATGCAGAACCGTGCAAAAGCCAATCCGAAAAGAATTACTTTAGGCAATGCTGAGGAATATAACGTTCTGAAGGCCGCCCAGATTTTATATGAAGAAGGCATCGCTTACCCGAGCCTGTTGGGGAATAAAAAATACGTCAAAGAACAGATGGAGCGTTTCGGAATCAATATTGATGTTCCGATTATCGACCCGAGTGACGACGACCAGAAAGAAAACCGTAAGAAATATCGGGAAACCCTTTGGAAACTTCGCCAGCGAAAAGGGATGAACGAGTATAAGGCTAAAAGATTCGTTCGCCAGAGGGATTACTTCGGACCATTGATGCTGAAACACGGCGACACCGACGGACTGATCATCGGATTCTCCAAAAACTATGTTTCCACGTTAAGACCGGTTTTGGAAATCATTGAAAAAGATAAAGGGGTGGATAAAATAGCAGCCATGATGATGATCCTGTCTGAAAAGAAGCCGATTTTCTTTGCCGATACGTCCATCAATCAGAATCCTTCCTCCGAAGACCTGGTAAACATTGCTAAAATGGCGGAATTTACCGTAAAATCTTTTGCGATTGAACCAAGAATTGCGATGCTTGGATTTGAAAACTTTGCGGCAATTTCCGAAACGTCGAAAAAAGTAGCCAAAGCGGTAAGCATCCTTCATGAGAAGCATCCGAAAATGATCGTTGACGGAGAAATCCAGCCGGATTTTGCCATGAACGCAGACCACCTCAGCGATTATCCTTTCTCAAAACTGGGGACCACGCCTGCCAATACCTTCATTTTTCCGAATCTTGAAAGTGCCAACCTTTCCTACAAAATTATCCGGGGAATGAAAACCGCACAGGTCATCGGACCGATCCTGATGGGGCTGAAGCAGCCGGTACACGTTCTGCAGATGCGTTCCAGCGTAGATGAAATTGTCAACCTGGCTACCATCGCGGTACTTGATGCCCAGCGAAGAGAGAAAAAAGATAAGAAATAATTATTTTTAATTAAAATAACCATTGCAGAAGACTCCCGAAACGGAGTCTTTTGTATTTGTTACAGGTCCGGTTTATTATATTTTGCTGAATTTCCGTAAAAGCATTTTCCAGTTTTTCAGTCAAAAAAAACCTTTTGGTATGCGTGCTCACTCTTTAAAAAAAAATCTGATTTTTGGTAATCATCATATCTCAAATCCAATTTCGAAGTTTCCCGGTTTCTGGTCTGATCATTAAAATTCTACTTAAAAATTAAGTTAAAAATCATTCACCCATGAAATGAAAACATTAGTTAGTTTAATTTGCTATATTTGGGGTGCTATAAAAATTAATAATGATATTTTCACTACAAGGCATTGTTCAGGAACTTACGCCTGCTTACGCAGTGATCAATGTTCAGGGCGTTGGTTACTATGTAGGGATCAGCCTGATGACCTCACAGACCCTCACTGTAAACAAAGAAACCGTACTTTTCATCCAGCAGATCATCCGGGAGGATGCGCATTTACTGTTCGGCTTTCATACCCGTTCGGAGAAAGAAATGTTCAACCTGTTAATAAGTGTTAACGGGGTAGGTGCCGTATCAGCCCTGATCTTACTCTCTACTTTAAGCCTGGATGAGATCGCTTCGGCCATCCTGTCAAAAAACAGCGCATTGATTCAGAAAGCCAAAGGAATCGGGGTGAAAACGGCCGAAAGAATCATCGTCGATCTTAAAGATAAAGTGCAGAAATTCAGCAATCCGGAAGAAAACATTTCTACCATTGCGAATAATAAAGTGAAGGAAGAATCGTTATCTGCATTAGAAGTTTTGGGCATCCCGAAACGAATGAGTGAGAAGCTTGCAGATAGAATCATAAAACAAGATCCTGACATTTCGGTCGAAGCGTTGGTAAAACAAATCTTAAAAAACATTTAACATTTGGTGGCAAATTATAAATACCTCAACCTATTTCTTTTCCTGTCATTTTTGCTGGTCTCGGTAAGTACCTTTGCCCAGCGGCGTCCTGCGGCACAGGTACAGGATACGGCAATCATTAAGAAAGATTATGAACTGGCGGATCCTACGCAGTACGAAGCCTATTATGATATAAAAACCGGGATGTATTTCGTATATCCCAAGGTAGGAAATACAATAACCGGACCACCGACAGCAATGTCTCCCGAAGATTACAAGGAGTTCATGATGGCGGCCCAGACAAAAGCCTATTACAAAGAAAAATCCGACCGCTACAGCCTGATGTTCCGGAAAGACAAAAGTGATGCGGCCCGAAAAGGGCTGATTCCTTCCCTGCGGATCAACAACCGGCTTTTTGAAACCATATTCGGAAGCAACAAAATCGAAATTATCCCTTCCGGATATGCCTCTTTCGATTTTGCCGGACTCTATCAGAAAATCGACAATCCGCTGATCCTGCCTCAGAACAGGACCAGCTTTACCTTTGATATCGATCAGAGAATTCAGCTGGGTTTATTGGGTAAGGTGGGAGAAAACCTGCAGTTAAAAGCCAATTACGACACCCAGAGCGGTTTCGCCTTTGAAAACAGGATGAATCTCGTCTGGCAGTCCAAAGGCAGCTGGAAAGACCTTCAGCAGAAAGGGCTGAATGATGTGGATAAGCCGAATGCCGGCGGCGAGGACAAAATCATCAAAAGAGTAGAATTTGGTAACGTCAATATGCCGCTGTCAACCAGTTTGATCCGTGGCTCTCAGTCGTTATTTGGGGTGAAAACCGAATTCCAGTTAGGAAAAACCTATGGAACCGTTGTCCTTTCCCAGCAGCAGGGGGAAGCGAGAAATATTACCGTTCAGGGGGGCGGGGTCATGAATACCTTTAAGCTCAATGCGATTGATTATGAAGACAACCAGCACTACTTTTTAGGGCATTACTTCCTGAACGGTTACGACAATGCCTTACTCAATTACCCTCAGATCAATTCAAAAATCAGCATCACTAGGATGGAAGTTTGGGTGCTTGATCAGGGGAACAGCAATTTACAGTATCAGAAAAGTATTGTCGGGATCAGGGATTTAGGGGATGCTCCCGGCGTACTGCCTAATAACGACCAGCCCGGCTTCGGACTGTATTCTGCCGTAAATGCCCTTCCGGGATTACGGGATGCCAGTACCGCATACAATGCCATTAAAGGAGCAACCCTTCCAGCGGTTTCCGGCGGTGCCGTCGGAACGGCGACCTATCAGGATGGCGAGAATTTTATCTTCAATAAAAAAGCAAGGCGGTTAAATGCCAACGAATATATCCTGCAGCCGCAATTGGGATATATCTCATTAAACCAAAAATTAAATGACAACCAGCTTCTGGCGGTGTCATTCTCCTATACGGTAAACGGAAGCAATCAGGTGTATAAAGTAGGGGAATTCTCCGAGGAAAGTACGGTGCTGATGGCCAAATTATTGAAGCCAAACACCACGGTGAAAACTTCTTCGCCGATGTGGGACCTGATGATGAAAAACATCTATTCGCTGGATGCGGGACAGGTAATCCAGGACGGATTTATCCTGAATGTTTTATACCGGGATCCGCAATCCGGAGGTAAGGTCAATTATCTTCCGGTAGCCAATAACCCGCAGGTAAACAATGTTCCTTTGATCAAATTGCTCAACTGGGACCGGTTGAATGCCAACGGCGATTTACAAAGTAACGGAAGTACAACTGGAGACGGAATTTTTGACTTTGTTAACGGAATCACGATTCGCCCCGAAACCGGAAGGGTGATCTTTACAAAAGCACAGCCGTTCGGAAACTATATCCAGAATGTTCTGGGAACTAATGATCCGCAGTATGTATTCTCGGATCTCTACACCCAGCAGAAGCAGGTGGCCACTTCGAGCAACCTGGCACAGCGGTATACCATCGAAGGCCGTTACAAAGGAACACAAGGCCAGGGAATTTCCTTAGGCGCCGTAAACGTTCCACAGGGATCCGTAAAAGTTTCCGCTAACGGGGTACAGCTGACCGAAGGAATCGACTATACCGTAGACTACATGCTCGGAACGGTGACCATCATCAACGAGCAGGTAAAACAGTCCGGCCAGGCGATTAATATTTCACTGGAAAACCAGCTGACCTTCAATACCCAGCGTAAACGATTCCTGGGATTGAATTTAGAGAGGAGATTCAACGAAAACTTTATTCTGGGCGGAACGGTAGTCAACTATTCCGAGTCTCCGCTTACCCAAAAGGTAAATTATGGACAGGAAGCGGTGAACAATACCATGGCGGGAATCAACCTGATGTACAACAATCAGCTGCCTTTCCTGACGAGGTTAACCGATAAAATTCCGTTGGTGAATACCGAAGCACCTTCCAACTTAAACTTCAAGATGGAAACGGCTTATCTGCTTCCGGGACTGAACAAAGGGACCAACGATCAGTCGTATATCGACGATTTTGAACAGACCACCTCAAAAATCACGTTGAAAGAACCGACGGCATGGAGCTTAGCTTCAAAACCTGAAAAGAACCAGGCCGATCCGGTGTTTACGGGAGCCGGTAAAAATAACGACCGGACAGAAGGATATGGAAGAGGTCTGTTGTCATGGTATAACATCGATCCGAGATTCTGGGGCGTAGGCGGAAGAGCGCCGAACGGCATTACGCCGCAGTCGGTTTCCAATCACGCGTCCAGAAGGGTACAGTTCTCCGAGATCTTCAACAACCGGGATTTCGTAGCGGGTGAGCAGACATTTACCAATACCTTCGATATTTCCTATTATCCGGCAGAAAAAGGACCGTACAACTCGAATCCGGCGGCAGAAACTACAGCACAGCGATGGGCGGGGATTATGAGACCGATTACTGTATCCAACTTCGTTAATTCCAATATCGAATATGTGGAATTCTGGATGATGGATCCTTATGCCGATGGAAATGCCCTGGGGACAGCACCAAAGATGCTATTGCAGTTGGGTAACGTTTCCGAAGATGTACTGAAGGACGGGCAGATGCAGTATGAAAACGGATTGCCGACTCCTTCGGCACCTTCTGTAACCACGAATTCAAACTGGGGGACCCAGCCTAAGCAGCCGCCGATCTTATATGCCTTCTCAAGTGAAGGAGCCGACAGGACCGCGCAGGATTTAGGATATGACGGATTAAGCTCCGACCAGGAATCTGCCTTATTCGGAAATACATTCGTCAACCCTGTAACCAACATTGTTGACCCGGCCGTAGATGATTTTGTATTCTATATGTCCGACAGATTTACCGGGAATCAGGCTTCGTCTCTTATTCAGCGATACAAATATTTCAGAGGACCGGAAGGAAACTCCCAGAGCAATTCACTGGAAGTAGCTTCCCAGACTCCGGATGCGGAAGATATCAACAAAGATTATAACCTGGATCAGACCGAAAGCTACAACCAGTATGAAGTGAATTTAGATCAGGGAAGCCTGACGTTGGGACAAAATAACATCGTTGATGTGAAAACCGTTCAGGCCACTTTCCAGAACGGGCAGACTTCACAGGTAAAATGGTATCTCTTCAGAATTCCGGTTTCACAATATGTAACAACGGCAGGGGATCATGATCCTTCTATCCTGAATAATGTACGGTTTGCCAGACTATTATTAAAAGGTTTCGACCAGACTTCTACTTTAAGATTCGGAACGATGGATCTTGTACGTTCGGACTGGAGAAAGTATCCTAAAAATATTGCGACTACCGGAAATACTGGTGCTACTGATGAAGGAACATTGACTACAGATAACAGCAACTTCGAAGTAGGAAGTGTAAATATCGAAGAAAATGCACTGAACAAACCGCCTTATGTATTGCCTCCGGGAATCGACAGACAGGTACTGAGCGGAAATGCAGGTGCCCAAAGACAGAACGAAGCCTCTCTTTACCTGAAAGCTACGGCGCTTACTTCTTCTGAAGCACGGGGAGTATTTAAAAATACGTCTCTGGATATGAGAAGATATAAAAAACTGAAACTTTTTGTACATGCTCAGGATCCTAGCAACAGAGTATTCGGCTTTAATAAAGAAACCAAGTTCTTCATTCGTTTTGGTAGCGACGCGACAGATAATTATTACGAATACGAATCTTCATTGGTGATCACGCCATCTACGGCTACCACGCCAATGGAAATATGGCCGATGGAAAATGATGTGGACTTAAATATTCAGGATTTTGTAGATGCAAAAATCAGAAGAGATAAAAAATATCCGACACAGATCGTACAAAGGTTAAAAGATGAGGTTTTTGATCCGGGAAATACCTTTAAAAGTCTTTATATCAAAGGCCGTCCGAGTTTAGGAAACATTACCACCATTATGATCGGGGTAAGAAACGGTAACGATAGAGGTGCGGGGCTTGCGATGGACCGGATCCTTTGGGTAAACGAAATCCGTCTCTCCGAAATTGAAAACGACGGGGGGTATGCGGGAAATGCCAGTCTGAACTTCAACCTGGGAGATTTTGCTACGGTAAATACCAGTGCATCCTATACCTCGGTAGGTTTCGGAAACATCGACTCAAAACCGGCGGAAAGAACTCAGTCTACCCAGTCGGCGTTTAGCATTAATACAGCGGTAAACGTAGATAAATTCCTTCCGGCAAAAAGCGGGGTTAAAATTCCGGTGAACTACTCTTATTCCCAGACCATCGAAGATCCTAAGTATAACCCTCTGGATACTGATGTGGAATTTAATAAAGCCGCGAATAAAGAGCAACTGAAAAAAGTAGCGCGAACCTATACCCAGCAGAGAAGCATTGGGGTGGTGAATATGCACAAAGAAAGGATGAACCCGAACCGGAAGCCAAAGTTCTACGATATTGAAAACGTATCGGTAACCGCGGTGTATAATGACGATTATTTCAGGGATATTTACACCAAGAAAAATTACAGACAGTATTTGAGAGGGTATATCGATTACAACTATACCTTTAAACCTTGGGTGATCCGTCCGTTCAATAAAATGATCAGCGATACGGCAAAGTCCACCAAATACCTGAAATGGGTGAAGGAATTCAATTTAAATCCGATTCCGACAAGATTCTCTTTCAGAACTGAAGTAGACCGGAATTACAATGAGCTTGAGTTCAGAAATATCGATGCTATTTTAAACGGCAATTACGGAGACGACTTTGGGGCCATCCGCAACAGGAACTTCTATTTCGGCTGGCAGTACGGATTAGGATTTAATTTCACCAAATCCTTAAAGCTGGAAATCAATTCCGCGACGAGAACACTCAATGATAACATTGATGTGAATACCATGGATAATACGGCCATTTTCGGAAATGTATTCAGAGCCGGAAGACCGGTATTGTACAACCACAGGGTTCAGCTGAACTATAAGCTGCCGTTTCAATATCTCCCGTATCTCGATTTTATCGATGCGGAATTGGGTTATGGCTTTACATATAACTGGAATGCAAGATCTACTGTGCTTCTGGCAAGTCCGGATGGAAGCTTAGGTTCGATCGGTCAGAATACCAATGTTATTCAGGCAACGGCAACGGCAGACTTTACGAGATTCTTTGGTCAGTTTAAATACTTCAAAAACATTTCTGCAAAGCTGCAGAAACGCAAGCAGGAAGTTGATTCCTTAAACAATGCTTATACGCAGCAATGGGAGAAAAACCGGTATGCTTATAAAAAGTATAAATTTAAAAACAGACTGAGTCCGCTTCAGAGCCTGGCTTATCTGTTGACTTCCATGAAGCAGCTGGATATTAATTATTCCGAAAACAACGGAACGGTGCTTCCGGGATTACTATCCGCACCGAACTGGTATGGTTACGGGCAAACTTTAGGCGGTCCTACCATCGGATTCCTTTTAGGTTCACAGGCCGATATCAGAAGAACCGTGATGGAAAACGGATGGGTCAGTGGTTCCGAATTTATGACAGACCCTTATGTACGAATGTCAACCCGGGAACTTCGGGCCAACCTTCAGATTATGCCGATGAATGACCTGCGGATTGATGTCAGTGCCCTGCACAATTACAACAGGAACTTTACCCACACCGGGTTTAACTATAGGGATCCTGTAACGGGAGTGCCGAATCCGAATTATACGTTTGCCAACGATTTTGTGACATATTCCAACTCGGTAGTTTTATTAAAAACGGCATTCAAAGACGGAGCGGCGATTTACCAGTCCATCAGACAGAATGCACAGATTCTTTCCCAGCAGATGCCGGGCACATTGCAGCCGGACGGATTCAAAGACGGATACGGAATTTCAAACGCCTATATCCTGATCCCTGCGTTCAGGGCAGCGGTAGAAGGCAAAACGCCTAAAGAGATGAGCAACCCGAGAAAAGCAGGACTTCCGATTCCAAACTGGAAGATCACGTATTCCGGATTAAGGAATGTTCCGATCATCAACGGGCAGTTCTCGAAGTTCGACCTGTTACATTCCTATCAGGCTACCTACACGGCAACGGGAATCCAGTCAAGCATCGATTACTTCAACAGCCTTAATGCGTATGATGCCACGAAGAGAGACATCAATGACGATTACATCAATCCGTTTACTTTCGCTCAGGTAGGTTACGTGGAGAATTTTTCACCGCTGATCGGAGTGGATATGACGATGAGGAACAACATCCAGTTCGGACTCCAGTACAACAGGTTGCGTACCTTATTGCTGGGATTGGTAAACCATACCTTAACGGAGGATTCAAACAGCGAATATGTTGTAAGGGTAGGGTACATCATCCGAAACTTCAGATTGGGAATGACCAATGTAGGCGGAAGAGGAAAGGCCAAAGGAAGCGATCTGAACATCAGAGGAGATTTCTCCCTGAGAGACAGCAAGACCAGCATCACCAACATCCTGCTGGACGATTCGCAGATCACCGGGGGACAGAGGTTGCTGAATATTAAAGTTTCCGCAGACTATAATGTTTCCGAAAACCTTAACCTCAGGGTATTCTATGAGCAGATGACCTCCAAGTACAAGATCTCAACGGCGTTCCCGCTGTCAACGATCAGAGCAGGGATTTCCGCAACGTTTACCTTCGGAAATTCGGGAACTTTCTAATTAGAACGAAAATAAATTTAAAAGTCCTTCAAATTTTGAAGGACTTTTTTGTGCACGATATTTGAAGCTTCTGGAATTTTGAATACATTTGTACCAATAAAAAATTAAAAATGAACACACCATCAGAATTAAAGTACACCAAAGATCACGAATGGATCAGAATCGAAGGTAACGTTGCTACTATCGGTATTACAGACTTTGCTCAGGGAGAGCTTGGCGATATCGTTTATGTAGACATCGATACCGTAGACGACGATCTTGAAGGCGGTGCCGTTTTCGGAAGTGTAGAAGCTGTAAAAACGGTTTCGGATCTATTCTTGCCGATTGCTGGAAAAGTAATCGAGTTCAATACGGAATTGGAAGACCAGCCTGAATTGTTAAATACCGATCCTTATGGAAACGGATGGATCATCAAGTTGGAAGTTGCTGAAGGTGCGGATCAGTCAGAATTACTTTCTGCCGAAGAATACCAGGAGATCATTGGATAACATTTCAAAAATATTCAGTAAGATATTGCCCATTTATTGGGCATTTCTTACATATATGCTCCTGAGACCGGGCGAGGAAAACTATGAATACCCGTTTATGTTCAATGGGATTGATAAGGTGCTTCACCTGAGCATATTTGCCGCTTTGGGCTTTTGCTTCATCGCAACCTTTCCCAAGATCAGATTCTCCTATTTCATTCAGATCATCCTGATCTATGCTTTTCTTACTGAAATCCTGCAGGAAGAAATGGGCCTCGGCAGATCCATGGAAACCTTAGACGTTGTCGCAGATGCTATCGGATGCCTTATCGGGTATTATACTTACAAACTTTTTATCAAACGGTTCTTCTAAACTATTGATGGTTGCATTTATATCTGCACTTTAGGGATCATATTTCTAAAATAAAAGATTTTCCTTTTCTTTACACTTGCCTTCTAATTGAAAATCTTCCTACGATAATTTGTACGGTAGTTTTAAACTTACCCTTTCAAATTCTTTTCACATTATATTCTATTTGAACTTCTCCAGCCCGCTCATTTTTCTCAGGAGCTTGATCCGGCTCTCTGCTTTTACTCCTCGCACCCGGCCTTCTCCCATCTGCTCCCCTCACCAAACCCTGAGCTTTCCAACACTTTCCATCCGCAGCTGTGGGGTAACCGCGACGATCCGGGCTAGGGCGGCATCCCTTCTTAAGAACATTCACTATGATTTACCTTTTATTATGAAAGTTTGTCATTTGTAGTAAGAAAAAACACATCGTTAAAACTTAAACATTCCCTAAGCCCCGAAGCGGGCGATTTACCATAGCACCGGGCGCAGCCCGGTGAATTAGAGGTCCGACAAAAATCATTCCGTCCTGAAAGGGTGGGATCAACAGCCCCGGGCGGAGCCCGGGGTTAAAGATGTGTATTTCATTAAGCCCTGAAGGGGCTGTAGAGGAACCATCCTTATAATATAGTTTTTCTTTTTTCTGGATAATGTAATGTTTCTTTCTTG
>JAAIGF010066356.1_pt1 | contig 27674 bp, 25 predicted proteins | sample 6487441 | NCBI WGS metagenome assembly JAAIGF01 (sample SAMN13974129, study PRJNA590717) | phyllosphere metagenome | biome: pepper field; feature: multiple bacterial spot infested pepper fields; material: pepper leaves; isolation source: leaves from pepper fields | host: Capsicum annuum ... | reverse complement strand
GTCGAGCTGGGAATTGGTGATGTTGTCCACCGCCGGGCCCGACAGCACCGCGTGGGTGCAGTAGGCGGCGACCTTGAGCGCACCGCGCGCCTTGAGGGCAGCGGCAGCGGCGCACAGGGTGCCGGCGGTATCGACGATGTCGTCGACCATCACGCAGGTCTTGCCTTCCACGTCACCGATGATGTTCATCACCGTGGACACGTTGGCGCGCGGGCGGCGCTTGTCGATGATCGCCAGGTCGGCGTCGTCCAGGCGCTTGGCCACCGCACGGGCACGCACCACGCCACCCACGTCCGGCGACACCACGATCAGATTCTCGGTGCCGTAGGCGCGCCAGATGTCGGCCAGCAGCAGCGGCGAGGCATACACGTTGTCGACCGGGATATCGAAGAAGCCCTGGATCTGGTCGGCATGCAGGTCGACCGTCAGCACGCGATCGGCACCGGCGGTGCTGAACATCTTGGCGGCCAGCTTGGCAGTGATCGGCACGCGCGAGGAGCGCATGCGGCGGTCCTGGCGCGAGTAACCGAAGTACGGCACCACGGCGGTGACGCTGGCCACCGATGCGCGCTTGAGCGCGTCAATCAGCACCAGCAGCTCCATCAGGTTCTCGGCACTGGGCGCGCAGGTCGGCTGGATCACGAACACGTCCTGCTGGCGGACGTTCTCTTCGATCTCCACCTGCACTTCGCCGTCGGAGAACTGCGAGACCAGGCACTTGCCCGGGCGGACCCCCAGCTCCTTGCAGATGTTCTGTGCGAGGCGTTTGTTGGCGTTGCCGGAAAAGACCAGCAAATTGGGGGACTGTTGCATGTGGTGTGTCTCGGGCGGGGGCGAGTGGCGAATGATCTGGATTACAGCAGGGCCGATAACGGCAGGCGTCACCATGACCCCTGCTGCCGACAACAATGCAGTTGCCTGCGCATGCCACCCACGTCCCTGAACCACCGGGCGGGCCCGGTGCTTCCTGGGTTGCCAGGCCCGATGTCCCGGGTCCGGCACGGCTGGCACAGCCGCTAGTGGCAGGGGCGGTAGGATTCGAACCTACGAATGCCAGGATCAAAACCTGGTGCCTTGGGCCTCTTGGCGACGCCCCTGCATCGTTGAATCAGTGTCGCTCGAGTGCATCCAGCAGGGGCGAACGCGCAGCGCCCGCCACCACCCATGCCCGCAGCTCCTTCGGCAGCTTCGCCCTGCCCTGCTCGGCCGCAGCCAGCGAGGGAAACTCGACGAAACAACCTCCTCCAGACCCGGTCAGCCGCGCTGCACCAATGTCGCTCAACGCCCGGAGCACCGCCTCCACGGCAGGCTCCCGGCGGCGCAGCACCGGTTCAAACGCATTGCCGAGCAAGGACCCGGAAGCGAAGTCGGCTATTTTCGCCGCTGGGGTGTCCCGCGTCAAATCCGGCGCTGCGAACAGCGCCGGCGTGGGTACGTGCACCCCCGGGTCGGCCAGCACATACCAGGCCGGTGGCAGGGCGATCGGCTGCAGCTGCTCGCCCACGCCTTCGGCCCAGGCATTGTGCCCACGCACGAACACCGGCACGTCCGCGCCCAGCTGCAGGCCCAGCGCCGCCAATGCGTCCACATCCAGCCCGGCCTCCCACAGCCGGTTCAGCGCCACCAGTACGGTGGCTGCGTCGGATGAACCGCCGCCAAAGCCGCCACCGGCCGGAATGCACTTCTCGATGTGGATATCAACGCCGCGTTCAGTTCCACTTGCCTGCTGCAGCAACTGCGCGGCGCGCACGGTGAGGTCATCGGCCTCGGCCACGCCGGGCAGCGCACCCCCTACCCTGCATACGCGCGCGTCGTCGCGCACGGCCAGCCCGATCCGGTCGCCCCAGTCCAGCAGACGGAACACCGTCTGCAGCAGGTGGTAGCCATCGGCACGACGGCCGGTGACGTGCAGGAACAGATTCAGCTTGGCCGGCGCCGGCCACCACGACAACGAAGACGCACTCATGCCTGCGGCAGGTCCCACTGGTCGATGACCACACGCACCCGCGCGGCGCCGCGGCTGGCCTCCATCCGCCGCGGCAGCGCCGGGTTGCCATTCTGCGCCGGGTACCACTCCATGTACTGCACGTCCCAGCCATCCTGCTGCAGCTGACGGGGACGACCCTCGGCGTCACGCTGCAGGCCGTTCTCATCCGTACCCGCCAACACCAGGCCCCGCACCCAGTCCGGCAACTGAGCCACCGGCACGTCCCAGCCGGTCGCCTCCAGCAGCAGCAGGCGCGCATCAGCGCCTTCACGGGGTCCATCACCCAGCCCATCCAGACGGCCGCCGCCAGCTCCATCGCCCTGCAGCACCCAGCTCTGCCGGGTCACCGGCGCGCTCAGCTGCACCTGGTACATCGGGCCCTGCTGGTCCCAGTCGATGCGGCCGCTGCCGCCCTGGCGGCCGTTGCTGACCGCCACCCGGCCCTGGAAGCGCCAGTCGGGCACAGCGCGCAGCGTCTGCACGCGGGCGGCTTCGGCGCGCTCGGCCGCCGGCGAGACACTGTAGGCCACGGCCGGCGGCGCGGTTTTCTGCGACCCCACCGAGGTGCAGCCGGCCAGGCCCAGGGCCAGCACCAGCAAGGCGGATGAACGAGTGAACGGCTGGGTCATGGATTGAAGGTCTCGCGGACGCGCTGCAGCGCGCGGTTGTCCGGCTCGAGCCGGTTGGATTGTTCGAAGTAGTCGCGGGCCTCATCCCTGCGCCCCATCACCCACAGCACTTCGCCGACGTGGGCGGCCATTTCCGCATCCCTGGACAGCTGGTAGGCGCGCTTGAGCTGCACCAGCGCCTCCTCGTTGCGGCCCAGGCGGTACAGCACCCAGCCATGGCTGTCGATGATCGCCGGGTTGTCCGGCTCGGCCACCCGCGCCCGGTCGATCAGCTCCAGCGCCTCGCGATAGCGGTGGGTGCGGTCGGCCAAGGTGTAGCCGAGCGCGTTCAGCGCGGCCACGTTTTCCGGCTCGGTGACCAGGATCTTGCGCAGGTCGGCCTCGGCACGCGGAATGTCATCGCGCCGTTCCCAGGCCAGTGCGCGGGCGTACAGCAGCGCGTTCTCGTCCGGGTAGGCGGCCAGTCCGCGCGCCAGTGCATCCAGCTCGCCAGCGGCATCGTCGGCGCGCAGGCGCAGCTCGGCCTCCAGCAGATAGGCATCGCGACGCACCTCATCATCGACGCTGGCGTCGGACTGCATTGCATGCACTTCGGACAGGGCCAGATCCTGCCGGCCCAGCAGCGCCTGCGCATTGGCCGCGCGCAGGCGCGCCTCGCTGCGCTCCTCGCCGCCCGGCACGCTGTGGTACCAGTCCACCGCCTCGGCATAGCGCTTGAGATACTCGGCGATCTTGCCCAACAACAGGCGCTGGGCCGGGTCGGGCTTGCTGGCGGTGCGCGAGAACTCGCTGTACAAGGCCGCCAGACCTGCAGTGTCGCCCTGTTTGGCCAGCAGCGAAGCCCGCATGCCGAAGCTCTGCACGTCCTGCGGCCCAGTGGACAGCACGCGCTCGGCGGCACTGGGCTCGTTCATGCTGTCGTAGGCGATGGCCAGTGCGTTGCGCAGGTCGACATCACCGCGCACGCGCGGCTCCAGCCCGGCAAGCAACGCGCGCGCCTCATCGCCGCGCCCGGCCTGCTGCAGCTGGCTGGCGTGCAGCAGCGCCACCCGCGGCTCGTCAGGGAAACGGCGCACCACCTCATCCACCATGCGCCGCGCCAGCGCCGGGCGCTCCATCCGCAGCGCCAGCCGCCCGAACTCCTGCCACGCCTCGATCTGCGGCGGAATCGCATCGGCAGTGACCAGCGCATCGAGCACGTCAGCCGGCGTCGCCGGGTCCTGGCCGCCGCCAATGAGTGCGGCCAGCGCGAACTTCCAGCCGCGCGGGTCGGGATCGCGCAACAGCGCCTCGAGCTCACGCTCGGCCTGGTCGACCTTGCCCTGGCGTATGGCCAACGCCCCGGCGGCACTGCGCATGGCCAGCGAGCGCGGGGCGCGCTGCTGCCACAGCGCCAGACCCTGCACCGCACGGACATCGTCATTGGCGAGCATGGCGATGCGGGTGGCCCGTTCGGCCAGGCCGGCATCGTCGGTGCTGGCTTGAGCGGCGCGCAGGTAGTCCGCCGCCGCCTGTTCCAGCTTGCCCGCCTGCAGGGCGAACTCACCGGCGAGCGCAGGCTCGAGCGAAGGCTCCAGCGCGGCCTCCGCCTGGGTCAGCGCGCGGGCAGCTTCCTGCCCGGTCACAGGGGCGGCGGAGGCCGACAGGGCGGCCATTCCCAGCAACAGAACACTGGGGATGCGAATCAATGCGGGCATCGGCGGCATTGGGGCCTTAAAATGTCTTCCAATGGCCAGCAGCTTATCGCAAGCAACTGAACAATGACCCTGTGGGTGCTCGGACTGAATCACCAGACGGCGCCGGTGGAGCTGCGCGAACGCGCGGCCTTCGCCGGTGACGCATTGCCGCGCGCGCTCGGTTCGCTGCGCGATACGCCGCAGATCGCAGAGGCCGTGCTGCTGTCCACCTGCAACCGCACCGAGCTGTATGCCGTGGCCGACGACGCGCAGGCGCTCAACGCCTGGCTGCGCAGCCAGGCGGGCGAGCTGGACGGCTACCTGTACCAGCATGCCGACGCCGAGGCCGTGCGCCACCTGTTCCGGGTGGCTACCGGGCTGGACTCGATGGTGCTGGGCGAGCCGCAGATCCTGGGCCAGGTAAAGGATGCCTGGTCCACCGCGCGAGGACATGGCCTGCTCGGCCAGCGCCTGGACCGCCTGTTCCAGCAGACCTTCTCGGTGGCCAAGCGCGCCCGCACGGATACCCAGGTCGGTGCCAACCCGGTGTCGGTGGCTTCGGCCGCCGTGCGCCTTGCACAGAACGCCTTTGCCCGGCTGGATGATTCCACCGTGCTGCTGGTCGGTGCCGGCGAGACCATCGAGCTGGCCGCACGCCACCTCAGCGAAGGCAAGGTGCGCCGCCTGCTGGTGGCCAACCGCACGCTGGCCAACGCGCAGGAGCTGGCCAGCCGCCATGGCGGCGTCGCGCTGCCGCTGGCCGAACTGGACCGGCATCTGGCCGCAGCCGATGTGGTGTTCTCGGCCACGGCCGCGCGCGAGCCGGTGATTCACCGTGACACCGTGGCGGCCGCGCTGCGCGCACGCCGGCACAAGCCGATGCTGCTGTTCGACCTGGCCGTGCCCCGCGACATCGAAGCCAGCGTCGCCGAGCTGTCCGACGCGTTCCTGTATACGGTGGACGACCTTGAGCGGGCCGTCGAAGACAATCGTCGCGGGCGCCGCCAGGCCGCCGAAGAGGCCGAAGCGATCATCGACCTGCAGGTCGCGCGTTTCGTCGAGACCCTGCTCGCCGATGCACACCAGGCGCCGCTGCGGCAGCTGCGGGCCTTTGGCGAGGCCACCCGCGCCGAGCTGCTCGAGCGCGCCCGCCAGCGGCTGGCCAACGGCAAGCCGGCCGAGGAAGTGCTCGACCTGCTGGCGCACGGCCTGACCAACCGCCTGCTGCACCCGCCGACCGCCGCCCTGCGCGCCGCCGCACTGAGCGGCGACGCTGAACTGACCCGCGCCGCCGAGCGCCTGTTCCCGGCCACGCCGGGCTACCGACACCGCACTGTGAGAGCCGATGACGCCGACCCTGCGCCGTAAGCTGGAAGCGCTGGCCGAGCGCCGCGAAGAACTGCAGCACCTGCTGGCCGATCCCGAGGTGGTGGCGGACAACGGCCGTTTCCGCGATCTTTCCCGCGAGTTCGCCCAGCTCGAACCGGTGGCGGCCGCGCTGGCCGACGAAGCCCGTGCCAAGGCCGATCTCGCCGCTGCGCAGAGCCTGCGTGACGACCCCGAACTGGCGGACATGGCAGAGGAAGAAATCGCCAGCGCCACCGCGCGGCTGCTCGAGCTGGAGAACACCCTGGCCCTGCTGCTGGTGCCGCGCGACCCGCGCGATGAGGCCAACCTCTTTCTGGAAGTGCGCGCCGGCACCGGCGGCGACGAAGCGGCGATTTTTGCCGGCGACCTGTTCCGCATGTACGCCCGCTATGCCGAGCGTCAGGGCTGGAAGGTCGAAATCGAATCGGACAGCCCCGGTGAACACGGGGGCTACAAGGAAATCGTGGCCCGCGTGGTCGGCCGTGGCGCGTTCTCGCGCCTGAAGTTCGAGTCGGGCACCCATCGTGTGCAGCGCGTGCCGGCCACCGAGTCGCAGGGCCGCATCCACACCTCGGCGGCGACGGTGGCGATCATTCCCGAAGCCGAAGAAATCGACGACATCCAGATCAACCCGGCCGAGCTCAAGGTCGACACGTTCCGCTCCTCCGGCGCCGGTGGCCAGCACGTCAACAAGACCGAATCGGCCATCCGCATCACTCACCTGCCGACCGGCGTGGTGGTGGAATGCCAGACCGAGCGCAGCCAGCACGCCAACCGCGACAAGGCGATGAAGCGGCTGAAGGCGCAGCTGCTGGAGGCGCAGCGGCAGCGTCAGGATGCGGCGCAGGCCGAATCGCGCCGGCTGCAGGTCGGCAGCGGCGACCGCAGCCAGCGCATCCGCACCTACAACTTCCCGCAGGGGCGGATCACCGACCACCGGGTAGAGGGTCTGACCCTATACGACCTGCCCAACGTGATGACCGGTGACCTTGATGCCCTGCTGCAGCGGCTGACCCAGGAACACCAGGCCGATGCGCTGGCTGCGCTGGCCAACGGCGCATGAGCCTGTTGGCCGGCACCTCACAGCGGCATCAGCTGCAGCAGGCGGTCCGCCGCCAGCCCGGCGACTTCATTGCCTGGGTGATGCTGGCCGATGCCGAACTCGAAGCGGGCGATCTGCGCGCCGGCGAGCAGGCCGCGCGCCGCGCCCTGCAGCTGCGTCCACATCATCCCGAGGCGCTGGCCCGGCTGGGCCGGGTGGCCTGGATGGCCGGCGTGCATGCCGATGCGGTGCAGCTGCTGCGGCAGGCGGCGGCGGCGGCGCCGCAGCACCCCGGGATCGCGCTGTGGCTGGGGCATGTGCTGGAGGACGCCGGCCAGCCCGAGGAGGCCGCGCGGGCTTACCGCCGTGCCAACACGCTGCAGCCCGACCAACCCTATATCGCCGCCCAGCGTCTGGCCTGGCAGCGCCGGCTGTGCGACTGGCACGAGGTGGACCGCCTGTCCGGGCAGGTGCGCGCGGCGGTGAGCGCTGGCCAGGGCGCGGTCGAACCGTTCGCCTTCCTCAGCGAAGACGCCAGCGCGGCCGAGCAGCTCGCCTGCGCGCGGCTGCGGGCCCAGCAGCTGGCCGGGGTGCGCGTGCTGCCGCCCGCCTCGGTGCGCGCCAGCGGCCGCCTGCGCATCGGTTTTCTGTCCAACGGTTTCGCCGCCCACCCCACCGGTCTGTTGACGGTAGCCCTGTTCGAACAACTGCAGCACGATCCGCTGCTGGATGTGCACCTGTTCGCTCTCAACGCCGACGATGGCAGCCGCATCAGCCAGCGGCTGGCGGCAAGCACCACCCTGCATCGGGTCGATGGGCTGCGGCATGCCGAGGTCGCGGCCCGCATCCGTGGTACCGGCATCGACATCCTGTTCGACCTGCGTGGCTGGGGCGGCGGTGGCGCGCCGGAAGTGCTGGCCCAGCGCCCTGCCCCGCTGCAGGTGAACTGGCTGGCCTACCCGGGCACGTCCGGTGCGCCGTGGATCGGTGTGGTCCTGGCCGATGCGTTCGTGCTGCCGGCCGCGATGGAACCCCATTTCAGCGAGCGCGTGCTGCGCCTGCCGCGCGCGTTCCAGCCCTCGGACACCACCCGTGTGCTTGAGCCGCCACCGAGCCGCGCCGAGTGCGGCCTGCCGGCGCAGGGTGTGGTGTTCTGCTGCTTCAACAACAGCTACAAGCTCAACGCGCACAGCATGGGACGTGCCTTCGCCGTGTTGCACGGCGTACCCGGCAGTGTGCTATGGCTGCTGTCCGGACCCGGCAACGCCGACCAGCGCCTGCGCGAGGCAGCCCGGGCCGCCGGGCTGGACCCGGCACGGCTGGTGTTCATGGCCAAGCTGCCGCACCCGCAGTATCTGGCGCGTTACGCGCTGGCCGACCTGTTCCTCGACACCCACCCCTACAACGCCCACACCACCGCCTCGGACGCGCTGTGGGCCGGATGTCCGGTGCTGACCTGCCCGGGTGCGACGTTTGCCTCACGCGTGGCGGGCAGCCTCAACCACCATCTCGGCATGACGCACATGAACGTGGCTGATGATGCGGCCTTCATCGCGCACGCCACCGAGCTGGGCAATGCGCCTGCGGCGTTGCAGGCGGTACGCGCCGAGCTTGCGCAGGCGCGCGCCGACAGCGGTGTGTTCGACATGGCCGGCTTTGCCCGCGATCTGTCGGCGCTGCTTCAGCAGCTGGCCGGCGAGCATGGCTGGACGCGCGCCGTCCCGCACTGACGGTCAGGGCCAGCAGCGGTAGAGCCGACCCCACGGTCGGCTCCGCGCGCAGCGCCGCCGGTGGCACGACCGAAGAGCGCGCCCGTCTTATCTGGCCGCGATCTGCGCTTCGATCTCGGCGGCGGTCACCGGGCCCAGGAAGGTGTGTGCCACCTTGCCCTGCGGGTCGATCAGGTAGGTCAGCGGCAGGCCGCGCGGGGTCGCAAAGTCAGCTGGCGGGTCGTAAGGGTCGACGATGATGATCGGGTAGGTCACCGGCCGCTCGGCCAGAAATGCCTTCATCTCGTCCGGCTCGATCTCTTCGTAGGCCAGCCCCACCACCTCGATCGGGTCGCGCAGCGCGTGCAGCGCCGACAGTTCCGGCATTTCCTTGCGGCACGGCGCGCACCACGTGGCCCAGAAGTTCACCACGACCCATTTGCCCCGGTGCGCGGCCAGGTCGTAGTCGCTGCCATCGAGCGCCTTCATCTTCAGTGTCGGCTGCTCGGCCGTCACCTTCTCCGCGGCGCCCTCATCGCTGGTCGGCGCGGGTGCAGGCTCGGCGCCGGTCTGGTCTGCGGGCGTAGCCCGGTCTACCGGGCTGGCGGTCGGCTCGGGCTTGCTGCAGGCCGAAAGCACCAGGCTGGCCACCAGCAACAGGGGAACGGAACGCTTCATCGGGTGTCTCCAGTAGACGGGTAGATATCACTGACGCGACGCTTGAGCCGGTCACGCAGTGGCAGACGCAGCTCATCCAGAGCCGCCAGTGCGGCCTTGCCCAGGCTGTCTTCATGGCAGGGCAGGTACTGCTCAGCCACCGGAATGCGCAGCTGCGTGCATTCGTAGAGGTCGGCCAGGCTGACCTTGTCCAGGTCGCGGGCCAGCAACCATTCGCCACGCTCGTCACGGCGCAGCAGCGCGATCCGCTCCAGATCACAGGTCAGCTCATGCAGCAGCGCGTCGGTCAGCAGCGGCTCCAGCTGCAGGATCTCATCATCATCCAGCCCCTTGCCCTGGGCCCGCGCCTGCTGGAAACGGCCAAGCAGACGCAGCAGCCCGTAGAACTCGAATCCTGAGGGCAGACGCAGATCGGCCGGCTGATAGCGGAAGGCTGCCATCGACGAGGCCAGCGAAGCCCCCAACAGGACCGATATCCAGCACAGGTAGATCCACAGCAGCAGGATGGGTACGAAGGCTACGGTGCCGTAGAGCTTCTGATAGGACTGGAAACTGCCCAGATAGGCGCCGATGCCCCACTTCACCAGCTCCAGCATCACCGCGGCCAGAATGGCGCCGGGAATGGCGTGGCGCCATTTCACCGTATGGTGGGGCACCACGCGGTAGACCAGCGTGATGCAGACGAACTCGATCAGCACCGGCGCCAACCGCAGTGACAGGTCAGCCAACCAGCGCCCCTCCTGGGTGCCGAACAGCGGCAGCGCCAGCACGCGTGCCGACACCGCCAGCGAGGCCGCCGCGAGCATCGCGCCGAGGGTCAGCACCGTCCAGTACACCAGAAAGCGGGTGAGCTTGGGCCGGCTGGAAGCCACGCGCCATATCTGGTTGAAGGTCTCTTCGACGCTGTTGAGAGTGATCAGCAGCGAGATGACCAAGGCAATGAAGCCGGCGGCGGTCAGCTGCCCGGCACTGGCACTGAACTGCCGCAGGTAGCCTTCGGCAGCGCGCGCGGCACTGGGCACGAAATTGGAGAACACGTAGTCGCTGAGCTGGTCGCTCCAGCGGTCGAACACCGGGAACGCCGAGAGCACACCGAACACCACGATGGCCAGCGGCACCAGCGCGAACACGGTGGTGTAGGCCAACGCGGCCGCCGCCTGGAACAGCCGGTCGTCGAGGAAGCGACGCCAGAGGAAGCGGCCGAAACTGGTGACCCGCGCCCGGTCGCGGGCGCGCTCCATCCACAGATTGAGCGTATTCAATGGTTCCATCGGCGAAAGGGTACCCGATGCGCAATCTGCGCAGGATAGCCATACTGGTGTCCCCTGGATGAAAAGACCTGCACGCGATGGCCGAGATTCTGGTGCTTTACTACAGCCGTGGCGGCTCGGTGGCCCGCCTGGCGCGCCAGATCGCCCGTGGTATCGGCGAGGTGCCGGGCATGAGTGCGCGGCTGCGCACGGTGCCGCCGGTGGCCGCCGTCACCCAGGCGGCGCGGCCGCCGGTTCCCGACGAAGGCGCGCCTTACGTCACCGCGCAGGACCTGGCCGACTGTGACGGGCTGCTGCTGGGCAGCCCGACGCGCTTTGGCAACATGGCCGCGCCGATGAAGCATTTTCTCGATGGTCTGGGCGCCGAGTGGGCCAGCGGCACCCTCGCAGGTAAACCGGCGGGTGTGTTCACCTCGACCGCGTCGATGCACGGCGGGCAGGAGGCGACCTTGTTGAGCATGCAGTTGCCGCTGCTGCACCACGGCTGCCTGATTGTCGGCATTCCGTTCACCGAACCGGCACTGAGCCATACCACCAGCGGTGGCACCCCCTACGGTGCCAGCCATGTATCGGGTGCCGCCGACGATCCCCAGCCGAGCGAGGACGAAACCGTGCTCGCACGCGCGCTGGGCCGGCGCGTGGCTGACATCGCCCAGCGACTGCTCCGATGAGCGCACGCCGGCTGCATACCACCTTGATGCTGGCCCTGATGGCGCTGGCCGCGCTGTATGCCGGCTGGTTCATCAACGACCGTCACTGGCTGGCAACCCAGCTGGTTTTCACTGCCCCGCCACTGGCGTTGGCCATCGCGCTGCGGCTGGGCTGGCACAAGGCCGCGTTCTGGTCTGGCGTGCTGGCGCTGGCCTGGTTCAGCCATGGGGTGATGAGCGCATGGACCCACCCTGGCACGCGCATGCTGGCGCTGCTGGAGGTTGGCCTGGCGCTGCTGGTGATCCTGTGCGGCAGCCTGCCCGGCCTGCGCGCGCGCATTGCCCGGCGCAGGCACTGACGCCCCACCGCCCAGCGCCGTATCATCTGCGCAGGTGGCCGGTGCAGCCTTGTCCGCTCAGCCCGCTTTCCGCCCCGTTTCGCGTCCGCACCGCTACAGGCAGGTTTCTCGACAATGCACATGATGGAAGAGCTCCTGATCGTCACCACCGGTGGCACGATCGACAAGATCTACTTCGACGACAAATCGGACTATCAGATCGGTGATCCGCAGATCGGCATGATCCTGCGCGAGCTGGGCGTGACGTTCCGCTTCAACGTCATTCCGATCCTGCGCAAGGACTCGCTGCACATCAGCGACGACGACCGCGAACTGATCCGCGCCACCATCGCAGCGCAACCGACCCGGCATGTGCTGGTCACCCACGGCACGGATTCGATGGTGCAGACCGGCAAGGTACTGTCCACCATCGCCGACAAGACCATCGTGATGACCGGCGCGCTCAGCCCGGCCAGGTTCCGCGGCTCGGACGCCGAGTTCAACATCGGCTGTGCGATCGGCGCGGTGCAGTCGCTGCCCTCGGGCGTTTACATCGCGATGAACGGGCGCATCTGGAACCCCGGACAGGTGCGCAAGAACGTGGCCGCCAACCGCTTCGAGCCGGCCTGAGCCGAATGTCCCGCGCAGGGGCGGTCCTTCGCCCCTGCCTGTCAGCCCGGCACGCTCGGGCCCTGCCACATCAACGCGCGCTGGCGGTCAGGCTGACCCCGGAAAATGCCGTGGTGCCTCGGACACGTACATGCCAGATGCCGAAGTCCGGGAACAGCCGGATGCAGCTTTTGCTGGTTCCGGTGCCCTTCGGCCTGCAGTTGAACTCGGTATCCGTCGGCGCCAGCTCGTAACGGGTCGCAAGATCGACATCGCCGTCGCCGCCGCCCATCACGATGCTGAGCTGCTGCATGCCCGCTGGCACTTTGAAGGTGAAGGCAAACGTCTGGCCAGCTCTACCCTGCAGAGAGACCGGCACGCCCGGCTGCAGCTCGGTCGCACCGGGTTCCGGCGACGGATCCGGGTCCGGCTCGCTGCCCCCGCCCTGCGCCTTCACTACTGCCGCATACGCATCGACGATGCCCGCCCCGCAGCCGCCGGTACAGGCGCCGGGCAGCGGCCGTGCGGTGTCTTTCAGAACCCCGGCCACAGCGACCGGTGAGAGCGGCCTGGGCACGGCCGACTGGATCAAGGCGACGACCCCGGCCACGTGCGGGGATGCCATCGAGGTCCCGTTCATGGCCGCGTAGCCCGGTGATGCGGGCCCCTGTGTGCCGCTGTTATGGGTGGACAGGATGTTGGTTCCGGGCGCGGACACGGTGATGCCCTGCCCGTAGTTGGAGAAGCCGGCACGGCTTCCCGCTTCGGTTGTCGCCGCCACGGCGATGACGCCCGGGCAGTTGGCCGGGGTGAAACGGCTCACCTCCATGTTGGAGTTGCCCGCAGCCACCACCACCGTCGCGCCATTGGCCGTGGCCATCGACACCGCACGCCGGTACAGACTGTCACAGCTGCCCTGCCGACCCAGCGAGAGATTGATGACCTTGGCCGGGGTACGGTTTTCGGGCAGGCCCGCCAACGGCACGCCGGCCGCCCACACGATCGCATCGGCAATGTCCGAACCGAAGCCGCCACCACGACCGAGTACCCGCACTGGCTGGATTTTTGCCTTGAACGCGGTACCGGCGCCGCCGACGCCATTGCCGGTGACTGCGGCAACGGTGCCAGCGACATGCGTGCCGTGCCAGCTGGACCCCCTCCACCCGTCATGGTCGCCTTCATCGGACGGATCGGCGTCACGCCCATCACCGTCGCCCGCCATCGAGCCGCTGCTGATGAAGTCGTACCCCGGCACCACGTTTGCATCCAGGTCGGGGTGACGCGTGATGCCGGTGTCCAGAACGGCCACCACCACGCCCTCACCGGCAGCCTTGTCCCAGGCGTTGCGCATGTTCATCGCCCCCGGACCGTTGCCGAAGCCCCACTGCTCGCCCAGCCGCGGATCGTCCGGTACCAGCGTCGGCTGCATCAGAAGGTCCGGTGCGGCGAACTCGATCTCCGGGCCCGACGCCAGAGCGCGCAGCAGCATGCCGGCTTCACTCTGGTCCAGTCCACGGTCGGCGCGCACGACCCAGGCGCCGAGGGCCGTCTGCCGCACCACCTGCAGCCGCAGTGAAGGGTCGCCCAACGTCGACACGGCCGCCTGCAGCCGGGCCGGGAGCTGGGTGGAGGCACGCATGGCGCCGGGCTGGTAGCTGACGATGAACTGCTGGTGTTCCTGCTGCGCCGCCAGACCAGCCAGTTCGGCGGTGCCTGCCTGGGCCAACGGTGCCAGACCAAGGCTTATCGCCGTGCACAGCATGCGCAGACGAGCGTTGGCGTTGATTGCCAGAATCATTTGGGTAATCTCCGGGTGTGGACGTGTCCGCTCCCGCGGTTGCGCGCTGTGCGCGGCCAGGCTTGCTGGCAGGGAGCGTTCTGCCCGCCCCCATTGGGCTTGGGCAGCGCGGCATGGTCGCAACCAGTGGCCAGCGTCACTATCGGGAAAACGGCAGGCCCGGCCCGGGAAACCTTCCTTTCTGTCGCGATCTGGAAGTGGGCTCCCACCCTGCAGCTGATCCTGCGCACGCGTCTTCAAGAAAAAAAAACCCGCCACGCGGGCGGGTTTCTCTGCGGCGTTCGCCCCGGTCGATGGGGCGCATGCGGCGGGTGGCTCAGTACAGCCGCACCAGCCAGCCATGGCGGTCAGGTGCACGACCGTACTGGATGTCGGTCAGCTCCTTGCGCAGCGACAGGGTCACCTCACCGGCCGGTGCGTTGATGTCACCCACCGAGAAGCCCTCGCCCTTGAGCTGGCCGATCGGCGTCACCACCGCGGCGGTACCGCAGGCGAACACCTCAGTGATCTCACCCGATGCCACACCGTCCTTCCACTCATCGATGCTGACCTGGCGCTCGACCACGTTCATGCCACGATCGCGCGCCAGCTGCAGGATGCTCTCGCGGGTGATGCCCTCGAGAATGCTGCCCGACAGCGCCGGGGTGACCAGGGTGCCGTCCTTGTAGACCAGGAACACATTCATGCCACCCAGCTCTTCCAGGTAGCGGCCCTCGACCGGATCGAGGAACAGCACCTGCGAGCAGCCCTGGGCCTGTGCCTTCTGCTGCGGCAGAAGCGAAGCCGCATAGTTGCCACCGCACTTGGCGGCACCGGTACCGCCCTTGGCGGCGCGTGCATATTCGGTGGACAGCCAGATCGACACCGGCGCCACGCCCTTGGCGAAGTACGGGCCTGCCGGGCTGGCGATCACGTAGTAGCCGGCCTTGTGCGCGCCACGCACGCCGAGGAAGGCCTCATCGCCGATCATGAACGGACGGAAGTACAGGCTCGACTCTTCCGCCGACGGCACCCACTCGTGGTCCAGCGCGACCAGCTGCTTGAGCGACTCGACGAAGATCTCCACCGGCAGCTCCGGCAGCGCCAGGCGCTGGGCCGAACGCTGCAGACGGCGGCCGTTGGCCTCCGGCCGGAAGGTCCAGACCGAACCATCGGCATGGCGGTAGGCCTTGATGCCCTCGAAGATTTCCTGGCCGTAATGCAGGACGGCGGCGGCCGGGTCCAGCTGCAGCGGCCCATACGCACGCACGTTGGCGTTGTGCCAACCCGCATCCTTGTCCCAGCGCACTTCCACCATGTGGTCGGTGAAATGCAGGCCGAAGCCGGGCTTTTCCAGGATGCTGGCCCGTTCCTGCGCACTGCGCGGATGATCGGACGGGGTGACGGCGAAGCTGGGGTTGGACTGGGACACCGGTGTGATCCTGTTCTGGGTTGCGAGGGTTGCAGGAGGCGCGGTGGGGGGCGCGCTGGAGCGTAAGGCGTGCCGGGGTTCAGAGCATGCCGGTCTCGAGGCGCGCGGCCTCGGACATCATGTGGCGACCCCACGGCGGGTCGAACACCAGCTCGACGTCGGCCTCGGCCACGGTCGGGATGATTTCCAGCTTGCTGCGCACGTCATCGACAAGAATCTCGCCCATGCCACAGCCGGGCGCGGTCAGGGTCATCTTGACCTCGACCTCGCGGCGACCATCGTCGAGGTGCTTCAGGTCGACCTCATAGACCAGACCCAGGTCGACGATGTTGAACGGAATCTCCGGGTCGAAGCAGGTGCGCAGCTGCTGCCACACCAGCTGCTCGACCTGCTCATCGCTGGCGTCAGCAGGCAGTTCGAGCGGCGCCGGTGCCTCCTTGCCGATGGCATCACCATCTTTGCCGGCGATGCGGAACAGGTTGCCTTCGACGAAGACGGTATAGCTGCCACCCAGCGCCTGGGTGATATAGCCATAGCTGCCGGCGGGCAGGGTCACCGTTTCGCCCTGCGGGACCATGACGGCCTCACAGTCGCGTTCGAAGTGGACAGGTTCACTGCTGCGGGAATACATGGGACTCGATATGGGGGCCGCGACGGTACGCGCAAGCGGCTATTTTAGCCCAGCGCGCCCGGAGCCGCCCGTGCACTGCGGCAAACCACAGTATCCTGTGGGCGAACCTAGGAGTCCGAATGCGCCCCACCTCCGTACCTGCCAGAACCCTGACCTGGCTGTGGCCCCTGATGCTGGCACTGGGCGCTGTCACCGCTCTGCTTGCCTGGGTGTTCCTGGCGCTGCTCACCGGACGCCAGCTTGGCTGGATGGCTGTGCTGGTCGCGCTGGAACTGTTGTTCATGCTGCGTCTGGGAACGCTGCGGGGCGGCCCCCTGCGCGTGCTGCTGGTCAGCATGGGTACTGTACTGATCACCCTGCTGGCGTGGTGGAGCATCGCCAGCGCCTGGCTGGGTGGGTCGATGGGGCTGGCGCCGTGGGAGTCCGCGCTGCGCATGGGACCGCATCTGGCCTGGACATTGGTATCGCTGGCCAACAGCCCGATGGACTGGATCTGGCTGGGCGTGGCGACGGTGCTCGGGGCCTGGCTGGCGCGCTGAGCGCCACCGATCTTCTTTCCCGGAACAGCCGCCGGCATTGCCGGCGGTGGGTTCATACGCCATCAATGACCGCCATCCAGCGCCTTCAGTTCGCTCACCAGCGCACCGGCGGCCTCAGCTCCATCGCCGTAGAGCATGCGGGTATTGTCCGCGTAGAACAGCGCGTTCTCGATGCCGGCAAAGCCGGTTCCCCGCCCGCGCTTGATCACCACGACGTTGCGGGCGTTCACCACGTCCAGCACCGGCATGCCATGGATGGGGCTGGCCGGATCGGTGCGCGCGGCCGGGTTGACCACATCGTTGGCGCCGATCACCAGCACCACGTCGGTGGTGGCGAACGCAGGATTGATGTCGTCCATGTCCGCGATCAGGTCATACGGCACCCCGGCCTCGGCCAGCAGCACGTTCATGTGCCCCGGCATGCGCCCGGCCACCGGATGGATCGCGAAGGCCACCTTGACCCCGCGCGCGAGCAGGCGCTGGGCCAATTCCCAGATGCGGTGCTGGGCCTGCGCCACCGCCATGCCGTAGCCGGGCACCACCACCACGCGCTCGGCGTAAGCCATCATCGCGGCCACGTCGGCCGCATCGATCGGCTTCTGCGAGCCGGCGATCGCCTGCGTCTGGCCAACTGCCCCGCCGCCGAAGTTGGAGAACAGTACGTTGCGCACCGGTCGATTCATCGCCTTGGCCATCAACCGCGTCAGCAGGATGCCGGCAGCGCCGACCATCATGCCGGCAATGATCAGGGCTTCGTTGCCCAGCACATAGCCTTCGAAGGACACCGCCAATCCGGTGAACGCGTTGTACAGCGAAATCACCACCGGCATGTCGGCGCCGCCGATGGGCAGGGTCATCAGCACGCCAAGGGCCAGCGCCAGTACGAAGAACGCAATGATCGCCGCATGCGACAGCGTGGTGGCGGCAACAATGCCGAGCACCACCACCGCTGCGGCGACCAGCAGGTTCAGCGCCTGCTGGCCGGGCCAGGTGACCCGCCTGTCCAGACGGCCATCGAGCTTGGCCCAGGCGATCACCGAACCGGACAGGGACACCGCGCCGATCGCTGCGCCAACCACCGCCAGCGCCAGCACGGTTGCCGAGGGCTGCCGCGCTGCCAGGTCGGCCAGCGCCTGCTCGCTCCAGTGCCGCGTGTCACGGTGGGCCAGGAAGGCATAGCGCAGCAGCTCGACCGCACCGATGGCGGCCGCCGAGCCACCGCCCATGCCGTTGTACAGGGCGACCATCTGCGGCATGTCGGTGACCGCGACCCTGCCCGCCGACCACCACGCCAGCCCCGCACCGAGCACCACCGCCACCAGGATCAGCGGCACGTTGTGCAGTTCGGGCAGCAGGAAGGTCGCCAGCGTGGCCAGCAGCATGCCGGCCCCGGCCCAGCGGATGCCGCTGCGGGCAGTGAGCGGTGAGGCCATGCGCTGCAGCCCCAGCAGGAACAGCGTGGCGGCCCCCAGATAACTGGCCTTGACTACCCAGTCGAGCAGCGCAGCGGTGCTGATGTTCACGGCTGCGACTCCCCGGAATCGTCTGGTTCCTGTCCGGCCGGCGGCTTCGGCGCGCTGGGTCTGAACATCTCCAGCATGCGTGCGGTCACCACGTAGCCGCCGGCGGCGTTGCCTGCGCCCAGCACCACAGCGACGAAGCCGAGTACCTTTTCCAGCGGTGTCTGCGCATGGCCGAGCACGACCATCGCCCCGATCAGCACAATGCCGTGGATGAAGTTCGACCCGGACATCAGGGGCGTATGCAGGATCACCGGCACCCGCGCGATGATGACGTGGCCGGCGATGGCCGCCAGCATGAAGATGTACAGCGCTACGAATCCGTCACTCACCGGCAACGCTCCTGCTCTGTCTTCGTGGATGCATCATAACCAGCCCGGCACGCGATGCGCCGCTCATCAGCGGCGGTCAGACCTGTGCGGCTGCCGGCTGCCAGCGCGTGCGAGCCAGCAGTTCGTCTTCCCAGTCGAACGCGATGGCGCCATCGCGCAGGAACAGTGCGGTGAAATTGAGCAGATTGCGCGCGTACATCTCGCTGGCCTGGGTGGCGCCCAGGCTGGCCAGATCCACTGGGCCGTCGATGACCACACCGGCATGCTCGATGCACTGGCCGGGCCGGGTGAGCGCACAGTTGCCCCCGCTCTCGGCGGCCAGGTCGATGATCACGCTGCCAGCGGCCATGCCCTCGACCATCGCGGCAGTGACCAGGGTCGGCGCCTGTCGACCGGGCACCGCTGCCGTGCAGATCACCACATCCACGCCGCGCAGATGGGCAGCCAGACGTGCCTGCTGCGCACTGCGCTCCTGCTCGGTCAACGCGCGCGCATAGCCACCCTCGCCCGCCGCGCTCACACCCAGGTCGAGAAAGCGTGCGCCCAGCGACTGGATCTGTTCGCGGGTTTCCGGCCGTACGTCGAAGCCCTCCACCTGCGCACCCAGCCGACGCGCGGTGGCGATCGCCTGCAGGCCGGCGACGCCGGCGCCCATCACCAGCACCTTGGCCGGGCGCACCGTTCCGGCGGCGGTGGTCAGCATCGGGAAAAAGCGCGGCGCGCGCGTGGCGGCGATCAAGGTGGCCTTGTAGCCGGCCATGCCGGCCTGCGAACTGAGCACGTCCATCGCCTGCGCGCGGGTGGTGCGCGGCAGCTGCTGCAGTGGAAACACCTGCAGTGTCTGCGCCAGCGCAGCGAGGGCGGCATCGGCCTGCGGCCGCAGCAGGCCGATCACACTGGCGCCCGGCTTGAGCCGGGCCAGCGGCGCTGCCGCAGGCGCCTGCACGCACAGCAGCACGTCGACCTCGGCCCAGCGGCTGTCATCAAAGCGCAGCGCGCCAGCCTCCAGATAGCTATGGTCGGCAAAGCCAGCCTGTTGGCCGGCCCCCGCCTCGAACCACACGGTGGCGCCCAGCGCGACCAGTTTCCGTGTCGTCTCCGGGGTCAGCGCGACGCGGCGCTCACCTGGTGCGGTTTCCTTTACTCCCAGCAACGCCACGGCCATGTGCTTGTCCGTCGTTCGGTGTGGGTCCGATCTTAGCGCTGCGGCCGCGCCGATGGCAGCCGTGGCATGCCATCGCTCAGTGCAGGGTGCTGTTGCCCGGGTCGAGCCGGTCGATGACGCCCTGCATGGCGCTGTCGAAGGCGCCGTCGTCAACGTGCGGCCGCAGCCGTCCCAACCGCACCATCACCGCCAGTTCCTCGGGCGAGGCCACGCAGAAGCGCACGCCGCGGCGGTTGACGAACAGCAGACGCGAGGAGATCGGGCTGATCCACGACAGCTTGCCTGTCTGCACCTTGCCGTCCTTGTCGACAAAGTCCAGCCAGCTGCCGATCTCCATGCGCGCAAAACGCTCTGCCTCGCCATTGTCGAAGTCCTCCTGGCGCACGGTCGCACCCAGTTCCACCGGTGGCAGCTCCTGTGCGGGCGGCGCTGGCAGCGCCACCTGTGGCAGCTCCGGCAGATCGCGCTGCAGCTCCGGCCGCGATTCGGCGATGCCCTGCAGCGTGTCGTGCAGTGCATCGATGGCGCGGCTGGCGGCATCACCGTGCACACCGACGCTGGCGAACACGCGGGTCAGGCCGACCTGCCAGGCCTGCAGCCACGGCTTGCCGACAATATGGCGGCGCGCCTGCGCCACCTCGTCGAGCATGCCGTCGGCCAACGCGAGTGCCTCGCTCACCGACGCACCGTCCTCACCCTCACGCAGCAGGGCCAGGGTCAGGTGATGCTGCCAGGGCTGGCGCAGGAACTCGGCCACCGCGGCCGGGAGGGTGGCATCGGCGATGCGCCGGTCGAGCTCGGCACCGGCGCGCTTGCGGGCCATTTCCAGCTTTTCCTGCCCACGCTGCGTTTCGGCCGCACGGCGTTCGGCGATCTCGATGCGCCGGCGGTGCTGGACCAGAAAATCGCGGAACTCTTCTTCGAGCGTGAGGAAGATCGCCAGATTTTCGTTGAACTCGGCCACCAGACGGTCGATGACCTCCTCGACCTTGCCCATCAGCACGCGCTCGGCCTGGCTCTCGCCGGTGTTGCCCTCGCAGGCTTCGGCCAGTGAATTGAGCAGCTTGCGTGCGGGGTGGGTCTTCTGCACGAACATCCGCCGGTCCAGCAGGGCAACCTTGACGAACGGCACCACCAGGCGGCCGATCAGCTCGCGCGAGCGCCCTTCCAGTTCGCGCTCGTCAAGCATCACATCAAACAGCATGCCCACCAGGTCGATCGCATCCTCGTCCTGCGGGTCCAGCCGCGCCTGGCTCGGGTCAACGCCCAGCCGTGTGGCGCCGGAAAGCACCTCGCTCTTCAGCCGCTGCGCCAGCGATTCGCCGTCCTCGCCGATGGCCGCACGCAGCGTGGCACTCGGCGTGGCCTGCAGCAGCGACAGGACCGACATCATTTCGCGCTGGCTCAACGGCCGCTGCTGCCCCACCGCCACCTGCGCGGCCGAGGTGACATCCTCACGCGCGTTGCGGGTCTGGCGCAGCAGCTCGTGCAGGGCATCGAGCAGCATGCCCTGCTCACCGCCGCTGTGCGCCGGTTCGGCGCCATGCTGCAACTGACCACGCTGCTGCGCCCAACGCTCGGTGAAACGCTGCGCCCAGGCCGGCGACGACGACGGCCCGGGCTGTTCGAATTCTTCTTCCTGCGGCTGGCCCTGCGCGTCCAGCTCGCGCGGCGGCGGCGGTGGCGGCCGCGAGGGCGTGGGACGGCGCGGCGCCGACATCTGCGGCATCACGCCGGCCTTGGCCAGCTGCTCGTCCAGCCCCTCGTAGATCTTGCTGATCGGGCCGGCCAGGTCACGCTCGCACAGCTTGATCACCAGCAGACGCACTTCCGGCGCCATCTCGCAGGTGGCAAAGCCAGCGTGCAGGGCCACGCCCAGATGCTCCGGACTGATCGGGTTGGTGTCCGCATCCAATGGCAGGTTGCCGCCGATCCAGCCCAACCGCCGGTCCAATCGCGACAGCACGGTCTTGCAATCACGCAGCAGCACCGACGCGAACTGGCGCACAGCCAGCCGTGATTCAAGCTCGTGCTCAGACAACAGGCTCAGCCCGTCCTCAACCTGGCCGGACAGCGTGGCCTCGGCCGAGAGCGGCACAGCGGCCTCCAGTGCCTGCCAGGCGCGCTGCAGGTGCGCGGTGAACCCTTCGCCGATCTGCTCCCTGCGACGGCGCAGTTCGCGCATGCCATCCAGAAACAGCAGCTGCGAGGCGCCGGCGGTGGCGGCTCGATCGAAAAGCACATCGTCAAACCGTGCCAGCACGGTTGCAAACGCCTGCGCCAGCGCGGGCAGGACGCCCTCGCGCGCGCGCATCAGCAAGGACAGGTCACGTCCCGGCAATCCCTGTGGATCGGACGCAGTCACCATGCGTGAAGGCTCCCCGCCTTCGCAGACACTCGAAGCTTGATTGATGGCACGACAACAAACGCCTCCCCAGCGCCTGTGTATCGATCGTAAACCGACCGGAACCCAACGGACAGTGAAACAGTCCTCACTTCCAAACCTCGAAACCGGTCGTCCGGCAAGGCTCGTATCCTAAGGCCTGCGGGGCCTGCAGTGCGAGTAGCTGCGCCACTGCACGTGCAGGGAGGGGCTGGATGATCATCACACTTCTGCAGGCATTGAAGGAGGCAATGGCGGGCCGGGCCGCGGCCGGTCGACTATAGCGGGACCATCGTGAGCATCCGTTCAGCCCCAGCGGCGGCCGGGCCCGACCGGTGCGGGCACTACGCCTATACTGCACTACCCTTGTTGCTTCCCGGCCGCCGCATGCCAGACCCCGCCGCCCTGCTCGCCCTTGATGCCCGCCGCTCGGTGCCGTCGCGCCAGCTCGGCGAACCCGGTCCCGACGCCGACACCCTGCTGCGCATGCTCACCTCGGCGGTCCGCGTACCAGACCATGGCAAGCGTGTGCCGTTCCGCTTCCTGACCCTGCGTGGCGACGCCCGGCACCGCTTCGGCAACTACCTGGCCGAACGCGCGCAGCAGCGCGAGCCCGGCATCTCCCAGGCGCAGCTGGACAAGGACCGCCAGCGCTTTTCCCATGCACCGCTGGTGGTCACCGTGGTGGCCAGCCTGCGTCCTGACCCGAAGGTGCCCGAGCAGGAGCAACTGATGACCGCCGGCTGCGTGTGCTTTGCGCTGCTGCAGGCCGCGCAGGCGCTGGGTTTCGGTGCCCAGTGGCTGACCGCCTGGATGGCCTTCGACCCGGCGGTGCACGCCCACCTGGGCCTGGCCGCAGAGGAACAGATTGCCGGCTTCATCCATATCGGCACGCCCCGCACGGTCGTGCCGGAGCGCGAGCGACCCGACCCGGCTGCCCTGCTGCAGGACTGGAACGGCCCGCTGTGAGTGCACTGCCGCCGTTGCAGCCGATGACACGCCGTCCGCCGCCGCCGCTGTACCTGGTGGACGCCAGCATCTACGTGTTCCGGGCATGGCATTCACTGCCCGACCAGTTCCAGGACGCCCATGGCTGGCCGACCAACGCGGTGCACGGCTTTGCCCGGTTCCTGCTGGAACTGCTGGAGCGCGAGCGTCCGCAGCACATCGCCATCGCCTTCGACGAAGCCCTCGACAGCGGCTACCGGCACCGCTTGTATCCGGCCTACAAGGCCAACCGCGAGCCGGCACCGGAAGCCCTGCGCCGCCAGTTCATCCACTGCAAGGCCCTGTGCGCCGCGCTTGGCCTGACCGTGCTCGCCCACCATGACTACGAGGCCGACGACCTGATCGGCAGCGCCCTGCATCACCACCGTGCCGCCGGCTACCGCGGCGTCATCGTGTCGGCCGACAAGGACCTGTCCCAGCTGCTGTCCACCCATGACGAGCAGTGGGACTACGCACGCAACCAACGCTGGGGCATGGACGGAGTCAAGGCCCGCCACGGCGTGCATGCGCACCAGATCGCCGATTACCTGGCCCTGTGTGGCGATGCAGTGGACAACATACCCGGCATCAGCGGCGTGGGCTGCAAATCGGCGGCGATCCTGCTGGCCCACTTCGGCAGCATGGACGCGCTGTATGCGCGCCTGGACGAAGTGCCCTTCCTGCGCCTGCGCGGCGCGGCACAGATGGCCGTGCGCCTGCGCGAGCAGCGCGAGCACGCCCAGCTGTGGCGGGAGCTGACCACGATCGCACTGGATGCACCGCTGGATGGCGCGCCCATCACCCGCGGCGCGGTCGACGCCCAGCTGCTTGACGGCCTGTGCCAGACGTTGCGCTTCGGCCCGCTGACCCGGCGACGGCTGTTCGCCGCAGCCGGCCTGGACGACGCCGTGCCCTCGCCGCCTTCTTCCTCCCTGTCAGCGAGCCCTCATGAGCAAGCCCGTCACTGAAGCACCCCGCGTCGTCTTTGAAGGCAAGTACCAGCGCATGGTCGTGCGCGGCACCTGGGAGTACAGCGAGCGCACCCATGCCGGCGGCCTGGCCGCCATCATCATCGCGGTCACGCCGGACGATGAGGTGCTGTTCGTCGAACAGTTCCGCGTGCCCCTGCAGGCGCGCACCATCGAAATGCCCGCCGGTCTGGTTGGTGACATCAACGCGGGCGAGTCGGTCGAAGCCTCGGCCATCCGCGAGCTGGAAGAAGAGACCGGCTGGACCGCCGCCCATGCCGAAGTGCTGATGACCGGCCCGACCTCCTCCGGTGCCAGCAGCGAGAAGATCGCCTTCGTGCTGGCCAGTGACCTGCGCAGGGTCGGCGCGGGTGGCGGTGATGACAGCGAAGACATCACCGTGCACGCAATCCCACGCCGGCAGGCCGCGGCCTGGCTGGTACAGAAGATCAGCGAGGGCTACGAGCTCGATGCCAAGCTGTGGGCCGGGCTGTGGATGATCGAGCACCATCTGGATGGCACCCCGCGTGACTGAGCGTGACCTGCCCGCGCTGCTGGACAAGGACGATCCGGCGGTGTTCCGCGTCCACCAGCCACACGGGCGCTCGCCGTACGTGCTGCTGGCCGACCATGCCGGCCAGCAGGTACCGCAGGCACTGGACGGCCTGGGCATCGCGCAGGCCGAGCGCGACCGGCATATCGGCTGGGACATCGGCATTGCCGGCACTACCCAGGCATTGGCACACCGGCTGGATGCCTGGGCCATCGAGCAGAGCTACTCGCGGCTGGTCATCGACTGCAACCGGCCGCTGACCTCGCCCACGCTGATTCCTGCGGTGAGCGATCACACGCCGATTCCCGGCAACACCGGCTTGACCGCCGCGCAGCGTCAGCAGCGCATCGACGCCATCCACGCCCCCTACCACCAGCGCATCGCCGCCGAACTCGATGCACGCGCGGCCGCCGCGCGACCGAGCCTGCTGGTGATGATGCACAGCTTCACCCCACAGATGAACGGTCACCCGCGGCCTTGGCATGCCGGCGTGCTGTATCACCGCGACACCCGCTTTGCTGCCCCGCTGCTGCAGGCACTGGCCGATGAAGGCGACCTGGTGGTCGGCGACAATCAGCCCTACTCGGTGTCCAGCAGCAGCGACTATGCGGTACCCGTGCATGGCGAAGGACGCGGCCTGGTGCACGTGGAGCTGGAAATCCGCCAGGACCTGATCGCCGATGCCGCCGGCCAGCAGGCCTGGGCCGAGCTTCTGGCACGCATTTTCACCCGGCTGCAGCCGGACCTGCTGGCGCTGACCACGTAGTGCCGGGCTGTGCCCGGCATCAGCCACAGGCCGAGGCGACCGTGCTGCTCCGCCGCAGGCTGAGCGCGATGAGCACGCCGAACACTGCGAACACGGCAGCGCCGTACTGCGCATGGACCATGCCCTGCAGGGCCGGTGCGCTATCGGCCGGGGCGCTGCCGCGTGCAGCATTGGCCACCATCACCAGCACCGCCAGCCCCAGCGCGGCGCCGATCTGCTGCGCGGTGGCAGCCATGCCAGACGCCACCCCCTGCTGCGCGGCCGGTACACCTTGCCCGGCGACAATCCACATCGCCGTCCAGCTCATGCCCTGTCCCAGGCTGAGCACCATGATGCCGGGCACCAGCGGCCAGTAGTCGGCCCCCTGCGGCAGGGCCATCGCAACGGCTGTGATGCCCAGCGCACCGGCGCCGAAGCCAAGGACAAGCACCTGGCGCAGCGAGCGTGTGGCCAGCATCCGTTCGGCCACACCGATGCCCAGGGTGCACACCACGGTGGGCAGCAGGAAGGCCAGGCCCGCCTGCATCGGTCTCCAGCCGTAGCCGTCCTGGAAGTACAGCGCCAGAAAGTAGTACTGCACACCGAAGCTGCTCATGAACGCAAAGGTCAACCCCAGCGCTGCACGCAGGCCGGGCAGGCGCAGCAGGGAAAACTGCATCAGCGGATCGGCGCTGCGTGTTTCAATCCGCACGAAGGCGGCCAGCAGCAGCATCGCCAGCAGCAGGCAGCTCAGGGTGGCCGGCGCCAGCCAGCCCCACTCCGGGCCCTGCACGAACGCGGTGACCAGCAGGCTGCCGCCGCCGGTCACGGTCAGGCACCCAGCCAGATCAAAGCGTCGGCCGCGCAGGCGCGGGCCATCGGCGGGCAGCCATGCCCCGGCCCCCAGAGCACACGCACCGGCCAGCGGCACGATCACCGCCAGCACCGCCTGCCAGCCCAGCGTCTGGGTCAATACGCCGCCCAGCAGCGTGCCCAGCGCCAGGCCCGCCGCGCTGGCCATGCTCCAGATGGCCAGCGCGCGATTGCGTGCGGGGCCTTCGGCATACAGCGTGTTGATCAGCGACAGCGTGGCGGGGAACAGCAGCGCCGCGCCGATACCCTGCGCGGCGCGGGCCAACACCAGCAGGCCGGCGTGCGGGGCCAGCGCCCCGAGCAGCGACGCCAGCGCGAACACCAGCATGCCGGCCCGGTAGACACGCCTGCGGCCCAGCAGGTCGGCGGCGCGACCGCCCAGCAGCAGACAACCGCCGAAGGCCACGGTGTAGGCGCTGACCACCCACTGCAGCTGCTGCGCGTTGATCTGCAGCGCGCGGCCCATCTCGTGCAGGGCGACAAAAATGATCGTCGAGTCGAGCGCGATGATCAGCTGGGCGGTGGCCAGCAGCGTCAGGGCCAGACGGGGAAAGCGGAGCGATGACATGCGCAACATCCGGTGCAGCGTGGGGAGCGCAGTCTCATTGATGCACTGGCGCATTTGAAGCCCCTTGCCGTGAAATCTGTCATGCTCATATGCATGAACAGCCCTGCAATGGACCTTAACGCCGTGCGCATGCTGGTGCAGGTGGCCGAGGCGCGCAGCTTCACCCGTGCGGCAGCGCAGCTCGGGGCCAGTCAATCCGGGCTGTCCCGTGCCATCAGCCGGCTCGAATCCGGACTTGGTGTGCGCCTGTTGCAGCGAAACACCCGCAATGTCGCGTTGACCGCCGACGGCCGTCAGTTCGTCGAGCAGGTGGCGCCATTGCTGGCCGGGCTGGAAGATGCCGAACGGCAGCTGGCTGACCGGCCCGCCCTGCCGTCAGGCACGCTGCGCATCAGCGCGCCGTCCCTGTTCGGGCGCAAGGTACTGGTGCCCCTGCTGGGCGGACTGATGCAGCGCCATCCCCAACTTCAGGTCGACGCCGTGCTCAGTGACCGCGTGGTCGACCTGGTGGAAGAAGGCTTTGATGCGGCGCTGCGCACCGGGACGCCGAGCGATGTACGCATGATCGCGCGACCATTGCGGCCCTGCGCTGGGTCACCGTTGCAGCGCCCGGCTATCTGCAGCGCCACGGTATACCGGCCACGCCCGCCGCGCTGGCCACCCACACCTGCCTGGCGATGCGCAACCTGCGCAGCGGACGACTGGTGGACTGGGAGTTCGTCGGCGCCGATGGCGCGCAACAGGACTACACGCCGACGGCACGGATGGTGTTCGACAGTGGTGATCCGCTGGTGGAAGCAGCGCTGGCGGGTATCGGCATCGTCCAGGTGATGGAGTTCGCCGTGCGTGACGCGCTGGCCGACGGCCGCCTGCAGCGCGTGCTGCAGGCCTGCGAGGGCCGCCAACGTGCGTTCTCGCTGCTCTACCCACCCGCGCGCCAGCGCTCACCCAAGCTGCAGGCGCTGGCAGACACGCTGCTGGCCGGCCACTGGTAGGCAGCCCGCCACGCCTGCTCCGGCAGGTGACGACCGTTGGTCGTCACGCCTCGGCTCCGGCTGTGGCCTGTCATTGCTCCGGTAGGTGACGACCGTTGGTCGTCACGCTTCGGCTCCGGCTGTGGCCTGCCTTCGCTCCGGTAGGTGACGACCGTTGGTCGTCACGCTTCGGCTCCGGCTGTGGCCTGCCTTTGCTCCGGTAGGTGACGACCGTTGGTCGTCACGCTTCGGCTCCGGCTGTGGCCTGCC
>JAAIGF010070913.1_pt1 | contig 27677 bp, 24 predicted proteins | sample 6487441 | NCBI WGS metagenome assembly JAAIGF01 (sample SAMN13974129, study PRJNA590717) | phyllosphere metagenome | biome: pepper field; feature: multiple bacterial spot infested pepper fields; material: pepper leaves; isolation source: leaves from pepper fields | host: Capsicum annuum ... | reverse complement strand
TGCAAATGCACTTCCGCCGCCGCCCGCGCGGCCGTCGGATCGCGACGCTGAATCGTCTTGAACAGCACATCGTGCTGGCGCCGCAATTCCAGTTCGGCCGTGTCGTCGAACACCACGAATTTGTGCGCCGCCTGCATGCTTTCCTGGATCAGGGTATGCATGCCGCGCATCACGTGAATGAGCGCCACGTTGTGCGTGGCCTCGGCAACGGCGAAATGAAAATCCAGGTCGCGCTGCACCAGATCGCCATCGGGGCCGCGCGTGGTTGCCTGCTGCAAGGCATCGAATGCCTGCCGGATACGAGCAAGATCAGCGGCGTTGGCGCGTTCTGCCGCATAAACGGTGGCAATCGATTCCAGCGCCATGCGCACTTCCAGAATATCCATGCCCCGATTCGGATCGCCCGCCAGCAGGTCCGACAAGGGGCTGGCGATTCTCGATGCGCTGAGGTCGGCGATACGGTTTCCCGCCCGGCCGCCCAGATCCACATACCCCTCGGACGCCAGCCGCGCCAAGGCTTCCCGCACCGATGTCCGCGACACGTTGAATTGCGCTGCAAGCGCGCGCTCCGGTGGCAGCAGCGCACCCGGCCCGAGATCGCCACTGGCAATGCGTTGCTTGATGCGCTGCACGAGGAGATCGGGCAGGCGCTGCGGATGAAGCGAGGAGGGCGGCGCGTAGGACATCGGCGACGAATAGGTTGAAGAAGATCGGCAGAAAGACGGGCGGAAAGGCGGGCGAGGGCACTGGACAGGGGTAAATCCGTCCCGGGAAATTCCCATTATCGACTGCCCGATTCAGCGTTGACGCTGCCTGAGCCGAATCCTATATTTTTTCTGCCTGCGCAACACAGCGCTTCAAGCGCGTGCGCATCCTTCCTCGTTCGACTGCTCGTCTGCTAGTTCGCTTTCGGCTTTCCGTTCTCCCCGTTCTCCTTTTTTCCCGCGTCCGGCCTTCGGTGTCCCACCGTCGCCGTGCGCGTGCGCGCGCCCATGTCTCGACCCTGATTCATTCAAAAAACACCCGCGGAGATTTCGCCATGCAGATTCGACTCAAGCCCCTGGTGGGCGCCCTGGCTCTGGGACTCGCCACGTTCGGCGCACAGGCCGCCGATGCCATCAAGATCGGTGTCATCGGTCCGTTCACCGGCGGATCGTCCTCGATGGGCGTGAGCATGCGCGACGGCGTGCGCCTGGCCGCACAAGAGATCAACAAGGCGGGCGGCGTGCTGGGCCGCCAGATCGAGCTGGTCGAGCGTGACGACGAAGCCAAGAACGAGCGCGGCGTCCAGATCGCCCAGGAACTCATCAACCGCGAAAAAGTGGTGGCCGCAGTGGGCTACATCAACACCGGCGTGGCACTGGCCTCGCAGCGCTTCTTCCAGGAAGCACAGATCCCGGTGTTCAACAACGTGGCCACCGGCTCGGTCATCACGCAGCAGTTCAAGGCGCCCGAGCACCCGCACAACTACGTCTTCCGCAACGCGGCGGCCGATGTGATCCAGGCGCCGATGATCGTGGAAGAGGCCGTGACCCGACGCGGCTTCAAGAAGGTCGCCATCCTGGCCGACTCGACCAACTACGGCCAGCTGGGCCGCGAGGATCTGGAAAAAGCGCTCGATGCCAAGGGCATCAAGGCCGTCGCCGTCGAGAAGTTCAACATCAAGGACGTGGACATGACCGCGCAACTGCTCAAGGCCAAGTCGGCCGGGGCGGAAGCGGTGCTGACCTACGGCATCGGCCCGGAACTGGCCCAGATCGCCAACGGCATGGCCAAGCTGGGCTGGAAGGTGCCGGTGGTCGGCAGCTGGACCCTGTCGATGGCCAACTTCATCGACAACGCCCGTGCCAACGGCAACGGCGCGCGCATGCCGCAGACCTTCATCCAGGAACCCAACACGCCGCAGCGCAAGGCCTTCATCGACGCCTACCTGAAGACCTTCAAGCCCAAGAACGACCGCATCGATTCGCCGGTGTCCGCCGCCCAGGGCTATGACTCCATCCTGCTGCTGGCCGCCGCCATGAAGCAGGCCGGCACCACCGACGGCCCGAAGGTGCGTGAAGCGCTGGAAAGCCTGCAGGCCAAGGTCGAGGGCGTGGTCACCACCTACGACAAGCCGTTCACGGCCACCGACCACGAAGCCATCACCGCCAACATCCCGGTGTTCGGCGAGGTCAAGGACGGTCGCGTGGTCTACGCCAACGCCGACGACCAGAAGACGCCGATCCGCAACAAGACGGCGAAGTAAGTCTGCTTCCGCCACGTCCCGGGCCCGTCCTGCTTCCCGGCAGGCGGGCCCGGCGGTCCGTCCTTCTAGGAATCCATGATGGAAATCCTGACGCAGCTGATCTTCAGCGGGATTGCGCTGGGCATGATCTACGCGGTCATCGCCTTCGGTTACCAACTTACTTTTGCCACCTCTGGCACCCTCAACTTCGGGCAGGGCGAAGCGCTGATGCTGGGCGCGCTCGTCGGCCTGACCCTGGTCGACACCCTGGGCCTGAATTACTGGTTGATGATTCCGATCGTCTGCGTGTTCGGTTTCATACAGGGATGCTTCGTCGAGCGCATAGGTGTGCGCCCGGCCATCAAGACGCGTTCCGAATTCGGCTGGATCATGTCCACCATCGCGCTGGGCATCATTTTCCGCAACGCCGCCGAAAACATCTGGGGCCGCGATGACCTGACCTTCCCGTCGCCGTTGCCCGAATCGCCGATGCAGATCATGGGCGCCAACATCCTGCCCATGGAGATCCTGGTGGTCGGCGGCGCGCTGGCGCTGATGTTGGCGGTCGAACTGTTCAACCGCAAGACCATCTACGGCAAGGCGGTCATCGCCACCGCCAACGACCGCGATGCGGCAGGCCTGATGGGCATCAACGCCGCGGTCGTCATCATGTTCTCGTACGGCCTGTCTTCCTTGACGGCGGCCTTTGCGGGCGTGCTCATCGCGCCGCTGACGCTGACCGGCGCCACCATGGGCGCGGTGCTCGGCCTCAAGGCGTTCGCGGTCGCCATCATCGGTGGTCTGTCCAGCGGCATGGGCGTGGTGGTCGGCGGCCTGATCCTGGGCATCGCAGAGACCACGACCGGTTTCTATCTCTCGACCGGGTACAAGGACGTGCCCGGCCTGGTGCTGCTGTTGCTGGTGCTGGCGATCCGTCCGGCGGGGCTGTTCGGCAAGACCGCGATCAAAAAGGTATGACGATGACCCCGACCCGTATCGTGCTCGCGCTCATCGCGCTGGGCGCCCTGGCCGCGTTTCCGCTCGCCGTGGGCAACCCGTACTACATCCACCTCGCCGAAACCATCATGATCTACGCGATCCTGTTGTTCGGCCTGGATATCGTGGTGGGCTACACCGGCCAGGTGTCGCTGGGCCATGCCGGCCTGTTCGGCATCGGTTCCTACACGGCCGGTGTGCTGTTCTTCCAATTGGGTGCGCCGTTCTGGGTGACCTTGCCGGCTGCCATCGTCGTCACCGCTGCCTTCGGTGCGCTGCTGGCCCTGCCTGCGTTGCGGGTGACCGGGCCGTACCTGGCCATGGTGACCCTGGCATTCGGCACCATCATCCAGATCCTCATCAACGAAATGACCTTCCTGACCGAAGGCCCGCTGGGCATCAAGGTGCCCAAGCCCTCGATCGGCGACTACGTGCTGAACAAGCAGGAGTACTTCTGGATGGTCGGCGTGCTGCTGATCATCAGCCTGGTGGTCGTGCATCGCATCCTGCGTTCGCACCTGGGCCGGGCGTTCCAGGCCCTGCGCGACAGCCCGATCGCGTCCGATTGCATGGGCGTGTCGGTGTATCGCTACAAGGTCTATGCCTTCGTCATCAGCGCAGGCTTCGCCGGGCTGTCGGGAGCGCTGTATGCGTATTCCGAGCAGTACATCTCGCCCAACACCTACAACTTCGAACTGACCATCCTGTTCCTGCTGGCCATCATCATGGGCGGGCGCAAGACCCGGACGGGGGCCATCCTGGGTGCCGCGATCGTGGTGATCCTGCCCAAGCTGCTGGACGACATCGAACTGTTCCGCCTGATCGCCCTGGGCCTGGCGCTGATCGTCCTGGTGGGCGCCATCGTCGGCGTGCGCAAGGGCATCACGACGCCGCGACGCATGGCGGTGCCGGTGGTGGGCACCATTGCGCTGACGGTGTTCGCCTACTGGCTGCAGGGCATGACGGACTGGCGCCTGTCGATCTTCGGTTTGATGATCCTCTTCGTCGTCTACTACCTGCAGGACGGCATCGTCGGCTTCGTGCGCAAGCTCATCACCCCGCGCCGTGGCCGCAAGCCCACCGTCGTCAGCAGCAAGGTCGACGCCGCCAGCGAGCAGGACGTGATCCGCACCGCCAAGGCCGGCAGCGACGAACTGCTGCACGTCCAGGGCGTCATCATGCAGTTCGGCGGCCTGCGCGCGCTCAACCAGGTCGATCTGGTGGTCAAGCGCGGCACCATCCACGGGCTGATCGGCCCGAACGGATCGGGCAAGAGCACCATGCTCAACGTGTTGACCGGCATCTACATTCCCACCGGTGGCGACATCCGCTTCGCGGGCCAGAGCGTGGTGGGCAAGCCGCCTGCCGACATCGCCTCGGCCGGCATCGCGCGGACCTTCCAGAACGTGCAGCTGTTCGGCGAGATGACCGCCTTGGAAAACGTGCTGGTCGGCCTGCACCACGGCTTCGTCAGCAACCTGGCGGAAGTGGCCCTGCATGCACCGCGCTGGCGGCGCGAAGAGGACGCTGCCCGCGCCCGCGCGCTGGGCCTGCTGAACTTCGTCGGCCTGGGCGACCTGGCCGACGAAGAGGCCCGCAACCTGCCCTACGGCAAGCAGCGCCTGCTGGAAATCGCCCGCGCCCTGGCGCTCGACCCCGAACTGCTGCTGCTCGACGAACCGGCCGCCGGCTTGACGGCGCCCGACATCAAGGAGTTGCTGGTCATCATCCGCAAGGTGCGCGACCACGGCATCACGCTGATCCTGATCGAACACCACATGGACGTGGTGATGAGCACCTGCGACACGGTGTCGGTGCTGGACTTCGGCCAGAAGATCGCCGAGGGGCTGCCGGCACAGGTGCAGGCCGACGAGAAAGTCATCACCGCCTATCTGGGCGGGGCTTCGGTCTAGGAGAACAGCATGTTGACCATTCGTGGACTCGAAGCGGGTTACGGCAAGGTGCGCGTGCTGCACGGAATCGACATCGACGTGCCGCAAGGCAAGGTGGTGACGCTGATCGGCTCCAACGGCGCAGGCAAGACGACGACCATGCGGGCGGTGTCCGGCATGATCCAGCCCACGGCCGGGCAGATCACGCTGGGCGCAGAACGCATCGATCAGATGCCGCCGCATCGCATCGCCCGCATGGGCCTGGCGCACTCGCCGGAAGGCCGGCGGGTGTTCGGCAGCCTGTCGGTGCTGGACAACCTCAAGCTGGGAGCGTTTCCGCGTTACTCGGGCAGCCGCAAGCGCGGCGACATCGATGGTGACCTGGAGCGGGCGATGGACCTGTTCCCGCGCCTGCAGGAACGCCGTAACCAGCTCGCAGGCACGCTATCGGGCGGTGAGCAGCAGATGCTGGCCATGGCACGCGCCATCATGCTGCAACCGGAACTGGTGCTGCTCGACGAACCCTCGATGGGCCTGGCGCCCATCCTGGTCGACGAGGTGTTTCGCATCATCGGTCGGCTCAAGCAGCAGGGCGTGACCATGCTGCTGGTGGAACAGTTCGCCGCCGCAGCCTTGAACGTGGCCGACTACGGCTACGTGCTGGAAAACGGCCGTATCTCGGTGCACGGCCCGGCCGAGAAGCTGAAGACCGATCCGGCGGTGAAGGCCGCCTACCTGGGCGGCTCGCACTGAGCCTGCGCGATCCGGGCGTCGTTCAGACGGCGCCCGGGTTGCGGACCGGCAGCCAGACGCGAAACGTCGTGCCGCGTCCGAGTTCGCTTTCCACCTGAATCGTGCCGCCGTGCTGACGCACGATGCGCTGGCACAGATACAGCCCCAGCCCGGCCCCCGGCCGGCGCTGCGCACTGCGGCCCCGGAAGAATCGTTCGAACAGCCTGGGCAGTTCATCGGCCGGAATGCCTTCCCCGCGGTCGATCACGGCCAATTCGACACCACCGTCGACATCGACATCCACACGCAACGTCACCGGTTGATCGGGCGGCGAATGACGGCGTCCGTTTTCGAGCAGATTGGTGAGCAAAATGCGGATGGCATCCGGATCGCAGTGCATGTCGTGCCGGGTCGCCCGCATGTCCAGCTTGATCGAGGGCGGATGCGTGGTGTCGATGTCCTCGACCACGCTGTGCACCAGTTCGCGCAGATCGCAGGTCCGGGCCGACAGGGTGTCGCCGCGGTCTTCCATGCGTTCGGCAGACAAATAGGTATTCATCAAGGCGTTGAGCCGCTGCGATGCCCGCTGGATGCGGTGGTAGCGCGGCAGGCGGCTGTCGGTGTTGTCGGGCGTGCTGAAGATGAGGTTCTGCACGGTGACGTCGATGATGGCCAGCGGTGAGCGGAATTCGTGAGATACCATCGACATGAATTCGCGCTGTTCCTGGTGGGTATGACGTTCGGCCAGTGCCCGCAGATCCGCCTCCAGCGCAGCGGTTTGGGCACGTTCCTTTTCACGCCGCAAGCCGGTGTAGCGCCTGAAGATGGCCAGGCTCATGATGAGGATGTGCAGGGTGATGCCCAGGTAGCCGGCATAGGCGGTCCAGGCATTTGCGGGCAGCAGGCCGAGGTTGCGCAGGAACTGCATGCTCAGCCCAAGGTGCAGGACACCGAAGGTAGCCAGGTAGGCCCACGCCGCCCGGTCGCACTCCATGCTGCGCCAGACGGCCAGCAGCGTGAGCAGGATCATGCTGATCACCATGGCGGCTTCGATCAGCACCAGCGCGCTGCTCAACGGCACCAGCAAGGCCGCCGCAATGCCGGTGGCCGACGCCAGGCTGACGAGAATCACCAGCACATGCCACAACCGCGGCGCCCGCATGCGTATCGACAGCACGTGCAGCCCGTAGACCATGCCCAGCAGCAACGCACCGCACAGGCTCAGGGCCAGGCTGGTCGATCCGATGTGCGATCCGCCGGGAAACAGATAATTGAACAGGTAGCCAGTGCTCAGGGCGGCGCTGATCCCGCTGAACAGCAAATACAGCAGGTATTCCGCGGTCAGTACCTCGCGCGTCCAGAACCAGAAGAACAAGTAGCAGAGCACCGACAGGGCGTAGAAACCGAAAAACGCCCCAAAAGCCAGGGCTTCCCGCAATTCGCCGCCGTAATGCGCGGCCTGTGTGGCAAAGTGCAGGCTGACGGTCAGCGAATTCTGCGACGACAACCGCATGAACAGCGTGTGCGGGGCCGTGTCGGTGAACTTCACGAAGAAAGCAGGCAAGCGTCCGCCGGCCGCCGAGCCATCGTTGATGGCGGCCAAGCCGGCTTTTTCTTCGGCGTAACTGCCGTCGCTCTGGGGCGCATAGAGTCTGACGTCGTCGATCAGCGGTTGATCGAGCACCAGCCACCAATTGGTGGAAGCGCCCGCCGCGCGCGAAACGTCGATGCGCATCCACAGCGCACCGCGGCGAAAGCCGGATATGGGCGACGTCGCGGTCGAAAAGGCATCGGCCTTTACCAGCACCTCGGCAATGTCCATTCGGCCGGTGGGGTCGGGCAGCATGCCGATTTGCGCTGCGTCGATTTTGATGACGCCGGTATCGGCGGGCAGCAGGGTCGCGCCGGCAGAGGACATGCCGACTGCGAGCACGAGCGCGACGAGAAATCGAAGAACCATCGGCATGGGAAGCGTCGGCACAATGTTCGAGATTAAAAGGGATTTTTACGCCAATGGTGTAATGTCAGAATTAGTCAGGAATATGTCCAGTCGCCTGAATTAGGATCAACACCGTACTGGCTCATCCTCAATATCGTTCATGGCACATCTGCTACTGCTCGAGGACGAAGCCGAATTGCGCGAGGAACTGGCAGATTTTCTGGCCGCGCAGGGGCATGTCGTCAGCGAAGCTGGAAATATCGACGCGTTTCACCGCCGTATGGCGGACTCGCGCAATCCCGTGGACATCGCAATCATCGACCGTGGCCTGCCCGATGGCGACGGAATGGATCTGGTTGCCGCGTTGCGCCGGCAGCGGGCGGATATTGGACTGGTGTTGTTCACTGCACGAACCACCAGCCATGATCGGGTCCAGGGTTTCAGCCTGGGCGCCGATCACTACCTGACCAAACCGGTTCGACTCGATGAACTGGCCGCCGTCATTCAGGCACTGCAAAGACGGTTGCCGTCGCCGACCGGCTGGCGCCTGCGTACCGGCGCGCACCGCCTGACGCTGCCCAGCGGGCTGGATCTGGCCCTGACCAGCCTGGAATTCATATTCCTCAAAACCCTTGCCGACGGCAAAGGCGATCCCGTGTCGCGACGCCGGATCGTGGCCGCATTCGGGGACGATTATCTGACCTACGATCAGCGTCGGCTCGACTCGATGGTCAGGCGCCTGCGGCAGAAAGTATTGACCGAAACATCGGTCGTGCTTCCTGTCAATACTTTCCATGGGGTCGGCTACGGTTTTACCGCGGAGCTGACGGTCGAGCCGTAGTGCCCGTCATGGCGGCCTCATACGCTTGCTCCGTACTAGGGCCAATGTTATGTTCGGCCGATTAGATACACGGGGGAGCGGCGTGCTGCTCAAAAAGAAGGGGTGGGAAGGGCTGCGCGTTTCGCGCCTGGCCTCGCAACACGTGCGCGCGGCCGTTGCGACGGCCGCCGTGGTGGGCGGCATGCTGGTTGCCACGTCGGCACAGTCGGCCGGGCTGGGGCGCCTGACCGTACAGTCCAATTCGGGCGATCCGCTGCGTGCACAGATCGAGATCACCGAACTCGCGCCGGGCGAGGCCGACTCGCTGCGCGCGTCGCTGGCGTCCAGCGAGATCTATCAGCAGACCCAGTTGGACCGGCCTGCGTTCCTGTCGTCCATCCAGCTTTCCGTGGCGGACCTGCCCAATGGACGCAAGGTGGTGCGAATTAGTTCCGACACGCCGATCGACGCGCGTGTGGTCGACCTGCTGGTCGAGCTGAACTGGTCCACCGGCCGCTTCATCCGCCAGTATTCGTTCTTCGTCGACCCCCCGGCGCAAGTACGCGGCGCGGCACCGCAGAACGCCATCCAGGTTCGACGCGGCGACACGCTGTCGGGCATCGCCAATCGTGTCGATTCGGCCGATGCGCGGCTCGAGCAGGTGTTGTACGCCTTGCTGCAGGCCAACCCCTCGGCCTTCGATGGCGGCAACGTCAATCGCCTGCGCAGCGGCGCCACCCTGAACGTCCCCAGCGCCGACACCATCCGCAGCGTCGACCCGGCCGCGGCACGTCGTGCGCTGGCCGCACAGCAGACCGAATTCCAGCGCATGCGAAGCGGTCGCGGCAACGCGGCGGCAGTGCGCCGCAGCGGCAGCAACGACAACGCTCAGCAGGCCTCCGGCACCATTTCCGCCACCGGCTCGGATCGCACCGCCCCCGTGGCGGAAGACCGTGACCGCCTGCGCCTGTCGGCTGCCGGGCCGCAACGCCCGGGCGCCGGTGGCACGCAAGGCGCACCGTCGGCTGCTGCCCAGCAGGAAGTCGCAGACCGCCATGCCGAGGAACTCGCCGCCAAGGACAAGGCGCTGCAGGAAGCGCAGTCCCGCGTCGAGGAACTCGAGCGTAACGTCGCCGACATGCAGCGGCTGCTGACCATGCAGAACGCCGCCCTGGCCGATGCGCAGGCCCAGGCGCAGAACAATGCCGCTGCAGGTGCTGCGGCCGGTACACCCGCAGCGGGGGCCACTCCCGCACCGGGTACGCCCGCCGCGCCTGCCGCCGATCCTTCGGCACCCGCACCCGCACCCACGCCCACGCCGGTCACCCCCGGCGCACTGGACAACACGCCAGCCAACACTGCTGCAACCGATACCCCTCCCGCGACCGAGACGGCTGCCCCCGTGGCCGCACCGGTCGAAGAGGGCGGTCTGAGCACCACGCAGCGTCTGGCCTTGCTGGGCGCCGCCATCCTCTTCCTGGCGCTGCTGGCCTTGCTGGTGGCCCGCCGCCAGCGTGAACGGCGTCTGAACGCCCTGGCGGCCAGCGCTGCCCTGGCTGCCACGGCTGCGCCGCAGTGGGTCGATCCCGCGCCCACGGTCGCCGCCACCGACGACAAAACCGAAGGTGCCGACCACGCTGCCCAGGTGGCGGGTATCGCTGCCGCCGAGCACGTGCTGGAACGCGAAGAAGATAAGAACGCCCGCGATCGCTTCGACGAGGACGATCTGCCTGCTGCGCCCCAGCCAGCGCCTGCACCGATCGATTTCGGTTTCGATCTCGACCTGGACAAGCCCGCGCCCGCTCCGGCGCAGGCCTACAAGGAAACCTTCGACGCCGACGACGCGCCGCCGCCGCTGGTCAAGAGCTCGTCCGACGTTCCGCTCGACCCGCCACCGGTCACGCCCGAGCCCGTGCGTCCTGCACCGCCCATCGCGCCGCCGCCGGAACCCGAGCCCGAGCCTGAAGAACCGCTCGACCTGCCCGAGCCGGCGCCTGCGCCCACCGGTCCGACCCCCACCTTCGCGCCGCTGCTCACCCCCGAGCCTGGCGTCGGTGTGGACCTGACCGAAGACAATGCCTCCAAGCTGGAACTGGCCGAGGCATACCTCGAGATCGGCGACCGCGAAGGTGCACGAGAACTGCTCGAAGACGTGGCCAAATCCGGCACGGCTGCCCAGCAGGCGCGCGCCAAAGAGACGCTGGCATCGCTCAAATGACCGATGCAGTCGTGTCCAGGGTTGCCCTGGGCGTGAGTTACGACGGCAGTGCGTTCAACGGCTGGCAGACCCAGCCGCATCGCCGCACGGTGCAAGACACGCTGGAAGCCGCGCTGGCCCGATTCGTGGGCCAGCCGGTGCCGACCGTATGTGCGGGGCGCACCGACACCGGTGTGCACGCCGCTTCGCAGGTCGTTCACCTGGATTCGCCCGTCCGCCGCACCGAGCAAGCCTGGGTGCGTGGCGTCAACGCGCACCTGCCGTCCACGGTCAGCGTGCGCTGGGCGCGTTTCGTCGCCGACGACTTCCATGCGCGGTTTTCTGCCCATGCCCGGTCCTACGTGTATGTGTTGCTGGTCGACCGGGTCCGCTCGCCGCTCTGGGCAGGCAAGGCAGGGTGGAGCTTCTACCCGCTGGACGTGGCGGCCATGCAGCAGGCAGCGGCCTGCTTGCTGGGCGAGCACGACTTCAGCAGCTTCCGGGCGGCCGAATGCCAGGCCAAGTCGCCCGTGCGCACCCTGCATGGGCTGGATATCGCCCAGCGCGGGCGCTTCGTGGTCTTCTCGTTCCGCGCCAACGCGTTCCTTCATCACATGGTCCGCAACCTGGTGGGCGCGCTGGTCTACGTCGGGCAGGGCCGTCAGGCCCCCGACTGGATGTCGACCGTGCTGGCCGCCCGTGACCGCCGCGTTGCCGCCCCCACGTTCGCGCCCGATGGCCTCTACCTCACCGGCGTCGACTATCCCGATACCTTCGGCCTGCCCGAGCTGGATGCCAGCGACGAGATCCGCTTTGCGCTGTAAGGCGCGTCCGGTGGTGGCCACAGGCTAGAATGCAGCGATGAGCCGAACTCGCATCAAGATCTGCGGCCTGACCCGCGAAGCCGATATCGAGGCCGCCGTCGAGGCCGGTGCTGACGCCATCGGCATGGTGTTCTATCCACCCAGCCCGCGGGCGCTGACGCCCGAACGCGCCGCCGTCCTGCGTCAGCGCGTGCCACCCTTCGTCGATGTGGTGGCCTTGTTCGTCAACGCCCGGGCCGACGAGGTCAGGGCAGTATGCGATCAGGTCGGTCCGGAATTGCTGCAGTTTCACGGCGACGAACAGCCCGCCGACTGCACGGCCTTCGGCCAGCGTTACCTGCGGGCCTTCCGGGTCGGTGCGCCGGGTCTCGAAACCGCGCCGGCTTTGCTAGAATCGTGCAGAGCATTTGGCACCGCCGCCGGTTGGCTGTTCGACAGTCATTCCGAAGGCTACGGCGGTAGTGGGAGAACCTTCGATTGGTCACTCGTCAGAAACGCAAACGATCGTCCGGTCGTTTTGTCTGGTGGGTTGCATGCCGAAAATGTGGGGCAGGCAATCCATGCAGTACGACCGGCAGCGGTCGACGTCAGTAGCGGCGTGGAATCCGCGCGCGGCATCAAGTCCGCCGAACGGATCCATGCATTCGTCGCCGAGGTGCGACGCGCGGATGAGGCATTGCGCCCGAACCGCTGACGCTGCTGCCGCGTTCCCCCGCCTTGCCGGCGCGTTGCGCCGGCTCTCAACTCCTCGCTGCGTGTTGTCGACCGCACGCGCGGATTCCTGATTCTCGACGTCTGCCCGGCCATCTGCGTGCCGGGCAGCGGTCATCCGGGGTTCAAGCCATTATGACGAGCTACGATTTTCCTGATGCATCCGGCCATTTCGGCCAATACGGTGGCGTTTTCGTCGCAGAAACGCTGATGCAGGCCATCGACGAACTGCGTGAAACCTATGCGCGGTATCAGCACGATCCGGAATTCATCGCCGAGTTCGAAAATGAACTCAAGCACTTCGTGGGCCGTCCCAGTCCCATTTATCACGCCAAGCGCTGGTCCGAAGAACTGGGCGGCGCGCAGATCTGGTTCAAGCGCGAAGACCTGAACCACACTGGCGCCCACAAGGTGAACAACTGCATCGGCCAGGCGCTGCTTGCCCGCCGCATGGGCAAGCGCCGCGTGATCGCCGAGACCGGCGCCGGCCAGCACGGCGTGGCCACCGCGACGGTGGCGGCACGCTACGGCATGGAATGCGTGGTCTACATGGGCAGCGAGGACGTGCGCCGCCAGGCGGCCAACGTCTACCGCATGAAGCTGCTGGGCGCGACCGTGGTGCCCGTCGAGTCGGGCTCGCGCACGCTCAAGGATGCGCTCAACGAAGCCATGCGCGACTGGGTGACCAACGTCGAAAGCACCTTCTACATCATCGGCACCGTTGCGGGTCCGCACCCGTACCCGATGATGGTGCGCGACTTCCAGACCGTGATCGGCAACGAGTGCCTGGAACAGATGCCGGAAGCCATCGGTCGCCAGCCCGACGTGGTGATCGCTGCCGTGGGCGGCGGATCGAATGCGATGGGCATCTTCCACCCCTATATTCCGCATGACAACGTGCAGTTGGTGGGCGTGGAAGCGGCCGGCGAGGGCATCGAGACCGGCCGGCACTCGGCATCGCTCACGCAGGGCCGCCCGGGCGTGCTGCACGGCAACCGCACCTATCTGCTGCAGAACGCCGACGGACAGATCATCGAAACCCACTCGATCTCGGCCGGACTGGACTACCCCGGTGTGGGTCCCGAGCACGCGTGGTTGCGCGACTCGGAGCGGGCGCAATACGTGACCGTCACCGACGACGAAGCGTTGGCGGCTTTCCACGACTGCTGCCGCCTCGAAGGCATCATTCCCGCGCTGGAGTCGTCGCATGCGATCGCGCACGCGGTGCGCCTGGCGCCGACCTTGCCGCGTGACAAGGTGCTGCTGGTCAACCTGTCGGGCCGTGGCGACAAGGACATGCATACGGTTGCCGAACGTTCCGGCATCGCTTTCTGAGGGGCGTCACGATCATGGCTGACCAACTTTCATTCGCTGCCGCCGAACCGCGTATCGACCAGGCCTTTGCCCGCTGCGCCCAGCGCGGCACCCCGGCCCTGGTACCCTACATCACCGCCGGCGATCCGGTGCCGGCGGCCACTGTGCCGATCATGCATGCCCTGGTGCAGGCCGGTGCCGACATCATCGAACTCGGCGTACCGTTCTCCGATCCCATGGCCGATGGTCCGGTGGTGCAGCGCGCGAGCGAGCGCGCCGTCGCCCAGGGCGTGGGCCTGCGCAAGGTCTTCGAGCTGGTTCGCGAGTTCCGTGCGACCGACACGCAGACGCCTGTCGTGCTGATGGGCTATGCCAATCCCATCGAATGCATGGGCGCTGAAACCTTCGTGCGCGAGGCCGCGGCGGCGGGCGTGGACGGAGTGCTCACGGTGGATTACCCCGCCGAAGAGTCGCGCGAGTTCAGCGCCTTGCTGGACGCGCACGCCCTGTCGCCCATCTTCCTGCTGGCGCCCACGTCTTCCGACGAGCGCATCCGCATGGTCGCCGAGATCGCCCGGGGCTACGTCTATTACGTTTCGCTCAAGGGCGTGACGGGCGCCGGTCACCTGGACACGGCCGAGGTGGCGCGCCGCCTCGATCACATTCGTGGTTCGGTGTCGCTGCCGGTCGGCGTGGGCTTCGGCATCCGCGATGCCGACAGCGCCAAGGCGGTTGGCGCCACGGCCGATGCCGTGGTCATCGGCTCCCGGCTGATCCAGGAGATCGAGGCCGCGGTCGCCGGCCAACCCGAAACACAATGGCCGCAAGCCGCCGCGCACGCAGCGGGCGCCTGGTTGCGTACAATCCGGCTCGCGCTCGATACGCTGCCGCCGCGCGGCGCATCTCATCAAACAAGGAAATCCGCATGAGCTGGTTGGACAAGCTGCTTCCCCCTCGGATCAAGACCACCGACGGGGCCGCGCGCCGCGTGCCCGAGGGCCTGTGGGTCAAATGCCCGTCGTGCGAGGCGGTGCTGTACAGCGAAGACCTCGCCAAGAACCTTCACGTCTGCCCCAAGTGCGACCACCACATGCGAATCGGCGCGCGCGAGCGCATCAATTCGCTGCTGGACGCCGAGGGCCGCCGTGAGATCGGCATGAACACCACGCCGATCGACTCCCTCAAGTTCCGGGACAGCAAGAAGTACCCCGATCGTCTGCAGGACGCGATGTCGCAGACGGGCGAGACCGACGCACTGGTCGTCATGAGCGGCACCATGAAGTCGATGCCGGTCGTCGCCGCGTGCTTCGAGTTCGAGTTCATGGGCGGTTCCATGGGCTCGGTGGTCGGCGAACGTTTTGCGCGTGGTGCCCAGGCTGCACTGGATCAGCAGTCACCCTTCATCTGCGTCACGGCCTCGGGCGGTGCGCGCATGCAGGAAGGCCTGATGTCGCTGATGCAGATGGCCAAGACCAATGCCATGCTGACCCGCCTGGCGGCCAAGAAGCTGCCTTTCATCAGCGTGCTGACCGACCCCACCATGGGCGGCGTGTCGGCCAGCTTCGCCTTCATGGGCGACGTGGTCATCGCCGAACCGAAGGCGCTGGTCGGCTTTGCCGGTCCGCGCGTGATCGAGCAAACGGTGCGCGAAAAGCTGCCGGAAGGCTTCCAGCGTGCCGAGTTCCTGCTGGAAAAGGGCGCGATCGACATGATCGTGAACCGCCGCCAGATGCGTGACGAAATCGCGCAGATCCTGGCCTTGCTGACCCAGCAGTCGGCCGACGCGGCAGCCTGACCCACCGCGTTGCGCAAGCCACGAAGAACCGCTGCGGGCGTTATTGCCTGCAGCGGTTTTTCTTTGTCGCGCGGCTATCGGGTCAGCCTGGCTGGCCTGGGGCGGGCGATAAATCGTCGGGCTGGTTCAGATTGGCGAAGGCGTCGATGTCGTCGACAAAATCGGCTACCCCATGGGGCTGGGCCGTGTACCAGGCCTGCACCCGGCGTTCGCCCTGCGCGAGATATCGCTGCAGGTCGGCCAGGGTGCTGATATGCACCAGCGCGAAGACTGGTTGCAATCGGCCGGTGGTGGCAGCGATCGCCACGCGCGCGCCCGATTGCCGAGCCGCTGCCGCGAGGCGGGCAAGCAGGTCTTCCGGCAGGTGCGGCGCGTCGCAGGGGACGGTGCAGATCCACTGAAGGGGCGTGCCGGCCAGCGTCACCAGGCCGGTTTCCAGACCTGCCAACGGCCCGACGAAGCCCGGCGTTACATCGGACAGCACCTTGTCGGCAAGACAGGCGTATGTATCCTGGTTGCGATTGGCGTTGATCCACAGCGTCGCAACCTGGGGCCCGAGTCGACGTGCGACATGCGCGGCCAGCGGCTCGCCCTGATAATCGATCAAGCCTTTGTCGCGGCCGCCCATGCGGCGTCCCAGGCCTCCGGCCAGGATCAGCCCGGCCGTGTTGGAAGGCGTAGCGGCCGCTACGGCGTGGTCTGAATCAGCCACCGATGTAGCTCATTTCGATACGTCGGGCCTGCGCGGTTTCAGCGCTGCGGCGTTCGGAATAGTTGTCGGCGCGGCGGCTCCAGATGGCATCGATGGCGGCGGCCAACTGGTCGTCATCGGCCCCGTCGCGCAGGAGCGTGCGCAGGTCGTAGCCGCGCTCGGCGAACAGGCACAGGAACAGTTGGCCATCGGTGGACAGGCGTGCGCGCGTACAGGCGCCACAGAATGCCTGGGTGACGCTGGAGATCACCCCGATTTCCCCGCTGCCATCGGCGTAGGCCCATCGCTCGGCGACTTCGCCCCGGTACGCGGGTTCGACGGGGTGCAGCGGTGACAGGGCGGACAGTCGGGCGACAATTTCGCTTGACGGCACGACGTCGTCCAGGCGCCAGCCATTTGAGGCACCGACGTCCATGAACTCGATGAAACGCAGGATGTGACCACTGCCCCGGAAGTGGCGCGCCATGGGCAACACCTGGTCGTCGTTGACGCCACGCTTGACCACCATGTTGACCTTGACCGGTCCCAGGCCGGCGGCGGCCGCGGCATCGATGCCACGCAACACGTCGGCAACCGGGAAGTCGACATCGTTCATGCGGCGAAACACCGCATCGTCCAAGGCGTCCAGGCTGACGGTGACCCGGCTCAGGCCCGCAGCAGCCAGTTCGGCGGAACGGCGGGTCAGCAGCGAGCCATTGGTGGTCAGGGTGATGTCCAGCGGACGGCCGTCGGGCGTGCGCAAAGCGGCGAGCATTTCGACCAGCGTGGGTAACTGGCGGCGCAGCAGGGGTTCGCCACCGGTCAGGCGCAGCTTTTCCGTGCCTTGCCTGACGAACACCGACGCCAGGCGATGGATTTCCTCGAAGCTCAGCAACTCGCCATGAGGCAGGTACGGATAGTCCTTGTCGAACACATCCTTGGGCATGCAGTAGACGCAACGGAAGTTGCAGCGGTCGGTGACCGATATGCGCAGGTCGCGCAGGGCGCGTCCCCGGCGGTCCAGCAATGCTTCGCCGACCGGCGGAACCCGGTGCGCGGCAGGCGGGGCATGCCGGACGTGCCTGGCATCGATCAGAGGGATGGTGCGTTCGGACAAACCAGTTGCGATCCGGAAGACGTCGTCCCGGAACAGGACGACATCAGGACATCTTATGCGATGTGTCGCAGGCGGGTCAGCGGTAGGGGCGCTGCCGCAACCATTTGGTAGCAATCCATTTTTCGCCGGCGATGACAGGCGCGCCCGCATGCAGGGTACGGCTGGCCGGGGTGGGCTGCGGATATGAGAAGAACACGGCGCCGCCACGAACGGGGGCGACGTCGAAGCCGACCTGGGGGAAGCGCGTGGCGCCGCCCGCTTCGGGGCTGTGCAGATACATGATCAGGGTGCCGACGCGCTGACCGCCGTAGGCCGTCTGCGCCGCGGTGCCCGGGTCGCGGGCATCGAAGAAATCGTAGTGGGGCTGGTATTCGGTGCCGGGTGTGTAGCGCAACACCTGCAGCCCTTCGCCGCATTCCACCGGCCAGTTCAGCAGCGCTGCGATACGAGCCTCGATACGGGCGATCAGCGGGGTCTGGCCGGCGGTGAAGAACATGCCTTCGCTGGTACGCGAGACATGGGCGACGGCTTCGCCGCCCTGGCGATCGATGGTACGGGAGCGAGCGAGGGCGGGACGTGCCGCCTCGACCAGGGCCGTGCACTCGTCATCCGACAGCAGGTTGCCGAAGACGGTGATGGCCGGATGTTCGAGCCGCGCCAGGACGGACACGGTCTGCCCATCGACCACCAGTTGCTGGGGTTCGCCCGCCAGCGCCGGGCTGGGGCCCGGAGCAGTGGGGTTGGAGGAAGAAGTGTTCGTCATGGCGGGAAACCGGGCGGCCGAAGCCGCCCGGAGGTTCAACGCGGCTCGTTGCCGGTTTCGATCTGCACCAGCGGCTCGTCGGCCACCACGGCGCGCGGCTTGCGCGCACGGCCCAGCGGGGCGGCGGGCGCGACGGCCAGGCTTTCCTGGGCCTGGCGTGCCTTGCTCGGATCGGTTTCGACGCGTTGCAGGTCAGTGGCCGGCGTGGCGGACACGACTGGTGCGGCGACTGCCGGGGCAGCCGGTGCGGGCACTGCCTGGGGAACCACCGCAGCCACTTCAGCAGCAACCTCAGCAGCCGGGATGGCCGGCGATGCTTCCACTGCGGCAGCCGGAGTCGGTGCGGCGGGTGCTTCGGCGATGGCCGGAGCCACGACGGGCACGTCGGCAACCGGTACGGCCGGAACCTGAAGCACCGGTGCCGGCGCAACCGGCACCTGGGCCGGTTCCACTGCGGCAGGCACGGGTGCCGGTGCTGCAGGCGCGATCGGGGCGGGGGCGACGACGGGAGCCGGTGCGGCAGCGACAGCCTGGGGGGCAGGCGCCACGGCGCTGGCAGCCGACTTCAAGGCCTGCGCGGCTTCTTCGATGGCTTCCGGCGACGGCGCCGTCACCGGCTCGCTGACCACGCGGGCAATCGGGGCGGGTGCAGGCTGGGTAGCGACCGGCGTGACCGTCGACTGGGCACCCAGGTCCACCGGCACGGCCAGCGCTGCAGGTGCAACGGCTACCGTTTCGGATGCGGTAGGCGCATCGGCAAAGGTCTCGGCGTCGAGATCCGTGCCGTCCTGCGCGGCGGCGCCTTCACCCGTACGGCGGCCACGACGGCCACGGCGACGACGGCGCTTGCGCTCGGGATCGCCTTCGATCTCGGTGCCGTCGGCCGTGCCCGGTTCGATCGCGTCTTCTGCGACCGTGTCGACCTGAACGGTCTGGGGCGCAGCAGCAACCGGTGCCGGTGCGACAGGGACGGTGGCGGGTGCCGGTGCGGCGGGTGCCACGGCCGGCAGATCCGATTCAGCCTCGACCACGGCATCGACCGTCACGACGGTCGGTGCGTCGTCGCGGCGACCGCCACGGCGACCGCGACGGTTGCGGCTGGCGCGGACGTCGCCGTCGTTGACGGCATCGGTGTCGACAGCGGTCGCGGCGGGGAAGGCCTCGGATACGTCGTGCGGTGCAACGTCGACACGGTTCGGGCGTCCGTCACGGCGTTCGCCGCGGCGGCCACGGCGGCCTTCGTTGTCGGCGACGTCGTCACGGCGGGCCGGGGCGGTTTCCTGGCGGGCTTCGGTCGCGCGCGGTTCGGCCGGACGGCCTTCACCACGGCCGCGGCCGTTGCGGTTCGATTGGCCATTGCCACGGCGGCGATCGTCGCCCTGGCGCGGGCCGCGTTCACGCGCGGCCGGTGCTGCCGGGGCCACCGGAGCCGGTGCCGGCGTTTCGGCGGGCGTGCCACGCAGCCAGCCCATGAAGCGGGCGATCAGGCCACCCACCGAGGCGGCGGGGGCGGGCGTGACCGCCGGTGCGGCCTCGGGCGTCGGGGCGGCAGCGGGCTGGCTCGACACCGGCGCGGGTTGCGACGGGGTGATGCTCTTGACCAGTGCTTCCGGACGCGGCTTGATTTCCTGGGCCTCGGCCTTGTAGGCAAGGTTGGTTTCAGGCGCTTCAGCCATTTCGAAGCTGGGGCGCACGTTTTCCAGGCGCGGATCGTCGTGGCGCAGACGCTCCAGGCTGTGATGCGGCGTATCCAGATGCTTGTTCGGGATCAGGATGACGTTGACTTTCAGGCGCGCTTCCATCTTGGCGATGTCCGAGCGCTTTTCGTTCAGCAGGAAGGTCGCGACTTCGACGGGCACCTGTGCGTGCACGGCAGCCGTGTTCTCCTTCATCGACTCTTCCTGGATCAGGCGCAACACCTGCAGGGCGCTCGACTCGGTGTCGCGGATCACGCCAGTGCCGTTGCAACGCGGGCAGGTGATGTGCGAACCCTCGTTCAGGGCCGGGCGCAGGCGCTGACGCGACAGCTCCATCAGGCCGAAACGCGAGATCTTGCCCATCTGCACGCGGGCACGGTCGAAATGGAGCGCTTCACGCAGGCGCTGTTCGACGGCGCGCTGGTTCTTGCTGTCTTCCATGTCGATGAAGTCGATGACGATCAGGCCACCCAGGTCGCGCAGACGCAACTGGCGGGCCACTTCGTCGGCGGCTTCCAGGTTGGTGCGCAGGGCGGTTTCCTCGATATCGCTGCCCTTGGTGGCGCGTGCCGAGTTGACGTCCACGGCCACCAGGGCCTCGGTGTGGTCGATCACCACGGCGCCGCCCGACGGCAGCGGCACGGTACGGGCGTAGGCCGTTTCGATCTGGTGTTCGATCTGGAAGCGCGAGAACAGCGGGATGTCGTCACGGTAGCGCTTCACGCGCTGCACGTTGTCGGGCATCACCACGCTCATGAAGGCGGTGGCCTGGTCGGCGATGTCGTCGGTGTCGATCAGGATCTCGCCGATGTCCGGCGAGAAGTAGTCGCGGATGGCCCGGATGACCAGGCTCGATTCCAGGTAGATCAGGATGGGGGCGGCGTTTTCACGCGCGGCGCCGTCGACGGCGGTCCACAGCTGCATCAGGTAGGACAGGTCCCACTGCAGTTCGTCGACGTTGCGGCCGATGCCGGCGGTGCGGGCGATGATGCTCATGCCGCTGGGCACGTCGAGCTGTTCCATCGTCTCGCGCAGTTCCTGGCGATCCTCGCCCTCGACGCGGCGCGACACGCCACCGCCACGCGGGTTGTTTGGCATCAGGACCAGGTAGCGGCCTGCCAGCGAGATGAACGTGGTCAGGGCAGCGCCCTTGTTGCCGCGTTCTTCCTTTTCGACCTGGACGATGAGTTCCTGGCCTTCGCGCAGCACGTCCTGGATGCGGGCGCTGCGAACGTCGACGCCTTCCTTGAAGTAAGTGCGGGCGATTTCCTTGAACGGCAGGAAGCCGTGGCGTTCTTCGCCGTAGTTGACGAAGCAGGCTTCCAGGCTGGGCTCGATGCGGGTGATGACACCCTTGTAGATGTTGCCCTTGCGCTGTTCGCGTCCGGCGGTCTCGATGTCGAGGTCGATGAGCTTCTGCCCATCGACGATGGCAACGCGCAGTTCTTCCTGGTGCGTTGCATTGAACAGCATGCGCTTCATATGTGAAGGTCTCCTAGGTCATGCACGCCGAAATCGGCGCGCAGCCCTGGGGCCGTCGAGGAAGGTTGCCGTACGCAACGCACGAGGATAAAACCGGTGCGCCACACGCGCGCACCCGCGGGCCAGAGATCCGTATCAGGTACCGGGCGGCGCGGAGAACGCAAGGACTGGGAAGGGCGCACTTACCGGAGACACTGCGGGCCGGCGCGCGTCAGGGATCGCGTCGCGGCCACGGGGGGCCGGCAACGCGATCAGCGTGCGCAACAGCAGGAGCAGGTAAAGATTCACGGTGTGCGGTATCAGACAAACGCGGCCGGTCGGGCCGCGTCCAGGCGTAATGGTTTTATGCAAGGCGTCGGACAGCTTCATGGCGACCATGCCGGTGTCGAACGCGGGCCGGGCACAAGAGACATATGCGCGGCAGCCGCTTTCGGCAGGCACGGTCGGCAGGCGACCGGGACGGCCCGTAGAACCAGGCGGGGAGGGCGGGTACAATTCCGGCCTGTTCGAAAGCGGCGCACCGGGACGTCCTTGATTTTTGGTCTGTCCGGCACCGTCTGCTTTCTGTCATGCCTGTGGCGGAGACGCCGCATGAGGCGCGTCTCGACGACGACAGCATGACCAACCCACCTGATCCGATCAGGCTCCCGGATTATATGACGCCCCCCCCATTGCGCAAAGCGAAATCCTCGGCTAAACGGTCCGGGTCTTCCCCCGCCGCCAACCGTCCCGCTACCCCGGCACCGGCCCCCGCGTCGGCGCCCGCCGTTCGCCTGGTGGAGGTCGACGAGGCCCATGACGGCCAGCGGCTGGACAACTTCCTGCTGCGCCTGTGCAAGGGGGTGCCCAAGAGCCACCTGTACAAGGCGATCCGCGGCGGCGAAGTGCGCGTCAACAAGGGCCGTACCCAGGTCGACTACCGCGTGGTTTCGGGCGACGTGATCCGCGTGCCGCCCCTGCGCCTGCCCGCCGTACGCGAACAGTACGTGCCGCCGGTCGAGTTCCCCATCGTGTTCGAGGACGATGTCATGATCGCCATCGACAAGCCCGAAGGCGTGGCGGTCCACGGGGGCAGCGGTGTGTCCTTCGGCGTGATCGAACAATTGCGGGCCGCCCGTCCGGACGCCAAGTTCATGGAACTGGTGCACCGGCTCGACCGCGATACCTCCGGCCTGCTGCTGGTGGCCAAGCGGCGCAGTGCGTTGACCGGGCTGCACGAGTCACTGCGCGCGGGCGTCTGGGAAAAGCACTATCTGGCACTGGTCGATGGCGACTGGATGAACGCGCGCCAGCACGTGCGTCATCCGCTGACCAAGTGGACCACCCAGAGCGGCGAGCGCCGGGTGCGGGTCGATCCGGAAGGTGCGCCGTCCCACACCATCTTCACGCTGCGCGAGCGATATGGCGCGTTTTCCTTGCTCGATGCCCAGTTGAAGACCGGTCGTACGCACCAGATCCGCGTCCATACGGCGGCAGAAGGGTGCCCGATCGCAGGCGACGACAAGTACGGCAGCGACGAAACCAACGCGGCCCTGGTGAGCCGTGGGTTCCGTCGTATGTTCCTGCATGCGCACACACTGCGGGTGCCGCATCCGCTGACGGGCGAGGTGCTGGCGTTCGAAGCGCCGCTACCGCGTGCATGCACCGATTTCCTCGACGTGCTGGCTGCCGAACGCGCCGCGCGCACCGCCGGCTGAGCCGGTTCACGACGGCCGGTGTGCGGCCACGAGAGTTTCCATGGATTATTCGCTGATCGTTTTCGACTGGGACGGGACCTTGATGGACTCGACCCCTACCATCGTCGCCGCCATCCAGGGCGCCTGCCGCGACCTGGGCCTGCCCGTGCCGCCCGACCAGGCCGCCGCCTGGGTGATCGGCCTGTCTCTGCAGGATGCCGTGCAGCGGGCGGTGCCCACGCTGACGCAGACCGAAGTGCCGCGCTTCGTCGAGCGCTATCGCTTCCACTACCTGACGCGCGACCCGCAACTGCGGCTGTTCGACGGCGCGTTGGCGATGCTCGAAGAGCTGTCGGCGCTGCCGGTGCATTTGGCGGTGGCGACCGGCAAGACCCGTATCGGCCTGGATCGCGTGCTGCGCAGCCATGACCTGGGCCGTTTCTTCCGGGCGACGCGCTGCGCCGACGAGAGTTTTTCCAAGCCGCATCCGGCCATGCTGCACGAACTGATGCGTGAACTCGATGTTCCGCCGGAGCGCACCGTCATGATCGGCGATACTTCGCATGACCTGATGATGGCGCGCTCCGCCGGCACAGCGGCGGTGGGCGTCACTTATGGGGCGCACCCCCTCGTCGAGCTCGAGGCGTGCGAGCCAATCACGATCGTCGATAGCGTGAAGGACCTGCACGCCTGGCTGCGTCCGCGCGCCGCCGTGCAGGCCGCCTGACACGTCCCGCTTTTCACATTTTCCGAGAGCCGTCCGCATGAGCCTGAACGATTCGACTTCTTCCGCGTCCGCATCCCCCACGTGGGAGCGGGCCGTGCTCGAAGAGCTGGCGCTGGCGACCATACGCGAGCAGCGGTCGCGCCGCCGCTGGACCATCTTCTTCCGTCTGGTGACCCTGGCGCTGCTGGCTGCCTTCGTCTACTTCGTGTGGGACGCCATGCGCGGCAGCGGCGACGACTCCTCGTCCGCCAGCCCGCATGCCGCCCTGATCCACATCGACGGCGTGATCGACGCCGACGGCGAAGCGGGCAGCGAGCGCGTGGTATCGGCCCTGCAGACGGCCTTCGACGACTCGGGCGCCAAGGCCGTGATCCTGCGCATCAACAGCCCGGGCGGCAGCCCGGTGCAGGCCGGCATCATCAACGACGAGATCCAGCGCCTGCGTGCGCTGCACACCGAGGTGCCCGTGTACGCGGTCATCGAAGACGTGGGGGCGTCCGGTGCCTACTACGTTGCCGCCGCCGCCGATCGCATCTTCGTGAACAAGGCCAGCCTGGTCGGTTCCATCGGCGTCATCATGGAAGGCTTTGGTGCCACCGAGGCGCTGGCCCGCCTGGGCATCGAGCGCCGCCTGATCACGGCAGGCGAAAACAAGGGCCTGCTCGACCCCTTCCTGCCGCAGCGTCCCGAACAGGTCGCCCACGTCAAGAACATGGTCGACGAGATCCATCAGCAGTTCATCGCCGCCGTCCGGCAAGGCCGTGGCGATCGCCTGAAGGAAACGCCCGAGACGTTCAGCGGCCTGGTGTGGACGGGCACCCGCAGCATCGAAATGGGCCTGGCCGACGACTACGGCTCGGTGGATTCGGTCGCCCGCGAAGTGGTGCAGACCACCACGCTGATCGACTACACCGTGCAGGACGGCATCGCCGAACGCTTTGCCAAGCGCATCGGTCTGGCGCTGGGCATGGGGGCGGCGCGGACGTTGGCGCAGGGTACGCAGTTGCGCTGACCTGCGGGTGCTTCCCCGGCTGCCGTCACGGGCTGGTCGGGGTGGCGACCGCTGCTTTGCTGAAAAGAGGCGCGCTCGGGCAGCGTCGATGGTGTCGGTGCTCGAGCGATGTGCGGTTTCAGGTGTTATTTCGCAGGTAGGTCGATCACAGCGTCGCGCAACTGTGCCGCGCGGTTGCCGTCGAGTTCCGCGGTGCATGCCAGGCGGCGTATCTCGTGCGCATTTCCGGCGCCGCCGCCCACCAGCGACGCCATGAATCCGCAGTGGGCATCACGGTACTGAGCGAACGCCTGGTTCGATGCGGCGAGTCGTGCCCGAGCCTGATCGGCATATCTGTCGCTCTCATCCCACTGCTTCAGTGCGTCGGCTGCGGATTCCTCGGCCTGTTGCAAGGCCCGTCGACGTTCTTTCGCTTGTTGGGCCAGGCAGTCGCGCAGACTTGCTTGGGATGAGGTGCCGCATTCCTCGCGCAGCGCTCGATCGTTCACGATCGGCGTGCTCGGCGCAGCGAGTGTTGTTGTCGACAGGCAAGCGGAAAGATATGCGGCGATAGTCGTCTTTCGCATGAGTTTGTCTCGTTCGGTCATCTATGTGCGGGACGTGTTCGGCTGGTCCATCAGGCGCGCCCATCGTACTTCCTGTGCGCTCTCAGGTCGCGCGTGTCGCCAGGTGTTTGGCAGCGCACGCGGGCTTTCTTGGCGTGCTCGCCTGGATCGCATAGCCCCGCTGAACGCCTTGTCACTGGCGGCCTCCGGGCGGCCGCTTACACTGAAGCTCCCGTCGGCGTCCGCCTCTGGCGCAAAGGAGCAAGCGCGTGAATGTTTCTTCCCCCTTGATCTGGTTGGCTGCGGCCGCGCTGCTTGCCTTGCTGGTGGGTTGGCGTCTGCTGCGTCGCCGCCGGTTGCCGGTGGTGGCTGGCTCGCCGCGGCGGACGCAGCGCGTGGGCCTGGTGCGCGGGCTGATGGGAACGGTCTTCGTGTTGTCGGCGCTGGTTCTGGCGTTGTTGGCGGCGTCGGTTTATCAGTACCTGGTGCTGATGGTCGATCGGCCGGTGGCGCAGGTGACGGCAGTGGGCATGGGGCCGCAGCGCTTCGAGGTGACGGTCACGCCGCATGACGGCGCCGCGCAGCGCTTCGTGGTCGACGGCGATCAGTGGCAGATCGACGCGCGGGTCATCCGCTGGCGTCTGCCGGTGGCCCTGGCAGGGGTGCCGTCGCTCTATCGGCTCGATCGCCTGAGCGGTCGCTACATAAACATCGAGCAGGAACGCAAGGCAACCCGCACCGTCCATGCGCTGTCGACGTCGCCGATGCCCGATCTCTGGTCGCTGAGCCGTCGCTTTCCTGCCTGGATGAGCGTCGTCGATGCCGACTACGGCAGCGCGGCGTTCCTGCCGCTGGTCGATGGCGGCCGTTACGAGGTGACCATCAATCCGCGCGGCGGGCTGGTGGCTGCGCCGGCGGATGATGCGACCCGGGAAAGGTTGTCCCGGCTCATCTGGTAACAGGCCCGATTCAGCGCGAAGGCTTCTGCCCACGTGCCAGGAACAGGAACAGCGTCGGCTGCTTGTCCAGGGCGGGGGGCGGCCGCTGCTTCCATGCCGATACCGGCAGGGTCAGCACCCATTCATCCGGCGTGGTCATGGCGCGGGCAATGCACAGCAGCGTGTCGCCCTTGAGGCTGGCCAGCAGGCTCGTGAACATCGCGGCGTTGCGATAGGGCGTTTCGATCAGCAGTTGGGTCTGGTCCTCGCGGGCAGAATGCTGTTCCCAGTCTTTCAGCGCACGCTGCCGTGCCGCCGGTTCCACCGGCGCGTAGCCGTGGAAGGCGAAGCGCTGGCCGTCCAGGCCGCTGGCCATCAGGCCGAGCAGGATGGACGACGGCCCGACCCAGGGGCGGACCGTGATGCTCATGGCGTGGGCCAGTCGCGCCACCCGCGCACCCGGGTCGGCCACGGCAGGGCAGCCGGCTTCCGACACCAGCCCGATTTCACCGCCCTTGACGGCATGGTCGAGCCAGCCCCGGATCTGCGCGTCGGGCGTGCGGGCGTCCAGCGTCTCGATGTGAATTTCCTGCAGCGGGCGGACGGTGCCGACCTGCTTCAGAAACGCGCGGGCCGTCTTGGCGTTCTCGGCGATGTAATGGTCCAGGCGGCCGGCCAGCGCGCGCACGTCGGCGGGCAGCCAGCTTTCGACCGGGGCATCGCCCAGCGACACGGGAATCAGATGAAGAGCGCCCTGGGGGCGAAGGGAATCAGTCATACCTGGAAGCCAAGAGAAGAATGTCAGGCGCCCAGCGGGTCCATGCCGAAGCTGGCCAGCAGGCGGGTCAGGGCGATCAGGGGCAGGCCGATCAATGCCGTGGGGTCGTCGCTGTCGATGCGGTCCATCAGCGCGATGCCCAGGCCTTCGACCTTGGCGCTGCCAGCCGTGTCCAGCACGGCTTCGGCCTGAAGGTAATGGTGGATCTGCGTGTCGCTGAGTTGCCGGTAGCGCACGCGGGTCACGACATCGACGCTTTCCTGGCGAGTGCCGTCGTCGAGCGCCATGGCGCTGTGGAACAGAACGGTGCGCCCGCGCATGGACTGCAGTTGCGCGACGGCGGCTGCCAGGGTGCCCGGCTTGCCGATCGGCTGCCCGGCGTCGGGTCCGTCTGCCAGGGTCGCAACCTGGTCGGCGCCGATGACCAATGCCCCGGGGCGCTGCAGCACGCCTGCGCGTGCCTTGGCGGCTGCCAGGCGCGTGGCCAGATCCACCGGTGTTTCCCCGGGCAAGGGAGTTTCATCGACGGCAGGTGACAGGGTATCGAACGGGAGCTGAAGCCGTTCCAGCAACTCGCGGCGATAGGCCGACGTCGAAGCAAGAACCAGCGGGCGAGGCGCGGATATTGGCATGAAGGCTCGGCACCTCATCGCAGGCGTGGTGCCAATGCGGTGATGTGCGGTAAGTGTTTGACCGGTCTGGATTTTTCCCGCTATTATCCTACGTTTTATCGGGGTAAGCCCCCAGCGCACCGGTTGCGGCGAAACAAACGCTGCAGGAATCGGTTGGTGCGGGGGTTGATGC
>JAAIGF010316280.1_pt1 | contig 27680 bp, 25 predicted proteins | sample 6487441 | NCBI WGS metagenome assembly JAAIGF01 (sample SAMN13974129, study PRJNA590717) | phyllosphere metagenome | biome: pepper field; feature: multiple bacterial spot infested pepper fields; material: pepper leaves; isolation source: leaves from pepper fields | host: Capsicum annuum ... | reverse complement strand
GAAAGGGCGCGGTGAGCAGGAGCGAATGGCGGCCGGTCCCCGGGAAGCGGGCGTGAGCGAGGGAACCGCGCAGCGGCGGACGGGGCTGGCGCAGGGCCGGGGAGTGCAGAGGGCGCGGCCAGGCGCCCTCTGCCCGGTCGCCGTACCGGGGCAAAGGCTGCTGCCACGGCTGACGGCGAACGGAACCGGCCCCGTGCCCCTGTGGCGAACGGAACCAGTCCCGTGCCCCACGCCCCCGTGGCGAACAGAACCGGCGCCAGCCTCCTCTCTCTCAGGTCCTGACGCGCAACCGCGCTTCAATCATATCGGCGACCTTGGTCACCACCCACGCAATCACCATATAAAATACCACGGCAATCAGGAACGCTTCGAGATAGTAGAAGTTCAGCGCCGCCGTCAGCTGCGCCTGCGCAAAGATATCCACTACTTCGATAGCAAAGGCGAGCGACAGCGCTTTCATAATCACCATAAAGGCGTTGGCCAGATCCGGGATCGCCGCCACGATGATTTGCGGGAACATCACGCGCCGGAACAGCTGGCCACCGCTGTAACCCAGCGACAGCGCGGCATCGGACTGGCCGCTGTCAAACGAGTTCAGCGCCCCTTTCCACACTTCTGCCTGAAACGCCGCTACGCAGGCGCTCAGCGCGACGATGATAATCACCCAGTTAGGCAGCGAGTGAGCATTCACCTCAACGTTAAACAGCGTAGCGAAGAAATGCAGCGCGGATGGCAGACCGTAGTAGGCGAGAAAAATCACCACCACCATCGGCACGCCTTTAAAGGCAATTTTGTAAACCATCACCAGCTGACGCAGTAGCGGAATACGCTGATGCTCAATATATGCAAACAGCCCGCCCAGCAGCGTGGAACAGATAAACACCGTTACCGCCATCAGCAGCGTAACCGGCACCGCATCCAGAATGCTCCAGAAATCGGGCAGTAGTACTTCAGTATCAAACATGCGCGCTCTCCTGCTCAGACGCTGGCGGTCAGCTTGACGCGCGCCGTTTTGGCGCTGTACTTCGCATGACGCTGTTCAAAGAAACGAATAATCAGCCAGGCGACCAGACAGAGCAGCGAATAGATCACCGCAAGCACCAGATAGGTACCAAACTGATACTGGTTATAATCGCGCTCCATAATCAGATGCGCCGTCGCCATGACATCAGCGGCACCGATATACATCACCAGCGCAACGTTATGGATCAGGTAAATTATCGCGTTACCATAGCCCGGCAGCGCAAAGTGCACCGCCTGCGGTCCTACCACGCGCAGCATCTTGTGACGAAAGCCGTAACCCAGGCTGTCCGCCGCATCGTGCTGACCGCGCTCTACCGCCAGAAACGCCGGGCGCATCACTTCGGAGAGATAGCCGCCGTGATAGAAGCTCAGGCCAATCATGGCGGCCAGATTAGGTGAAACAAAATCCGTAAAGCCGAGCTGCTGCGTAATCAGCGGCAGGCCGTAGAAAGCGACAAACAGCTGCAGAACCACCGGCACGCTGCGCGCATAAGAGACGTACAGATCGGCCAGCTGGCTGACCAGCGGAATACGACGGATGCGGAAAAGCGTCGTGATGAGCGCCAGAACAAAGCCAGCCAGCATCGCAACAAACATAATACCGAGCGTCAGCGGCAGCGCTGACAGCAGCTCGGGGATCATGGCGGATAGATTCACGGTGAAACACTCCTGCTTACTATAGAGCCGCGCCTGCCAGAGAGCCGGCGCGGTATCTGCTTGTGAATCCGTTACTGCATATATTTCGTGACGTCTTCACCAAACCACTTCTGCGCCAGCTTATCCAGCGTGCCGTCCGCCTTAAGATCCTGCAGCGCCTTTGTAATGTCCTGACTCAGCGCCTGATTCTCTGCCGAACGATGCAGCAGCACATAGGTGTTGTTGATCGCCACCGGTTCGCTCGCTTTGATAGCCAGTTTCTGGTTATCAATGACCGTCTGCTCGCCGAGGTTTGATGGCAGGATCAGCGCGTCATACTTGCCGTTCTGCACCTCTTTCAGGCGATCCGGATAGGGCACGCCAGCACTGGAGGCTTTAATGGCGATCTTGTCGTTCGGATTATCCTGCTGCCACTGCGTCACAAATTTGTAGACGCCACCGCCAGCGGTCACCGGGACAACCTTTTTGCCCACCAGATCTTTCATGCCCTGAATGGTGCTGTCGCTGCGGCTGTAGATCTTCATCAGGCTGGCACCCATCGGTGCATCCGGGATCAGGAACTGCTTGCTACGCGCCGGGGCCTTATAGTAGCCGCCGGTTGCCATATCATATTTGCCGGTCGCCAGCCCGGTCTCCTGAGCGATATCCGCGGCGCCTTCCATCACAAATTTGTACTGCGGCAGTCTGGCATTAATCGCTTTCAGCACGTCGGGCTCATAGCCCTGCGGCTCATGACCAATCGCGCCCCAGGAGAGCGGCTTGGACTCTGCAGCGGTAGCGATTTTGATGGTGCGAACCGCATCGGCAAAGCTGCTGCCGCTGACCAGCGCCAGTGCGATGATGCCAGGCGCGGCCAGGCGACGTAATGTTGTTTTAAGTGCAGGCATGATCTTGATTCCTCTGATTATTAGAATATGCGTTCTGAGCTGAGAAACTGGGCAAGGCGCGGCAGGGTCGGGTTTTCAAACATCTCTGCCGGCGTACCCTGCGCGGCGACCACCCCCTGATCCATAAACACAATGCGGTTAGAGACGCTTTTCGCAAACTGCATCTCATGCGTGACCAGCAGCGAGGTGATGCCTGAGGAGGTGACATCTTTGATTACCTTCAGCACCTCACCCACCAGCTCCGGATCCAGCGAAGAGGTCGGTTCATCAAACAGAATGACCTCCGGCCGCACCGCCAGTGCGCGGGCAATGCCGGTGCGCTGCAGCTGTCCGCCAGATAGCTGGGAAGGATAGTGATCGGCTTTCGCGCCGAGTCCGACCCGCTCCAGCTCCTCAAGCGCGATGGTCCGCGCCTCCTGGCGGCTTTTGCGCTGGATCACGATCAGCGGATCCATCACATTCTCCAGCACCGTCATGTTCTTAAAGACGTTGAACTGCTGAAATACCATCGCGGTACGCAGGCGGATCGCCTGGATCGCCGCTTTATCGGGTTTGCGATAATCCATGCGGATCTGATCGAGCGCGATCGTTCCGGCTGTGGGCTTTGCCAGATAATTAATGCAGCGCAGCAGCGTGGTTTTACCGGTGCCGCTTGGCCCGATAATCGACACCACATCGCCCCGCTTTACCGTCAGATCGACCCCTTTCAGAATCGGGTTGTTACCATAGGCGAGCGTAATATTATTAAGTTCTAACATGGCATTGCCCTATTTATTCAGGTCAGCATGGCCCAGCACATGCATCAGACGGTTGGCCCAGCCAAAGATGGCGATAGCGTGGATCAGGTCGATAATCTCCCGATCGTCCATTCCGGCCGCACGCAGCGGCGCAATATCTTCTGCCGTCGCTTCGGCTGGCGTGACCGACAGGCGGCGGGCAAAGTGATAGATCGCGGCGTCGCGCTCGCCCAGCGCATCGGCGCGGTCAAAATAGATTGCACTGACCACCGCGTCGTTATCAGCCAGCTGCACGTGCCGGCGCGCATGCACCACCGCGCAGTAGCGGCAGCCGTTCACGATTGACGCGCCCAGCGCGCCCAGCTCGCGATCGGCGCGATTCAGGCCGCCTTCAACATACATGATGGCGTTGAACAGCCCGGTGCGTGCGGTGTAGCTTTCCGGATCGTGTACCAGCGTGCGGACATACTCCGACACCTTCTTGTTAGACGGTGTGATTTTCATCGCATCGCGCTGGGCAGGCGTGGCGTCGTCTACGCTTACCGGCGCAATATAGGGGTGCCAGTGCAGCGGCTTCAGGGAAACAGAAGGGATCATGCTGACCTCAGCAGGCGCAGGCCAGCCGCAACGCGCGTCTGGAAGTTAATAAAGGCAATGAGCTCAGAAAGCGCCACAATCTGCGGATTATTCAGTCCCGCCTGCTCCAGCAGCCGGATATGCTGTTCTGTGGCCTGCACCGGCTGGCACGTAATCAGATCGGTATGACGCACAATAGTCGCCAGCGGTTCACCTGCCGGCAGCGCACCTTCTGCCAGCGCCAGCAGCTCATCTGCCGGCTGCAGCTGCGCCAGCTCATGCTGATACGCCTGCTCCAGCGCGCTATCCTGATTCAGCCGCGCCATGCGCTGCGCCAGCGCCAGCCGCAGGACTGCAGAGAGCCCCTGGTCATCTTCCGGTGTCAGCACGGAGCGACGGCACGCCTCGGCGCCATCAACAAACTCCGGCCGCAGGCGCCGCGTCTGGTAGAGCGCCGCGTCAGGGGTCAGCCCGGCGGCGCGATCGATAGCGTCACTCATAACGCGTTCTCCTGATTCAGTAAGGGGGTGGCGTCCACCCATTCATCGCCCTGTAATTCAGGCGTGTCATACGCCTGCAGGCTGGCATAGTGCTGCTCCACATCCTCGGCAAACAGCGAGGCCGCAATCGCCCGCACCAGCCGATCGGCACCGGCGCTTACCGCAGGGATATCACCGGAGACTTTGCCGTGCGTCAGCATCGCGGCATCATTGAAACAGTGAATATGTGAAAGCATCGGGCAGGCGCCGGGTGCCCGCTCGCGAAACTCAAACCCGGGTCCCAGGTCAGGCGCCTCCAGCATATTCTGGCGCGCCGGCCCCATGGCAGGCTGATAGCGACCGTCTGCCCAGCGGCGGATGTGCGGGGCGATGGCGGCGAATTCGGATCGGCCGCTGAAATCGTTGCTGAAACCGGTAGCCGCAATCAGGTAGTCATAGCGCAGCGGCCCCTGCGTCGTCTCAATGACCAGCTCATCCCCTTCGGGCCTGACGGCATTGATAGCGCAGTTCAGCAAAAAACGGGCATTTTCATGACGCGAAACGCGCAGGGTGGAGGCGCGCGGCGGCGGCGTCTGGGTGGCAGCGGTATAATCAACAAACTTCCATTTCCACATATCCGGCAGCTGGTGCATACCGTGTACCACGCCCTGACTGCCGATACCGGTCATTTTATTGATGCGCGGCATCGCTTTACGGCGGATCAGCAGATCCACCCTGGCAGCGCCCTGCTCCAGCGCGGTTGCGGCATTATCCATTGACGAGGCACCGGCACCGATCACCGCAACCCGCTTACCCTGCAGCGCACGGAAGTCGATGTTGTCGGCGGAGTGTGCCCAGAAGCGGCGATCGACGCCCTGCAAAAAGGGGGGAACGGCAACGCCGCCCAGGCCGGAACGGCCGGTTGCCAGCACCAGCCGGCGGGTATAGACGCGTGCCGGCGCTGCGCCTTCCAGCGTCAGCGCAATCAGCGACCCGGCAGGTTCAATGGCGGTAACGCGGACGCCGTTCTGTACCGGCAGATTCAGCACCTGCCGGTACCAGACCAGATAGTTCATCCATATCTCTTTCGGGATTTTGTCCAGCGCCTGCCAGGCCGCTTTTCCCCACTGCGCGGTATACCATGCGCGAAAGGTCAGCGAGGCCAGACCGAGTGCCGGTCCCTGCAGTGATTTGGGTGAACGCAGCGTCTCCATGCGGGCAAAGGTGACCCACGGCCCCTCCTGCCCCGCCGGTGCGGTATCGTAAGTAATACTATTGGTGATACCCGCCAGCTGCAGCCGGGCCGTCGCCGCCAGGCCGCACATCCCGGCACCGATCACGACAACATCGCGCACCGGCTGATTATCAACCGTGTGCGCAGGCACCCAGGGTTTTGCGGGCAGTTCAAGGTATTCCAGGTCCTGCTGTAGCTGAGCTTCCAGCGCGGCCAGACCGTCGGCAGCTGAAGTCATATAAGTATCCCCTGATGTCAGCGCAAAAAACGCTGTCAAACGCATACCCACAATCGCCGGCCTTATTATCCTGATAACGCATAGTTACCGGCTAATGATTGTTAATACGCATAGTAAAAGCTAAGGCTTTGCATACTCCTCCTGCGGCTGGATGGAGTCAATAATAGCGCTCAGCATTTAACCAATGGATTTCTTATATCTTATGCCGGAATGGGTATAAGCCGGTCGCCGCGCCCTGCAGACGCCTTAAAGCTGATTGATAAGCCGCATAACGCGGGTGTGTTCGCTTGAGGCCAGCCGCTGAAAATCAGGTAACAGCGCGGCAGCTGCGGCGGCAAGTGCCTCTACCAGCGCCTGTGCTGCCGCGGTGATCTGCCGGCCCTGCGGCGTGACCACGCCAAAGTAGTAGGGAATATCCTCTTCCAGCGTACAGATAGTGACGCCAGCCAGCGGCATTCCCCAGCCGGAAACCGGCTCCAGAATAGCCACGCCCAGCCCGGCGCGGACGCAGCCAAGAATATTTGCCGAAGAGTTGGTTTCAATGGTTTCCGGTAGCGGCGTATTGACACGCTTCAGCGCTTTTTCATAGCGCCCGCGCAGGCGCTGCGGGTTCCAGGGGGCGATAAGTCGCCGTCCCGCCAGCTGGCTGAGCGATATCTGCGGCTGCGCCGCGAGCGGGTCGCTATCCGGCAGCGCCACCACGCAGCGCGCGTGGCCGATCCAGTGCAATACCACTGCATCATGCTCCAGCGGCAGGCTGCAAAGGCCGATGTCCGCCTCGGCGGTGATCACCGCGTGCGCCGTTTGCGCCGCAGACTCACTGATAATCTGCACTTTATTGTGCAGGCCAATCGCCGCCAGCGCCTGTGGCAGCAGCCCTGCAGCCAGCGCCGGCGTGGCCGCAATGCTGAGTGGCCGCTGCTGCTGCTGCGCGATCTCCTGCGCACGCAGCCGGATCTGCTGTAAAGAGAGCAGCGCTTTCTGCACATACTGATGCAGCTGCAGCGCCTCTTCGGAGGGGTGAATACGCGGTCCGTTGCGGATAAAGAGCGGATAGCCCAGAGAGAGCTCCAGCTCCTGCAGCTGGCGTGAAACCACAGGCTGTGAGCGATTCAGCGCTTTCGCTGCGGCGGTCACGCTGCCCGCTGCAATAACCGCTGCGAACGCTTCCAGCTGACGCAGATCGAGATCGTTGAGTAAATTCATTACGGGGTGATTCCTGCATGCTTGCTCACCGGGCTGAGCATAAGTGATGCCGCCATCATAAGGTGCAGAGCCCCGTTAAGTCACTGCATAACCTGAAAGTCTCAATTTAGGTAATGACCACTCCAGAATATATTATTGCCCTGGCTGAAATGATCTCAGTCAAAAAAATCAACTGACAAAAAATTACATGTTAAATTTAAGAAATACTTTCCACCGCTGCGCTTAATTCCCTTCATACGACACTCTGTTACCTTGCAATATAAATCTGTACAACACACAGTAAAATCGTACAACTTATAAAAACCACCTTTAATTGAATTAAAGCACTAAAAATGAAGGATAAATATCTATAAATACCGAGATAAAATTTATTGTACAAATAGTATTTCTCTGTACACAAAACGAATCGTGATTTTATAAATTAGCTCTTAAAGAAATAAAAAATATAAAAACCCCAATTAAGATTATTCCTGGCTGGCGCCCTTGTTAATCCGGAAAATAACGCTAACCTTAAGTTGCAAACTAAATACTTTAATATGCTTTACCCTCTGAGGAGTAAATGATGAGCAATCCACGTGGCGGTGCCGGTAATTTTGCCCTGAATCCTGAACGTGCCCGCGAAGCGGGGAAAAAAGGCGGTCAGGTCAGCGGCGGTAACTTTCGCAATAACCCTGAGCGCGCAATTGAAGCGGGCCGTAAAGGGGGTAAAAAGAGTCGTCGTGGCACAGATAAAGATGCTGCACAGGGTGCACAGGCTTAACATTAACGGGAGAATCTAATGACTTACGAAGAACATTTTATTGACTGGGTCAGAGATGCACACGCTATGGAGAAGCAGGCGGAGAGCATGCTGGAAAAAATGGCAGCCCGGCTCGAACACTATCCCGATCTCAAAGCGCGTATTGAGCAGCACATTGATGAAACACGTGAACAGCAGCAGCTGGTGCAGAGCGTCATTGACCGTTACGACACGTCCCGTTCGGTGATCAAAGATGCCGCAGGAAAACTGTCGGCGTTTGGCCAGGCAGTTGGCGGAATGATGACCGAAGATGAGGTGGTGAAAGGCGCCATCAGCGGCAACGTTTTTGAGAACTTTGAGATCGCGAATTACACTGCGCTCATTGCCGCGGCGGAACAGCTTAACGACAGCGAGAGCGTGTCAATTTTCACCCGCATTCGCGAGCAGGAACAGGCGATGGCCGACTGGACAGCCAATCATCTGGGCGACGTTACAAAGCAGTTCCTTATCCGCTCCAGTACACCAGGCGTAGAAGCAAAGAAATAGCGTTGGCTGCGCTTTGATTTTCTTCCCCGGACTTTGACATTGCATATTATTTATCGGCCAGCTGGCCAGCCAGCATAGTGAGGTTGCTTCTGTGCTGGCCTTTTTTATGCCTCACTTACCGGCGCGAACCGCCTCGCCTGCCACCAGATCAGCAGCGCTGTCAGCGCAATCACGCTTAGCGTGCTGAACGCCACGCTATAAGAGTAGTGCCTGACAATCATGCCGGTCAGCGCCGGACTAAAGGCGGCACCCGCTCCCTGCATCAGCATCACCGCACTCTGCCCGGCATTAACATGGCCGCTGCCGCGCAGCAGCTGCACAATGTAGCCAGGCACGGCGACGCCCAGCGTACCGGCCGCGATGCCGTCCAGCACCTGAACCGGGATCATCATCCAGGGGTTGGTAAAGCTGGCGGCGAGTACGGCGCGCAGCGGCAGCAGCAGCAGCGCCAGCATAATCAGACGCTGATACCCCAGCGTTTCGGCGCGCGCCGCCGTCCAGAGCGCTACCGGGATCATCACCGCCTGCGAGATAATAACGGTTGCAGCAGCATAAACGCCGGGATTCATGCCGCCGGGCGAGGCGGCTACGCGCATACTGAGCATCGGCAGCAGGGCCGCATTCGCGAGATGGAACAGCAGCAGCGTGATGCCTGTGGTCATCAGCGGTGCGTTGCGCGTCAGGTCAGAGAGGCGGGGAACCGCGCCGCCCGCAGACGCATCCAGACCGCGCGCTGCCTGATGATCAATATCTTTTCCGCGGATGGCCAGGATAGCGAGTGAGGTCAGCAACGCCATCGCTGTCATCAGGATAAATACCGAGCCGGTCCCCCAGTACCATGTCGCGGCCCCGGCAATCAGCGCAGCGCTCATATTCCCGGCGTGGTTAAACGCTTCGTTGCGCCCCATCTGCCGGTTAAAACCGCGCTGTCCGGCCAGACCCAGCGTGATCCCTGCCAGCACCGGGGCAATAAACGCGGCAGAAACGCCGCTGATAATCTGCGTAATTGCTACCACCCAGCTTTGCTGTGAATACCAGAGCCACAGCGTGGCAACGGTAATCAGCGCGCAGCCACCCAGCAGCAGCAGACGTTTGTAGCGCGTGGCATCCGTAACGATCCCGGCAGGCAGCGTGGCGATAAGCCCCGCCAGCCCGCCCGCCGTCATCACCAGGCCGACATCATTTGGCTGCCAGCCACGCTGCGTTAAAAATATCCCCAGAAAAGGTCCCAGCCCGTCGCGCACGTCGGCGAGAAAAAAGCTCACCAGACAAAGCGCCTGCAGCGATCGTATCGGCATTGCTCATATTCCTGATTTTTTAGTGCGGGTCCGCCTGTTAAGTAATGGCAAAGATTCAGGAAAAGTCACGTAGTGTAAAAGTAACTAAATGAAAGCAGTGTTCGCAGCTGTCTGTCTGTATCCGGGGTGCGATCGTGCAGATGAAGGTGCTGACTGTGTCAGACCAGGAGTGGAGCGTATACGCCGGAGCGCAGAGCGAATATGGGGAGCGCAGAAAAGCAAAAACCCGGCCATAAGGCCGGGTTTTCTGAATTGTGGTGCCCGAACCCGGAATCGAACCAGGGACACGCGGATTTTCAATCCGCTGCTCTACCGACTGAGCTATTCGGGCAACGGGGCGCATTAAACCCTACCCCGGCCGCAGCGTCAAACGCTTTTCAGCAAATACGCGCTGACTGCTGACTTTTAGAGCATCCGCTGCGCTTACTGGTTAAATTCTGACACACTCTGCTGCGCTGTCGCGATGGATTTTCGCATCCGGCTGCCGATAACCGTGCTGACATCCAATAAACATAAAAAGGTCCACCATGTTCAGCACTATTGCATCAGGTATCATGTCACGCCTTGCGTGGCAAAAGCGCAGCCGCGCGACGCTCAGTTCATTGCAGGATGCTATCGCCATGATTGAGTTTACGCCGGACGGCAAAATTATCACCGCCAACGATCTGTTTCTGGAGCGCATGGGCTATACCCTGCCGGAGATCGTCGGGCAGCACCACGCTCTGTTTTGTACGCCCGATATGGTGCACTCGGCCGCGTATCGCGATTTCTGGCAACGGCTCAACCGCGGCGAGGGGTTCAGCGATAAGTTTCTGCGCGTGGCGAAACACAGCCGTCCGGTCTGGCTGGAAGCCAATTATGTGCCGGTACAGGACCGCAGCGGCCGGGTAATAAAGATTGTTAAGCTGGCGAGTGACATTACGGCACACATTCTGGATACGCAGGAGCAGCGTGCCATGACGGCGGCTATCGATCGCTCAATGGCCGTTATCGCCTTTAATCTGCAGGGCGAAGTGCTGATGGCAAATGATAATTTTCTTAAAACCATGGGCTATCGGGAGCAGGAGATTCTTGGCCGGCACCACAGTCAGTTCTGTCCGCCAGAAACGCAGCAGAGCAACGCCTATCGTCGTTTCTGGCAGAAGCTGAATCAGGGTGAATACATCTCCGGCCAGTTTCAGCGCGTGGATAAACAGGGCCGTACCGTCTGGCTGCGCGCCACCTATAATCCGGTTTTCGATGAGGCGGGCACTCTCTATAAAATTGTTAAATTCGCCACTGATGTGACCCCGCAGGTGGAGAAGAGCCAGCAGGAGCGTGACGCTGCGCAGCAGGCGTATCAGACGGCGCTGCAGACCAGCGAAAGCACCCGCCTGGGCGCTACCGTGCTGGAGAACAGCGTGCAGACCATGAATGCGCTGGCAGGCGAACTGCACGGTATCTCCGGTGATATTACCAATCTCAGCGACTCCTCCGATCGCATTGGCGCGATTGTCGAAAGCATCCGCCGTATTGCCGAACAGACCAATCTGCTGGCGCTGAACGCGGCGGTTGAGGCGGCGCGGGCCGGACAGCATGGACGCAGCTTTGCCGTCGTCGCGAACGAGGTGCGTGCGCTGGCGGAAAATATCAATCGCGCCACTACTGAAATCGAAAACCGGGTGCGCGATAACCATCTGCTGGCAGAGAAAGCGCTGCAGGGCATTGCATCTAACCTGAAACGCGCCGATCAGGGCGTACTGCTTGCTCAGGAGGCGGGCGACATGATGGCGGAGATCCGCGGCAGCTCAGGTGACGTGGTCCGCGCTATCGGCCACGTCACCGCGACGTTAAAAGAAGAGTAGCCGCTACTGCCCTGCCGTCTGCAGCGGCGCGCCGGATGCCGGCGGCAGGAAGATATGATCGAGAATATTGCGCATTACCGGCGCGGCGCTCACGCTCTCGTTTCCGCCGTTTTCCAGAATCAACGCAATCGCCACTTTAGGATCGCTGAACGGTGCAAACGCGGTATAAAAAATATGATCGCGCAGCCGGATCGGGATCGCTTTCGCATTATAGGTCTGGTTCTGCTTCAGGCTGAACACCTGCGACGTCCCGGACTTCGCTGCAATGCCGTATGGCGCGGTATGAAAATATTTATATCCGGTGCCGTTAGGGGCGTTAGCCATACCAAACATCGCCCGGCGCACCAGCCCCCAGTATGGCGAGTTCGCCTCGCCAATCTGCGGCTGCGGCCTGACGGGCTGATAAGGCTGCTGCCAGCCGCCACGCTGCGCTTTAGCCAGCAGATGCGGCGTGATCACTTTGCCGTTATTGATCAGCGCGACCATCGCCCGGACCATTTGGATCGGGGTTGCGATCCAGTAGCCCTGCCCGATCCCGACTGATACCGTATCGCCCTGATACCACGCCCGTTTATGCACCCGCTTTTTCCAGGCGCGATCGGGGAGCAGACCGGTGTACTCTTCGTTAAGATCGATACCGGTTGACTTGCCATAGCCAAACTGGCTCAGCATCGTATGAATGCGATCGATACCCATCATAAATGCCACCTGATAGAAAAAGGTGTCTGCCGACTCCTCAATCGCTTTAGTGACGTCCAGCATACCGTGGCCCGTTTTTTTCCAGTCGCGCCAGGTGCGGTGCGTGCCGGGCAGGGTCCAGGTGGGTCCGCCAAAGAAGGTGGTCGCGGGCGTGATAGTGTGGGTCAGCAGTGCAGAGATCGCCATATATGGCTTTACCGTCGAGGCGGGCGGATAGAGGCCCTGCGTGACGCGGTTGATAAGCGGCAAATCTTTATTCTGAAGCAGCGCTTTGTAGGCTTTATAACTGATGCCTTTCACAAACGGGTTGGGATCGTAGCTGGGACTGGAGACCATCGCCAGTACGCTGCCGTCGTGCGGATCTTCAATCAGTACCGCCGCACGCTGGCCGGCCAGCTGCTGCTCAACATACTGCTGCAGATGCAGATCGAGAGTCAGCCAGATATTTTTGCCAGCCACGGGTGGAACCTCTTTCAGCACGCGCACGATGCGGCCATGGTTGTCGACCTCCACTTCCTGGTAGCCGGTTTTGCCGTGCAGCAATGCCTCATAGTAGCCTTCAATGCCCTGCTTGCCGATGTTATGGTCCGCGGCGTAGTTCTCCCCTCTGCCCGCCTCGTTCAGCCGCCTGTAGTCAGCGTCGTTGATTTTGGAGACGTAGCCCACCACGTGCGCCAGGTCAGCGCCATAGGGGTATTCCCGATCCTGATAAGTCGATACGCTGACGCCGGTGAAACGAAACTGGTTCACGGCAAAGCGTGCCACCTGACGATCGGTAAGCTCCGCTTTCAGCTCGACCGGTTTATAGCGGCTGCTGTGCTGCAGCGCATGCCTGAATGCTTCAATATCATCGGGCGTCAGATCAAGCAGCGGCGTCAGGGCGCGGAGCGTGGCCGCCATATCGCTGACCTTATAGGGCGTGACCAGTACGTCATACCAGGTGACATTGTGTACCAGCGGAATGCCGTTGCGATCGTATATCAGCCCGCGTGTAGGCGCGATGGGGATCATTTTAATGTCGTTTTCGTTGGAGCGCGTCTGGTAGTAGCGGTGCTGACGGACCTGCAGACGATAAAGATTGATTCCCAGAACGATAAAGCAGGTCACCACCAGCGCAAATGCCACCAGCGCCCGCCGGGCAAACAGTTTTTCTTCAGCTTCGAAATTGCGAAAATTCATCAGGAAAGGGTCTCTTCATTATCGCGCTAATGATAAACAGCGTGAGCGTCAGAGCCAGCCTGAAGATGCACAAGCCTGGGTAAAAGTGTGTCAGATGTTTACGGAGGGAGGACCGGAGCGCATTAATGCGCCCCGGACACAGGCGAAGTTAGTCGCCCAGCAGCACCGATTCCAGTGCAATTTTGATCATATCGTTGAAGGTGGTCTGACGCTCTGCCGCGCTGGTCTGTTCGTGCGTGCGGATATGGTCAGAGACGGTACAGATGGTCAGCGCTTTCGCACCAAACTCTGCCGCCACGCCGTAGATCCCTGCAGCTTCCATCTCAACGCCAAGGATGCCGTACTTCTCCATGACATCAAACATCTGCGGATCGGGCGTGTAGAACAGATCCGCAGAGAAGATGTTGCCGACGCGCGCGTCAACGCCCAGCGCTTTTGCTGCGTCAACCGCGTTGCGTACCATGTCAAAGTCAGCAATCGCTGCAAAATCATGATCTTTGAAACGCATACGGTTTACTTTGGAGTCGGTGCAGGCGCCCAGACCAATCACCACATCACGCAGTTTCACGTCAGCACGTACTGCACCACATGAGCCGACGCGGATGATTTTCTTCACGCCAAAATCGGTGATCAGCTCTTTGGTATAGATTGAGCAAGATGGGATCCCCATACCGTGGCCCATTACCGAAATCTTACGGCCTTTATAGGTGCCGGTGAAGCCAAGCATACCGCGTACGTTGTTGACTTCCACAACATCCTCCAGGAAAGTCTCAGCGATATGCTTTGCGCGCAGCGGGTCGCCAGGCATCAGCACGACGTCCGCGAAATCACCCATTTCTGCATTAATATGTGGCGTTGCCATTGTTCTTATTCCTTTTCAAAAAAGTGTGCGCTGTTTTACAGCATGCTTTTGCCGTAGTCCATGCTGGAGAGGCCAAAGTACGCGGCAATGGTCTGGCCGATATCGGCAAAGGTGTCGCGATAACCCAGCGATCCCGGCTTGACGCCCGGACCGTAGATGAGAATCGGGATATGCTCACGCGTATGCTCAGTGCCTTCCCAGCTGGGATCGCAGCCGTGGTCAGCGGTCAGGATCAGAATATCGCCCTCCTGCACCAGCGCCATCAGCTCTGGCAGACGGCGGTCAAACAGCTCCAGTCCACCGGCATAGCCTGCGATATCGCGGCGATGACCCCAGGTTGAGTCGAAATCAACAAAGTTGGTAAAGACGATAGAGGTGTCAGGCGCCTTTTTCATCTGCTCAATCGTGGCGTCAAACAGCGCGTCGAGACCGGTCGCTTTCACTTTCTGCGTGATGCCCTGATGCGCATAGATATCGGCAATTTTACCTACCGAGATCACTTCCCCGCCCTTCTCGTCGACCAGCTTTTTCAGCATGGTCGGTGATGGCGGCTCAACGGCCAGATCGTGACGGTTGCCGGTACGCTCAAAGCTGCCCGCTTTATCACCCACAAACGGACGGGCAATGACGCGACCGATGTTGTAGCCGCCTTCCGTCAGCTCTTCACGGGCAATTTCACACAGTTCATACAGCCGCTCAAGGCCAAAGGTCTCTTCGTGACAGGCGATCTGGAACACCGAGTCTGCTGAGGTATAGAAAATCGGCTTACCGGTTTTCATGTGCTCTTCACCCAGCTGATCGAGGATCACCGTACCGGAAGAGTGGCAGTTGCCGAGATAGCCCGGCAGATCGGCGCGCTCCACCAGCTTATCCAGCAGCGCCTGCGGAAAGCTGTTCTCTTTATCGCTAAAGTAGCCCCAGTCGAACAGAACCGGGACACCGGCAATTTCCCAGTGGCCGGAGGGGGTATCTTTGCCGGAAGAGAGTTCGCTGGCGTAAGCGTAAGCGCCGATGATTTCAGCATTTGGATCCAGCCCTGGCGGAAAGCGGCCGGTCGAGAGTTCTGCCGCTTTGCCAAGACCGAGCGCGGTCATGTTTGGCAGATGTAGCGGGCCTTCGCGCCCTTCGTTTGCGCGACCTTCAAAACAGGCTTCAGCGATATGGCCAAGCGTATCTGAACCCGCATCACCGAATTTATCAGCATCTTTACTGGAACCGATGCCGAAGGAGTCGAGAACCATAATAAAAGCACGTTTCATGCAAGTCTCCTGCGCGCCAGGCGCGATGACAAGTCAAAAAAAAGCGATCAGATCAGTATACCTGAATGGCTGCTGTCTGGCACGCAGTAACGCCACTATTCACTGATGCGGCGATAGACCACGGGCGTGGTTTCAGGTGCCTGGTCGCTCAGTACGATGGCGGTTCTGACCGCCTGCGCGGCTTCCTGCCACTGCGCTTACGAGGCGGCATGGATCATCGCCAGCGGCCGCTGCGTATCAACCCGGCTGCCCAGCGCAATCATGTCGCTCAGGCCTGTGCTGTAGTCGATTGTATCAGTGGCCCGCCGCCGCCCGCCGCCCAGCGCCACAACGGCCATGCCCAGCGCCCGCGTATCCATCGCGCTGACGATCCCCGCTTCTTCTGCATAGAGCGGCCTGCTGAAAGCCGGCGCCGGCAGATAGTGATCCATCCGCTCGATAAAATCTGCCGGCCCGTTCTGAGCCGCCACCATTCGTGCGAATACTTCGGCAGCTTTACCGTTATCCAGCACCTGCTGCAGTTTCTGCCGCGCCTCGGTGTCATTCGCTGCCAGCTGGCCGGACACCAGCATCTCAGCGCAAAGCGCCATCGTGACCTCATACAGACGCGGATTGCGCGCCTCGCCGGTCAGGAACTGCACCGCTTCGCGCACTTCCAGAGCGTTACCCGCGGTTGAGGCCAGTACCTGATTCATGTCGGTAAGCAGCGCGGTGGTCTTGCATCCTGCGCCGTTCGCCACCCGCACAATCGACTGCGCCAGCTGTTCCGAGGCGGCAAAGGTGGGCATAAAGGCGCCTGAACCCACTTTGACATCCATCACCAGCGCATCCAGCCCTTCTGCGAGTTTTTTGGCGAGAATCGAGGCGGTGATCAGCGGAATGGAGTCAACCGTGGCGGTGACATCGCGCGTGGCGTAAAAGCGTTTATCTGCGGGCGCGAGCGAGCGGGTCTGCCCGATGATCGCTACCCCCACCTGTTTAATTATGTCGCGGAAACGGTCGTCGCTGGGGTAAATATCAAAGCCCGGAATGGCCTCCAGCTTATCCAGCGTGCCGCCGGTATGACCCAGACCGCGTCCGGAGATCATCGGCACATATCCACCGCAGGCGGCGACCATCGGTCCCAGCATCAGAGAGGTAACATCGCCTACGCCACCGGTTGAATGTTTATCCACTACCGGACCGTTGAGCTGCAGCGACTGCCACTCCAGAACCGATCCTGAGTCGCGCATCGCCATGGTCAGGGCAACGCGTTCCTGCAGGTTCATATCGTTAAAATAGATGGTCATCGCCAGCGCAGCGATTTGCCCTTCCGAAACGGTTTCATCGCGCACGCCATCGATGAAAAAGCGGATCTCCGCCTCACTCAGCGGCTGCCCGTCACGTTTTTTCCGGATGATTTCCTGTGGCAGAAACAAGGTTGCCTCCTGTGATTGCTGGTATATACGCGGCGCATAAATGCGCCCTCTACGGGAATGTTGGATTTTGTACCCCGTAGGGGGCGCATTCATGCGCCCCTGGCCGGATGCCGCAACGGGATTTAACCCGGGCCGCTATCAGTAACCCGTTTTGCTGCCGCTGGTTGCGTGGCCCAGCGTGCTGAGCAGGTTTGCCAGCAGGCTGGAGGCACCAAAGCGGAAGTGACGGGCGTCAGCCCAGCCCTCACCGAGGGTGTCGTCAGCCAGCTTCAGGTAAAGAGCGGCATCTTCTGCGGTGCGCACGCCGCCGGCTGGTTTAAAACCCACCTGCTGCTGCACGCCTTTATCGCGAATAACCTGCAGCATGATGGCGGCAACTTCCGGCGTGGCGTTCACCGGCACTTTACCGGTTGAGGTTTTAATAAAATCAGCGCCGGCATCAATCGCAATTTCTGATGCCGTACGGATCAGCGCCTCTTCTTTCAGCTCGCCGGTTTCGATAATCACTTTCAGCAGCACGTCCGCTGCCGCACACGCCTCTTTGCACGCTTTAATCAGCGCAAAGCCGGTATCACGATCGCCAGCCATCAGAGCGCGATAGGGAAATACCACATCCACTTCGTCAGCGCCGTAAGCGATAGCGGCGCGCGTTTCCGCCAGAGCGATCTCAATATCCGCATTACCATGCGGAAAATTGGTCACGGTCGCAATGCGCACCTCAGGCGTACCCTGTTCGCGCAGCGTTTTACGGGCGATCGGGATAAAGCGCGGATAGATGCAGATAGCGGCAGTGTTGCCCGCAGGGGATTTGGCCTGATGACACAGCGCAATGACTTTTTCATCAGTGTCATCGTCATTCAGGGTAGTGAGATCCATCAGTTGCAGCGCGCGCTGCGCAGCAGCATTAAGGTCAGTCATAACAGGCTCCGGATGTCAGGCCAGCAGCGAGCTGCCGGATAATGTGATTATTTTAACAATTGTCGGGAACTGCCATTGCGAATCAGATCACATAAAAAAGAGATAGCAGCTCGAAATTACATAGAAAATCTGCTTAAGATCTCTTTTTGACGTGAATGCATGGCTAAACAGATCGCAACGCAGATGTAATTATTATCACAAAATCGCGCGCTGAATGGTATCACTCTGATAGATCGCCGGACGGCGATCGGGAAGAAAATGCAAATATACGCAGGCTGTTCTGCCACAGCGCATCGGCAATCACGTCAGCCGGTTCAGGACGCAGCGTGCACAATACCTCAAACACATTGCGCGCCCGCTCAGGCCGGTTGGGCTCTCCCTGAAAACCCTGCAGCGGCATATCCGGTGCGTCAGTCTCCAGCAGCAGCGACGCCAGCGGCAGGCTGGCAATGGTATGGCGGGTTTTGCTGGCGCGCTCCCAGGTAATGGTGCCTCCCACGCCGATGGCATAGCCGAGCTGGATAAAGCGCTCTGCCTGCTGCTGGCTGCCGGCAAAGCCGTGCACGACGCCGCGCCGCGGCAGATTATGGCGTCGCAGCAGCATCGCCAGCTGATCGTGGGTGCGGCGGGAGTGCAGGATCACCGGCAGATCAAAACGTTTTGCCAGAATGAACTGCGCGTTCAGCAGTCGCGTCTGCTTGTCGAAATCGGGATCGTTCATATAGAGATCAAGTCCGATCTCGCCGATCGCTACGCAGTTGCTCTCTGCCTGCGCCAGATGCTGCGCGAGCAGATCCAGATGATCGTCCTGATGGCGGGCAATATTGATCGGATGCAGGCCCAGCGCCGCATAGAGCGCCGTGTGATCTTTTGCCAGCTGCACAACGCGTGCAAAACGGCTCGCTTCTGTCGATGGCACAATAATGCGCTCTACGCCGGCGGCCGCAGCGCGGGCAATGCTTGCGACCGCATCATCAACAAACGGCGGGAAATCAAAATGGCAGTGCGTGTCGATAAATTTCATGCCAGCGATCCTTCATCCCAGGCAGCATCGTTCCCCGCCAGCGGCGGCGTGTGTAACGGCCGCGCGTCCGGCGCGTTTGCAGCGGCGGCGGGCGGTGCAATCGGCAGCGATCGGCGTGCCGGCTCTGCATCACTCAACCACTGCCCCAGCGTAGCCAGAAAATAGCGTCCGCTGCGCCGGCCAAGATGATAATCGTGGTTTAGCGCGGCCACGCGGCTGCCGAGCGCCATGCTGGCCAGCGGGCGCGGCGGGCAAATTTCCACAATGCGCAGATTACCCGGCGGCTGTTCAATAAACTGCTGGATCTCGCGATAGCTCGCTTCATGATGATGCAGGATGTTGATCATCGGCTGCAGCGCACTGTCACCCAGCCAGCGCTCCATCCGCTGGAACCATTGCGGCGTATAGAACATCTGCGAAGGCGTGGTCCGGATCACCACAATGGTATCCGCGCCGCGTCGCGCGGCTTCACGCACCGGAATGGCGTCGCTGATGCCGCCATCCAGATAGCTGACGCCATCCATCAGCACGCCGCTGCGATAAAAGCCAGGAATGGCGCTGGACGCTTTGATGATGTCATGCCAGGTCAGCTCATCAGGCCTGAAATAGCGTGCCTGATAATCGTCACTGCGGCAGGCGCACATATAAAATTCGCTGCCACCGGCAAACAGTTTCTGCGCGCTGCTGAACGCCAGAGGAAATTCACTGCGGGTAATATCGATTAGCCAGTCGAGATCGATAAGATGTCCACCGCGTACAAAGCGCAGCGGATCGAAAAACTGCTTACTGGTGGTATAGCGGGTAATAACACGTCGGGCATAGCCCGGCTGAGCGCAGACAAAAGCGGAGAGATTTTGCGCGCCGGCGGAGGTGCCCAGCATCAGATGAAAAGGGTTAAATCCGGCCCGCTGGAATGCGTCCAGTACGCCTGCGGTGAATATTCCGCGCTGGCCACCACCTTCACAGACAAGTGCAATTTTACGGGATTTAAATGGCTGAAGCGCCAGCGGTTCGAAGGAACCGAGTGAGACCGGAATGCGTATACCCAATGGCGTACCCTCAGTAGTTGCTGCTCTGAGGGAGGCCAGAGCGGCATCCCGGAGAACCAGTCATTGTCATTCCCTGACCCACTGCACGGGCAGCTGCGACGGCAGACAATGCCGTCAATGACTGGCCTCCGCTTTACATCACTAGCGGGTTACTGCAATTGATGTGTCTGGTCAGAGTTTTTTGCGCCCGGTAAACAGGCTAACCAGGAACAGAATAATACCGACAATAAAGACAATTTTAGCTGCCCATGCTGCCGTACCTGCCAGACCGCCGAATCCTAAGGCTGCCGCGATCAGTGCAATGACCAGAAAGATAATACCCCAACGAAACATAAGCCTCTCCTTTACCATAGTAGAAATCGAACTGCTTATTCTTCACTTCACTGTTTTATTGCGGAACAGCATCAGAGCGATGCCGTTCCGGCTGCGTTAAGATTTCACCTTGAGGTCATTCTTCACGCTTTTCACGCCTTCAATGGCTTTTGCGATCTTCTCAGCACGGTCAGACTGTGCCTGATTCGCAACTTCTCCTGACAGCTGAACCACGCCATCGGTGGTTTCCACCTTCACATTGCGCGATGGAACAATGTCGTCTGCTAACAGCTTAGCTTTAATTTCGCTGGTTGTGGCGGCATCACCGGCATAACCTTTCAGCGAGCCTTCTTTATTGTCTCTGACGTGTAGTTTGTCACTGACGGATTTCACTCCTTCAACTTTCTGCACCAGAGCGACAGCCTTTTCAGCCTGATCCTGCGAGGCAACGAAACCGCTTAATGTCACCACACCCTGCTGCGTTTTGACGGAGATATCCGTGCTTTTAATCGCGTCATCATCAACCAGCGCCGCTTTGGCTTTGGCCGTGATGCCGCTGTCATCCATAAAACCATCGACTTTTTTCATAGAACTATCGATTTTGGAACCCGTCGAGCTGGTATCAGCAGCAAATGCCGCACCGCTTAACAGCGCCGTACCGGCCAGTGCAGCAATCAGGGTCTTGGCAATCTTAGTCTTATTCATCGATATGATCCTTCTATCAGTTAATTCACCCGCAAGCGCGAATGCACAACAGCTAACGGCGCCGTTGCCTTGATGGACGTAACCAAACTCGCAGGCCTGTTTTTTCGTCCGACAGAATAATCATAGTAGGGATTACAGCTTTTGCTGGCTTTTGTGGTTGATATCTCGCCAGAAAGTCAGAATGACAGCGTAATTAAGAGGAGTCTGTAACAAAAAAAGCAGGACCAGTAATGACTGGTCCTGATAGCGAGGCGGGATCAGTGTTCGCGGGTTTTGCGGAAAACCACGTCAGGATAGCGCTCCTGCGTAATATTCAGGTTAACCATCGTAGGCGCGATATAGGTGAGGTTATCTCCCCCATCCAGCGCCAGATTGACCTCATTTTTACGCTGGAAGTCGTCAAACTTCTTCGCGTCGCTGCACTCTACCCAGCGGGCGGTGGAGACGTTGATCGCTTCATAGATCGCTTCAACGTTGTATTCGCTCTTAAGGCGGGCGACAACCACATCAAACTGCAGCACGCCGACGGCGCCAACAATCAGATCGTTGTTATGCACCGGGCGGAATACCTGCACGGCGCCCTCTTCAGAGAGCTGAACCAGACCTTTCAGCAGCTGCTTCTGCTTAAGTGGATCGCGCAGACGGATACGGCGGAACAGCTCTGGCGCAAAGTTCGGAATGCCGGTGAACTTCATCGCTTCACCCTGGGTAAAGGTGTCGCCAATCTGAATCGTGCCGTGGTTATGCAGGCCGATGATATCGCCCGGGAACGCCTCTTCAACGTGCGAACGATCGCCTGCCATAAAGGTCAGCGCATCGGAGATCACCACATCTTTGCCGGTACGCACCTGACGCAGTTTCATACCCTTTTCATAACGACCCGATACCACACGCATGAACGCAACGCGGTCGCGGTGTTTGGGATCCATATTCGCCTGAATCTTGAAGACAAAACCGCTGAACTTCTCTTCACGCGCTTCCACAATACGGGTATCGCTTTTACGCGGCATCGGCGCAGGTGCCCAGGAGACCAGACCATCCAGCATATGATCGACACCAAAGTTGCCCAGCGCAGTGCCGAAGAACACCGGCGTCAGCTCGCCGTTGAGAAACAGCGACTGCTCAAATTCGTGTGAGGCGCCCTGCACCAGCTCCAGCTCATCACGCAGCTGCTGTGCCAGCTCTTCGCCCACCGCCGCGTCGAGATCGGGATTATTCAATCCTTTTACAACGCGCACGTCCTGAATAGTATGGCCTTTACCGCTCTGATAGAGATAGGTTTCATCTTTATAAAGGTGGTAAACCCCTTTAAACAGCTTGCCGCAGCCGATTGGCCAGGTAATGGGGGCGCAGGCGATCTTCAGCTCGCTCTCAACCTCATCCAGCAGCTCCATCGGATCGCGGATGTCGCGGTCCAGTTTGTTCATAAAGGTGATGATGGGCGTATCGCGCAGGCGGGTTACTTCCATCAGCTTGCGGGTACGATCCTCAACCCCTTTCGCGGCATCAATAACCATCAGACAGCAGTCAACGGCGGTCAGCGTGCGATAGGTATCTTCCGAGAAGTCTTCATGCCCCGGCGTATCCAGCAGGTTGACCAGGCTTTCACGATAGGGAAACTGCATCACCGAGGTGGTGATTGAAATACCACGCTGCTTCTCCATTTCCATCCAGTCTGATTTAGCATGCTGGCTGGAGCCGCGGCCTTTAACAGTACCGGCAGTCTGGATAGCCTGTCCGAACAGCAGGACTTTTTCGGTGATTGTGGTTTTACCGGCGTCCGGATGCGAGATAATCGCAAAGGTACGGCGGCGCGCCACTTCTTCTAAAAAGGGAGCATTAGACATGAGTGCGTTCTTCTTCAGGGCGGCGCGTCTGTAACGCGCGGCAGATAAATCGTTCCGGAACCTGTCCGGTGGGTAACAGTGCCAGTGGCAACGCCGTGGCGTCACTGCACAGCAGCGGTTCGCGGCTGCGCTGGCGGTGCTCCGGTTATCCGGTCAGCGTTGAGGCGGCATAGCATACAATATTTCAGCAGGCGGGGAAATCACGACTGTAGCGCGCAGGTAACCTCTTACGGCTCCGTCCGCGTCCGGTCATGGCAGGCGAATGGCAATCAGTTAACAATGAGAATTCGTCGCATTCAGAATATTGAATAATTCCATTTATATTCAATGATATAAATTAAAATTTCGTGCAAAAAACCCTTCACATAAACGCTGATATTGCTGCATAATTCGCCGTAATTTTTCTGACTGCTTAATAAGGACGCAGCTATGTTAACTGCTGAAATGACCTCTCGCCTGAACGACCAGCTTAATCTGGAGTTCTTCTCTGCCAACCTCTATCTGCAGATGAGCGCCTGGTGCAGCGATAAAGGATTTGAAGGGGCCGCCTCTTTCCTGAAAATGCATTCGCGTGAAGAGATGGAGCATATGCAGCGCCTGTTTGATTACGTCAGCGACGCGGGTTCCATGCCGGTACTGGGCAGCATAGCGGCACCGGCTGTCAGCTGGAACTCTCTGAGCGATGTGCTGAGCGAAGCGCTGAAGCATGAGCAGCTGATCACGCAGAAAATCAATGAACTGGTGCACACCGCGCTGACATCGCAGGACTACTCCACTTTTAATTTCCTGCAGTGGTATGTGGCAGAGCAGCATGAAGAAGAGAAATTGTTTAAAACCGTGCTCGATAAACTGGCGCTGGTGGGTAACAAAGGTGAAGGTCTGTTCCTGGTGGACAAGGACCTGGGCCGCATGAACGTGGAAGGTCACGGTCAATAATAAAAAAGATGACATACAGCAAGCAGCAGCGCCCGGTTTTGCCGGGCGTTTTTTTATGCTGAAAGCGTGCGCTCAGAGGACGACGAGCCTGCAGACGGTCAGGAGCACATAAATGCGCCCTCTGCGTTGTCACGTCGTCACCCATGGCGCCATCTTACTCCAGCGCTTTCAGTCGCAGCTCTGAGGGTTGCGGGCGGCCAAACAGATACCCCTGAAACAGCGTGCAGCCCTCTTCACGCAGCTTCGCAAACTGTTCGCTGTTCTCCACGCCTTCCGCCGTGATCTGAATATCCAGGCTGCGGCTCATGCCGGTTATTGCCCGGATGATCGCCAGCGCTTCGCGGCTGTCGCCCATATCGTTGATAAAAGATTTATCGATTTTGATCTTATCGAACGGGAATGAGCGCAGATAGCTGAGCGAAGAGTAGCCGGTGCCAAAATCATCCAGCGCAATCTGTACGCCCAGCGCTTTGAGGTTCTGCAGCGTCCGGATATTGCCCAGCGTATCGTCCAGCAGCACCGACTCCGTGATCTCCATCTCCAGCCGATGCGGTGCCAGACCTGACTCCTTCAGCGCTCCCTCTACCACCGACACCAGCGAGCTGTTTTTAAACTGCAGCGGTGAGAGATTCACCGAAACGGACTGTTCGGTGTTCCAGCTCTGCGCCTCGCGACACGCCTCATACAGCGCATAGGCACCCAGCATATGAATCAGCCCGGTCTCTTCAGCAATCGGGATGAAATCCACCGGCATGATCAAGCCTTTGACCGGATGGTGCCAGCGCATCAGCGCTTCATAACCAATAATGCCGCTCTGGCTGGTGATGGGCTGATAGTAAAGTCTGAGCTGCCGTCCGGTAATCGCATCACGCAGATCGTTTTCAATGATGCGCCGGCTGCGCGCCTGGTCATCCATCTCTGGCGTAAAGTGCTCATAGCGGTTACGGCCGTTACGCTTCGCCTCGTAGAGCGCCATATCGGCGCAGCGCAGCATATGTTCCGGCGTGTTGACGGCCTGGGTGGTCAGGGCGATCCCCACGCTCAGGCCCACGGTAAGATTATGCCCTTCGACATTCATGGGCGGCTGAATCGCCTCGATCAGGCGCTGCGCCACCGTGGCCGCTTCGTCAGCGTTGTGGATATCGGGCAGCACAATAGCAAATTCGTCGCCGCCGATGCGGGCCAGCGTATCACGCTCACGCAGCACGCTGCGCAGCCGCTTAGCCACCGCGCGCAGCAGATCGTCACCAATCTGGTGGCCAAGCGCATCATTCACGTTTTTGAAATTATCGAGGTCGAGACAAAGCGTGGCGCTGATCTGGTTCTGTGCCGTGTCGTTACGCAGCGCTTCGCTGAGTTTTTGCCGGAACAGAATGCGGTTAGGCAGGCTGGTCAGGTTGTCGTGATGCGCCATATGGTGAATACGCGCATCCGCTTCGCGCTGGTCAGTCACATCTTCCACGATCAGCATGACATAATTTTGCCGCATATCTTTGCCGGTGATGGTGGTGGCGCGGGTATGCAGAACCCGCTCACCGCTGGCGGTCAGCAGCAGCTGCTCGCGGGCGTGAATGCCTTCACTGCGCAGCGCAATATCCGCCAGGCTATTAAAGTAGTCGCTCAGTTCGGCAGACATGCACTCGTGCGGACGCTTATGCATGAGCAGCGATCGGCTCAGCCCAAACAGCTGCTCAGCCTTGGCATTCACCATCAGAATTTCGCGGCTGATAGCATCCTCCACAATCACGCAGGAGGGGATGTTGCTGATGATGGTGTCGAGAAAGGTCGACAGCTCCGACATTCTGCTGCTCTGCGCCTGTGCCAGATCGCGCGCGCGCAGAAGCTGCTGCTCATGTTCACGCCGCTCCGTCACGTCGCGCGTGATTTTGGCAAATCCGATCAGGCGTCCACTCTCATCATGAATCGCGTCAATTACCACGTGCGCCCAGAAAGCCGATCCATCTTTCCGGTAGCGCCATCCCTCATCTTCAAACCGCCCGGTTTTTAGCGCAATGCCGAGGTTTGCATCCGGCAGATGGAGCTGGCGCTCCTGCGCGCTGTAAAAGAGTGAGAAGTGCTGCCCCACAATCTCATCTGCGCGATATCCTTTAGCGCGCTGCGCCCCGGCGTTCCAGTTAACGACTCGCCCCTTCAGGTCCAGCATGTAGATAGCGTAATCGGTGACGCCCTCCACCAGCAGCCGAAACGTTTTTTCATGTTCGCGCTGCTGGCGCAGCAGCGCCTGCTGTTCAGTGCAGTCGCGGGTAATTTTTGCGTAGCCAATCAGTTTCCCGGCGTCGTCGCGAATTGCGTCGATGATAACGTGCGCCCAGAAAGCGGAACCATCTTTACGATAGCGCCACCCCTCATCTTCAAAACGTCCGGTTTTAAACGCGGTCGTAAGATTCTTTTCCGGTAGATGGTTCAGACGATCCTGCGCGCTGTAAAAGCGGGAGAAGTGCTGTCCGACAATTTCCTCTGCCACGTAGCCTTTTGTCCGCTGAGCCCCGGCATTCCAGTTCTCAACGTTGCCCTCCAGATCCAGCATATAAATCGCATAGTCGGTTACGCCCTCTACCAGTAAACGAAAGCGCTGCTCCTGTTCACGCTGCCTGCGCTGCTGCGCCTGCTGCTGCGTGTAGTCGCGGGTGATTTTGGCAAAACCCAGCAGCTCGCCCTGCTCATCCCGGATAGCGTCAATCACGACGTGAGCCCAGAACGCGCTGCCATCTTTGCGATAGCGCCAGCCTTCGGTTTCAAACTTACCGGTTGCGGCAGCAACAGAGAGACCGCGCTGCGGCGCGCCGTTTTTGCGCTCCTCTTCGCTATAAAACAGCGCAAAATTTTTACCAACGATCTCATCTGGCGTATACCCTTTGGCGCGCTGCGCACCGGTATTCCAGTTAGCAACGGTACCGTCAGGTTTGAGCATGTAAATGGCGTAATCTACGACGCTCTGCACCAGCAGCCGATACATTACATCAGAGTTATTGTTCATATTTTGTGCCTGTTCCGGCCTGATACAGCATCGGCTTTTCAGAAGATTCTTAATTATTTCAGACTTAAACGCAAAAGTGCAGCGCTGACAAGCGCTAATCGATTTCAGACAAAATCTGGCAGGAGTGTTATCGGCAGTGGCGAGAAAACGTTCAGAGAAATGCATCATTCCTCGTGGCTACCTGCTATTTATGGCAGGTCAGTCGGGGAAGAGCATGCAGGAAAGCCGCATACCGGAGAGAGCCGGTATGGGCAGAGAGACGAGACGCTGTCGCTGGCCTATCGGGCTGCCAGCTGCTGCATAACCGGCAGCCACAGGTCGGTCATCATCCCTTTGCCGCCGGTAAGCGGGTCGCGCGGGGGCAGAGGAACGCGCTGAATTTGCTCTCTGGCTGCACGCAGCCGCGAGGGTTCATCGCGTATTGTTTCGGGCGTCATTCCTTCCGGATAAGCGCCGACCATGAAAAAATCGTCTGACGCGTAAACCTGTTTATGCCCGACGCCTGCCGGGATCAGCACGGCATCACCTTCACGCAGCACCACCATACGCCCGCTGTCGCCGCCCAGTAGGATCTCAGCCCAGCCCGCCCCGACGCCCAGCACCTCATGCGTATTCGGATGATAGTGGGTATAAGGGAATACCGGCGCGCGCCATGCGGCAGGCCAGCCGCTGGCGGTAAAGGTCGTTTCAAACCAGCGTGCGCTATCTTCCGTGTCATCCGGCACCACTCGCGGCCAGATAATCAGCGGCAGCGGGCTGTTCGGCACGCCGCCGCTGGCGTGAGAGAGCCGCAGATGCTGCGGGTTAAAGGAGGCGCCTGCTGAAAAGGTGCCGGCAGCAAACGACATCGATAACAGCAGGCTGGAAGAACAGGACGCCATGAACGTGCTCCGACAAATAATGTTAATTAATTGTGGCAATTTCAGGCGGTAATGCAATGTGGCAATATCTGAAAAAATCCCTGTTAATTAGTCTCTTAGCAACTTAAGCCAAATTTTTCGTTCCGGCGT
>JAAIGF010129042.1_pt1 | contig 27693 bp, 23 predicted proteins | sample 6487441 | NCBI WGS metagenome assembly JAAIGF01 (sample SAMN13974129, study PRJNA590717) | phyllosphere metagenome | biome: pepper field; feature: multiple bacterial spot infested pepper fields; material: pepper leaves; isolation source: leaves from pepper fields | host: Capsicum annuum ... | reverse complement strand
GGGCGACGCGCCCGCCGCTGCCGCTGCCGCAGGCGCGTCGCCGGCGCGTCGCGCATCCAGGTGCTCCTGCGCGAGTTGCTGCAGCACCGCGCAGATGCGGGCATAACTGTCGGGAGAAGGCTCCGCGTCGCGGCGATAGATCTCGAGTTGCCCGGTCAGCACGTCCTTGGTTTCCAGAAAGATGTCGATCATGTCGGGGCGCAGCACCATCTCGCCATGCCGAATCGCGTCGAGCAGGTTCTCGAGCAGGTGGGTGGTCTGCGTGAGCGCCGTGAACCCGAAGGTGCCGGCTCCGCCCTTGATGGAGTGCGCGGCCCGGAAGATCGCGTTGAGCTGCTCGGCGTCCGGTGCCTGCGCGTCGAGCTCGAGCAGGAGACGCTCCATTTCGGCCAGCAGTTCTTCCGCTTCTTCGAAGAAGGTCTGATAGAACTGCCGCAGATCAAGACTGCCGCTCATGCGTGAGAGTCCTTGAAGGAATGCCGCGCCCGGGCCGGGCCACGGCAGACGTGCCCGCCCGCAGCGATGCTGGGCGCGACGCGGCCACGCGGGGCCGCCGATGGCGCGGGGCGGGTCATGCCAGCAGCGCCTGGACGATGTCGGCGATGGCTGCGCCATCGACAGGCTTGCCGATCCAGCCCGAGGCGCCGGCGGCACGCGCGCGCAGCTTGGTGGCCTCGTCCATGTCGGTCGTCAGCACGAGGATCGGCAGGGCCGCGAGCGCGGGACGGCCGCGCAGTTCGCGGATCAACGCGATGCCGTCCATCTCGGGCATGTTCAGGTCCGTGATCACCAGATCGACCGCCTGCGCAGCCACGGTGTCGAGCGCGTGCCTGCCATCGCGCGCGAGCAGCACGTGCCAGCCCGCGGCCGTGAGCACGCTCGAGAGCATGTGACGCACGGTGGCGGAGTCATCGACGACGAGGAGGGATCGCGTGGCGGCCGGCAGCGCCACGGCGGCGCCGGTGGGCGAGGTGAACGGGTTCATGGCGCCGGCTCCGGTGAGAGGGCGGATGCGGCGGCTACCGCGGACGGGGTGTTCAGATCGGCGGCCGCCGCGTTCTCGCGCTCGATCCGGCGCTGGGTGGCGGCGTTGAGCACGACCAGGCTGATGCGCCGGTTGATGGCGGCCAGCGGATCGTCCTTGACGAGGTTCATGGTCGAGGCGAGCCCCGTGACACGCAGCACGCGGTCCTGGACCAGCCCGCCACTCACCAGCTCGCGCCGCGATGCGTTGGCGCGATCCGCGGACAGTTCCCAGTTGCTGTAGGCGCGCTCGCCACTGGAGTACGGCGTGGCGTCGGTATGCCCGGACAGGCTGAGCTTGTTGGGCAGCTCGTTGAGCAGGGGCGCGAGCTCGCGCAGGATGGCCCGCATGTAGGGTTCGACGAACGCGCTGCCGGTGGCGAACATCGGACGGCTCTGATCGTCCACGATCTGGATGCGCAGGCCTTCGCTCGTCATGTCCACCAGCAGCTGCGGCCGGTACTGCCGCAGCACGGGGTTGCGCTCGATGGCGGCGTTCAGGCGCTCGCGCAGGTTCTCGAGTCGCTGGCGGTCGCGTGCTTCGGACTGGGCGAGTGCGGCGATGTCGCCGCGGCGGATCTCGCCCTCGGTGCGCATGGGGTCGCCCCCGCTCATCGGGATGATGCTGCTGCGGTTCTGCAGCGGAATGCGGCTGTCGGCCGCGCTGGTCTGATTGCCCCCGGCAATGGCCACACCCAGCGGCGTGCGAAAGTACTCGGCGATCCCTTCGCGTCCCTGGGGCGAGGAGATCATGACCAGCCACATGACCAGGAAGAAGGCCATCATGGCGGTCATGAAATCGGCATAGGCGATCTTCCAGCTGCCGCCATGGTGGCCATGACCCTGCGCGGGCCGGCGGCGGATGACGATGCGATGCGAATCGGTGCTCATGATCGACGTGCCTCAGCGACCCTTGACGGCACGCACGTGCTCGTCGAGCTCGAGGAAGGACGGACGCTCGGTGGAATACAGCACCTTGCGGCCGAACTCGACCGCAAGCTGCGGCGGATACCCGTTCAGGCTTGCCAGCAGCGTCGTCTTGATGCACTCGAACATCTTCACGGATTCGGCATTGCGCAGGTCCGTGCGCGCGGCCAGCGGTCCGATGAAGCCGTAGGCCAGCAGGATCCCGAGAAATGTCCCCACCATGGCCTTGGAGATCAGGTCGCCGAGCACCGCGGGCGGCTGATCGATGGCGGCCAGCGCGTGGACCACGCCCAGCACCGCGGCCACGATGCCGAAGGCCGGCAGGCCATCGGCGATGTTGCGCAGGGCGGTGGCCGGCACATCGACCTCGTGACGGTAGGTCTCGATCTCGCTGTCCATGAGCGTCTCGATCTCGAACGGGCTCATGTTGCCGCTCACCATCAGGCGCAGGTAGTCGGTCACGAAGACCACCAGTTCGCGGTTGGCGAGGATGCTGGGATAGGCGGCGAAGATCGCGCTCGAGGCCGGATCGTCGATGTGGCTTTCCAGCGCCATCATGCCCTCGCGCCGCGCCTTGGCGAGCAGCACGTACAGAAGCGCCATGAGCTCCATGTAGAGCTCCTTGTCGAAGCGCGCCCCGCGCATCAGCTGCGGCAGCATGGCCACCGTGGCCTTGAGGGACTTCTTGTTGTTGGCGCTGATGAAGGCGCCCAGGGCGGCCCCGCCGATGATCAGGACTTCAATCGGCTGGTAGAGCGCACCGAGGTGTCCGCCGACCAGCACGAAGCCGCCGAACACCGACAGCATGACGATGATGTACCCGATGAGGATCAGCACGGCGCGCCCCCGCAGCGTCGGATCCGGCGCGCGTGCGGCGCCCGCGTGTGCGCTACGCCCGGCATGCGGCCACCGTCGACAGTCCGCTGGTGCGGGGCTGCACGAAACTGCGCACGGCACGTCCGCGGCATGCCCGCGGTGGGGGGCGGCAGATCGCGCAGACGAAGTTGTGGTGCGGCTCGTAGGCGCGCGCCACGAAGTGCCCGCCACACTTCTGGCAGGGCGAGAGCTGCAGCATGCCGCCATCGAAGAACCGCACGAGGATCCAGGCGCGGGTGAAGCTGAGCAGGGGCTCCTCGCCCGGCCCGACGTGCTCGAGGTACAGCCGATAGGCCCCCATCAACGGCCGCACGTTCTTGCCCGACTGCTGCCGCCCCAGGGCCTGGTACACGTTGTAGAACAGCGAGGCATGGATGTTGGGCAGCCACGTCATGAACCAGTCGATCGAGAACGGCAGCATGCCCTTGGGCGGCGACACGCCCCGGATCTCCTTGTAGAGACGCACCAGGCGCTCGCGGCTCAGGCCGGTTTCGGCCTCGAGCATCTGCAGACGCGCGCCAAGACCGATGAGTTCGATGGCGAGCTGGATCTCGGCGGCTTCCAGGACGACGCTTTTGCTGGCCATGGCTGGCTCCCTGACGCGGCTGTCAGCCGATCTGTTCGACGGGTTGATTGGCGAGCAGCAAGGTGGCATGCGCCTGTTGCAGGACGCCGCCCAGCGCATCCTGGCTGAGCGCCGTCAGCAGCGCGCCCTCGTCGAAGCGAAAGCGACATAGGAGCGAGGTCGAGCTGGCGAGCTTGACGGTCTGGGTCAGGCTGAGCCGCCGCACGATGTCGGCGAGCTCCCGGCTGAATCCCAGCCGAAAGACCGCCGTCGCATAGTCCTCGTTCAAGAGACGCTGCGCGAGCAGCAGATAGGACAGATTGACCTCGCGCACTTCGGCCAACAGGTTGTCGCGTTCACTCATCCCGACTCTCCAGATTGCGTCCCACGCCAGCCGCATCGGAGGGGCCAAAAGGCCCTCGACGCACCGACACTGTTACATATGAATTACACGTGTGTTTATTCGTGACTAGCGGAATACTCTGTCACATTATGGATTGAAAAAACAGAGGGCGTACAGATAAATTATTGTTTTGCGCGACGAAGACAGACTTTGCGTGAACTTGTTGATGAATTATTGATATTTGAGAGATCCTAATGTTACTTAAGGACACATTCATCACCGACTAAAGTAGCGGGTCCACGGAGTCGGGGCCGATGGACCGGGCTGTGAACTGATGCAGGAAGGTGCCTGTGTTCGCCCATTTGGAACCGGCAGCCGGTCGCGACAATCGCCGACAGGTCAGGGATCCTCCGGGCCGCCTGCCTCTCGCCATGGATCACGACATCTGCCTGCCACTAGCCACGCCCCCTGCGCCACCTGCCGATCCCCCGCCTGCCCCGATGACGCGCGGCGCGGTGCCTGCGGCATACGAGCGCAGTCAACGCGATGGCATGGTGGAACGTCACGCGGTGCTGGTGCGCAAGCTCGCCCTGCGCCTGGTCTCGCGCCTGCCGGCGAGCGTCGATCTGGACGACCTGATCCAGGCCGGGATGATGGGTCTGCTGGATGCCGTGGCGCGATACCGAGAGGTTCCCACCGCACAATTCGAGACCTATGCCACGCAGCGCATCCGCGGCGCCATGCTCGACGAACTGCGCAACCAGGACTGGGCGCCGCGCTCGGTGCGCGAGCGCAGTCGCCGCGTGGCACAGGCAGTGCACGCGGCCTCGCAGCGCCTGGGCCGGCAACCGACCGAAGGCGAGGTCGCCGACGAGCTGCAGATCACCCTGGCCGATTACCGGGTCATGCTCCAGGACGCCCACGGCGCACAGCTGCTGTATGCGGAAGACATGGCTGGCGAGCTCGAGGACGCCGGGGCCGGGGACCCGGCGGGCTCCCCGCTTGACGTTCCCATCACGGCCGATCCGCTGGTCCGGCTGGCCGCCGGCCAACTGCGTGACGCGCTGGTGCGTGCGATCGACGCCCTGCCCCCGCGCGAACGGCTGCTGCTCAGCCTGTGCTATGAACAAGGCCTGAACCTGAAGGAAGCGGGCATGGTGCTGCACGTGGGCGAGGCGCGAGTCTGCCAGCTGCGCAGCCAGGCCATCGCACGCCTGCGCGCCAGCCTGCGCCGCTAGCGGCGCTGTGCGCGCCGGGACAGGGGTTAGACCATCCAGCGGATGGGCATGCGCAGGGCCGTGCGCTAGCGTGAGGCCACCCTCAACGGAGTCCTCCTCTCATGCCGATCTCCCCGCGCGCGCTGCTGTCCATCGCCCTGCCCTTCGCGGGTCTGAGTCTGGCCGTTGCACAAACCGTCCCGCCGCTCGATCCCGCCACGCGCGCAGCCATCAACGTGCAGACCACCGCGCGCCCGGACCTGCGCAACGTGTGCGCACCCCAGCCCCGGCTGCAGGAAGACGTGATCGATTCCCGCGCCACGCCCCTGCCCGTGGACTGCGCACGCATCCTGGGCAACGCGCCTGCCGCCCCCGCCGCCGGCCCCAGCCTCACCGAGGGGATCGCCCCCTTCCAGGTGGAGGCGCGCTCGGCCGCCGGGTCGTGGCGGCCCCTTGGCCGTTTCGGATCGCGCGACGCTGCTGCTGCCGCCGCGCGAGAAGCGTGCGTCGCACCGGCGCCCGCCGGCCAGTCGCGCGTGCGCGCCACGCGCGTGCTGGCACAGGCGCCCGCCGCGCCCGAGCAATGGGACTGCCGCACCGAACGCTCGCGATAGCCCGGCGCCAGGATGGGCCGGCGTGCCGGGACGACGTTGCAAGGCAGGTGTCTGCGGGCGGTCGTGTGAAGGCGTTTGCCTAGAGGCATTCGTCTGCCGGCAGTCACGTGAAGGGCGCCCTCCAGAGGCATTCACTGGCCGACGGTCACGTGAAGGCATCGCCTGCAGGCAGTCTCTGCTGGCGGTCGCCTGAAGGGACCAATTGAAGGCAGCCGTCTGCTGGCGGTCGCGAAGGCACGCGCGCGACGCAGCCTGCCTACCCGCCCGCCCGACGCCCCCGCCACGCCCGCCACGCCCGCCACGCCCGCATTACCCTGCATGGCTCTCCCGCCCGAGTCGATACAATCCGGCACGCAGTCCATCCCGCATGCCGGCGCATCGCCGCCTCCTGTCGGCGCCCCGCCGGCCCCGGACCGCGCGCCCAGGAGCCCGACGCCGCATGACCCGGCTGATCCATCTCATCGACAACCATCTCGTCTGGCTGGTGCTGGCCACCGCCGGCGCGGGGCTGCTGTTCCCGCGCGCCGGGGTGGCCATCGAACCCGGCATCGGGGCCATGCTGGCCGCCCTGATGTTCGTCATCAGCCTGACCTTCGATGCGCACGCGGTCAGGATCGTGCTGCAGCGCCCCTCGCGACAGGTGCTTGCCCTGGTGCTGGTGTACGGGCCCATGTCCCTGGCCGGCTGGCTGACGGGTCGGGCCTTCTTCGGCACGGGCCCGCTTGCCGCTGGACAGGCCCTGGTGGGCGCGCTGCCCACGGACGTCTCGGCGCCGCTGCTGGTGTTGCTGGGCCGCGGCAACGTCGCGCTCGCAGCCGTGCTGAACGCCGTGAACACGCTGTTCGCGCCCTTTCTGGTGCCGCTGCTCTTCGTCGCCATGACCGGGATCGAGCTGACCGTGCCGCTGGCCGCGGTCATGACCGAGCTCGTCCTGATCGTGGTCGTGCCCACCCTCCTGGGCGTCTGGCTGCGCACGCGTCACGCGCAGCGCGTGGCACGGTTCGATGCGCTCTATCCGGCGATCGGCTCGCTGATCTATCTGTTGCTGCTGCTGGCGGTGATCGGCCCCAATGCGGATCTCATCGTGGGCTATGGCGCCACTGCCTGGCTGATCGCAGCGGCCGCCCTGAGCCTGAATCTCATCGGCTATGCCGTGGGCTACACCGCTCGCCTCTTCGTGAGCGGTCGTGAAGACCTCATCGCCTATCTGTTCACGGTCAGCAAGAAGGAATTCAGCATCGCCGCGGCCTTCGTCGCGGCGTCTGGCCTGCCGCGCGAATATGCCGTGCCGGCGGCGTTCTTCGCGGTGATCCAGATGATCACCTCGCCCATCGCGGCGCGCTGGCTTGCGCGTGGCGCCAGTCGCTAGCCCGCCTGGCAGGGCCCGGTGCTGGATCGTAGACACGGCAGCCGGTTATCCTGGTTGCACCGCTCAACCCCGGATACGCCATGACCTTCCCGCTTCGTGCACGCCTTCTCGTTGCCGCCACCACCCTGGGCCTGGGCGCCGCCGCCCACGCGCAACTGCCCCCCGACCAGCTGATCGCCATGGGCGGCGCCGCGCAGGCGGTGGCCGAGGTGTGCAAGGGATACAGCGCGGATCAGCTGCGCGCGATGAAGGCGGACCAATTGGCCCAGGCGGGCAAGATGGGCGTATCGGCGGCCGACTTCGACAAGGGATTCCAGGCAGCGCACGACAAGGCCGCCGCCGACATCGCTGCGCTCAGCGCTGCCGACCGGGCAACGATGTGCAAGCAGATGGAGTCGCTGGGCAACATGCCGCAGTGAATGTGCGCTGGCCGGACAGGCCAGGCAATGGTGCGAGGGAGGGGACTCGAACCCCTACACCTGTTACGGCGTCAGGACCTAAACCTGGTGCGTCTACCAATTTCGCCACCCTCGCACGCCCGCCCGTGGGGCGGGGCAACCCGAGATTGTAGCCCAGGGCGAGAAGGCGTGGCGAAATCCTGGCGGGTTGGGCGCTACAATCATGCCCATCATGAATCCACGTCTCGATGCCCTGCATCCCTATCCGTTCGAGAAGCTGCGCGCGCTGATGGCGGGCGCCGTGCCGCCGGCTGGCGTCGCACCGGTCAGCCTGTCGATCGGCGAGCCCAAGCACCCGACCCCGGCCTTCATCGAAGCGGCGCTGTGCGCCAACCTGAAGGGTCTGTCGGGCTACCCCGCCACCAAGGGCAACCCGGCGCTGCGCCAGGCGATCGCGACCTGGATCGGCCAGCGCTTCGGGATTCCCGCGCCTGACGCCGACACCCAGGTGCTGCCGGTGCTGGGCTCGCGCGAGGCCCTGTTCGCGTTTGCCCAGACGGTGATCGACCCGTCGGGCGACGCGGTGGTGCTGTGCCCCAATCCGTTCTATCAGATCTATGAAGGCGCGGCCTTGCTGGCGGGCGCCACGCCGGCGTTCGTCAATGCGGATCCGGCGCGCAACTTCGGCTGCGACTGGGCGAGCGTGGACGCCGACACCTGGCGCCGCACGCGTCTGGTGTACGTGTGCTCGCCCGGCAATCCGGCGGGCAACGTGATGGACCTGGAGGAATGGCGCACGCTGTTCGAGCTGTCGCGCGAGCATGATTTCGTGATCGCGTCCGACGAGTGCTATTCCGAGATCTACCTGGATGAGTCCGCGCCGCCCCTGGGTGCGCTGCAGGCCGCCCAGGCGCTGGGTCATGCGGACTATCGCAATCTGATCGTGTTCTCCAGCCTGTCCAAGCGATCGAACGTGCCGGGCCTGCGCTCGGGCTTCGTGGCGGGCGACGCGAACTGGATCGCCCGCTTCCTGCTGTATCGCACCTATCACGGCAGCGCGATGAGCGACACGGTGGCTGCGGCCAGCGTGGCGGCCTGGCAGGACGAGGCGCACGTGATCGAGAACCGCCGCCAGTACCGGGCCAAGTTCGATGCCGTGCTGCCCATCCTGCAGGACGCCCTGGATGTGACGCGCCCGCAGGCGTCGTTCTATCTGTGGGCGCGCACGCCCGGCAGCGACACCGATTTCACCCGCGGCGTCTACGAGCAGCAGGGCGTGGCCGTGCTGCCCGGCAGCTATCTGGCCCGCGAGGCCCATGGCGTGAACCCTGGCGCAGGCCGCATCCGCATCGCGCTGGTCGCGCCGCTGGAAGCCTGCATCGAAGGCGCCACCCGCATGGCGCAGTACGCGCGCAGCCTGCGCACGCGCTGAGCCTTCTTCTGAACCGCCCGCCGGCGCACGCGTGATGTGCGCCGGTGATCTTTCCCCCCTCTTCGACCACCGAACTCATGACTCAAGACCTGCAAAACACCATCGAGCAAGCCTGGGAAGACCGTGCCAGCCTGTCGCCCTCTGCCGCCCCCGCCGGCGTGCGTGAAGCCGTCGAGCACGTCCTCGCGGCCCTGGACGCCGGCACGCTGCGCGTGGCCGAGAAGACGGGCGCCGACTGGGTGGTGCATCAGTGGGTCAAGAAGGCCGTGCTGCTGTCGTTCCGCCTGAACGACAACACGACGATGGGCCAGGCCCCGCTGCAGTTCTTCGACAAGGTGCCGGGCAAGTTCGACGGCTTCGACGAGGCAGCCTTTCGCGCCGGCGGCTATCGCGTGGTGCCGCCCGCCGTGGCGCGCCGTGGCTCGTTCATCGGCAAGAACGTCGTGCTGATGCCCTCGTACGTGAACATCGGCGCCTACGTGGACGAAGGCACGATGGTCGACACCTGGGCGACGGTGGGCTCGTGCGCCCAGATCGGCAAGAACGTCCACCTGTCGGGCGGCGTGGGCATCGGCGGCGTGCTGGAGCCCCTGCAGGCCAACCCGACCATCATCGAGGACAACTGCTTCATCGGCGCGCGCTCGGAAGTGGTCGAGGGCGTGATCGTCGAGCGTGACTCGGTGCTGGCCATGGGCGTGTTCCTGAGCCAGTCGACCAAGATTTTCGACCGCGCCACGGGCGAAGTGACCTACGGCCGCGTGCCCTCGGGTTCGGTCGTGGTGCCGGGTAGCCTGCCTGCCGCCGACGGCAGCCACAGCCTGGCCTGCGCCGTGATCGTCAAGCGCGTGGACGCGCAGACGCGCGCCAAGACCAGCATCAACGATCTGCTGCGCGCCTGACCCGCATGTCCGACGTCCTCTCCCTCGCCCAGGCGCTGATCGCGCGCCCCTCCGTGACGCCCGAGGATGCGGGCTGCCAGGCCCTGCTCATCGAGCGCCTGCAGGCGATCGGCTTCACCTGCGAGACCATCGCCTCGGGTGGTGTGACCAACCTGTGGGCGCGCCGCGGCACGAGCGCGCCGGTACTGGCCTTCGCCGGCCATACCGACGTCGTGCCCACCGGTCCGCTCGAGCGCTGGACGCACCCGCCGTTCACGCCGACCATCGTCGATGGCCGGCTGTACGGGCGCGGGGCGGCGGACATGAAGAGTTCGATCGCGGCCTTCGTGACGGCCGCCGAGGCCTTCGTGGCCGCCCATCCGGCGCACGCGGGCTCGATCGCGCTGCTGATCACGTCCGATGAAGAAGGCCCGGCGACCGACGGCACCGTCAAGGTCGTGGAAGCGCTTGCCGCGCGCGGCGAGACGCTGGACTTCTGTATCGTGGGCGAGCCCACGTCGGTGGACACACTGGGCGACACCATCAAGAACGGCCGCCGCGGCTCGCTGTCGGGCAGGCTCACGGTGCGCGGCATCCAGGGGCATGTGGCCTACCCGCACCTGGCCCGCAATCCGGTGCACCAGTGCGCCCCGGCCATCGCCGAGCTTGCAGGCATGCGCTGGGACGAGGGCAATGCCTACTTCCCTCCGACGACGTTCCAGATCTCGAATTTCCACGCCGGCACCGGGGCGACGAACGTCGTGCCAGGCACGGCCGAGATCGATTTCAACTTCCGCTTTTCGACGGAAAGCACGCCCGAGGGCCTGAAGGCGGCCGTCACCCGCGTGCTGGACGCCCACGGGCTGGAGTACGACATGACGTGGAACCTGAGCGGCCAGCCGTTTCTCACGCCCAAGGGCGCGCTGAGCGAAGCCATGGTCAAGGCCATCGACGCCGAGCTGGGCGTGACGGCCGAGCTCTCGACCACCGGTGGCACCTCCGATGGCCGCTTCATTGCCCGCATCAGCCGCGAGGTGGTGGAGTTCGGGCCCATCAATGCGACCATTCACCAGATCGACGAAAACATCACCGTCGATACCTTAGTTCCCCTCCAGAACGTGTATCGCCGCACGCTCGAAAACCTCCTGGGCCAACCGTCGCCATGAACACCGCCTTGCAGCGCTACACCAACCTCTACACCCTGCGCGACTGGCTGCGCTATGCGGTGTCGCGCTTCTCGCGCGCGGGCCTGGTCTTTGGCCACGGCAGCGACAATGCCTACGACGAGGCGGCCTATCTGGTGCTGCGCACGCTGCACCTGCCCCCGGACCTGCTGGAACCCTTCCTGGACGCGCGACTTCTGGATAGCGAGCGCGCGGCCGTGCGCGAGATCATCGAGCGCCGCGTGACCGAGCGCCTGCCCGCCCCGTACCTGACGGGCGAGGCCTGGCTGCGCGGCCGCCGCTTCGAGATCGACCGCAACGTGCTGGTGCCGCGCTCGCCCATCGCCGAGCTGCTGGACGACGCCCTGTCGCCCTGGGTGGTCGATGCGAAGGAAGTGCGCGCCGTGATGGACATGTGCACGGGTTCGGGCTGCCTTGCGATCCTGGCCTCGCAGGCCTTCCAGTACGCCACGGTGGAAGCCGTCGATGTGTCGGAAGCCGCGCTGGCCGTGGCCCGGCGCAACGTCGCGGCCTACGGCATGGAAGGCCGGCTGACCCTGCATCGCAGCGATCTGTTCGATGACCTGCCCGACATGCAGATGGACATCATCGTCTGCAACCCGCCGTATGTGAACGCCGCATCGATGGCGGCCCTGCCGCCGGAATACGTGCACGAACCCAACATCGCCCTGGCCGGTGGCGTGGACGGCATGGACCTGGTGCGCCGGATCCTGCGCGATGCGCCGCGCTTTCTCGTGCCGGGCGGCCACCTGGTGCTCGAGATCGGCCACGAGCGGCCGTACTTCGAGGCGGCCTTCCCCGGCCTGGAGCCCATCTGGCTCGCCACCTCGACCGCCCCCGACCAGATCCTGCTGCTGTCTCGCGAGCAGCTCGAAGACTTCGCCCCCGACCAGCCTTGATTCGCGCTTCCGACCTCACGCTTCGCCGCGGCACCAAGGTGCTGCTGGACCACACCGAATTCGTCGTCCATCCGGGCGAGCGCATCGGCATCGTCGGCAAGAACGGCGCGGGCAAGACCACGCTGTTCTCGCTGCTGACGGGCAACATGGACGCCGACAGCGGCACGCTGTCGATTCCGCCGACCTGGCGCATCGCCGCCATCGCCCAGGAAGTCGCGGGCACGGACCGGCCGGCGCGCGAGTTCGTCATCGATGGCGATACGACGCTGCGCGCGCTGCAGGCCGAGCGTGCGGCGCTGGACGAGGCGCCGGCGGGCGATGCCGACGCCCACGGCCATCGTCTGGCCGAACTGGAAACCGCGCTGGCCGATGCCGGCGCCTGGAGCGCGCAGTCGCGCGCCGAGCAGTTGCTGGCGGGCCTGGGCTTCGCGCCGCGCGAATGGATGCTGCCGGTGGGCCAGTTTTCGGGCGGCTGGCGCATGCGGCTGAACCTGGCCCGTGCGCTGATGGCGCCGTCCGACCTGCTGCTGCTGGACGAGCCCACGAACCACCTGGATCTGGACGCCATGCTGTGGCTGGAACGCTGGCTTGCCGCGTACCCGGGCACGGTCATCCTGATCTCGCACGATACCGAGTTCCTGGATGCGGTCGCGCGCACCATCCTGCATTTCGACCATGCCAAGCTGGTGCGCTACAAGGGCGGCTACCAGGACTTCCTGGTCCAGCGCGCCGAGCGCATCCGCCAGACGCAGATCGCCATCGAGCGCCAGGCCAAGCAGGCCGCGCATCTGCAAAGCTTCATCGACCGCTTCAAGGCGCAGGCGACCAAGGCCAAGCAGGCGCAGAGCCGCGTCAAGGCCCTGGCGCGCATGGAGCAGCTTGCCCCGCTGCGCCACGAGTCGGGCATCGACATCCGCATTCCGTCGCCCACGCACACGCCGGATCCCCTGCTGTCGCTGCGCGGCGTGTCGGCAGGCTATGACGCTGCCGCCCCGATCCTGCGCGGCATCGACCTGATGGTGCGCTCGGGCAGCCGCGTCGGCATCCTGGGTGCCAACGGCGCGGGCAAGAGCACGCTGGTCAAGACGCTGGCGGGCGAGCTCACGGCGCTGGGTGGGGAGTTCACCGCGTCGCGCGGCCTTCAGGTGGGCTACTTCGCGCAGCACCAGCTGGACATGCTGGACCTGTCGGCCAGCCCCATCCTGCACCTGGCCCGGCTGGCGCCGGACACGCGCGAGCAGGAGCTGCGCAACTACCTGGGCGGTTTCGGCATCATCGGTGACGCCGCGATGTCGCCCGTCGAACCCATGTCCGGTGGCGAGAAGGCGCGTCTCGCCCTGGCGCTCATCGTGTGGCAGAAGCCCAACCTGCTGCTGCTGGACGAACCCAGCAACCACCTGGACGTGGACACGCGCGAGGCCCTGACCGAAGCCCTGGCCGCCTTCGAAGGCAGCATGCTGCTGGTGTCCCATGACCGCCACCTGCTGCGCACGACCGTGGATGAGTTCTGGATCGTCGCCGATGGCGCGGTCGCACCCTTCGAGGGCGACCTCGAGGACTACCGCGAGTGGCTGTCCAGCCGGGGGCGCGCCGCGCAGTCCGGCACCGCCGCCAGCGGGAGCGACACGACCGACACCGCGGGCGCCGAGCCGGACCGGCGCACGCAGCGCCGCCAGCAGGCCGAGGCCCGCCAGCGTCTGTCCACGCTGCGCAAGCCGGTGGAGCAGAAGCTCAAGCGGGCGGAGACCGAGATGGAGCGGGTGGGCGCGCGCAAGGCGGCCCTGGACGCCATGATCGCGGATGCCGGGTTGTACGAGGATGCCCGTCGCGACGAGCGCATCCGGGTGCTGGCCGAACACGGCGAGCTCGCCAAGCAGCTCGAGATCATCGAGGAAGACTGGCTCGGCCTGCAGGCCGAGCTGGAATCCCTGGACGCCGAGCACGGCGGCCAGGGCTAGGCCGGGCGGGCCCGCCAGGGCCGTCGACGCCTGTCCGGTGCAAGCCCCCGCGCGCCGCGCCCTGCGTGGCGCTGACGGGTGTTGCGCCGCCCCGCGCCGCCGTGCCTTGCAGTCAGCGACATAACAGGGTTGCCGTCCCGCACGTGGGTGCGAGACGTCCCATGGTCCACACTGGCCCTCCAACAAGAAGCGGGATCGGGAGACCAGCATGGACCGTATCGTGCCAACGCGCACGCACGCCGGCGCACGGCCGTGGGCGACACAGACAGCTTGCAGCCTCGTCATGGCGTGCGCCTCGGGCGTCGCGCTGGGCGCGCCAGCGCCAGGGCCAGCGCCCGGCGGCCCCGAGTCTGCCCCCGCAACGCGGGCTCCCCTCACGGCCTGCACGTCGCTCACGGGCCACGCCATCGACGCGCGCGACATCGCCTTGCCCACGGGTGGCGCGCGCATCGAGGCCGCGCAGTTGATCCCGCCCGAACCGGCACGCCCCGGCGAGAAGCGCCCGCGACACGCCACGCCGGAGTACTGCGCCATCACCGGCGTGATCGCGCCGGTCGACCCGACGGCGCCGCCCATTCGCTTCCAGCTCAATGTGCCGACAGCCTGGAACCACAAGGCCGTGCACGTCGGCGGCGGTGGCCTGAACGGCCGCATCCCGCCGAATCTCGCAGAAGTGGCGGCCTCGGGATCGCCCATCAGCGGCGCCTTCCCGCCGGATGCACCGTATCCGCTTGCACTGGGCTATGCGAACTACGGCGGCGACTCCGGGCACGACGAGCCGGGGCTGCAGGCAGGCTGGGCGCTGCATGACGAGGCCTGGACGAACTTTGGCCACGCGGCCCTGAAGAAGACGCGGGACGCCGCGTATGCCGTGCTGCAGGCCCTGTACGGAACCACGCCGAGCGTGAACTACTTCATGGGCCAGTCCCAGGGGGGCCGCGAGGCCCTGGAAGTCGCACAGCGCTATCCCGGGGACTACGATGGCGTGGTGGCGACCGCACCGCTGCTGGGCTACGTGCCCCACGTGCTGCACAAGGCGATCGTGGCCGGCATGCAGACGGGACCCGGCTGGATCCCGCCGGCGCTGCAGCCCGTCATCGGCGCCGAGGTCATGCGCCAGTGCGACGCGCTCGATGGTCTGGTGGACGGCATCATCAGCCACTACCAGGCATGCGCCGCGCAGTTCGACCCCGTCTCGCGCCCGCAGGCCTACGACACGCTGCGATGCCCCGATGACGCGTTGGCGACGCCGGATCGCGCCTGCCTGTCCGCGGCGCAGATCGCGACCCTGCACCGGATGCGCACGCCGCTCGCCTTCGACTATCCCCTGGCCAACGGCTGGACCTCGTTCCCGGGTTATGGCGTGGGCCGCGAAGGCCTGCCGTCCTGGCTCAACCTGGCCGCGCAACCCGCGCCCGGGGAGGCACCGGCCCTGGGCCAGCCGGGCGCCACCGTGAGCTACGGCATCCTGAAGGACCCCAAGGCCAATCCGGCCGAAGTGTCGCTCACGCGCGACCAGGCAAAGATCCAGGCCGCGTCGGCCCTGATCGACTCGACCAACACCGACCTCACGGCGTTCTTTGCCCGGGGCGGACGCCTCATCGTCAAGGTAGGCAGCGCCGACTACAACGCCAATCCCCGCATGATGATGCGCTACTACGACGAGGTGGTCGGGCGCTTTGGCCAGGCCAAGGTCGACGAACACGTGCGCTTCTACGTCCAGCCGGACGGCAACCACAACGGCGAAGGCGTGGATGCGATCGCGGGCAAGCCGATACCGCAGTACGTCAATCTCATCACGCTCATGACCGACTGGGTCGAGCATGGCACCGTGCCGCCCGATGCGCCCGTCATCACGGCCGCAGCCGCCCAGCCGCCCCACACCGTGAGCGCGACACGCCCGCTGTGTCGATATCCCTTGTACCCACATTACGACGGACAGGGCGACACGCGGCAGGCAGCGAGCTTTCGCTGCGTCCGCTAGCGCCGCAGACGACCCGCGTGCGGCCCTGACCTGGCGCAGGGCCGGCGCGCCTGCGCGCCTTTTGCAGTTCCAGCCAACCCCTCAGGAGACCCCATGCCGAATCGGCGATTTCCCGTGAACTCGTCTGGCAGACCCGGCCAGCACCGCCTGACGCTCGTCGCCCTGGCGATGAGTCTTGCCGCCGTCAGCTTGCCGGCGAGCGCGACCGACGTGCGCGGCTGCGAGTCGCCCGACTACCGGCCTGCCCAGGGCGATTGCGCACGCCTGCCCGGCGTCGAGCTCTTCTATCGGGACACCGGGGCGCCCGCGGGCGGCAATGGCCAGACCGTGGTCTTCGTGCACGCGGCTTCCGGCAACGCGGATGCCTTCCGGTACAACACCGAGGCCTTTGCCAAGGCAGGCTATCGGGTCATCGCGTACGATCGCCGCAACGTGGGCCGCAGCAGCAACACGGTGCGCGACGACAGCCTGGGGCGCAGCCATGGCTCGCTGGTGCAAGACCTGCATGACCTCACCCAGCACCTGGGCGTGACACGCTTCCATCTGGTGGGGGTCGCAGCCGGTGCCCAGGTCGCGGCGCAGTATGCGGCCAGCCACCCCGAGCGCGTGGCCGATGTCGTGTACGCCGCGACGCTCGGGCCGATCGGGCTGCCCGCACAGGAAGCGTCGTTCGCCCAGTTGCGCACGGACATCGCGCTGCCCTTCGAAGTGTTCTGCCCGGCCGAGCTTGCCGAGGTGCCCGCCGCCCTGCGCGTGAACCGTGCCGGCGCGAGCGGCCCGACCCGGATCCCGGCCATCACCCTGGAACATCGCGAACTGGGCAGCTGGTTCCGCGCAACGGACCGTGCCGGCGTGGCCGACTTCCTCGCCATCCAGGACAATGGCCGGCATCACGAAGCCGGCAGCTGCCCGCGCGCCAATGTCGGCAAGAACCAGCCGGGCCTGCCGGCCGACGCGGCCAACAATCCGAACAGCTTCGAGAAGATTGCGCGCCTGCTCACGCAGCGCACGCTGCTGCTGGCGGGCTCGGGCGACCTTTATTACTCGCCGCCCGTGCTGATGCAGGCATGGGGCCGCCATCTGCCGCGCGCCCAGTATGCACAGATGAACACCGGCCACGCGCCGCAGTTCGAGCACCCCGAGCAGTTCAACGACATCGTCCTGCGCTTTCTGGGCGGTGACGACAGCTTCGGGCCGGTGCCGAACCAACCCTAGGCCGGCGCTGGCGCCCTGCCCCGTCCCTCAGGCGGGCAGCGGCGTGGCCGAGGGCATGGGCGGGTTGCCGCCGGGCGGTTCGCGCGTGACCACGTGGGCGCGCGTGAACTCCGGCGCCGCCATGGGTTCGCCCAGCAGATAACCCTGCAGGGAATCACACCCCAGCGCGGTCAGGAAGGCCTGCTGCGCGGCCGTCTCCACGCCTTCGGCCACGACCTTGAGGTTCAGGCGCTGGCCCAGCGCGACGATGGCCGACACGATGGCAGCATCCTCGGTGCCGTGATCCAGCTGCTGCACGAAGCCGCGATCGATCTTCAATTCCGTGGCGGGCAGCCGCTTCAGGTACAGCAGGCTCGAATACCCGGTGCCGAAGTCATCGATCGAGATGGCCACGCCCAGTGCGACCAGGCGTTGCAGCACGATCAGGCTCGCCTGCACGTCGCGCATGGCCGTGGACTCGGTGATCTCCAGGATCAGGGCGTCGCCGGGCAGGCGGTGGCGCGCCAGCGCGCGAGCCACGACGTCGACCAGCCCCTCGTCGGCGAACTGCAGGGCCGACAGGTTGACGGCCATGCGCCAGCCGGCGCGGCCCTCGCTGCGCCAGATGCGCAGCTGGCGACAGGCCTCGTCGATGACCCACTCGCCGATGGCGACGATCTGCCCGGTCTTTTCCGCCAGCGGAATGAACACCAGCGGCGGCACCAGGCCCCGCGTGGGGTGATGCCAGCGCAGCAACGCCTCGGCGCCGGTGATGGGGCCATCGGGAGCCACGAACTTGGGCTGGTAGTGCAGCTCGAACTGGCCGCGCTCGCGGGCGAGGCGCAGGTCCTGGATGAGCTGCAGCGTTTCCTGTGCCCCCGCGTTCATCGACGGCTCGAAGTAGCTGAAGTTCGAGCGTCCCGTGCGCTTGGCGTGATACATCGCGGCATCGGCGTTCTTGAGCAGCGTGCGGGTGTCGCGGCCATCGGCCGGGTGCACGGCGATGCCCGCGCTGGCCGTGACGACCAGGTAATGGCCATCGATGTCCGCGGGCTCGGAAAGGGCATCGATCAGGCGCTGGGCGATCTGGGCGGCGTCCGTCGGTTCGGTCAGGTGGGCAAGCGCGACGAACTCGTCGCCGCCCAGGCGCGCGATGCTGTCGCGCGGCCGCAGCGCCGCGCGGGCGCGCTCCGCCATGGTGATCAGCAAGGCGTCGCCCACTTCGTGGCCGTAGGCGTCGTTGACGGCCTTGAAGCCATCGAGGTCGATGAAGATGACGGCAAAGCAGTCGTCCTGCCCGCTCGCCGCATCCAGCGCCTGCGCCAGGCGCTCTTCGAGCAGCGTGCGGTTGGGCAGCTTGGTCAGGGTGTCGTGCAGGGCGAGCTGGATCAGCTCGTCGTTGGCGGTGGCCAGCGACGCCGCCAGGGCCGCCGTGCGCGCCTCCATGCGGGCATCCAGCACGGCCGCGACGGACGCGATGCCCAGCACGCCCATCCAGGCGATCGTGACCGCGGCGGCCATCCAGGCGGGCGACATGCCGGTGTTGGAGGCGAGGCACATGCTGCCCAGCGGAAACTGCGCGGCGGCCATGCCGGTGTAGTGCATGCCGCAGATCGCCAGGCCCATGACCGCCGCTGCCGCGACCCGGTACAGGCGCTCGCCCGGGTGGTCGTGACGCAGGCGGTGCAGCAGCCACAAGGCAGCCGCCGACGCCGCGATCGCGATCACGTAGGACGCGACATAGGGCCGGGGGGCGTACACGATGGCGGGCGACATGCGCATGGCGGCCATGCCCAGGTAATGCATGGTGGCGATGCCCAGGCCGAGCAGCAGCGCCGAGATCGCCAGCCGCGTCCAGGTCAGATCGTCGCGGCACACCACCCAGAACGCAAAGGCCGAGGATGCGATCGCCACCAGCAGCGACACGAAGGTCAGGCCGACGTCATACCCCATGGGAATGGGCAGCTCGAATGCCAGCATGCCCACGAAGTGCATGGACCAGATGCCGATGCCCATGGCGATGCCGCTGCCCGCCAGCCAGTACCAGCGCGCCTTGCCCGCGGCCGTCACGCGATTGGCCAGGCTCAACGCCATGTAGGAGGCAAGCACCGCCACCAGGACGGAGATGAGGACCAGCAGCGGCTGGTAGTGACCGACGATCATCGAGGCGCATCCGAAAGCAGGGCCGCCGCGCCGGGACGGCGGGGACGTGGGCACCAGACAGCGTCGGCTGGGGCCGCGGGAAAGTGCACGGCGGACACGCTCAGTCGACGGCGGTCACGCGGGCCATGCAGGCATAGCCCTGGCCATACACCGTCTTGATGAGTTCATCGGGCTGGACGACGGCGATCTTGCGACGCAGGCGATGCATGAGCACGTCCAGGCGGTGCGGATCATAGGCATCGGGGGATTCCCCCTGCGCCTGGATCAGCTGGTTGCGGCTGACCGGCAGTGGCGCCGCATGCACGAGCGCGGCCACCACGGCGCACTCGGCGTCGCTCAGGGTGATCGCCGTGCCGCCCGGCGCGAGCAACGTGCGCTGCGCGGCATCCAGGCACCAGCCATTGGACGCCGCCCGCCGGGGCGATTCGGTCTCGGTTTCCAGGCGACGCATCAGCGTGACGAGGGTGGCCTCGAACTCCGCGAAGTTCAGGGGCTTGGTGAGGTAGTAGTCCGCCCCCATCTTCAGGCCGGAGACCTTGTCGGCGGTGCGCACCCGGGCGGTCATCATGATGATGCCCAGGCGCGGATACATGGCGCGCAGCCGGGCGAGCCAGCTCATGCCATCGCCATCGGGCAGGCCGGCATCCAGGATGAGGACCTTGGGCGCCTGGTCGCTGATGAGCCGCTCCAGACCGGCGAGCGAGCCCGCCGAGCGCACGATTTCGCCCAGCTTGAGCGAGCGGATGTGTTCGACCAGAGTGGCGCGCCAATCCTCGTGGTCGTCGATGACAAGAATGCTCAAGCGACGGCTCCGACGGGCTTGCAGCTACCATGAAGCATGGCGTCGCGCAAGCGGGGGGAAACTAGGGAGGGCAAAGGGGTCCAGGAGATCACGGAAACCGGCCCAAAGTGGGAGATAATTCCGGACCATCGAGCTTTATACAAGACTGAGAGTACCCAAGGCTCACCAACTCTAACATCGCTCACTCCCGTGTACGCTCGACGCCGCGTGACCGCCCCACGGTTCCACCTGCTGTTGCTGCTGTGGCTGGCCGTGATGGTCGGCCTGGCATCATCGGCTCGTGCCCAGGATGGCATCACGCTGCGCATCGATGCCCTGCCCGACACGCTGACGTCCGTGAGTCCGGCCTCGCTCTTTGCCGGCGCCCATGATGCGCAGTTCGCGCCCTTTGCCGAACCCTTCGCCCCCGGCTTCGGCCCGCCGGTCTGGCTGCGGCTGACACTGCCCCCGGGGGTGGACCCGAGCGGCGAGCGCATCCTGGAACTGCGCACCCCCTACGTCAATCGCTTCGACATCTACCATCGGTCCCGCGACGGCACGCTCAAGCACAGCGTGGCGGGCAACATGGTCAAGCGCACGGCCGACGTCGTGGACTACCAGTACGCGGCCCTGCGCGTGCAGCTGAGCGCGGACCCCGGGCCGATCTACGTGCGGATGGACACTCGCACTACGCGCCTCGTGACGGCGCTGCTGTGGCGGCCCACCCCGTTCGGCCTGCAGGGCCGCGACCGGTATCTGACGCAGGGGCTGCTGTTCGGCATGTTCGTTGCCGTGGGCCTGGTCTACCTGGTGCTGGGCTCGCGCGCCCGCGGCTCGGGCTACGTCGTGTATGCGGCGTATGTGCTGGCCAGCGCGTGGATCAACGCCGTGGCGCAGGGCCTGGTCGACCCCCTGCCGCCCCCGCTGTACAACCCGGTCGTGGGGCTGGGCGCCTGTCTGATGGTGGGGCTGGGCGCCGAGCTGGTGCGCATCGCCCGACCGGACCGGCACTATCCCCGCCTGCTGTGCGCCTACCGGCGCGTGTGCTGGACGCTCGCCGCCTGTCTGGCGCCGCTTGCGATCGCCGGGCTCTACAACATCGTGTCGCCCATCTCCCAGCTCATCTTCGTGCTCCAGGCCGGCATCGGCTGCGCGGTGGGCGCCATGCTCTGGCGGCTGGGCGAGCCTGCCGGCAAGACCTTCTTCCTGGGCTTCCTGGTGATGAACCTGGCGCTGCTGGCATTCGTGCTGCAGAACCTGGGGCTCACCCCGCTGCTGCCCTGGGCCCCCGTGAGCATGGTGCTGGGCGCGCTCGCGCACGTGGCCATGATGAGCATCGCGGTCGCGCAGCGCATGCAGCGGCTCGGGCGCCAGCGCGAAGTCGCCCAGCTTGCCCTGCTCGAGTCGCTGCGCCATTCCGAGCAGCGCCTGGAGCAGCGCGTCGAGGAACGCACCTCGGCACTGCGCCGCGAAATGCGCCGGCGCCAGGCCGCCGAGACCGAGCTGCGGGCAGCCAATCTGCGCACCGAGCAGGCGCTGATGGCCGAGCGCGAGGCCAATCAGCGCCAGCGCGACTTCTTTCTCATGATGTCGCACGACCTGCGCACCCCGCTGAGCGTGCTGGACGCGACGATCGGCGCGTCCGCGCGCGGGCAGGCCACGGACGAGACCCGCCAGGCGCGGGCCCGACGCGCGGTGACGCAGTTGCAGAACCTGGTGGACACGAGCCTGGCGGCCGACACGTTCGACGCCCTGGAGCCCGACTTCAACCTGACGCACGTGGAACTGGCGCCGCTGGTGGCCGAGGTGGTCCGCCGCACGGAAGACCTGGACGGCACGCCGCACATCCAGACGGACATCGCGACCCACTGCGTCGTCCATGGCGACGCCCTGTGGCTGCGCATCCTCCTGACCAACCTGCTGCACAACGCCGTGCATCACACGCCGAACGGCACGCAGATCCGCGTCTGCGCGCGCAGTCATGGCGACGTGGTGACGGTCACGGTCGAGGACGACGGCCCGGGCATGAGCGCCGACGAACTCGGCGCCCTGGGCCGCCGCTTCCAGCGCCCCGCCCACTCCGAGCGCACCGGCAGCGGCATCGGCCTGTACGCCGTGCGCGAGATCGTCGAGCGCCACCAGGGCGATGTCAGCTTCGACACCAGTCCGATGGGTGGACTGCGGGTGAACATCACGCTGCCCTGCCCCGTGCCCGCGCCGGCGCACGGGACCTGACCGGGCCGCTGTCCGCACACCCGCCGTCAGAGCGCGTCCAGGCCTTGCCGCAGCGTGGCCGCGTGATCGCGCACCGCCTCAAGGGCCGTCGCGTCCATGCGCGCGAGCTGCCGATACACGGGGGCAAGTCGCGGGTTGTCCTGCAGCCGCCCGGCGTGCCGGGCGAAGAAATCCCAGTACAACGCGTTGTAGGGGCACGCCCGTGCCCCGGTCTTCTGCTTGCGATCGTAGGGGCAGCCCGTGCAGTAATCGCTCATGCGGTCGATGTAGGCAGCCGCGCTGACGTAGGGCTTGGTCGCCAGCAGCCCGCCGTCGGCGAACTGGCTGAGCCCCAGGGTGTTGGGCAGTTCCACCCACTCGATGGCGTCCACGTACACGCCCAGGTACCAGCGGTGCACGGCGGCGGGGTCCAGCCCGGCCAGCAGCGCAAAGTTGCCGATCACCATCAGGCGCAGGATGTGGTGCGCCCAGGCATCCTGCAGCGACTGCCCGATCGCTTCGCGCAGGCAGCGCATGCGGGTGTCCGCGTCCCAGAACCAGCGCGGCAGCGGCAGCGTGTGCCCCAGTGCGTTGCGCTGCTCGTAGCCCGGCATGTTGGCCCAGTACACGCCGCGCACGTATTCGCGCCAGCCCAGCACCTGCCGGATGAAGCCCTCGGTGGCGGCCAGCGGCGCGGTACCGGCGCGATAGGCGGCCTCGACCCGCCCGACCACCTCGCGCGGCGACAGCATCTTCACGTTCAGCGCAAACGAGAGCTGGGAATGGAAGAGCCGCCGGCTGTGCATGCTCATGGCGTCCTCGAAGTCGCCGAACGCGGGCAGCACGTCGGTCACGAAGCGATCCAGGCAGGCCAGGGCCTCGGCGCGGTTCACGGGCCAGCGCACGTCCTGCGCCTGCGGATCGCCGAAGCTGTCGGCGCCGGCCTGCTGCACCATGGCCCAGAGCGCCGAGTGGTCGTGATGGGGCCGGGCATCCCGGGGCGCGGGCGGCGTGCCGGGCCAGGGCTTGCGATTCTCGGCATCGAAGTTCCAGCGCCCGCCCTCGGGCTTGCCGTTGCCATCCAGCAACACCCCGTGGCGCACCCGCATCGCCCGGTAAAAGCTTTCCATCACCCAGGGCTGGCCGGCGCCGAAGTGCGCGGCGACCTCGCCCCGGGTCGTGTAGAAGTGGTCGGTGTCCACCCAGGCCGTGGCAAAGGGCTGGTCCGCCGCCCACGCGCGCAGCTGGGCATCCACGCGCCATTCGTCGGGCGACTGCCATTCCAGGCGATCCGCGCCATAGTGGTGCATCAGGGCCTGCAGGTTGCCGGGCAGCGATTGCCGGTTGCTGGCATCGTCCAGGGCGACATAGCGCACCCGGTGCCCGGCCGCCCGCAGCTGACGGGCGAAATCGCGCATGGCCGCGAAGATCGCCAGGATCTTCTGCGCGTGGTGCAGGACGTAGTCGGTTTCCTGGCGGATCTCCATCATCACGTGCACGACCGCCGGGTGCACGGTGGCGTACCAGGCGTGGCCGGGATCGAGCTGGTCGCCCAGGATGAGGCGCAGCACCCGCGCCCGCGCGGGAGGTGCGCTGGCGCCGCGGGGCGCACCGGCCGGCGCCGTGGGGTCGGGCACAGTCACAGGCTCGGGCGGCACGCTCATGGCGCGGTGCCACCCGGGCGGGCGCGGCGGCAGCGCTCGGAGCAGTAGCGCACCTCGTCCCAGACCTTTTCCCATTTCTTGCGCCACGTGAAGGGCAGCCCGCAGTGCGCGCAGGTCTTCTGGGGCAGATCGGATTTCTTGCGCATGCGCATCGGACGGTCCTGGCGTGGAAGTGGCCCTGGGGGGTGCTGCCGCCTGGCAACAGCACGCGGCACGCCCGCCACGAAAAACGCCCCGGCAAGCCGGGGCGTTCTGTCCTGCGGGCGAAGCAAGCCTTCGAGGCTTACTTGCGCGCGCCGATGTTGCGGTTGATCGCCAGGGCGAACAACGTGCAGGCCACACCGGACAGCAGGTAGACGCTGACGGCCCACAGACCGAAGCGGTTGGACACGCCCAGGGCGACCAGCGGGGCGAAGGCCGCGCCGATCAGCCAGGCGAAGTCGGTCGTCATGGCCGCGCCGGTGTAACGGAAGCGGCGCTGGAAGTTGCTGGTCACGGCGCCCGCGGCCTGGCCGTACGACAGACCCAGCAGCAGGAAGCCGATCAGGATGAAGGCATCCTGCGCCCAGGTCTGGCCATCGAGCAGGAAGGGAGCGGCCACGGCGAACACGCCGATGGCGGCAGCCAGCGCGCCCAGGGTCGTGCGGCGGCCGATGCGGTCGGCCAGCAGGCCCGAGGCGATGGTGCCGACGATGCCCACGAAGGCGCCGATGACCTGGATGGTCAGGATGCTTTCGACGTCCTGCGAAGCCGTCAGCGAGTACCAGGACAGCGGGAACACGGTCACCAGGTGGAACAGGGCGTAGCTGGCCAGCGACACGAAGGCGCCGAGGAACAGGTTGTAGCCCTGCGCACCGAACACGGTGTGGGCGGGGATGGGCTCGAGCTCGCCCTCGTCCATGAGGCGCGTGTATTCATGCGTGATCACCAGGCGCAGTCGGGCGAACAGGGCCACGACGTTGATGGCGAAGGCCACGAAGAACGGATAGCGCCAGCCCCAGGCGATGAAGTCTTCGTGCGACAGGCTGAGCGTCAGGTACAGGAAGAGCGCGCTGGCAATGAGAAAGCCGATGGGCGCGCCGAGCTGGCCCAGCATCGCGTACCAGCCGCGGCGGCTCTTGGGCGCGTTCAGCGCGAGCAGCGAGGGCAGGCCGTCCCACGAGCCGCCGAAGGCGATGCCCTGCAGGATGCGGAAGATGGCGAGCAGCACGATGGCGGTCACGCCCAGCGTGTCGTAGCTCGGCAGGAAGGCCATGCCCACCGTGGCCGTGCCCAGCAGGAACAGCGCGCCGGTCAGCTTGGTGCCCCGGCCCCAGCGACGCTGGATGGCCATGAACAGCGCCGTGCCGAAGGGACGGGCGATGAAGGCGAGGGAGAACAGGGCGAAGGCGTACAGCGTGCCTTCCAGGCGATTCTCGAACGGGAAGAAGACGTCCGGGAACACCAGGACGCAGGCGATCCCGAACACGAAGAAATCGAAATACTCCGAGGCACGGCCGATGATCACGCCAATGGCGATCTCGCCGGGCGCGACCTTGCTGTGATCGGCTGTCACGGCCCGTGCGTCGCGCTCTAAAGTGCTCGAGGAGGGCGCGGAATGGTCGGAAATCGTACTGGACATCGTCAATGACTCGGTTTTGCAGGCAGATTGCGCGGAGGCGTAGCATCGCACTCTCCGGCGCGCACCGCCATAGGACAAAATGTCCAATTCCCGGGAGCGCCGGTCCAGCGTAGATTCTGCATCCGTTTCATCGGTCCTTGCGTCCCCATCCGGCATGCCTTCCTCAAAGCTCCTTCGCGGACTCGTACTCCTACCAGTCCTGCTCCTGCTCTCGGGCTGTAACGCCGTGCTGCTGTCGCCTTCTGGCGACATCGCACTGCAACAGCGCGACCTGATCATCTGGTCGACCATCCTGATGCTCATCATCATCATTCCGGTGATGGTGCTGACGGTCTTCTTCGCCTGGCGCTATCGTTCCAGCAACACGGAGGCCGAATACGATCCGGAATGGAATCACTCGACCCTGCTCGAACTGATCATCTGGTCCTGCCCGCTGCTCATCATCATCGCCCTCGGGGCGCTGACCTGGGTCAGCACGCACAAACTGGATCCCTACCGTCCCCTGGACCGCATCTCCGCGACCCAGGCCGTGTCGGCCGACCAGGAGCCGCTCATCGTCGAGGTGGTGGCGCTGGACTGGAAATGGCTGTTCCTCTACCCGGAACAGGGCATTGCCTCCGTGAACGAGCTCGCCGCCCCGGTGGACCGTCCGATCCGCTTCCGCATCACGGCCTCCACGGTGATGAACTCGTTCTTCATCCCCGCGCTGGCCGGTCAGATCTATGCCATGCCGGGCATGGAGACGACGCTGAACGCGGTGATCAATCGCGAGGGCGTGTACGAAGGCTTCTCCGGCAACTACAGCGGCGAAGGCTTCTCGTGGATGCGCTTCAACTTCCGCGGCATGGCCAACGACGAGTTCGACCGCTGGGTCGAGCAGGCGCGCACCAGCGCCGATGGCCAGCTCACGCGTGAGGCCTACCTCAAGCTCGAGCAGCCGAGCGCCCGCGAGCCGATCCGCCATTACGCCAGCGTGACGCCGGGCCTGTACGACGCGATCATCAACCGTTGCGTCGAGCCGAACCGGATGTGCATGCGCGACATCATGGCGATCGACGAGCAAGGCGGCATGGGCATCCCGGGTCTGGACAACATCACGACCCTGGACGCCACGCTCCTGGCCCGTTTGGGCATTGCAGACACCTACCGCCACCACTACGTGGGCGGCGTCTGCAACGCCAGCGACTACGCCTTCGGCGAAGTCCTGCCCAACTCCGAACGCCTGTAAGCAATCCCGGGCGCCCCCAGGGGCGCCCCTCACCTCGCGCCTCTGGCGCCGGTAATCACGATGTCTGATCAATCTGGTCTGAGCGAGCTCATCTTCGGGCGCCTCTCCTGGCAGTCCATCCCCTTCCACGATCCCATCATCCTGGGAACCTTCGCCGCGGTCGCTCTCGGCGGACTCGTGCTGCTGGTCCTGCTCACGCGCTATCGCGTGTGGGGCTACCTGTGGCGCGAGTGGTTCACCAGCATCGATCACAAGAAGATCGGGATCATGTACATGGTGCTCGGCATCATCATGCTGCTGCGCGGCTTTGCCGACGCCATCATGATGCGCATGCACCAGGCGTTCGCCTTCGGCGACAACATGGGCTTCCTGCCACCGCACCACTACGACCAGATCTTCACGGCCCACGGCGTGATCATGATCTTCTTCGTGGCGATGCCGCTGGTGACGGGTCTGATGAACTACATCGTGCCGTTGCAGATCGGTGCGCGTGACGTGGCTTTTCCGTTCCTGAACAACTTCAGCTTCTGGATGACCGCCGGTGGCGCCGTGCTGGTGATGGCCTCGCTCTTCGTGGGTGAGTTCGCCATGACCGGCTGGCTGGCCTACCCGCCGCTGTCCGGGATCCTGCAGAGTCCGGGGGTCGGGGTCGACTACTACATCTGGGCACTGCAGGTGGCCGGGGTGGGGACGACGCTGTCGGGTATCAACCTGCTCGTGACCATCATCAAGATGCGCGCCCCGGGCATGGGCATGATGAAGATGCCGATCTTCACGTGGACCTCGCTGTGCACCAACGTGCTCATCGTCGCCTCGTTCCCGATCCTGACCGCCACGATGGCGTTGCTGACGATGGACCGCTATCTCGGGTTCAACTTCTTCACGACCGATCTCGGCGGCAACATGATGATGTACGTGAACCTCATCTGGATCTGGGGTCACCCCGAGGTGTACATCCTGATTCTGCCGCTGTTCGGCGTGTTCAGCGAGGTGACCTCGACCTTCTCGGGCAAGCGGTTGTTCGGCTATACGTCGATGGTTTACGCGCTGCTCGTCATCTGCATTCTCGCCTATCTCGGCAACGGTCTGGCCGGCCGCTTCCCCGCCGACATCCGCATGCATGTCGAGGCCTCCGGCGACTTCCTCCAGGATTGGAGCCGG